>Ga0307935_1000010_pt1 | contig 111762 bp, 113 predicted proteins | sample OrgLakmetageno92_FD_201827 | JGI IMG/M metagenome (GOLD analysis project Ga0307935, IMG submission 201827) | Saline water microbial communities from Organic Lake, Antarctica - #92 | ecosystem: Environmental > Aquatic > Non-marine Saline and Alkaline > Saline | place: Antarctica: Organic Lake...
CCGCCGAATGGGTAATGGTCCCGAACATAATCGGTATGGGAGTCCACGCTGACAACGGACGCCTTATGACCAAGCCTTATGCTGCAGGCGGTGCCTACATTAATCGCATGACCCAGTACTGCAAGGGTTGCGCGTATGATCCTAAGAAGCGCATTGGCGACGATGCCTGCCCGTTTACGACTTTGTACTGGGACTTCTTGGATCGTCATAAAGATGAGTTCAAGAAAAACCATCGTATGAGCCAGCAGCTGTTCGGCCTAAACCGATTGTCTGATTTGCCGGAGCTAAGAGTGAGAGCCAAGGAGGTTCTGACTGGTCTAAGTGAGGGTTCGATTTAGTTTCCGGAGAGCTTCAGAAGAAACTGGCCAGCGCCCGGAGTTATTTCAGTCGAGAACTTTGTGGCTGGCGAGAGCCTTGCAAGACGGTCTAATAGCCACTCAGATGCCTGTTCGGCATCTTTCTGGGTTGAGCAACGACCCACTGCTTCACGGCCACCTTTTTTGGCAAGGCGGTCAACTGATTCAAATATTGGTGCTGGGTCAAAGACAAAGAGGTCTTTTGACCAAGGAACAATAGGGGCGATCTTGCCGCGCATCGTGTTGCAGGACCTGTGGGCTAATCGCTCGATAGTTTGAGTTCCCTTTTTAGCTTTGGATGCTGCGTAGCTGTCGGCACTTGGGCCTTGGTCAGAATTCACAGACATGTCTGGGTCCACTTGTTCATCGCATAGCCAACACCGCCAGTTATCTTTCTGGCCTATTTCGTTTAAATCGCTCATGGTTACCGCCCTCATAGTGAACTTTAGTCACGCTGACAGTTAGATAAGCCGATAACCAGTTAGTGGCTATTGGTGGAATAGAAATTTAATCAGTTTTTTGTTGTTTTACTGAATCCGAGCAAATGCGATTGAATTCAAAAAATCGAGTAAAAGACGAGATGAATTGCTTCAGTTGGAGCTGAATATTGAGGTTGGTGCCAGATGCCAGTAATGCCAATGTTTCCATTGGGTCTTGTCCTCATGCCCTATATGCCACTTGACCTAAGAATCTTTGAAGAGCGTTATCTAAAGCTGCTTGGGGATTTAATGGGAGATGAAAACCCAGAATTCGGCGTTGTGCTAAACGGTCGCGGTGAAGATGAGCGAGGCAAGGAAAAGCGCTTTGACCTTGGAACATTGGCGCTGGTGACAAACATCGGCACCACCGAAGAGTTTTATGGTTTGCAGTCGGTTGGAGGGCAACGGTTCCATGTAAACACCTGGCTCCCAGATGATCCTTACCCGATAGCCGATATTCACTTTCTTCCAGAGCTGGTTTGGGACGAAGCCCTTGCAACGCTTAGAGAAGAACTTGAGGCGAAGGTTAGAAAGCTCTTGTCTTTCGCCAGTGAGTTTGCGGATTTGCAGTACGGCGCAGACACGGTTTTGAGTGACGACCCCATGGAGGCGTCCTGGCAGTTGGCCGGAGTGCTGCCGGTCGGTCAGCTAGATCAGACCGACCTGCTGAAATCAGAGTCCACCGAGGAGCTGTTGGTCCGAGCTCAGCACATCGCTGACAACGCCGATGACACTCTGCACGCAATGATCAAGGATCAAGACGGCAATGGTTTGACTGACGACAAGGACTAGAAGAGCCGGCAAGACGGCATCTGGGTAGCCGATTTATTTCTGCTTCTTAGCGCTTCATTTAAAATAGGAAAAACTCTCACAGAAATTGCAGATGTTCCTGCCGTTATCTCCAGTTATTAAGGGTAAAATCCCCAACTTGCTGGCTTTACTGCGCTAACTAAAAGCTTTCGATTAGAGGACTCGCCCCAAACCTGCGGATACGAACTTTTCCAATGCTTTTGCTTCTGAAGAGAAATCTGACCCCTCACCAATTCTGGTTGCGGCAGACGCTACTGCTCCATAAATTAGACTGCAAACAGCGGCTGGGTCTTCTACGCCAAGTTCTGTCAGTGGGGAAATCAGGCTCATCATGAAGTAGCCGTGCATCGCCCGCAACATGCCACGTTGATTCTCCGGAAGGGTATCGATGGAGATCTGTCGCACAACACCATGGTTGTCGCTGGCGAGGTGAGCAACCGAGTAATGAATCCAAATGCGGAGTCGTTCCATCGGATCCTCGACACCTATGCCGAGGCGCTCAATTTCATTGCTGAGGTCCGCCATTTCATTTAGCATCAGCTCACCTAGTATGTGCTCGCGCGACGAGAAGTACTGGTAAATTGCTGGCCGAGATAGCCCAGTTGCCGTAGCAAGAGCGACCATGGACACTGAATTCGTTCCACCATCTTCGATTATTTGCATTGCCGAATCGAGGATTAACTGCTGCCTTGAGGCAAAAATGTCGGATAAGACCATGGTTAAAGCTTAAGCGGTCGGCGTGCTTTGACCGAGTATTTAAGTGAACTTGGTGTTACCAATCGAGAGGGCGGTTTTCTCGGCCGCAACTTTTGCGGCCGAGAGGATTATGCTCACGTCTTTCGTCGTGATGGCACTTGATACAAACCACGCCTCAAACGCCGAGGGTGGTAGACACACTCCTTGATCAAGCATGCTGTGGAAAAAGACGCTGAAGGCTGCGGTGTTCTGTTCTTTTGCTTCGCTGAAATTCGAAACCCAACTTGGCCCAAAGAAAAATGAGAACAGGTTTCCACCGGCCTGATGGCTGTGCGCAATTCCGGCCAGAGAAAGCGCATCACTTATTCCGTCTCCAATGTCTCGGGCGTGGTCATCCAGCTTGCTGTAAACACTTGAGGTGCAGTTCGCCAGTGTGGCCAGACCGGCCGCGGTGGCTACGGGATTACCGCTGAGAGTGCCCGCTTGGTAAACCGGCCCCAAGGGCGCCAGCAAGTCCATAACTTTAGCCTTGCCTGCTAGGGCAGCTACTGGAAAACCACCACCAATCACTTTCCCGAATGTATACAGGTCGGCTTCCCAGCCTTCTTCAGGGCCATATTTACCCCACCAGCCTCCGGCCGAAATTCTAAAACCGGTCATGACCTCATCGAGGATTAGCAGTGAACCGTGTTTGTGAGCCGTGTCCGCCAAGAACCGGTTGAACCCTGGAGCAGGAGGCACGACGCCCATGTTTGCAGGTGTCGCTTCGGTGATCAGGGCTGCAATTTCTGATCCTCGTTGTCTAAAGATGTCCTCCACGCCCTGGAAATCGTTGTAGTCCAAAACTATGGTGTCCTGAGTCTGACCGAGGGTAACTCCCGGGGAGTTCGGCAAGCCAAGAGTTGCGACACCAGAACCGGCTTGCACCAAAAGCGAATCGCTATGGCCGTGGTAGCAGCCAGCAAATTTAACTATCAAGTTGCGTTTGGTTGCCGCGCGCGCCAGCCGCACCGCAGTCATCACAGCCTCGGTACCCGAAGAAACGAATCGGGCTCGATCGCAAGAAGGCACTCGACGCAAAATCTCTTCGGCCAACAACACTTCGTTCTTATTTGGCGCTCCAAAAGAAAATGAATTTCTTGTTGTTGCCTGAACGGCGTCTAAGACAGCTGGGTGAGCATGGCCCAAAATCATTGGCCCCCAGGAGCCAACTAAATCGATGTATTCATTTCCATCAATGTCCCAAATGTGAGAACCGACTCCGGTAACAAAGTATCTTGGGCTCCCGCCGACAGCCTGAAATGCGCGCACCGGCGAACTGACCCCGCCAGGAATACTTAGTTTTGCGCGACGGTGCCAATCGACGGACTCGTTGATGTTCAAAACTTTCTACTTTCTATTTCACGTGCTATCTCGAGAGCCCAGTAGGTGCAAATAATCTGAGCACCGGCGCGTCGCACCGAATAAAGCATTTCCAATATCACTGGGAGCCGATCAATCAATCCCGCGGCTGCCGCGGCCTCAACCATGGCGTATTCTCCAGAAACCACGTAGGCGGCTACCGGAACCGAACTAATTTTGGCCACATCGGCAACTATGTCTAAATACGACATGGCGGGTTTCACCATGACAATATCTGCCCCTTGCTCGATGTCAAACTCAACCTCGCGCAGTGATTCTTTTCGGTTGCGGTAATCCTGCTGATAAGTCTTTCGGTCGTCAGCTAGTGGAGACTCGACTGCATTTCGAAAGGGGCCATAAAAGGCGGAAGCGTACTTGGTGGCGTATGCCAAAATTCCAACATCGACATGACCTGCCGAATCAAGGGATGTTCGAATCGCTCCAACCTGGCCATCCATCATTCCACTGGTACCAAGCATGTGAGCCCCAGCCTCGGATAGCACAGCTGCCATTTTGCAATATAGCTCCAGGGTTGCGTCATTGGCCACAGCACCTTGGCTATCCAGGATCCCACAGTGTCCGTGCGAAGTGAATTCATCGAGGCAAAGGTCCGCAACGATTACCAGCCTGTCCCCAAAACGCTCGCGGGTAGAGCGCACTACTCGACTTAAAATACCGTTTGGGTTGTAAGCCTCGCTGCCCAGTTCGTCGCGAACTTCTGGTACGGCGAAGAACATTACAGAAGGCACCTTGGCGAGGACTAGTTCTTCTAGGTAATCTAAGTAGCTTTCCTCTGTGTGTTGCAGAACTCCCGGCATCCCAACGATTTCACGAGCGGCCGTTAGGCCTTCACGAACAAAAACCGGCTGAATCAAATGTTGCGGAAGCAGGGAAGTTTCAGCCACCATCTCGCGTATTTGATAGGAGCTACGGAGTCTTCTAGGTCTAATCACTTGACATCCTTTTGGCCTCGTACTCGGCTATCTTTCCTGCAACCGATGATGGAGCGGTCTCCAGGCAAACTAGATCAGGGGAGAAACCTAATTCTCTAATGGCTGCAGCCGTAGTTGCCCCTACGCTAATTATTCTTCGGGTAGGAAGTCCTTGCAAAGCAAAATAAGCTTTGGCTGAACTTGGAGAACGAAACAGCACGAAATCAACGGCTTCGTTCGAGAGCTCGGCTTTGGCCAAGTCGTTGATTGTTAGGGGCAGGTTCTGGTAGACAATCTCGGCCAGTACTTCGAAGCCTTCAAGGGCCAGCTTCTCCTGAGCAACGACTAGCGAACGGCTGCCAATTGGCATCACCACACTCGGCCTAATTTCAGAGCCGTTGCTGAACGACTCGGCTTCAATCATTGCCAGCGCCAGAGAAAAAGCATCGTGAACATCGGGCACTAGAACTTCTACCGAAGCGAACCTCTTCAGGGAAGATGCAGACCCATCCCCAACTGCCGCGAACCGAAGATTTGGGTTTTTAAAGGCCAGAGTCAATTCATCTCGATCAGCTTGCGAGATAAAAGCGTCGATGGCATTGGAAGAAGTTGCAATGAACCATACTTTCTCTCCCTGCCGAATTTTAGACAGCATCTTTGCAATGCCGGTTGGGTTATAAAAATTAGAGATACCAATCAGGGGAATGCTGGTGGATTCGATGCCGAATTGCAGAAGGGCATCGGCATCCTCTTCATTGCGGCTTGGCCTAACCAGAAGCCCCTTCACTGCAGGGCCGCTTTCTCCGCGATGGGTGATGCCAACAGCTGCTCAGCAATCGAAAGACCTAGATTTTGGGCATCTAAAAGCTCGTTGGGTCCAAGGGTAATCTCACTACTGATTGTGACCGACTCACCCGTTGATTCAATAGACAGCTCCGCAACTAAAACAAGTCGGTTGCCCAGAAGTTCTCCGGAAGCACCGATTGCGGTTGCGCAGCTGGCGTTTAGACCGACCAGAACCGATCGCTCCGCAAGGGCTACCAGCCTTGAGACGGAGTGATCCAGTTTGGCTAGGGTGTCCAATAGCTTAGGTTGTTGATCGCGGCACTCAATGCTCAGGGCTCCCTGTCCAGGTGCCGGAACGAAAATCTTCGGGTCCAGATGCTCAGTAACTGCAGATTCGCGATTGATGCGCTTCAGCCCGGCAAGAGCCAAAAGCGTGGCGTCATACTCGCCTGACTCTACTTTTTTTATTCGAGAATCTATGTTGCCGCGAATTGAATCAACTACTAGATCGGGGAGCAATCTCCGAATGCTGGCGGCTCTTCTGGGAGATGAGGTTCCAATTCGAGATTCAGCGGGCAGTGACATTAGATCCAAGCCCGATCGAGAAATTAGCACATCTGACGAGTCCTCGCGCTCCGGAACGGCTGCGGTCACGATACCCGGGTAGGGCTTTGCCGGCAAATCTTTCATGGAGTGGACTACGAAATCTACCTCTCCGGCCAGCAATGCGTCACGTAAGGCAGATACAAAGACACCAGGGTTTTTCGCCTCACTCAAGGGGGTGGTGGTTTGGTCTCCTTCGGTCTTGATGATGACTTCTTGCACATTCAAGCCAGGGTTCAGTTCAATAAGCCTTGCGACCACCGCTCGAGTTTGAGTCAAGGCCAAAATGCTGCCCCTACTACCCACTCGCAGGCTAGTCATTTTCGGTCAAATTAATGCTGTAGAGCAACTTCACGGCCTCGATGTAGTCGTTGTGGTCACCGGTTCTTGCGAGAGCCTTCGCTTTCACCGAAGGTTTATGCAAAATAACATTTGTTACCCGCAGCAATGACCGCTCAACGTCTAGGGCAACTTGGTCACCTGATCTGCGTTTAACTGCAGCGACTTCATCATGCACCCACGTCCCAAATTGCTGACGAAGGGCAGCGATTATCGGGTCCACACTGCGCTCAAGCTTTGTATCGTTGTATTCGCGGATCGAGTCAGCAATTATTTTTTTCGCCTGGCTCAACTCCTGCTCGTGCCCAGAATCTTCCAGTTTCGCGAGTGTCTCGAGGTCGATAAGCTCACAGCCTGGAATCGATGCGACCGCTGGATCGATGTCTCTGGCCAGAGCTACATCGATAAATACCTGGGTCGGAGCCTCGAGTTGGGATCGATGAGTTTGAGCAGTCAAGGCTAAGTCCGAAGTTATAACAAAACCCTGTCGTCCACTTGCGCCCACAACTACATCGGCATCGACCAGTGCAGCAAGCAACCCCTCTTGATTAATCGCCTTCAAGTTGTGTGATTCGGCAAATTTTAGAGCACGTCCGGATCCGGAATAGACGGAAACTTCTGAGGCCCGTGTCAACTGCAGGGCAGCCGCAGTCACCCGAGCATAGGAGCCCGTACCTATTAGAAGGACTTTGGTGTTTATTAAGCTATCCCTGCGTAGGGCAGTTTTATTTATAGCTTCGCCAATTATTGAACGCACAGACGCGCTCAATCCGGTTTGGGTGGCTACTTGTTTCGAGACCCGAAAGGCGCTTTGAAACAGTCGGTGGATCTCTGGGCTGGTGGATTTGATTTGCTCAGCTTCGAAAAGTGCCCGCTTTACCTGGCCGGATATCCCACCTTCGCCAATCACCATAGATTCAAGGCCAGAGGCCACCGAAAAAATTTGATGAACGACATCGTCGCCGAAACGAACTTTGAGTCGCCCAGCAATATCTGGCCCGTCTTGGCCTAGCACTTCAGTAATTGCAGCTAGCGCAGTATCTGTCGCTTGGGGTGCATCCTCGGAGTCCAAATACAGCTCAAAGCGGTTGCAGGTTGCAAGCACAACTGCCCCTGTGCCAAGATCCTGCTTGGAGGCCAAGAGGACTCGGATTTGATCAGCATGCGCCTCCAGGCGTTCAAGATCCAGAGCCCGTGTCTCTCGAAAGTTTGTGCCCAGAAAAACCAATGCCATATCTTTAAGCTAACAAAGCACCTGCTGACACTTTGTCAGCAGGCTTACTGAGGATGAATCCAAAATTAAGGGATGCAACTAGAGGCGAATCATCCGCTAAATGATGGCAGAACCCGTCAATCCAACTTAGTGCGCTCGTTGCGAGGAGAACGCACTAGCCCGTTGCCGGTCTGGTTTATGCGTCAAGCCGGACGCTCGCTACCGGAATACCGCGAGATTCGTGCCAGCGTAAGCATGCTAGATAGCTGCTTGACCCCAGACCTGGTGGTCGAAATAACAATGCAGCCGGTGCGACGACACGGCGTGGACGCAGCAATTCTTTTTTCAGACATCGTGATTCCACTTCGCCTGGCGGGGCTAGAGGTGGAAATTACAGCCGGTATCGGCCCTCAAATCGCCAAACCGGTCACTACTCGAAAAGCATTTGAGGAACTTGGTGTCCTGAGCGAGGAGGCCCTGGAGCCAATCCGAACCTCCGTGGGGCGCTTAGTGGAACAGCTCGGAGAGACTCCTTTGGTTGGGTTCGGGGGAGCGCCTTTCACTTTGGCGTCTTATTTAATTGAAGGGGGGCCTTCCAAGGACCTACCTGAATCGCGCAGGCTAATGTCGGAGGAGCCTGAGCTGTGGAGCGACATTCTCTCTTGGTGTGCAAAAATTACGGCTCAATTCATTCGTGCTCAAGTGCTAGCAGGTGCCAGCGCTCTTCAAGTATTTGATTCTTGGGCGGGCAAACTTAGCCATGACGATTACGTCGCATTTGCAGCCCCGCACACCAAAACCTTGTTTGATGAACTGAAAGATCTCACCGATGATTCTGGAATCGCAGTCCCGCGAATTCACTTTGGGGTTGGAACTAAGGATATCCACAAGGAAATGATGGAGGTCGGCGCAACGGTTCTAGGGGTTGACTACTTAACTTCGATGGCAGAAACAGCGGCCGAGTTCGATTTCAAAGTCCCATTGCAAGGGAACATAAACCCTGACTTTCTGGAGAAGGACTTTGAAGAGCTGAAAGCGCACACTAAATCGGTGATTGATGAGGGCAAGAAAGCTCCCGGATACGTTGTCAACCTGGGCCATGGCGTACCCAAAGACACTGACCCGACGGTGCTTACAAAACTCGTGGAGTACATCCATCGAATAACATCATGAGGACATTTGACCAAGTTGTGATTGGCGGCGGATTTTCTGGGATGCTAGCGGCTCATCGTGCTGCTAGTCAGAACAAACGGGTGCTAATTGTAGAGGCGAGAGATTATCTCGGTGGCTTGGTTTTCAGTGGCCCTATTGGCCACCTTCATGTCGACTTGGGGGCAGAATCGTTCAGCATAATCAAAGATGACCTCCAGGTTCTAGTTAGTGAACTCGACTTGGAATCAGAACTTGTTCGCCCAAACCCGGTGGGGGCTTCTCTACTGACCGGTGGTACTCGGATTGAGATCCCACAAGGCTATTTGGGTGTGCCCATGGATCTCGAGGACCCGAGTCTCAGAAAAATCTTTAGTGAGACAGAAATTGCCGAAGCAAAAAGATTGGATTCGTTGCCTTTCAGCTTCGATGCCGGGAGCGTATTTGACTTAATATCGAACCGGCTCGGAGAGGTTTTTAGCACGAGGGTAGTTGACCCAGTGCTCGCAGGAGTGCACGGCTCAAGCTCTAATAACCTTGACGCTGAGGTCATATTCGCAAACATTTTGCCAAAGGCACGTGAGCTGGGTTCGCTGGTTGCCGCTGTTAATCACAGCCGATCAAGATTGGGAAAAGATAGCACCCGGAAGACACCGGGCAGCGCCGTTATGGGTCTTTCTGGAGGCATGAACACTTTAATCGATTCGCTGGCAAAGCGTCTTGCATCCGAATCGGTAGCTGTTGAACTGGATAACGAAGTGAAATCCGTAACTCGAGTTGATGATCACTGGAAAGTCATAACTCAAAATGGCCCAGTCTTAGCGGCGAAGGTGAGTGTCTGCACCGGCCCCGAGACAGTCTCCACCTTGTTCGCCGGGGAGATTCGTCTAGCGGCTGAGCAATTCAAACTTGTTGACGTGGCGATCGTTGGGTTATTGGTGGAAAGCGATGAGCTAAACAGCTACCCGCTAGGAACTGGCGCCCTGATTGCTGGGGACCAAGGATATCTTGCGAAGGGAACCACCCACATCAACGCAAAGTGGTCCTGGGTTCAAGAGTCTCTCCCCAAGGATCAACACTTGATTCGAATTAGTTACGGTCGAGATGGCGTGATTCCTGCTGGAGACCTTGAGGCCCTAGCGATGACTGAAATCGCAAGTATCTATGGAATCTCAAAGTACGCAGTGCTTGAAACGACTTTGATTGCCTGGCCGGGGGCGCTGGTTCAATCCAATCGAAAAGTGCTCAGTGACTTTCAGCGGGCCACCGAAGACCTTGAGGCTGTCGGTCTGGAATTTTGCGGAGCATTCCTGAGTGGAAATGGGTTACTCGGCTTGGCAATTCAACACAATAATCGGAGGAACGTGTGAGTAAAGAAGGCGTCAACGCAATAAACGATGAGATTCGCTACACAAACTGGACAGCGCTAAGGCTGAGCGCTCCAACTGATAACTCGCAACAAGCCGAGGAGGAAATGAGATCCTTCAGCGCCATGCTTGCCGAAAATGATATTGAACTTCGAGGTAGTTATGACCTTCGAGGCCTGCGCGGTGATGCGGATCTGCTTCTCTGGCTGCACGCCCCTAAGGCGGAATCGATTCAGTTGGCCCTCCGCGAATTTCAGCGCACAAAGATCGGCTCAGCATTTAGGAGCACCTGGTCAGGCATGGGGATTCACCGACCGGCTGAATTCAATCGAAGCCATGTACCAGGCTTCATGCTGGGCAAGCCCGCCAAAGACTGGTTGTGCTTCTACCCATTCGTTCGATCGTTTGATTGGTACTTGTTGCCAGATCAGGAGCGCCGAGAGATGCTAATGGACCACGGCATTGCCGGTGGAAAGTATCCCGGGATCGTAGCGAACACAGTTGCATCATTTGGCCTAGGGGACTACGAGTGGCTGTTGGCCCTGGAGTCAGATGATCTGCACGAAATCGTAGACATGATGAGGGCTCTTCGTTACACCAAGGCACGGCTTCACGTCCGCGAGGAAGTACCGTTTTATACCGGCAAGCGTTTTGAACTAGAGAGCATAGGGAGCTTATTCGCATGAATTACGACGCAATTTTACTAACTTCATTCGGTGGACCCGAGGGTCCTGAAGAAGTTATGCCATACCTAGAAAGAGTCACGGCCGGTCGAGGTGTTCCGCATGAGCGGCTTGTTGAGGTTTCGCATCACTACTTGGCCCTTGGTGGGGTAAGTCCGATCAACGAGCAAAATCGCGCACTATTGGCTGCGCTGAAGGAACTTTTGCCTGAGCGCGGGGTCGACATTCCTATTTATTTGGGAAACCGAAACTCCGAGCCATACTTTGCTGATGTCCTAGCGCAAATGTATAAAGACGGACATCGCAAGGCGTTGGCATGGGTTACCAGTGCCTATTCCTCTTATTCGGGTTGCCGTCAATATCGCGAGAACCTGGCACAGGCTCTAATTGTCTCTGAGCTCGAGGGCAAGATGACCATCGACAAAGTAAGGCATTATTTTGATCACCCTGGCTTTTTGGCTCCAATTATTGAAGATTTGAACAGGGCCCTAGGCCAGCTAGCGACAAAGGGAATCGCGGTTTCAGACACCCGGGTTATGTTTGCAACCCATTCGATTCCAGAATCAATGAGTGAATCTAGTGGCCCACCCGGAGTTCGTGAAGGATTCGAAAAGCCGGGAGGCACTTATGCTGCGCAACACCTGGCGGCTGCTACCTTGGCGATGGCTGGGCTTGCTACCCAAGATGACTTGCCGAGCTGGGAGCTTGTCTACCAGTCTCGTAGCGGTGCACCGAGCACGCCCTGGCTCGAGCCAGATGTGAACGATGCGATTCGAACTGCCAAGGCCGCCGGCAAAAAGGCTATCGTCATTGTTCCAATTGGCTTTGTAAGTGACCATGTTGAGGTGGTTTGGGACTTGGATAACGAGGCGAAGGAAACCTGCGAAGAGCTCGGTTTGGAATTCGAGCGGGTAGCTACCTCGGGAACTCACAGTGCATTTGTTGAGGGCATCATTGATCTAATTCAGGAACGAACCGATGGTTTAGAGGCTAAAGCTCTTTCACCATTGGGCCCGTGGCCAAGTTTTTGCAATCCAGACTGTTGTCCAAATCTTCGCAAGGTGCTTCCCGTAATCGCGGAGGGCTAGACCGAGGCCTTTCAAACTGACGATAGTCCGAAAAGCCAGGCAGCTGGTTACTGTAATTGTGTTTTGTTTATCATCAATAACACTTGAGCACGCTAGCTTTTGCGAACCCATCTGAATGTGAGTAACGTAACGAAGAGCCCAACAATCGCCCATGCCCCAAGAACAAGGGCTATCTGATCAAGGTTCCACTCACCACCCATCTCTGCAACCTTCAGGGCATCTGGATAAAACACAGACCTAAAGCCCTGCGCAATCCACTTAACTGGAAACACGCTCGCGAAGTTCTGCAAAAACTCAGGCAGCTGCGAGAAAGACAGGAAAACCCCGGAAATGAATTGCAGGATAAGGATTGGTGGCAGGATCACGCTGGTAGCGCTCTTGGCGCTTCTCGGTAGGGCGCTGACTGCAACCCCCAAAATACTCGTTGCAATTAGGCCGAGGTAGAAAATCGATATCAGAGTCAACCAAGTGCCTGTGTCCCCAGGCAGCGATGCCCCGAAGACAAAATGCGCCATCAGAATTATGCAGAGTGCCTGCAGCGTGCCGGATACGAAAACTTGGCCAAACTTACCTATGAAGTAAGACACTGGAGAAATGGGGGAGCCGGCCAGTCTTCGCAGGGTGCCATCATGCTTCTCGATGGCAATGTCTATGCCAAGGTTTTGAGTGCCCGATATAAAGACCCCCATTGCCAGCATGGCCGGGAGGTATATGTCGGCTGAGGTTATTACTTCGTCAATGCCCGCAGCACTTACCGTAAAATCAGAAAACGCCAAGGTAAAAATTACGAACAGGACGATGGGGAAAAAGAAGTTAAAAAACAGTGCATCCGGAGTTCGAACATAGGTCTTGAGTTCGTAGCCAATGCGGCTAAACCCGACCTTAAATCGTGATGGCAAGCTAGTTTTCAATCAGGGCCCCATTTCTGTGTTCAACCAAGAGCTCTAGGTACACTCGCTCAAGATCTGGAACCCTAATCTGCAGTTGCTCTGGCTCCTCGCCCAGTCGAGCTGAAAGCTCGCCAACAAACCATGCTGGGTTTGGAGTGCGGCTGACCTTCTTTTGTCCATGTTCGACCCAGCTCACCTCGGGCATTCGAGCATTCGAGCCACCTATCTCAGAGATTTTGCCAAGGGCCACAAGGTTGCCGTCGACAATCACGCCTCCGCGATGCCCGAGCTCTTCTGCTTCATCTAGGTAATGGGTGGTGAGCATGATGGTCATGCCCTCAGATTGCAGACCGCGGATTACCTCCCAGAACGCTCTTCTGACCTCGGGGTCAAAGCCTGTAGTCGGTTCATCTAGAAATAAAACCTCTGGGTTACCAATCAACCCAAGCGCAACATCGACCCGGTGGCGCTGGCCACCGGAAAGCTTTGAAACTGGGTCATTTGCGTTCGCTTCCAAGCCAACTGCCGCGAGCACTTCGTCAATTAAACGAGGGTTGGGGTAAAGCCCAGCAAAGTGGCTGATGATATCTCTGATTGATAGTCGGCCCAGGTCACCAGGGGTCTGCTGAACAATTCCGATTCTGGAGCGAAACTCCCGGGACCCGGTTTCTGGGTCAACGCCCAATACTTTGATTACGCCATCACTGCGTTTGCGCGATCCCTCAAGAATCTCGATGATGGTGGATTTTCCAGCCCCGTTAGGGCCGAGCAGAACAAAAGTTTCACCTGGCTCAACATGAAAACTCACATCAGAAACGGCAGTTTTCGCACCATATCTTTTTGTTAGTCCAGCTACTTCAACTGATTTCATCTCAGAAATCTATCATGAGGCACTAAGGGCCCCCTAACCTGACCTTCTGTGCCAGGACAAAGTTACGCACAATCCTGCCGCACACGACTGCCCTGAATCATGGCTTCGAAGGCGCCAGTGCACTCACTCAACAAGGGATAAGGTAATGAGTAACAGCGCAGAGAGGATTGAGTCATGAGTTTTGGAGCAGCAGTTAAGTCGTTTTGGACCAACTACGCAAATTTCAAGGGACGTGCCCGTCGATCCGAGTACTGGTTTGTCGCGCTTTTTCTCTTTGTCACCAACCTGACAGCGGCGATTATTGATTTTGCGCTACTGGGCAGTGACGTAGATCGTTTTATCGCCAATGGCGGCGGAGGGGTGGTCGGTCTTATCTGGATACTCGTTACGATCCTGCCCGCGCTTTCAGTGCTAGTTCGACGACTTCACGACACCAGCAGACGTGGTTGGTGGGCACTGATTGGGTTTGTTCCTTTCGTTGGCGGCATCGTCTTATTCGTCTTCAGTGTCCTAGATTCTCTCCCAGCGGAGAACACATACGGACTGTCGCCGAAGGTTGGGGCAACAGAGTAGGAGCAATGTTTGGCTCGGCTGACTAAATCAACCCGAGCATTGCTTATGACGACACTTTGGTTAAAACGCAAAGGGTTCTCGGTAGCGCAACCTTGACAGGTCCAGCTGGATAAATATAAGAGTTGAGACTCATCCTCGATTGAGGAGTGCCAACTAGATGATCACCGGCGGCTGGGGCTGAATGCCTGAGCGGACTGCATTGGCCGCGAAGTGTGATTCTGTCGCATTGATGTTTATTCCAAATGTGACTGGGCATGCTCGTAAGCAGTACTTGGCCCGTAAAGCGAAAACCAACTTCGTTGATGGGGTTCCGCAGAAGTTAAAAATGACTCTAAGTATCAACCTTCCATTTGGCGACCGAGTCGATCCACGTTCACTCGTTCGTGACGTTTCCAAAATGGGCAGGTGGGGACATGGGTACCATGAAGCGCCTCTCGATGAAGGCGCAGATTTCGATTACATCCTCGGTGTGATGAGGCAGTCTTATGAGTGTCAGCTAGACGCTGATATTTGGTTCTGCCAATTCGCCTTGCGCAGATTTCGCTGCTTGATCTAACCATTCACAACCCTGTGTTGAGATTTTCCGGATCGATATAAACACGAGTTCAAGAAAAACTACCGTCTGAGCCGGCGGGTTTATGGGCTTAGTGGTCTATGTGATCTTCCAGAGCTTAGAGTTCGAGCTCAAGAAGTCCTGGAAGGATAAACCAAGGAATCGGTTTAGCTAGCTGGACTATTTCGAAAGGAAAACTGATGGGAAAAAAGTCACAACTCGAGTCGGTTTGGGATTACCCAAGACCTCCGCGACTCGAAGAGGTTTCGCAGCACCTGAGTGTTAGCCATTCCGGCAAAATAATAGCCTCGACTAATGAGTCGGTTCGAGTGCTGGAAACCTCACACCCACCAACTTATTACTTAGCCATAACTGGCTTCGCGCCTGGGGTGCTTATTGAAAGCCCTGGTGAGACTTATTGCGAGTTCAAGGGTGTTGCCAGCTATTCTGATTTGCTGGTTGATGGTCGCGTTATTCCAAGGGCTGCCTGGACCTATAAAAAACCAAATCCGGGTTTTGAAAAGCTTTTGGACAAGATCGCGATTTACGCCTCGAAGGTCGATGAGTGTTACGTGGGTGAAGAGTTGGTTCAGTCCCAAGAGGGAGATTTCTATGGTGGCTGGATAACCTCCAACATACAGGGGCCCTTTAAAGGTGCCCAAGGAACCATGGGTTGGTGAACAAGTCCTGGCCCTTTGTCGGCTGCCAGCAACCCAATTTTCCGGCCCGGAACCACGGAGTTTTTACTGGCGGAGAATAGGGGATTCGAACCCCTGAGGGCTTTCACCCAACACGCTTTCCAAGCGTGCGCCATAGGCCACTAGGCGAATTCTCCAGAACCTTGATTCTAGCTGCATTTATTGCGGCCTGGAAATTGACTACTTCTGGGTTTAGTATTGAGACCGACTCCTCGTGTGGCGTCACCTTGGCTAAATCCCCCAGGATCGAAAGATAGCAAGGGTAACCGAGCTCTGATGGGTGCACGGGGGGTCCTTTTTTAACGCCGCATTGTGCCGTGGTTCGCGCACTGAAAACAACTTCTCCTGAGCTGTGTAATTGTTCTTGCTTGTCTACTGGCTCGGTTAGGCTTGCAACGTGACCACAGCCCTCTATAGACGCTATCGACCTGAGAGTTTTGCCGAGCTAATTGGACAGACTCAGGTTACCGACCCGTTGCGCTCTGCCCTAAAGGCAGACCGGGTCAACCACGCCTATTTGTTCTCTGGCCCAAGGGGTTGTGGAAAAACAACCAGCGCAAGAATTTTGGCCAGGTGCTTGAACTGCAAAGAGGGCCCAACCGACACTCCCTGTGACAAGTGCGATAGCTGCATTGAGCTTTCACGCGGTGGATCTGGCTCCTTGGACGTAGTTGAAATTGATGCTGCCAGCCACAACGGCGTTGATGACGCACGAGACTTGAGAGAGCGTGCAATTTTTGCCCCAGCCCGTGACCGCTACAAGATCTTCATCCTCGATGAGGCCCACATGGTCACCCCGCAGGGCTTCAACGCCCTGCTAAAGATTGTTGAAGAACCACCAGAGCACGTGAAGTTCATCTTCGCAACCACAGAGCCTGAAAAGGTAATTGGAACCATCCGCTCTAGAACTCACCATTACCCTTTCCGACTGGTTCCCCCGGGAGAGCTGCTGGAATACCTTGCAACTGTTTTAGAGTCTGAGGGCTTTAGCGCAGAGTCTGGGGTGATGCCACTTGTGGTTCGGGCATCCGGCGGCAGTGTCCGAGACGCTTTGTCACTTCTTGACCAGCTGATCGCTGGAAGCGAGACCAAAGAAATTGCCTACCAGCGGGCAGTAAACCTTTTGGGCTTCACCCATGACGAACTTATGAGCGAGGTCATTGAGGCCTTTGCCGAAATTGATGCAGCTAAAGCCTTTAGCGCGGTGGACAAGGTAATTCAGTCTGGCCAAGACGCCAGAAGGTTTCTTGAGGACCTACTAGAGCGCCTAAGAGACCTAATGCTTGTCAGCTCGCTTGGCAATGACGCCAAGGCCATCTTGCGTGGAATTGGGCCGGAGCAGTTCGACATTCTTACAATTCAAGCAAACCGATTTGGCCTGTCTGATTTGACCGCAGCCGCAGAGGCCACATCAAAAGCACTTTCTGACACCAGCGCGGCTTCGAACCCGAGGTTGCAGTTGGAGCTCCTGTGTGCACGAGTGCTAGCTCCGGTAAGTCAACGAGCAATCGCTGCCATCCACCAGGAGCCAGTTGCAGCAGTGGCGACATTGGCAACACCTAGCACTGCGCCCATCACTCCGTCCAAGACACCAGCTGCTGCGGCACCAGCGAAACAAGAAGCCAAGCAAGAAATAAAAACAGAGCCGACAAGGCCTGCAGCCGAAAAGAGTACTGCGGCACCGGAAGTCCAGAAGGCTCCAGTAGAGCCCGAGGCAAAATCGGTTATTACTGAGCCTAAGCAGCCGGTTGTTCTGGCCCAAGACATCACCACAGCGACAGTGAAGGCTGCCTGGCCAATGATTCTGGAGACGTTGGCTAAACAGTCCAGGTCTGCATGGGCGGTTGCCTTCACCTCTAAGGTGATTGATTTTCAAGATGAAGTTCTAACGCTGTTATTTCAGAGCCAGAACGACGTGGACGCTTTTAAGAATTCGCAAGGGGCTGCCGAAGTACTTCGGCAGGTTATCCGCGAGCAATTAGGTGTTGTCGTGAAATATCGCGCCAAGGTTGCCGAAGCGCCAGCAAAACCTGAAACAAAAAACACGGTTGAGCCAACCGCGCCAGAAGAATTCACCACCGAAGAAGAAGTAGAAGCGCAAGATGCTCCCGAAGTAGTTGTTCAGGCGTCTGAACTAGAGGCCGAGCAGGCCGGTGAATTCGTGTTGCGAGAGGTACTTGGAGCCAAACCAATAAAGGGCGAACCTAGCTAATGTATGACGGAGTGATTCAAGAGCTTATTGATCAACTTGGTCGGCTTCCTGGAGTGGGCCCAAAGTCTGCTCAGCGAATTGCCTTCCACCTTATTGAAACCGACAGCGAGGTAGCACTGGAACTCGCGGATGTGCTTCGAGAGGCCAAGGAAAAAGTTCGTTTTTGTGTAACTTGCGGGAACGTTTCAGAAACTGAACAGTGCTCGATCTGCCTTGACCCAAAGCGGGATCTAGCTTCGGTCTGCGTGGTGGAGGATTCCAAAGACATTAACTCCATCGAGCGAACCCGCGAGTTCAGGGGTAGGTATCACGTCCTTGGAGGAGCCATTTCGCCCATTATTGGCATTGGTCCAGACCAACTGAGGATAAAAGACTTACTAAAGCGCCTTGCTGACCCAGAGATCAAAGAAGTAATTCTTGCCACCAACCCAAACCTCGAGGGGGAGGCAACCGCCACCTACTTGATTAGGCTTTTGGGCTCTATGGAAATAGCTGTTTCCAAGCTTGCTTCTGGGCTTCCGGTGGGCGGCGATCTGGAATATGCGGATGATATGACTTTAGGTCGCGCCTTTGAGGGTCGCAAAAGAGTCAACTAGAATTGGCTAGTTGCCAATAAAGGCATGAGTACCCCAACCCAGGAGCCCCAATTGCCAGTCGTTGTGCAGAAATATGGAGGATCTTCCGTCCAAGACGCGGAGAAGATCAAGCATATTGCCGCGCGCGTTTTACAGGCTCAAGCCGAGGGCAACCAGGTTTGCGTCGTGGTTTCTGCAATGGGCGACACCACCGATGACCTAATCGATCTTGCTAATTCCGTTTCTTCCGCGCCAGATGGCGGACGCGAGATGGATATTCTGCTAACCGCCGGTGAGCGCATCTCAATGTCACTATTGGCAATGGCCATAAAAGAGCAGGGCGGTAGGGCTAAGTCTTTTACCGGCTACCAAGCTGGAATTTCTACCGACTCCGAGCATGGGTCAGCCAGAATCTGGAAGCTTGAGCCAACTCGAATCAAAGAGTCTTTGGCGAATGAAGAAATTGCTATTGTTGCTGGCTTTCAGGGCTTCAGCTTTAAAAATGGTGACACCACTACTTTAGGTAGGGGTGGGTCTGACACTACTGCCGTGGCATTGGCCGCAGCGTTGGGTGCAGTAGTTTGCGAGATCTACTCGGATGTCGATGGCATCTACACCGCAGACCCTAGAATCGTGCCTCGCGCCCACAAGCTAGCCCAAATTGATATTGAATCGATGCTGGAGCTTTCATCCTCGGGCGCCAAAATCCTTTACATTCGCGCGGTTGAGTTTGCGCGTCGCCACAAGGTCCCACTTCGGGTGAGGTCCTCGTTTAGCACCGACCCCGGAACCCTCGTTTACACAGCTAGTGCAGGAGATGACATGGAAGAACCAATCGTTTCAGGTGTTGCAACCGATGACACCCAATCTAAAGTCACAGTCGTTGGACTACCGGACCGACCGGGTAAAGCTGCGGAAGTGTTCCAGATTGTGGCCGAAGCAGGTGCAAACATCGACATGATCGTGCAGAACGTCTCAACCGATGAGGACAAGCGGAGCGATATTTCCATGACGCTGCCTCACTCTGACCGGCACAAGGTTGTTCAGGCCCTAAAGGACCGTCGGGCAGAGGTTGGCTTCGAAGAAATTACCTACGACGATGAAATCGGCAAGCTCTCAATCGTTGGCGGCGGCATGAAGACTTCCTCCGGAGTGTCGTCAAAGCTGTTTGGGGCATTAGCTAGGGCTGGCATAAACATTGAAATGATCTCTACCTCTGAGATCAGACTCTCGGTTGTTACTCGGGCGGATCAGCTAAAAGAGGCCACCAGAATCGTTCACTCGGCTTTCGAGCTTGACGCTGCCGACACTGCCATCATCTACGCCGGAACAGGTAAGTAATTATGTCTAAGCCGAATCTCGCCCTAGTGGGCGCAACCGGTGCCGTTGGAACCGTAATGGTCGAAATCATCAATTCACGAGAGAACATTTGGGGTGAAATTAGGCTGATTGCCTCGGCCAGAAGCGCCGGCAAACAGATCATGGTTCACGGCCAACCGCTAACGGTCGTTGAGCTTTCGGAAAGCGCCTTTGATGGCATGGACATTGCCCTTTTTGATGTTCCGGACGAGGTTTCAGAAATTTGGGCACCAATTGCGGCTGCCAAGGGAGTAGTTGCGGTTGATAACTCAGCTGCCTTCCGTATGAACGCAGAAGTTCCGTTGGTCGTTCCAGAGGTAAACCCTCACATGGCTAAATCAAGACCGCTTGGAATCATTGCAAACCCCAACTGCACCACATTAACGATGATGGCTGCCCTTGGCGCTCTACACCGCAAGTGGGAGCTAAAAGAGTTGGTTGTCTCCAGCTACCAGGCTGTTTCTGGCGCTGGAACTCCTGGCATTGACCGCTTGGCTCAGGAGATCAAAGCGGCTTCGACAAACCCTGAAGCCGGGCTTAGCTCTGACAGCGTTTCGAAGACTCTAGAAACCGCATCAGTGCGCCAAGCAGATTCTATTTGGCCGCACCCGATTGCGCTGAATGTGATCCCAGCCGCAGGCGGCTTCAAAGAAGGTGGCCACACCTCGGAAGAGCTGAAGGTTCGCAACGAATCGCGCAAGATTCTTGGTATTCCTGGTCTAAAGGTTGCCGCAACCTGTGTAAGAGTTCCAGTTCAGGTCGGTCACTCCTTGGCGGTTCATGCAGCCTTCGGCGCCTCGGTTTCTGCCGATGAGGTTCGGGAGTTACTTTCCAGGCAGCCCAGCGTTGTTGTGATGGATGACCCGGAAAATAACATTTACCCAACTCCGCAGCACGTTGCCGGGCAAGACCCGACTTTTGTTGGTCGAATCAGGCAGTCAGAAGATTTCCCAAACACAATTGATCTTTTTGTAGTGGGGGATAACCTTCGAAAGGGTGCTGCTCTAAACACCTACGAAATAGCTGAGCTAGTAGCTCAAGAACTTGCTTAGTAGAAGTTTCAGCTAAGAGTAATAAGCGTTGCACTCGGTGGGCAAAAGAGTCGCAAGGGTGCGTAAATAGAACAACCAATTCCAGCTGAAACGTGCAGCATTGCCTGGTGATTCTCATCCGACCAAGCCGATAAGCCGCTTGCGTATTTGGTGGGCAAGTCACAGTTGGTAACAAGGGCTTTTTGCCTGGGCAAGCAAACTTGACCGCCGTGGGTGTGACCGGCGAACATCAGCTGAACTTGTTCACCCAAGAGAGCATCAATCACCCTCAAATATGGAGCATGAGACACCCCAATTGTGATGTCTACATCTTTCAGCGATTTTGATTGCTCAGCAAGCCCCGCAAGGTCATCTAGTCCCTCATGAGGGTCGTTCAAGCCAAGAAAGCCAAGGCGAGTGCCATTGATTTTCAGCTGGCCCGCTTTGTTGTTTAGGTTTAGCCAGCCAGAACCAATGAGCTCGGTTTCGAATCGCTCAGTGTCTAAGCGAACACCCGGTGTCGAGTTCGACGATGGTCCTATGAAATAGCGCAGTGGGTTTCTTGGCTTGGGCGCGCGATAGTCGTTGCTGCCATTTACAAATACTCCGGGAAACTGCCTGAGTGGTTCGAGAGCCAAAAGAGCCGGATTTATGGAGTCCTTGTGGCCCAAGTTGTCGCCCGTGTTGATAACAAGGTCCGGTTTAAGGTCCGCAAGTTCTCTCAAGAATTTAGTCTTGGCGGTTTGACCTGGTGCGAAGTGTAGGTCAGAAACATGGAGGATCCGCAAGCCTTTGCCAGTTGGGCTAGCTATCTCCAGCTCGTGGATAATAAACGGGCCTGAGTTGCCAGCTAGCCACATGCGTTTGGCTGCACAATCACTGCACTCGCGATTATCACTTCTTCGCCGGCGGCAGGAATGGTTGAGTGTACCGAATCTGCCGGAAGGTTTGGGTCACAAAGATTTAGCATCCAGTACTGGCTCGGCTGCGGAGGGGCTGGGAAAAAGCCCATGACCTCTAGTGAGAGGTAAGCATCCTGCAGGCTAAGACCGGAAACATCCGGCATTTCAAGCTGGCCGCCCGAGGAAATGAACACTTCAATAATCGAGCCTCGCGGCACAGGCTCTCCTGCTGGAGGGAAGGTGTAGGCAACATTGCCTATCTGCTGAGCAGAAGCCACTGGGAGTTCAACAAGCTGCACGTTTAGGTCACCGCTGATCAGTTGAACCTTTGCGGTCTCTAGGTTAAACCCAGTGATGTCTGGAATGTTGCGCATGGTCGCTTCAATGTATCTGGGGTTAGCCCTTGTAAATTGCTCTTCTTCGTAGTGCTTATTTACTTCAAGCATTACGTCTTTCCAGACAGCATGTCGGATGGTTGATACCGCTCTGCCGTTTACTGATTTCCCGGTTTGTGGAGTAAGCCCCACTACGTTTCCAACCCAGGCTGCGGTCGCCACTTCGGTTGAGAATCCAGCCATCCAGGTGTGGATTCGATCGTCAGTGGTACCGGTTTTACCGGCCAAAGGTGTTCCGTCATTGGTGTTGGCGGCTGACCCAGTTCCACCAGAGACAACGGCCTTCATGGCGTGAATCATTGCCGCTGCAACCCCTGGGGCAACCGACTGATTACATAGACTTTTGGGAACCGCGAGTTCGTCGTTGGTTCCCCTCAGCACAACTCGGTCGATGGCAATCGGCGAGCAGTAGACCCCACCGTTGGAGATTCCGGCGTAGGCAGCCGCCATTGTCAGCGGAGAAATTTCATTAGTTCCCAAAATGGCTGATGGCACAAACAGAAGTTCGTCGCCGTCTGCTCTGTGAACACCGAAGTCCTTGGCGGTATCCCTGATTTCACAGAGGTCCAACTGAGATGCCATCGAAGCGAAAGCCGTGTTTTGGGATGTCACAACTGCCTCTTGGACGCTGATGTCATCGATAGTGTGATCTCCAGAATTATTTACTTCCCAAAGTCCTACAACGCCGCCACAAGTGGCTTGGAAGTCCGTCGATACATCCCAGATCTTTACCTCATCTGGTTCTCCGTCAAGGTCAACGTCCTCACCGGTGAAAATTCGGCCATCCACGTGATCGCCAAGGGTGTAGCCGTTCTTTAGCCACTCTGCCAACGTGAAGACTTTGTAGGTGGAACCGGGTTGAAAGCCCGAGGAGCCGCCATGAGTTTTATCGCTATTGAAGTTAACGCTGGTGCCACCGACCACCGGGTTACTGCTCTGATCGAAGTAGCGGTTTTGAGCCATGGCTACGATTCTGCCGGTGCCAACCTCAACCGATACCGAAGCGGTACCAAAGCCCCATTCGTTCTCTGGCGGGAGGTTGGTCATAACCGCATCCCAGGCCGCCTGTTGGATATCCAAATCGATTGTGGTGTAAATCTGGAGTCCACCTCGGCGAAGCAGCATTTCGCGGTCTTCGGGAGCGACTCCAAACTCTGGGGAATTTCTGATTGTCCAAACGGTGTAGTCGCAGAAGAATGCGGTTACTTGACTCTCTTCGCAGCCCTGCTGAGTTCTGGTGATGTCGGTCTGGATAGGCGATTTTTTATAGGAATCAGCCTGGTCTTGAGTTATGTAGTCCTGATCGGCCATGTTCTGAATCACGTAGTTTCTGCGACTTAGCCCACGCTCATGGTTTTCAGCCTCATCGGGCTTGTAGTCGTTGGGTGATTTCAGCATTCCGGCCAGATAGGCCGCCTGAGGGACCGTTAGCTTACTTGCCGGTGTCCCAAAGTAATACTGAGAGGCTGTTTCAACACCGTTGATTTGGTTGCCCAGAAACACTAGGTTCAGATACCCGGCAAGGATGTTCTTCTTGCTAACTTCTTTTTCAAGCGCAATAGCGAGTCTGATCTCTCTGAGCTTTCGCTCCACGCTGACCTCGGTGGCGGCCTGGATAGCCTCGTTGTCACCGGAGATGTTGGCTGCCTCAACCATTGACTGCCTGACGTACTGCATGGTGATTGTGGATGCGCCGGGACCTTCTCCAAAGGTTGCGATGTTGGTCAACGTCGCGCGAATCAGGGAAATAATGTCTACCCCGCCGTGCTCATAAAATCTGGGGTCTTCGGTTGCAACGACCGCGTTGATTAGATTATCCGAGATGTTCTCAAATGGAACCTCAACTCGGTTTTCGTGGAAGAAGGTTGCAATTTTTTCAGGTTGCCCATCTCGAAGGGCATAAACGGAAGATGACTGCGAGGCATTTACTGGCTTAATGTAAGAAGGAATGCCCTCGAACATTCCAATCGAAGTCGTGGTCACAACCCCGGCAACTGCGACGGCGGGGGCCAACAGTGCAACCGACAAGAGGCCAGCGATGACGCTTAATAAGCCAAATTTTAGAAGGCTCACGAAAGTTGAGGATTTAGAGCTGCCAGACATAGGCTCTAGGATACTCGCAATAGGCTGAAATGGAGCTGTGAAATGACCAAATGGGAGTATGTAACTACGCCGCTATTGCTGCACAAAGAAACTCAGATTCTAAACACCTGGGGTAACCAAGGTTGGGAACTAGTTCAAATAACAACCGGGCCTCAGGGCGGCCTCATTGCCTTTTTCAAAAAAGCTGTCGCCGAATGAGCAGTATTGAGCAGAAGTTGAGCGAGCTTAATCTTTCGCTTCCCGAGGTAGCAACTCCAGCCGGCTCTTACTTACCGGTGATAATCTCGGGCAACCTAGTTTTCACGGCGGGTCAACTACCGCTTATCGACGGCAAGCTAATGGCAACCGGCAAGCTTGGCGCAGAAATAACAGTTGAGCAGGGTGCAGAAATGGCCCAGCGCTGTGCACTGAATGCCCTTGCCGCTGTGAAGTCGGTTCTGGGAGACCTGGATCGAGTCACGCAAATTGTTAAGGTCGTCGGCTTTGTGTCTTCCGTGCCAGAGTTCTCCGGTCAGCCAGCTGTTATAAACGGGGCCAGCGAGTTTTTGCAACAGGTCTTCGGAGATGTCGGCAAGCACGCTAGAAGCGCAGTTGGCGTTGCAGTGTTGCCACTCGATGCTCCGGTAGAGATCGAACTGATTGTGGAATTTTCCTAGATTTCATTTCGCATCCAAACCGATTCTTGGGCAACAGGCTTTCTAAATCCTCTAGACCAGCTTTCCTGACTGTTTAGTCGTCGGCACCGGAGTCAATTTTTAGCCCAATGGTGTCCATGACCGAAGTGTCGGCAAGGGTAGTGACATCACCAATTGGTCGATCCTCAGCTACGTCCTTTAGGAGTCTGCGCATGATCTTTCCTGAGCGCGTTTTAGGTAGTTCGCTCACGACAAAGATTGTCCTTGGTTTAGCAATCGGGCCAATTTGACTGGCAACGTGATCGCGCAGAATCTTGGAGGTGTCGGCCTCGCTGCCTAGTTTGTCTAGCTCTTCTTTCATCAGAATCACAAAGGCGACAATTGCTTGCCCGGTTGTTTCATCGGCGGCACCGACTACCGCTGCTTCCGCCACAAACGGGTGAGACACAAGTGCCGATTCGATTTCGGTTGTGCTCAGGCGGTGGCCAGAGATATTCATGACATCGTCCACGCGTCCAAGTAGCCAAAGGTCGCCATCGGCGTCTAGTTTTGCGCCATCTCCTGCGAAATAGAGGCCATCAAATTTGGACCAGTAGGTCTCCTTGAATCTTTCTGGGTCTCCCCAGATGCCGCGCAGCATTGAGGGCCAAGGCTCGGTAATCACTAAGTAGCCGGCGTGGCCGGGCCCAAGAGACTGCCCTTCATCGTTTATGACCGCCATTTCGATTCCCGGAATCGGAACCTGAGCACTGCCGGGCTTGGTCTTTGTGATGCCCGGAAGCGGAGAGACCATGATCGCCCCAGTTTCGGTTTGCCACCAGGTGTCAACGATCGGCGCCTTATTTGACCCAATTACCTCGCGGTACCAAAGCCAAGCTGCCGGGTTAATCGGCTCACCTACTGAACCAAGAAGCCTGATTGAGCTCAGGTCGTAGTGGCTCACGACTGAGTCGCCAAGTTTCATGAAACTTCTAATTGCAGTTGGCGCGGTGTAGAAGATGCTGACGTGATATTTCTGAATGATGTCCCACCAGCGGCCCAAGTCTGGAGTGTCTGGTGTGCCCTCATAAATAACCTGTGTGGCTCCATTTGCAAGTGGCCCGTAGGCAACATAGGAGTGCCCGGTAATCCAGCCAATGTCAGCTGTGCACCAGTAGATATCCTGACCTTCGTGAAGGTCAAAAACATTCTTGTGGGTAAAGCTTGCTTGGGTCAGATAACCACCGGTGGTGTGCAGGATTCCCTTGGGCGTTCCAGTGGTTCCGGAGGTGTAAAGAATAAATAGCGGGTGCTCCGCATTGAAACCGATGGCAACATGCTCAGTGTCCACGCTCTGCATTTGCTCTTCCCACCAAACATCGCGGGCTGAATCCCACTGAACGTCTTGACCGGTTCTCTTTACCACCAGCACGTGTTCGACGCTCACGCAGTTGCCGTCTTCAAGGGCCTGATCTACCGCGGGCTTTAGGGCGCTTGCCTTACCTTTTCGATAGCCACCATCGGCGGTGATAACAACCTTCGCTCCGGCATCTTGAATCCTGGATGCCAGCGAGTCGGCGCTAAAGCCACCGAATACAACCGAGTGCACAGCCCCAATTCTTGCAACTGCCTGCATTGCAATTATTGCCTCGGGAATCATTGGCATATAGATAGCCACCCGATCACCTGGTTCAACACCCATTCTTATTAGAACATTCGCTGCCTTCTTCACCGCTTGAAGCAAGTCCAAATAGGTGTAGACCTGTGAGTCACCGGGCTCTCCCTCGAAAAAGAGTGCAACGCGCTTCCCCCAACCGGCTTCAACGTGGCGATCTAGGCAGTTATAGCTAACGTTCAGCTCACCATTGGCAAACCACTTGGCAAACGGTGCGTTACTAAAATCTAGGGTTTCGGTGAAGGGTTTGTGCCAGTGCAGCTCCCTGGCTCTCTCAGCCCAAAACTCCAACCGGTCTGCCTTGGCCTCAGCGTAAATTTCAGGCTTGGCTATCGCCTTAGCTGCAAACTCTTTCGGCGGCTCAAACGAGCGAGTTTCGGTTAGCAGGTTTTCGATTTCGTGCTGTTCAGACAACTTTGTCCTCCAGGTTTTTTATGGTCTTGAAACTCTTTGCCGCATGAATCTCTCATGCCTGTTACCAATAATACGCTAGCGCTTTTTGCCTTCGGCCATGTCTCTAGGCCCGAAGAACAAATGTGCGAGGAAATCAGAATATTAACTTTTCTGTTAATTCACCAGAATGGGGGACAAAAGTAAAAAAACTTCTATAGTATTTCATTACTGACTAGTTCAGTCGCGATGCCGCATCCCCCATGTTGGCGTCGCTGGCGGTAGGTTTCCCCAAACCTACCGCCACCCTAATTTTCCCCAACTTTGTTTTTTAGATTCAAGGTATGCACTCCACAAAGAAGCATGTGCTTGTGGAGACAAATCAACTAAGCATCTGGAAGATCATCGAGACCCCCGGGGTCACCGACCTGGTCCTTGATGGCGCGGATCAAGCGCGTGCAGATTTTGGTTCCGGCCTCCAAGATATCGAGCTGCCGTTTTTTTCGGACCAAGCTCTTATCGAGGCAATCATTCAGCTGGCACTCGACGCCGGCTCAAGAATCGATATTGCAAAGCCGGTTGCGGACTTTGTGTATCGAGGAGCGCGCTTTCACGCGGTCCTGCCATTCGGGTTGTCCAAGAAGCCACTTCTGAGCATTCGGATTCACCCGAACACACCTCAGACACTCGAGTCGCTGCAAGCATCCGGGATGCTTTCCAGCCAAGAAACTCAATGGCTTAGAAAGCAGATCATCAACAAAAGAAACATCGTCTTCAGTGGCCCCACCGGAGTAGGCAAGACCACCTTGCTGCGTGCGCTGCTGAGCGAAGTCACAGAACGAATCATTTGCATTGAGCAAACCCCTGAGCTGTTTCTGGCCTCCCCTGCGATTGCACTCACTGAGCGTGAGGCAAACCAGGAGGGTGTCGGTCAGATAGAACTCGATGAGCTCATCATTCACGCGTTGCGCATGAGGCCCGATCGCATCGTGGTCGGAGAGGTGCGCTCCAAAGAATTTCGGGTGTTGCTGCAGGCAATCAACAATGGCCATGCCGGCACTTTGACCACCCTGCATGCAAACAGCCTTGAAAGCGTCGCAGAACGGCTCTTGGTTCTTGGGTTACTTGGCAACTTCGCCACTGATCTCACTTCAAGACTGGTGACTCAATCAATCGATTATGTGGTTCAACTTGGAAGGTCAGCTAACCAAAGAGTCATTGCAGGTATTGGGCAACCAACAATGACGGCTACCGGGCTCAAGATCGAACGGGTGAGCATCTAATGCGGCCGGCAATGCTTGCTGGACTGCTGTCTGCGGGAGTACCGTTCCCAAAAGCCATAGAGCTGGCAAACCCCAAAGACCTGCCAGATAAATTTCGCGACTTTATTGTTTTAGCTTTTGAGCTGGGCGCTCCGCTGGTTCCAACTCTTAGTCAGCTTGAAGTGCAACTGCGCCAAGAGGAGCGGACCAGTCAAGAGATTTCGCAGGCCCAAGCTGTGCCGCAGGCAACTAGAACTCTGCTGATTTGGCTCCCGGTAGTTAGCTTTGTGCTGGCAGAAATAATGGGGCTTGGAACCTTTAGGGGCATCTTTCATCCGGTTGGCGCGCTCGCGGCTGGGCTCGCAGCAGCTCTGCTCTTCGCGGGCTACAAAATATCCGGCCGAATGCTCAAGAATTTCCTGACCCCAAAGCCAGACCCAACCCTGTCATTGATGGTCTTGCGCATTTGTCTTTCCGCAGGGGAGCCACTGGCCAAGATCCAAGAAAGGCTCGCACGTTATCCAGCGGGTGGAGCAAGTCAACTAGTGGAAATTTCAAAGCAAACCGGAGCCAGACTTTCTTTTCTCATCGATTCCGAACTGGAGCAGCTGAACCAAAAACTGTTATCGATACGCATTGAAGAGGCCAGAAAACTATCGGTACGACTGCTTATTCCGCTGTCGCTAACGACACTGCCCGCATTTTTACTTCTCACCCTGCCGCCGATAATCATCGGCTTCACCCAATAAGAAAGGATCAAAAAATGCAACTACTCAAATCCGAAGACGGTGCCATCACCGCCGAATATGCCATTGCCACGCTGGCAGGAGTCGCCTTCGCGGGTCTAATGCTGCTGGTGTTGAAGTCAGAAGGGGTCAGATCGCTGTTGTTCGAGCTGATTGCGGGCGCAATTGGCCTTGGCTAGCGACAAAGGAGCGGTAACAGCAGAGTTCATGCTGCTGTTACCGGCCCTTATCCTGCTTTTCAGCACGGTCCTTGGATCAGTGGCCTTCGCCACCGACCGCATAGCCCTCGAGGCAAAAGCCTTTGAGGTTGCCAGATCCCTGGCAATCGAGCTAGACGTTCCGATTGAGCCAGGCATCAAGGTTGAAAAATCAATAGAAGGGAGGCTAACTTGCGCAAAAATAACCAAGCAGTCGCTATTACCAATGAGCACCAAGCTCTGCGTAATGCAGGTTGGTCAGTAGACACCGGATCGACCGCAATGGTTTCGCTTATGTTTGTCGGAGCACTCATGCTGCTGCTGTCTGCGGTCTCAATTGCCACAGGCTTGGCGCATCAAAGCACTAGATTGCAGGTGGTTGCAGACCTAGGTGCTCTCACGGCTGCCGACACCGTGCGAGGGCTAGTTTCGGGTATTCCTTGCCAAAATGCGGAACTGATTGCGGTTTCAAATGGTAGTTTCCTAGATTCATGTCGTATTGTCGGAAGCGACGCGAGCGCCACGGTGACCAAGCAATCCGGATTTGCAGAAATGTTTGCTTTCTCCGAAGCGGGCTCGCCAACGGACTAAATAGGAGCATTTGTTGACTAAGAAACTGGTGATTGTTGAGTCGCCCGCGAAGGCGAAGACGATTTCCAAGTACCTCGGGAGTGACTTCGAGGTACTGGCCTCGGTTGGTCACATCCGAGATTTGGCGCAGGCAAAAGAAATCCCAGCGGAAAAGAAAAAAGGTTCGCTAGGCAAGTTCTCGATTGACATAGACAACGACTTTGAACCCTTCTACGTGGTGTCACCTGGCAAGGCCAAGACCGTAAGCGACCTAAAAAAGGCCCTAAAAAACGCCGACGAGCTATATCTCGCAACTGATGAGGACCGCGAGGGTGAGGCAATCGCCTGGCACCTATTAGAGGTACTTAAGCCAAAGGTTCCAGTTCACCGAATGGTCTTCAACGAAATCACCAAAGATGCCATCAACGCTGCCGCCAATAACACCAGAGAGCTAAACACAAACCTGGTTCAGGCTCAGGAAACCAGGCGGGTAGTCGACCGCTTGGTTGGCTATGAGATTTCCCCGGTTCTTTGGCGCAAGATAAACCGCGGACTTTCAGCTGGGCGTGTGCAGTCTCCTGCAATGCGCATGATTGTTCAGCGCGAGCGTGAGCGCATGGCTTTCGTTTCGGCCAGCTACTCCTCAATCACCGCAAACCTAGAAGCCGATTCAATTGGCTTTGAGGCAAAGCTAGCGATCTTGGACGGGCAAAAACTCGCCGGAACAAAGAGCTTTGATTCCAAGGGAACGTTGGTCCAAGAGGTTTTGGTCCTTGCTCCTGAGGAGGCAATCGGCTACGCAGCAAAACTAAAGGGCCAAACTCTGACAGTTTCGGCGGTCGAGGCAAAGCCTTCGACCAGAAAGCCCTATGCGCCCTTCACTACCTCAACTTTGCAGCAGGAAGCCTCCAGGAAGCTGGGCATGAGTGCCAAGCAGGCCATGGACACCGCTCAGATGCTTTATCAAGAGGGCCACATTACCTATATGCGAACTGACTCACCTTCGCTTTCCGCACAGGCAAGTTCCGCAGCGATTGAAGCCGCCAAAAAGCTCTTCGGTGCTGATTCGGTTGCATCTGCATCGCGTATGTATGGCGCTAAGTCGAAAAACGCTCAAGAGGCCCACGAAGCTATTCGTCCCTCCGGAGAGACCTTCGTCCACCCAGACGATCTCAAGAAAGTCCTGCAGGGAAAATCAAGCCTTCTATATGAGCTGATTTGGCAAAGGACAGTCGCGTCTCAAATGGCAGACGCCAAGCTTTCAACCACGACCGCAAAGTTGCAAACCGAAGTTGATTCCAAGGTTGCTGAGTTCTCGGCATCTGGAACAGTTGTTCTGTTCAAGGGCTTTCTCGCTGTCTACCAAGAAGTTCAAGAAGAAGGCAAAGAACCAGAGAGTGCGAAGCTTCCTGCTCTTGAGGTCGGCGCAACCGTCAAAATTGATGAAATCGCCTCCAAAGACCACTCCACCTCACCGCCCGCCAGATACACCGAAGCCTCTCTGGTGAAGGCGTTAGAAGAGCAGGGCATTGGACGCCCGTCGACCTACGCGGCAATTATTTCAACGATCATCACCAAGGGTTATGCAGTGAAGCGCGGTAGCGCGCTTGTTCCTGAGTGGATTGCGTTTACCGTGACCAGGTTCTTGGAAGATAACTTCGGGGATTTAGTTGATTACGCCTTCACCGCGAAGATGGAATCTGACTTGGACCGAATAGCACTTGGCGAACTCGATCGCTCGGGCTGGCTAAAGAATTTCTACTTCGGAGAAACCGGATTGCAGTCAACCGTTGAGGGCCTTGGCGAAAGCGACCCGAGATCAATTAACACCTTCGAGATTTCCGAGAACATCAACCTTCGAACCGGAAAGTTCGGTCCATACCTTGAGATTCTCGAGAACGAAGAACGCCGAATTGTAAATATACCGGCAGACCTAAGCCCCGATGAGCTGACCCACGAAAAGGCCGTTGAGCTTGTTAATGCTCCACCGGCAAGCGATCGAGTCTTGGGCCAAGAACCAGAAACCGGATTCGACATCATTGTCAAAGACGGCCGCTTCGGTCCATATCTGACTCTGGTCGACGAGGGAAACCCGAAGCCGAGAACCGCTTCGCTGTTCAAGACCATGGCGGTTGACACTGTTACCCACGAAGATGCCCTGAAGCTCATGTCCTTGCCAAGAGTTGTCGGCATCGACCCAGAAACTGAAACTGAAATTACCGCGCAAAACGGAAAGTTCGGTCCTTATCTAAAGCGCGGAACAGACTCGCGTTCACTTGATACTGAAGAACAGATTTTCTCACTTGATCTAGACCAGGCGCTAGAGATATACAAGCAACCAAAGTACGGCGGGCGCCGCACTGCAGCCACTCCGCTAAAGGAGTTCGGTGAAGATCCCGCCTCCAAGCTGAACGTTGTTGCCAAGACTGGACAGTTCGGAACTTATGTTTCTGATGGAGTTGTAAATGCAACGGTTCCAAAGGATGAACCCCTGGAAGATTTAGCCAACGACCGCGCCTACGAGCTTTTGGCCATCAGGCGTGAAAAGCTAGGCGTAGAGCCAGGCGAGACGCCAAAGACTCAGAAAAAGACGACCAGAAAAAAGCGGTAGCCGTGTTTATTACCTTTGAGGGCATCGACGGAGTTGGCAAGTCCACTCAGTTAGACCTGCTCGAGAGCTGGCTAAAAGCTAATGGGCACGAAGTACTGCGCACAATGGAACCCGGTGGCACAGAACTTGGTCAAGAAATAAGACATCTCCTACTTCATCGCAAGGGCGATGTTGCACCAAGGGCAGAGGCTCTTCTATATGCCGCAGACCGAGCACATCACGTTGCCACCAAAATTAGACCCGCACTTGCCGCCGGCACAGTCGTACTCGCGGACCGCTACTATGACTCCTCAATTGCCTATCAAGGCGCAGCAAGGCAGCTTTCGGTTAAAGAAGTGCAGGATATTTCGACTTGGGCTGTCGCGAACCTAGAGCCCGAACTTACTTTCTTGTTAGACATGCCAGCTGAGCAGGCGCTGGCAAGACGAGATGATACTGGAGCTGCTCCAGACCGACTAGAACGCGAGCAGGTTGAGTTTTTCACCAGGGCGAGAAATCAGTATCTCGAGCTTGCCACCCAGCCTCGTTTTGAAGTAATTGACGCGGCAATTACTATTCCAGAAATACATGCTGCGGTGATAGCCCGCATTGAAGCAGCCGGGCTTGGCAAATGACCCACGGAGTCTTCGATCAGCTTCTTGGGCAACCAGAAGCAATTGAACAACTTCAGCGTGCAGCTGCCGGCAAAGACGAGAGTGTTCATCACGCTTGGCTCTTTACCGGCCCTGCGGGCTCAGGCAGGTCGCTTCTAGCCAAAGCCTTTGCAGCTGCGTTGCAATGCGAGAACAACGGCTGTGGTAGCTGCCAACAGTGTTCGTTAACTCTTGCAGGTGCTCACCCGGATGTATTGACCCTCGCAACCGAGAGAGTTCTCATTAGCATCGATGAGGTTCGTGAACTGGTCCAAAAATCCGGTATGAATAGCACCATTGGCGATTATCGAATCGTCATCATTGAAGACAGTGATCGCATGACCGAGCGCACTTCCAACGTCTTACTAAAAGCGCTTGAAGAACCCCAAGACAAAACAATCTGGATTCTTTGCGCACCGAGCGTCGCCGACCTGTTGCCAACAGTCCGTTCGAGAACCAGTAATGTGCTGCTGCGTCTGCCCAGTGTTGAAGAAGTCGCTGAGCTACTGGTGCAGCGGGACAAGGTCGATAGAGAACTCGCGATCAGATCTGCCCGGCAAGCCCAGAACCATGTCGGAATGGCAAGACGGCTGGCAGTCTCTCAAGATGCCAGATCGAGAAGAGCTGAAACGCTGCGAGAGATTGCAGGCATCACAAACCTTAGCCGAGCCATGCTCGCTGCCGAAAAGCTATTGGGTGTCGCCAAGCGCGATGCCGAGGCTCTAGCTCAAGAGCGCGATAAGTCGGAAAAAGAACACCTAATGCGTGCTTATGGCCTTGGCGTTGACGAGAAGATTCCTCCGAACCTCAGGCCACAGTTCAAGGCCCTAGAGGAAAATCAAAAGCGCAGGAACACTAGAGCCCTTCGAGACGGCATTGATCGAATTTTCACTGATGCCGAGTCCTTTTTTAGAGATGTCCTAGCTCTTCAGCTGGGTGCGAATGTTGAAATGACGAACCCTGAACTTGCCGAAGATTTGCAGCTAAGACAACTGGGCACAAACGCAGCCGCAAGCATCGCCGTTTTGGATGCAATCACCGAATCCAGAAAGCGTTTGGCGTCAAATGTTAGAGACCTGCTGGTTCTGGAATCGCTTTGCACGCTGATGATTCTTAGGCGCGATCTTGCGGCTTAGAGCAGCAGTTATAGTCGGTGTGCTTGTGCTTGCCGGTTGCACTCCCGCTCCAGCCCCAGATCCGGTTGCTGACATCTCAAGCGGTCAAGTTTCTTTATATGAACAAGTAATCACTTGGGAAGGCTGCGAAGAGAGTTTTGAGTGCGCGGTTGTTGCAGCTCCGCTTGACTGGCAAGCGCCCTATGGAGACCTAATATCGGTCTCCCTAATGCGTAAGGCTGGAACTTCTTCGCTGGAGCCATTGCTTTTGAACCCCGGTGGACCAGGGTCCAGCACCATCGAATGGATGCTCGCGTCCTATGGAGATCTTGGCAGCGATTACCTACGATCAAATTTTCAGGTCATAGCTTTTGATCCGCGCGGAGTTGGAAAGACCTCGCCTGTTGAATGCAGCAATTTGGGGCTAAAGGATCAGCTTCTTTATGGAAGTTCTCCATATCGGTTTGGAACAGACGAGGACATTGAGTATTCGGCGGACTTGGCTTATCGCTTTGCACAGAGTTGCCAGGGAGATACCAGCACCGGCTACTACAACACTCAGCAGACGGCCAACGATATGGAGCTACTGAGAATTCTTCTCGGAGACAAGATGCTGAACTACCTGGGCTACAGCTACGGCACTGAGCTTGGCGCTACCTACGCAGTGCTATTTCCAGATCAAGTTGGCTTGTTCGTGCTGGATGGAGCAGTCGATCCAACCATCGACCCCGATTTGTCGCTACTGGGTCAGATAAAGGGCTTTGATAAGGCGCTCAGCGCTTATCTGGTTGATTGCTTTACGCAACCTGCCTGCCCACTGCCAAATGACATGGCGGAGGCCAAGGACACCATCGCAGGGCTATTGGAGTCGTTAGAAAACAGTTCGATGCCAACTGATTTCGATCGAGACCTGTCGTTATCTGCAGCCATTGCTGGAATCATCGTCACTCTTTACTCGGAAGACAACTGGGAGTTTCTATCGACTGGGCTTGAAGAGGGGCTTGCAGGGGACGGCACAGCCCTGCTGTTGCTTGCCGATTTCTACAACGACCGAGATTCCGAAGGCGGTTATCTCACCAACTTGGTTGAGGCTAACTACGCCATCGCCTGCGCAGATGAAATTACCTATCCGACTTCGACCGACGATCTAACGGGACAAATAGCTGAATCCAGCAAGGTCTTTGGCAAGTACTTTGCCTACGGCGAAGGCTCTTGTGATGGCTGGGCAGAGGGCATCGGTAATCGCGTGCTGGATTACAACGTCGAGTTACCAAACCCAGTGATGATTGTTGGCACCACCGGCGACCCCGCCACTCCCTACGAGCAAGCTGTTGCCTTGAGTTCGCTAATGAAGGGCTCCTATCTACTCACTTTTCAAGGTGAGGGGCACACCGCCTATGGTTCTAACGCCTGCATTGGACAGGTTGTCGATGACTATCTAGCCGGCAACGAGATTGCGCAAGACGCCCTTTACTGCGAGTAGTTCGCTGGAAGTCTAGAAAAAACTTCTAAAGGTAAAGGGCTGCCATCAACACTGCAAAGATGATGATGAAGATTGCCGGCGTCACAAACTTCACTATCTCCAGCCAAGGGCGAAAGCTCAATATTCGTGATCGAAGAGCGGACTGACCGGGAAGCGATTTTAGATCGTCAATGACCGCTTGGGCCTGGGACGCAGCCGAATACTCAGCCAAAGCACCAAGGATTCCTGAGGCCAGCAAAATAAGCGCGAACCCGTGAATCACAAACATCTCATAGCCGGCGATTATCGGTGTTGCGAAGGCGGCAAAGGCCAGCAGGGACGTCGGTGCCAGCTGTGCCAAAATAATGTGTAGACGGTTTTTTTGGAACTCACGGATTAGTTCGGCTTCTGTCATGGTTAGGTCCTTTGATCGTATCTACAAGGTTAGGCAACACATTGAAAAATAACGCACTGCAGGAGAGCCTGTCGCGCAGATTTCGGAAACTTCTGTCTGGAGCGGCTGATGGAGTTCCGCCGTGGCTAGAAGTCGTTGCCAAGGGGGACGAGCCGGGTTTTTATCTACCCACTGACGCACCCTGGGTGGTTCACGGTAATTTTTCAACCCTGGTTGGTGGCGTTAGAGCACTACTGATGCAGGCCCTTCATCCAGGTTCTCTCACTGGAGTGTCTCAACACTCTAGGTATGAGCAAGATCCACTTGGCCGGCTCTCCGGAACAATCAGGTGGCTGACGGTAACAACCTTCGGCTCCATCGAGGCCATCAACGGCGAAGCCGGCAGAGTAAACCGCATGCACAAAACAGTTAGCGGCGAATACCAGACTTCAACCGGCGAGACAAAAGGCTATAAAGCAGCAGATAAGGACCTGCTGCTTTGGGTTCACGTGGCATTTATGGACTCATTTTTGAGAGCCCATCAAAACTACTCAAGGACATCAATACCGGGTGGAGCAGACTCCTACGTTGCCCTGTGGTCAAAATCGGTTCAGCCACTGGGTCTAAAAACAGCTCCAATGAGCGAAGCCGAACTCCTTGCCACCCTTGAAGATTTCAAGTCAAAGCTCACCGTCACCGAGGACACTAAAGCGGTAATCAGCTGGATCAGGAAAGCTCCGTTACCGCTGGTGGCAAAGCCCGTCTACGCACTGCTGTTCCAGTCTGCTCTCGCGTCAATGCCGAAGGAGTACCAGTTAATGATTGGGCTCAAGCCTTGGCCGCTGTGGGTCTTGAGGCCGATGACAACTTCACTGTTGAGCTTTATGAGATTCGCTATTGGCCCAGAATCCCCAATAGAAGATGCTGCTCTCGCCAGACTTCGGCGGGCAGGCGTGATTAACCACTAAACTTTTTGGATTCGCCACCCTAGCTCAGTCGGTAGAGCAGCTCACTCGTAACGAGCAGGTCAGGAGTTCGATTCTCCTGGGTGGCTCTCGGATCGGGCAAATTGCCGAGGCTTAACTTCCAATCGCGTAATCCTGCATTCCCGACTCGTGGACCTGCATTCCCGACCTTGCTAGGCTGGTGGAACGAGATTAGAAAGACGAGGGTCTGTGTCGAAATCTTCTGAAATTCTGTCAATCCAGCAGCGAGTTGCGAATTCGTTCGGTCATAAGGCGCTCAATAACTGGTCAATGTTTTGTCTTGCCGCCGCCGCCGTTGTGGGTGCCCTTTATTTCTTTGATGACAGAGAGACGCTTGGAGTCTCACTTTGGGAAAAGCCGCTTAAGTTTTTGATCTCCACCATCATCTACTCATTGACATTTTCGTGGTTCTACGGGTTGACGCAAAAGGGTAAGAAAATTGTCTGGTGGCTAGGGTCCCTAATAGGTTTAATGTTGGCCTTAGAGGTAGTAATCATCATTGGATTAGCCGCCGCCGGACTTACGAGTCACTTCAATGTTTCGAGCGCCTTCCACATAGCTATGTGGTCCTCCATGGCGACCTTCATTTCGACTCTCTGGGTTCTGAGTTTTGCAGTGGGGAGCTTTTTATGGAGATTGAGTACTATCGAACCGCTTGTGCGGAATGGTATCCGTTGGGGCCTAGGGATTGGCCTGGCAGGCATGGGGCTCGCCTTCACCATGACTGCGCCACAGACCCAACAAATAACCCCTGAGGGTTGGCAAGGGATTGCGGGCGCTCACTCAGTTGGAGTAGCCGACGGCGGTCCGGGTCTTCCTTTTCTCGGTTGGTCCACTGTCGGGGGAGACCTCCGCATATCTCATTTCTTTGGACTTCATGCACTCCAAGTTTTCCCTGTGCTGACAGCGATTCTCATGGTTGCGATTTCTTCCCTTAATCTTCGTCGAGCATTTCTCCACGCAGCGGGAGTCACATATTCTCTGGCTGTAGTGATCCTCTATCTCCAAGCACTCATGGGCGAGTCGATAGTCGCTCCTTCTCAGTCAACGGTGCTTTTATTCGCAGGGGCCTTGTCAATTGGGGTGGCGGTCGGGTTGATAATTTTCCTCTGGCCACAATCTCTAAAACTCAAGCAAAAACTCAAGCAAAATAGCTGACACGCGCTGACACAGCAAACCCATACACTTACCGGGTAAACAGCTTGTTTACAGGGGTAAATATTTCCCTCGTAACGAGCAGGTCAGGAGTTCGATTCTCCTGGGTGTCTCGAAAGGACAACAGTTCGAAGATACGAAAAAAAGCAAAATAAGTCCCCATCCCCAATCTGGGAATGATTGTTAATTGCTGTGGCTGCCTAAGCTCTGGAAAGAGACCTGAACTTAAGAATACTTGCAGGGATAAAAACTGCAAGAAGTAGAGCTATCCCAACAAGAACGATCATCAAGGGGTTTTGCTGAACAAAGCTGTCGCCAACGGGTGTTCCCTCTGGGATGTTTCCAAAGAGCTCACGGCATGCCTGAATCAACGAACTAACCGGGTTCCATTCGGCAAATAGACGAAGAGGGGCAGGCAGGGTGTCCGAGGGAACAAAGGCATTCGACAAAAAAGTCAATGGGAACAGAACCAAGAAACTCACGTTATTAATAATTTCTGGTGACTTCACCGACATGCCTATCAGCACCATGACCCAGCTAAATGCGTAGCTGAATCCCAACAGCAACCCGACCGCAAGCATTGCTTCCGGAAAAGAGCTTGAAACTCGCCAGCCCACCGCGTAACCGGTGATTAGCATGGCGACCATGGAGGCTGCGTTGATTACCAGGTCCCCGGCTGTCCTGCCTATCAGCAGAGCGGCAGTGTTCATCGGAAGTGTCCTAAAGCGGTCAATGATGCCGTCTTTTAGGTCTTGTGCCATTGCCGAGCCCGAGTAAGTGGAGCCGAACACCACTGTCTGAGCAAAAATGCCGGCCATTAGAAATTGGGTGTAATCGCCACCCTCAATAGCAATCGCACCCGCGAATACGTAGTTGAACAGCAACACAAACATGATCGGTTGAATCAGTGTAAAGACGAAGATTTCCGGATCGCGACGAAGCTTGATGATATTGCGCTTAGTGGTCACCCAACTGTCGGAGACAAGCTGTCTGAACTGGCCCTTCACGCCTACTTGGTAGGACAGTGTCATTTTGCGGCCTCACCTTCCTGCGCTTGGTGGCCGGTCAGGTTCAGGAATACATCGTCCAGGGTTGGCCTTCTCATGCCGGCATCATTGAGGTCAATCCCCGCATTTGAGAAAAGCTTGAGTGCAGTCTGCAGTTTTTCAGGGGCAGAATCAACCGCAACCGACAGGGTTCGGCCATCGTTTCCAATAAACACCTGCTCGTTGGACATGGTCTGCAAAAGACCCCTACCTTGTTCGATGTCATCCAAGCTCACTAGGGCGAACTCGATGTACTGGCCGCCTATCTGGCGTTTTAGTTCGTCACTGGTACCCTCGGCGATTACTTGACCGCGGTCAATAACGGCAATCGAGTCGGTTAGCCGATCGGCTTCCTCGAGATACTGGGTAGTTAGCAAAACCGTTGTTCCGCCCGACACCAAGTCTTTGATGACGTTCCAGAGATCTAGCCGGCTCTTGGGGTCTAGTCCAGTCGTGGGTTCGTCCAAAAACAGCACCGCGGGATTAATGATCAATGCCCCAGCAAGGTCAATTCTTCTTCTCATGCCGCCACTAAACCCCTTTACCGGTCTATTGGCCGCGTCAACAAGGTCAAATAGCTCGATGAGCTCATTTGCGCGTTTTTTGGCAGCTGATGCGCTCAAGTGATAGAGGCGCCCAATCATTTCTAGATTCTCGAAACCGGTTAGTTTTTGATCAACCGCAGCATATTGGCCGGACACCCCAATCATCCTTCGGATCCTTTCGGGTTCACCAAGCACACTAACTCCGTCGATGAAAGCCTCACCGGATGTGGGGATGGTGAGAGTTGTCAGTATCTTTACCGCCGTGGTTTTGCCCGCTCCATTTGGTCCAAGCAATCCTTTTACAGTTCCCTGGGGGATGGATAACGATAGCCCGTCCAGCGCTTTGATTTCGCCCGACTTGGACTTGTAATACTTCTTTAAGTCTTGTGCTTCTATAAAACTCAATGTCTTCTCCTATTTAGCCCATCAGGACCTGCAGCTAAAAGCTGATAGTCCATAAGGACTCATCTCTTCAAGCTTTCTGCCGAGCCACGATGTTGATGAGACGTTTGGCAAGGACCGTTTTATCTAACAGGGGCTGCGCTTGATTATTCCAGTTTTATATCGTTAGAGGCTTCGCAACGTAGGGACGCAGAAGCTTGTCTCGATGTCGCTAGACGAAAAAGCGAATCCGGATTATTACTCGAGATAGTCGCCCATCGGGATCTCGGTTTGCTTGACGCTGCCAGGTTGATTTTTCCAGGAGCAGTTATTTTTGCCCCTTAGTCGCCACCCGATAGTGGCATAGAAAACCAATCCAAGCGTTAAGCAGAACCTAAGAAGATTGCTTGAACGCCAAGACACAACCTGGCACGCCCTGACACTCCAACACCTAGAATTCAAGGTAGGCATTGACTAGTGCCTGGCTGCGCTAGTCTCTCGCAAGGAGCAGGTCAGGAGTTCGCTTCTCCTGGGTGGCTCTTTGTGGAGACTGGTTATTTAGTGATGGCGAGCACCCACGCGTCAAGGCCCATGTTCGGCTCATCTCACTTAGGTCGCTTGGGGACCTCGTCTAAAAGTTTTGCGCAGGGTGTTCGTTTGGGATGCGAACAAGCCGAATTAGTGGCCAGGAACCCCGGCAATCCGTTCGGTAAAATTCTCTCCGGCATCTTTGGAGTAATAAATAGCGCCCTCGGCCAGAATCGTCATTTCATCGCCCAGGGAAGAGAATGCCCTTGGGCCGCCAGGAACATTTCCTGCTTCCTGCCACGTCTTCCCATTGTCCATGGAGTTGTAAACGGCTCCCGTGGGGGAGACACCTGCCAGTCGATTGGAGCCCCAGCTAAGCAGGGCCAAAAACGGAGCATCCGAAATTGTCGAAAAGCTCTGGCCACCGTCGCTGCTCGAGATCAACCCCGCTTCGGTGGATGCGACTATTTCGTTTGACGATGTTGGATTCATGGCGAAGTCGAAAATATTCGGATTGGGAAGCTCGAGCCATGTTACTCCTGAGTCATCGCTCCTAACCAAGGATCCAGATGCCAGTCCTATTATTGAGGCTCCTGAAGCCCTTAGGCGATGGAAATCGGCGACGCCGTAGAGTGAAACACTGGCCCAGGTAGCGCCGCCATCCGAAGATTTACGCAGTCCAAGGCTCCCGACCTGCTCCTCGCTAGAGTCTGGGTGCCCAGAGGCGATAAGTCCGCCGGAATAGCCGGAAAGAGCCATAGCATCGAATCGCGAGTCTCCCACCCGAGCCGGCGTTTCGGTCCCAACCTGAATCCAAACTCCGTTGTGAGTTCCCATAAGAAGACCCTCTTCGGTTAGGACAAGGTCATGCACGCCTCCCATCTTGCCACCAGCCTGCACCGAAGCTTGGGCACTGTCGCCGCCAGTAACAACAGAGGAAGCGTTTGTTTCCGAGCAAGAGCTCAAAAGCAAAAGGGCAAGTAAGCTCACCGACAGCAATTTTGACTGCGTTGAAAACATTTACACGACTTTCTATTTGGTCCAAACTTGATTCTAGGCGACGACACTGATCACTCATGAGCCAAGGAGGAGCCGGATTGCCTGCCCCAATAGACTCAAACCATGAATAACTCCTCGGTCAAAATCTCCTCGGTGGACTATCACACAGCTGGTGAGCCATTTCGAATCGTGAGTGTTGGGATACCGGCCATTGCCGGAGCGACAGTTCTAGATAAGCGTGCAGGAGCTACTTCAAACCCAGAGCTCGAGCGAATTAGAAAGCTCCTAGTCAATGAACCCCGAGGCCATGCGGATATGTATGGCGGTTTTATCGTGGAGGCAAACGATGAGGGTGCAGATTTTGGTGTGCTGTTCTGGCACGGTGACGGTTATTCAACTGCATGCGGTCACGGCACCATCGCCCTTGGTGCTTGGGCAGTGGACACTGGCTTAGTTGAGGCAAAGCGAGACGGTGAAACCGCAGTCACAATCGATGTTCCCTCCGGCAGGGTGCAGGCGCTGGTCACCAAAGTGGCTGATGTGACAACCAAAATTTCTTTTAGAAACATTTTTTCCTATTCAATTGCTGAGGCTGTTCCAGTAGCTCTTGATGATGGCAGAGCTGTCTTGGTGGACATTGGTTACGGCGGCGCCAACTACGCGAGCATTGAAGCAAACAAACTTGGTCTTTCAGTGGAACCTGAGCACCTAGAAGAACTAATTCACGTCGGCAGGCAGATCAAGTGGAAGTTGAACGAGACTCCAGAATCTGACTCCCAAGCCGACGAGCGCCTAAACGGCATCTACGGAACCATTATTTTTGATGAGCTAAGTTCAACTGACACTGAATTACATCAGCGAAACGTCACTATCTATGCCGACGGCCGAGTTGATAGATCTCCATGTGGCTCTGGAACCGCAACCAGGATTGCTCAGTTGGCTCATTCTGGGAAGTTGACCAAGTCGATGACCTTGATCCACGACTCGATTATTGGAACCAGGTTCTTGGGGCACATTGAAGCCACTGAAATCAATGGGAAAACAGCCGGAGTTATACCGGTGGTTACTGGTAGCGCTTCCCATGTTGCCAATTCGGAGTTTTTGCTTTTTGAAAACGATGAATTGGACGAAGGGTTCTCACTCCGATGAGTTCAATGAGTCCAGTGCAGTGGGTAAGTGATCAGGAGCTATTTTCCAAATTCGGCTACGGCAAGGCGATTGCCGCAGTCAGCCAAGCATTGACCGATGGGTTTGACCCGGCAACCGACAAGCCAAGGTCTTTTGTTGAGTTTGGCTCGGGTCAGGGTCTTGTGATGCCAAGTGAGAATCTGCAGTTCGTCGGCCTAAAATTTGTCACCCTGGCACCAAAGAACCCGTCGAAGGGGATTCCAAGAATCCAAGGAATCTATACGCTATTCGATGCGGCAACGTTGACCCCTTTGGCCCAGTGCGATGGCGCTGCTCTGACACTACTTAGAACTTCCTGTGTGACGGCGGCAATGGTTCAAAAGCTTGAGCTCGCAGATAAGCCAAAGGTTGTTGTTTTTGGCTCCGGACCACAAGCTTTCGCCCACATTATGGCGATATCGGCGATTTCAATGCCGAGTGCGATTCATGTTTTGGCCAGAAACACCGCCGGGGTTGAGAAACTGGTTGTCGATCTTAGATTCCACGGGATTGAAGCGACTGCGGGTTCAACCAAGGACTTGGCAGAAGCTGATTTAGTGATTACCGCAACGACTGCTAGAGAGCCCTTATTTGCCGCAGAACAAGTCAAGACGACGGCAGTTGTGGCGGCGGTCGGTTCTCACGAACCCAATGCCAGAGAGTTGCCAGGTAAATTGCTGGCCAATGGAACCGTCTACATCGAAGATCAGTCCGCAGCCCTTAGAGAAGCTGGCGATGTCATCATGGCTATCAACGAAGGCTTTGTTTCGGTACAAGATCTTGTTGAAGTAAAAGAGCTATTCACTACAGAGCCAAAGATAAACAGTCAGACCTTGCGAATTTACAAATCAGCTGGAATGCCTTGGCAGGACCTTGCGATCTTTGGTGCGGCATATAAAGCTCTGAACTAGCTGCCTATTTTGCGCGCAATGCGCTGATAAGCGCAAGGCCACCGGCAATGAGAACTATGGCCGGTGGGATGAAGTTTAGAGGTGAGTACCAATCTGTTCCACTATTGGCGATTACGAAAGCTACTCCCGCGACACCAAGTGCCAGCAACAGCCATGCAATTACCTTTGTTGAGCGTGGGTCGGTCTTCTGAAGGTCTTCCCTAGTTTGAGCGGTTGTTTTACCGCAGCTTGGGCAGTTGAAATCAAACTCGGAAATATCGGCTTGGCAGTTTTTACATTTCATGGCTTTAGGTTATTGCCTATCTAAAGTCTGGGTTCACTAAATCAATAACCTGAGGTCCTGCAACCAGAACGATTGCAATCACAAAAAGGGCAAGGCCTATCCGCTTCCAAATCTTTTCTAACTGCTTTGAATCCATTGGTTTCTTCGGATCCTCTTGATTAGCCATGCTTCTAGCCTACTTGCAGCCCTTGGCATAGGTGAGTTTGGTCCTACTGGTCGATACAATTGCCAAAACAAGCAGCGACACCGACCCTTGAGGTTAATTGATCGCTGTTGCCCTTTTACGGATTGGATAATCTTTTGAAGAACAATCTTGTAGCACTGGAACCAAGGCAGTTTCCTGCCTACGCCAAGGCAATCACCGAGGCTGGTGGCCAAGTTGAAGCAATCACTTCTGAGGTGACAGCTCTTATCTGGACTGACTACTCAGCACCTGAGGCTTTGCAGGCACTTCTGAGTGCAAACCCACAGCTTGAATGGGTGCAATTGCCATTTGCTGGCGTGGATGCTTTTGCCGAAATCTTGAATAACCCAATCGTGTTCACGAGTGCCAAGCGGTCTTACTCAGAACCAGTTGCCGAGCACGCTCTAGCTCTTTGTTTGTCTTTGGCAAGAGTTATCCCGGAGCGAGTAAGGACAAAGAGCTGGGGTAGGCAGTTCGCCGATTCGCTTTACGACCAAGATGTTTTGATTGTGGGCGGTGGTGGTATCGCCGAAGAACTTGCTTCTTTGCTGAGGCCGTTTAGGTCGAAGGTCACCGTTGTAAGAAATAGGCCTAACCAACCATTTCTGGAGGGATTCACAGGACGAGTTGTTTCTTTTGACCACTTTGATCAAGAGGCGGCAAGTGCCAAGTTTGTGATTCTGGCATGTGCTCTCACCGAGGCCACCAGGTCCTTGTTCGATGCTCGAGTGTTTGGACTGATGCGAACAGATTCCTACCTCGTGAACATTGCAAGAGGAGAGGTTGTGAACCAGGAGGATCTAGTTGCAGCCTTGGAGTCAGGCAGCATCGCGGCAGCAGCAACCGATGTCACCTACCCGGAACCACTGCCAGAAGACCATGCAATGTGGCAGGTGGAAAACCTGCTAATCACCCCTCACACTGCCGACACCATGGAGATTGTGACGAAGTTGTTTTCAGACCGGTTGAGGCACAACGTTAGTGCCTGGCTTGCAGGCAAGCCACTAGTGGGCGTCGTGGATGCTGAGCTGGGTTACTAGCCCCACAGCGCAGCGCTAGCAATTTCTACTCTTCCACCGGCAAGATAGTTCAAGCCATTCGGAATATCTTTGGCTATCAACAGCGGTCCATCGACATCAACAAAGTCACAGTGCTGTCCGATGACACAAGCCGGGGCCATGGATAGTGAAGTTCCGGTCATGTTCCCAACCATGATTGACTTGCCGTCTTTTTGGCAAGCTTCGACAATTTGCAGGGCTTCGGTCAGCCCGCCACATTTATCAAGCTTTATGTTGATGACCTGGTAGTTCTTTGAATTGGCTTGATACTCGCTGAGATCGAGAACGCTCTCATCTCCGCCTAACGGGATTGGGGAAACAAAACCGGCAAGTTCATGATCCTTGCCTCTAGCCAGAGGCTGCTCGATCATTTTTATGTCCAAGTCCCTAAGCGCTGGAATGAACTTGGTTAGCTGCTCAAAGCTCCAACCTTGATTCACGTCAACAACTAAATTTGCATCTGGCCTTGCCAACCTGATTGCAGTCAGTTTCTCGACTGGCTGTTCGTCATCGAGCTTTATCTTCAAATTGGAAAAATCGTTTAGTTCTTCTGCTCTTGAAGCCATCTTTTCGGCACTGCCGATGCCGATGGTGGCGACAGTGTGAAGCTGTTTGGGCTTGAGACCAACTAGGTCCCAGATGCTGGCGTTTGCAATTTTGCATTCCAGATCCCACATCGCACAATCAAGCGCATTCCTTGCGCCAGAAGGTGTCATGAGGTCATTGATGTCTTTCCTTGTAGCGCCTTGCTCGACCTTCGGCCTGATTTCTTCTAGCTCTCTTAGCATTTTGGCCTGGTCGTCATTCAAGTAATAGGCACCAACGCCCTCACCTCTGCCAACAAAGCCGTCTTCTTCCAGCCTCACCCAAACCGCGTTTAATTCTAGGAAGGTGTAGCCGGTGATAACAAAGGGGGAGTGCAGCCGGAAGTCTTTGCGCTCAATGGTCATCTTCATGTTTGGTCCAGAAGATTATCGATTACCTCATCAAGCCCAGTAACTAGTGGGTCCATGGCGGGCAGGCCATACAGTGCGCCTAAGTTCTTTAGATATGCGGCTCGTTCGTGGTCTGGCAACATAATGGTGTTCACGCTGATGCCTACGCATCTAATTTCTGGATTTACGCTCTTTGCGATCTCAATGGTGCGGTTAATAACCGCTTGAATGCTCGGTAATTCAAAGTCAGGCCAGCCTTTGATGTGGGTGCGGAGAGCTTCGGTGCAAACCACAAAAGCATCCGGCTGAGAGCCAACCAGTAACCCGGTGCTAACCGCTGAATAGCCGGGGTGGAATAAGCTCCCTTGCCCTTCAACAATGTCCCAGTGGTCGGGGTGGTTATCCGGTGATATCAGCTCTGCTGCACCGGAAAGAAAGTCGGCAATCACCGCATCAATCGGGATACCGCTGCCGGCGATCATGATGCCGGTTTGGCCAGAGGCTCGAAAATCTGCTTCAATGCCGCGTTCCTGCAGCCGGTTCGTGATTGCCAGAGCGGTGTATTTCTTGCCCAGTGCGCAATCAGTGCCAACCGTCAGCAGTCTTTTACCAGTTCGCTTTTTACCGGTTCCCACCGGGATGTTCTGTGGCGGCACTCGGACATCAATCAGCTTTGTTCCTGAATCGTTGGCGGCTGAAACAAGTGCTGGGATGTCATTCAACTTGGTGTGGACGCCAGCGACAATGTCCATGCCTGACTTTAGAGCGGCAATCAAGGTCGGCATCCAAGCTTCTGGAATCGCACCGCCAACCGCGGATGTTCCAATTACCAGTGATTTTGCTCCATTTGCTACAGCACTTCCCACGCTGTGTTCTTGAAGGCCTAAATTAATCGTCCCGCCTTCAAGGCTTAGCTGGCCCATGCAGCTTTCTGGTCGCCACTTGGCAAGTCCTGCTGCGGTCTTTGCATAAATTGGCTCAGTTTCGCTTCCAACAAACAACAGGTAGGGGGTACGTAGTGTGATGGTATTCAATTTATCCTCGCCGTTTTTTGGTAACCAAATGTTTATTCACTCTAACTAGGTTTAGCACCTTGAATTTGGCTCGTTAGCTTTGTGGCATTTGGCACTCTGGTGTGCCACCAGGAAGCCGATGCCGGTTAGCTGCAACCAAGTAGTAAATCGGCTTTGCGATGTTTCTTATAACCGGCAGCTTTAGAAACCAGCCGGCTATTGCCCAAGGGGTTTTTGACTCCACAAGAGCCTGGGCGATGGCAGCGGCTGCCACGAACCTTTTGCCGCTGGAGACAAAGTAGACCGCCTTGGACGTGAGCTCAGTGGTGAGATCCAAGCTTTCTAGGTCAAGTTTTTGGTAGGGCTCAATAACAATTTTATTCTTGGTTATTTTTCGAAGCAGTCTCGCGCTGGAACTGCAGAAGGCACAGTCGCCATCGAAGATTAGAACTTGTTTGATCATGCTCATCGTTTAAGCCTAATGCGGTGTAATGTTTTGCGGGTTGTATTGCTTTTACTTCAGGAGGCGTAGGCTAAAAACGTGAACCAATTAGGTCGCAAGCGATCCATGCACCCAACCCAGATCGTAGTAGTTGCGTTCGGTGCTGCGGCAATCTTGGGCACCCTGTTGCTTTTGCTTCCTATGTCCACAACAGAAGGCAATAGCACCAGTCTGGTCACCGCATTCTTCACCGCCGTTTCGGCAGTTTGCATCACCGGTTTGACCGTCGTCGAAACTGCGACTCACTGGTCCGGTTTTGGGCAATTCGTAATTCTGACCCTTATTCAACTCGGTGGTCTTGGAATCGTGGCCTTTGCGACCTTGCTTGGTTTGCTAATTTCCGGCCGCATCAGTCTTCGCGATCGAATGAACACTTTGTCCGAGGCAAAAATTGTTGGTGCGGATAATGTTCCGAAACTACTGACCCGTATCCTCTTGGTTTATTTTGGCTTCGAGTTGATTCTTGCTACCTACCTAAGTCTTCGATTGCATTTCAGCTACGGCCAAGAGGTGCTGCATTCGATTTGGTACGGAACTTTTCACGCCATTTCGGCATTCAATAATGGCGGTTTCTCGCTTTATGCCGACAGCATGATGGGTTTTAGCAAGGACATGTTCTTCATTGCTCCGGTGATGTTGGCTGTGATTGTGGGAGGCCTCGGCTTTCCGGTGCTCATCGAGCTTCACGAGCGACTATGGCGGCTGCGGTTGCAACCAGGCGGCAAGCCAAAGCGCTTTAGCCTCCACACCAGATTGACTCTCTGGATGACGATTAGCCTGATCGGTATCGGAGCGCTTTTTATTGGGTTGCTGGAATGGAATAACCCGGGAACCCTTGGCGGCTTGAACACCTGGGACAAGGTCGTAAACACTTTATTCTCAGCTGTGATGCCGCGCTCGGGTGGGTTTAACTCAATAGACATTTCTCTGATGGACCCCGCTACTTGGCTCGGTATAGACATTCTGATGTTTATCGGTGGTGGATCGGCTTCTACTGCCGGCGGCATCAAGGTGACCACCATCGCTGTTTTGATTTTCATTGTCTACACCGAAATTCGCGGTGAGACAGCCGTGAACGTTGGAAACCGCAGACTTCCCCGTTCAATTCAGCGTCAGGCTCTTACGTTGGTGGCGCTGAGCACCGTAGCTATTTTGTCCACGACGCTATTTTTTGCAGCAACAACCAATTTTTCGCTGGATGAAATTCTCTTCGATGTGATTTCAGCGGCTGCGACAGTGGGGCTTTCCACTGGCATCACGGCTGAATTGCCAGCCTTCCACCAATTCTGGTTGGCACTTTTGATGTTTGTCGGTCGCCTCGGCCCAGTTGTCGTGGCATCGGCACTTGCTCTTCGAATCACAAAGAGGCACTATGAATTACCAAAGGAAAGGCCCCTAATTGGCTAAAGAGAAAGCAAAACGACGCATTCTGCACACAAACGTCATCGTGATTGGCATGGGACGCTTCGGGTCTTCATTGGCCAGAGAGCTAATGAGAACCGGTCATGAGGTTCTTGGCGTTGATACTGATGAAAAACTCGTCCAGCAGATGTCTCAGGAACTAACTCACACCGTCAAGGCTGACTCTACCGACGAAGCGGTTCTTTCCGAGCTGGGCATTCAGGATTTCGATGCGGCGGTAGTGGCAATCGGAGAAGATATTGAAGCAAGCATTTTGACAACCTCGTTGTTGTTGCAGCTCGGTGTTCCAAACGTTTGGGCGAAAGCGAACTCTAAATCTCACGGTCGTATCTTGGAGCAGCTCGGTGCTCACCACGTTGTGTTCCCAGAGCATGAAATGGGCAAACGCGTTGCCCACATGGTCTCCGGTGAGTCCCTGGACTACGTCCCAATCGACAACGATTTTGTAATGATCAAGTCAAAGGTCCCAGAGTCTTTCCACGGCAAGAACTTGGCTGCACTAAAAATTAGAACCAACTACGAGGTGACAGTGGTCGCAGTCACAAAGGGTGACGGAAAGTATGCACCGGCGTTCCCGGAAACTGTCTTGGAAGCGGGCGATCAGATAGTTGTTGCGGGCCAAGTCGAGCCGCTGAATAAGTTCTGCCAGGTAATTTAGGTCAGTCTTGAATTCAACAAATGCTCTAAAAAGCTCACTGTTCTGGATGGTGTTGTTGCTTTCCCAGCTGGCAATCAACTTTTTTTACCAGCCGACCTATCCACTTATCTTTGCCGGGGCCGCAGTCGCCCTTGGGCTTGCCGGGCTAACGGTATGGAGTGGTTCTAGAATCTCCGGTAGTGCTGCACTGATAAAGGTCTTGATCGTCGCGGGTGTTGCCGCATTCATGTATGCCCAGGCACTTGACGTTGCCTACGCGTTTGCATTTGCGCCAATGGGCAATCGGTTTGATATGCCGATCGAAGTACTACTTTTCGGCCTAGTCTTCTGGGTCTTTGCGGTTGTTGCCAGAAAGTTTGTTTTTAGGCCTCAACAGTAGAAATAGACCTACTGCCACAAGCGGGATTGACACCCAGAGGAGCCAGTATAAATACTGTGGTGTTGGAAGTTCCACCTCTGAAGTTTCTGGGCTGTAGGGATTCGCACACTCGGCAAACAAGTAGCTTGGGTCCGCTAGGTACTCAGAATTGTTCTGGACCACGAAGCTGAAGCTTCCGGAAATCGGATGACCGTCACCGGATACTACCCGCCAGCCAACTTGGTAGGTTCCAGCCTTATCGATATCTGCTCTGGCAATTGCACTGCGGCCATCAACAACGGCGCAGCCATTATTTACCGGGTTCTGATCTTCATCGAGAATCACTATCTCGGAGCCCGCTGAGTTCTCTAAAACAATCAGGTCATCGCTGAAAGATAACTTCACTTCAACAATGCCTGCCTCAACTATTTGCCCAGGCTTGGGGTCTTGATCCACCAATTGTTCGTGGGCAGTTGCCGGAAGAGTTGTCAGTACTAGTGCCAACAATGATGACGCGAACAATCTAAACTTCATGAGTAAAGCTTAGGCAGGTGGGATGAAACAAGCATTAATTGGTATCGGATCGGGTTTAGTTGCTGGATCCCTTGCGCTTGGCCTTATGTTTTTGGGCCCGCTGAGCCAGTCCAGTGAAGTCGCTGAGCCGGTGGCAAGCCAGGTGGCTGAGCCGGAGACCACGGTGCGCACTGCTCCGGTGGAAGCCGAGCCAGAGCCGACAGAACCGGAAATTATCAAGTGTTCAGTGTCAGAGCTAGAGGATGCCGATGATATTTTGTCGCTTCAGGCCCAAGTAATGAACTCTGAAACCGGTGACGTCTTATTCGACAGAGCCAGCGGCTCAGCTGCCAGGCCAGCGTCGGTTATGAAGCTATTCACTGCAGCTGCCGCCTTAGAAACCCTTGGCCCCAGATATCAGGTGACAACGAGGGTCTATCGAGACAGTGTTGAACCCGGCAAGATTTACTTGGTTGGAGCAGGGGACCCCACTCTTTCGCGCACCGGAGTAAACCAAAATTCAATCTACCAAAAGGCCCCGAAGTTATCTGATCTTGCTACTCAGGTCATCAATGCATTGGACCAAGAGCCCATTACGCAGATAGTGCTGGACAGTTCTTTGTACGGCGGTGCAAGTGGCGATTACCAAGACGTTTGGGATTCCCGGGGCATCACCAACGGCTACATGTCTCCGGTGTCCGCGCTGCAGGTGGATGGCGATAGGTCGATAGCTACCGCTAAAGAGTCTGAACGCTCGATGGACCCGGTCAGTCGCGCCGGAACCTGGTTCCAGGAGGCGCTTGGGCTCGCTGCCGATGAAGCAGTAATTACCAAGGGGCTGGCTCCTGCCGATGCCGTCCAGATCGCAACCGTTGAATCTAGGTCAATTAGTGAGTGGATTGGCTACATGCTGATTGTTAGCGACAACACCTTGGCCGAGGCTTTGGCAAGACTGATATCCCTTGATGTCGGGCTAGACGGAACATTTGACTCGTTGACTGAAGGCTACAAAAGAGCACTTAGGAATACCGGGTTAGATCTATCCGGCATCACGATTGAAGATGGCTCAGGATTGTCAAAATATAATCAAGTGTCTCCTGAACTCGTAAATGGCTTGCTCGCGATCATTGATGCTGGCTACGGAGATTTTGAATTAATTCTTGGCGGCATGCCGGTATCTGGAACCCCGGGATCACTGAGCTACCGCTTCGAAGATGCTGTCGGGTCAATCACCGCAAAGACCGGTTGGATCAGAACCGGATACAGCCTGGCTGGGTTCCTGGACACCCCGGATCAGTCCAGACTAATTTTCACCGTCTACAATCTGGGTGATGTGACTGCCAGCAACCGGGAAGCCATGGACGATTTAGTAATGGGCTTTTATGATTGTGGCTCAACGCTAGTGAATAGATAACACGGACATTGGATGGCAGGGTGAACAGGTAGCAAGATGACTAAAGTACTTTTGGTAATAGACGCTCAGGTCGATTTTTGCGAGGGCGGAGTCTTGGCCTGTGCCGGGGGCGCGGTGACCGCAAAGCGAATCACCGAGCATCTCAAAACCCATAAGAGCGATTACGACTATGTCATCGCCTCACGAGACTGGCACACAGCTAACGATGAAAACGGCGGTCACTTTGCAAAAAGTGGTGAGTCTCCAGATTTCAAAACCAGTTGGCCAGCACATTGCGTAGCAAGCGAATCGGGAAGCGATTATCACCCGAACCTAGATACCGGCCTTATAGACATTCACATCAAGAAGGGCCAGGGAGCACATGGCTATTCGATCTTCGAGGGCATCGATGACAAAGGAACTAGCTTTCCTGAGTTAGTGAAATCGCTTCGGGTTACTGAGGTGGACGTGGTTGGCATAGCCACCGACTACTGCGTCAGAGCTTCTTCGCTGGACGCAATCAAGCTTGGACTAAGCGTCAGGGTTATCACCGGCCTAACCGCAGGGGTTTCTCAAGAGTCGACTGAAAATGCTATCGACGAGATGGTTGATGAGGGAATCGAAGTTTCCCCGGTTTACTGAGGCTTGGGTCCTTAGCTCTCTCTGGCTGCTCCGGCGCTCGCGGCAACGGTAAAGATGCTTGGCGGTTCAAAGCCAGCATCAGCAAATGCGGCCGTAACAGCTGTTTCTAGGCTTGACATCAGGTCCTTGCTCACAATTGCTATTGCGGCCCCACCAAAGCCGCCACCGGTCATTCTGGAGGCGATAGCACCGGTTCTCACCGAGGTTTCGACCGCGAGATCTAATTCCGGGATAGAAATCTCGAAATCATCGCGCATTGATAGATGGCTTGCTTCAAAAATCGGACCAAGCTTGTCAATCTCACCTGCTTTTAGGGCTGCGACCGTTGCCAGCACCCGATCGTTCTCGGTGATGATGTGGCGAACCCTGCGATAGGTGACATCGTCAAGTCTTACCTTGGCGGCCTCAAGGTCCGAGTCGCTAAGGGCGCGCAACGAATTGACGTCCATAACTTTGGCGCCTTTTTCGCAAGCATCTCTCCTGGATCGATAGCCGCCGTCGGAGTGACGATGTGAGACTTGGGTGTCGATCACGGCGACAACCAGATTTTGAGCCTCAAGACCAAGCTCCACTATCTCTGTATCGAGCGTTAAGCAGTCAATCAAAACCGCAGCATCAGTTTCAGCAAGCATCGATGCGGTCTGATCCATGATCCCGGTTGGCGCTCCAACAACTTCATTTTCGGCTCGTTGGCCAATAAGAGCAAGCTCCTGCTTGCTGTAACCAAGGTTCCAAAGGTCATCGAGTGCAAGTGCGACTGAGCACTCAACCGCGGCCGAGGAGGAAAGCCCCGCGCCAATTGGAACATTGGAATCTAAGAACAAATCAAAGCCGGAGTCTAAGCCTGCACGCATTACCCAGGCAACGCCGAGTGGGTAGAGTGCCCAGTCAAGCTCTGCTGGCTCAGTGTCACTCAGCTCAAACTCAACGACCCCTTCGGTGAAGGAAGTTCCGATTCTGATAACTGAGTCGTCCCGCTTGGACATTCCCGCATAGGTCCGCTTGTCGATGCCGAAGGGAAGAACAAAACCGCTGTTGTAGTCGGTGTGTTCGCCAATTAGGTTTGCTCGTCCTGGTGCTGACCACACTCCAGTTGGTAAATAACCAAACTGTTTTTCAAAGCCCTCGATTGTTTGTTTGGTCAGGTTCACTTGATTACCTTCTTGAGATTTGCGGCAGTTTCTTCCGGTGCGACATCTCCGACGAAAGCGCCCATGGCACTTTCGGACCCAGCCAAATACTTCAGCTTCTCGGCATCACGCAGCGGGGAAGTGATTTGCAGCATGAGTCTTATCTGGTCTCGGTTTTCAATCATTGGCGCCTGGTGCCAGGCTGAAATGTATGGCACTGGCTTTTTGTAAAGAGCGTCTAAGCCGTTGAGAATACGCTTATATGCGTCGGCTAGTTCGCTGACCTCGGCATCGGTCAGCTCAGTGAAGTCGGCAATCTGACGCTTGGGCAGTAGGTGGATCTCGATCGGCCACCTGGCAGCAAATGGCACAAATGCCACAAAGTTCTCGGTTTCTAGAACATTCCTGCCGGATGCCCTTTCAAACTCCACTAGCTCAGCGAAGAAGTCACCGCCGTGGTTTTCGACACTCGCTATTAGCTTTTGGGTCCTCGGTGTTACGAACGGATAAGAGTAGATCTGGCCGTGAGGGTGGTGAAGTGTGACGCCAATGTCTTGCCCGCGATTTTCGAAGGGAAAGACTTGCATAACTCCCGGAAGCTTCTGGAGCTTAGCGGTTCGCGATTGCCAAGCTTTAATGACTGTTTCGATGCGCTTAACCGGCATTGAGCCGAGGCTACCCTGGTGTTCTGGGCTGAAGACAACTACCTCACATCGACCATACGAGGCAGTTGAGAAGCCAAAGGGGGCAGTTTTGTTGGGGTGCAAAATCTCACCGAGATCTGGGCCAAAGGCCGGACCCTTGTTTTCAAACACCGCGACGTCGAAGTTGTCGGGAACTTCGCTTGGATTATTTTCGGAAGTCTGGCAGAGCGGACAAAAGTGAGCAGGTGGCAAAAATGCGCGTTGTTGTCTATGCGATGCGACAGTTATCCATTCACCAGACAACGCGTCGTAGCGCAATTCAGCGGTGTCGGGTCTCTCATCCGAGTCGCGCTGATCTTGCTTACGGGTTCCTGGAAGCTTTGAATCGGCGTCATCAAAATAGAAGATGTCCCGGCCGTCAAAAAGCTTGGCTTCAATACTGGTCTTGTTCACTCAGATACCTCTTTACTCACTGTATGTAACATAAACGGGCGCGCAGAAACGACCTTGGTGAGCAACTGAGTACTCCCCGCGTAAACGGGAAGGGTTTCAGTATTGCAGAATTCGGCCTTCTCGGGGGTCAAATTACGCATCTTGTGCTTGGCGGTCTGGAGGCTATTCCAGAATTTACAGGAGCAAATGCTCGCGCTCAGGTCTTCGGTTTCACTCTGGCGCCCCGGCCCACGCCTTATGAGAGAATGGAAATCGCTTCCCATACCGCGGATTCTCTGAGGCCTTCCTACAGCTTCGGGCAAGAGGATCATTACCCATTCGAACCTGAAGACAATGCTCTAGTAACTCGGGCGACTGCGACCAATGACTAACTTCACTCAGCGCCATTTGCTACCGGCTTCCATCAAAAGAGACCTCAGGACTGTATTTGGACCAAGACTCACCCGAGCTATCAACAATTGATGATTGCTTTTATGGAGGCGATTCAGTCGTGGTTACTAGTCCGTCGGGCTCTTTTTAGATTCGAGGTCTAGAAAACATGGACCACTTAATAATCCATCGCCCTTCGGCCAAGGTCTTTGATAATGGTTCTGCGTTGGCAATTGAGCCAATGTCGCATCCCGCCAATGTGTTTGCTACCGATGTCTCCAGCATTGAAATTCCAGCTGCAGAATTTTGAAGCTACAGCTATGAAACTAGAAGTCGCTAGAAGCTAGATCTTTCTCGTCTGCTTCTATGGCATCAACGAGCCTCGCAACTAAGTGCTGGGTCGTCATGCCGGCTGGAAAGTTCGGAGCTTCTCCAGCGATAGCCCTTGAGGCTAGACCGGTTTCGGTGTGTCCGGGCCTTGCCGAAATCACGCGAATTCCTTCACGGCGCCATTCTTTACCAAGTGCGGTCAAGAATCCGTGAATTGCGGTCTTTGATCCGCAGTAAGCGGCCATTCCCATCATTGGAGTTTCTGCAACCACACCGGTGATGTTCAGCACGAATGGCTCATTTCCAGCTTCAGAAGAGTCTTTGAGCTTGCCGAACAGCTGTGAAATAAGCTGAATAGGTCCTTGCGAGTTCACGGCAGTTAGTCGCTTGCTAGTCTCCACGGTTAGTTCACTAACCGGACCAAAGGCCACTACTCCACTTGCGTTGATGATGCCATCGACCTGACTGGCAGCGATTAGGTAATCGGTCAAGGTCTGAATCGAATCTGACTCCTGGAAATTCAGCAACAGCCTAACTTCTGCCTTGGCAGGGATGCTGCCTGCGGAGTCATTAGTGGTTGCGGTGCCAAGCACCTTTGCCCCCTTTGAAGAAAGCACGTTTGTTATTTCCGACCCAAGCGCGCCTGAGGCACCGGTCACCAAAATAGTTTTTCCTGAAAGTTCCATAGGGACAGTCAACAGCATTGCGGCTCGCGGTATTTCGATGAATCGGGTGAATTTGTGACCAAACCTTAGAATTAGCCGTTGTTGGCACGTTTTCGAGGAGTTTTCATGGGCAAATTCGTTCCCGCAGTTGTGATCGTGGCTTTACTTTTGACTGGCTGTGCATCGGCATCGGTGTCAGATTTTGCCGCAGACGGTAGCTGCGACGGTGCAAGAGCAACGGTGAATTTTGCAGGTCTTGGCGAGGATATTTCCAGTTGCGTTTCAATCTCCGGTGACTCAGCCACGGCCAAAGATGTATTCGCAGCGTCCGGTGTTTCCACTGAGGGCACTAAGGCTTACGGAGATATGGTGCTGTGCCGTGTAAACGGTGTCCCAGGTAAGAACCAACAAATTGTCATTGCCGACAGCGAGCCATACATTGAAGCCTGCGAAGAACTTCCAGCTGCCTTTGCATACTGGGGCTTTTACCTTCGCGCCCAGGGCACGAGCGACTGGGTCTTTGCCCCCGAAGCGGTGACCGATCTTTTGGTTAGGCCCGGGGATTCAATTGGTCTTGCATTTTCACTCGGCGGAACTTCACTAAAGCCGACAGAATAGGCGGAATTGTCAACTAGAGAGGTAACGCATTGAGGCGGATTGGTATTTGGGCATTGGTCGCAGCGACACTGGGGCCGATTCAAAACGTGCTCGGATGGACAATCTCCGGTGCATTGGTCCCGGGCTATGATCCGATTGCCAAGACGATCAGTGATCTTGCGGCGGACGATTCGCCGGTGCAGCTCATTCAATCAAGCTTCTTTATTTTTGGGTCGCTGCTAACGCTGTTGGGTGCCTGGCACGCCAAAGCATTCTCCTTGCCCGGGCGACTGGCGCTTGCAGCAGCCGGATTTGCGGGATTTGGCTACACGTTCTTTTCAACCCCATCGCAAGACAGTTCCTCATATTGGCACGTGCTGTTTGCCACCTTCGCCTTTATTTTGTTCTCGGCATGGCCACTTTTGGCAATGCGCTTTGATAAGCGATATCACTGGAGCATCAGGCCAATCGGAGCGATTCCAGCGACCTTGGTTATGGGCCTCACCACTCTGTGGTTTCTACTCACCTGGCTAGAGCCAGGACAGCCCATTGTTGGCCTTTCAGAGCGCGTGATTGCTGTCGTGCAGGTGCTGTGGCTATCGGCTGCAATCTGGATGCAGTTCTTGCACCAGCCAAAAGCAGAGGCGCGGGTTTCAATCTGAGACTGCATCCAAGGAAATTCGCCCGGCTTCATTAGGTGACCTACTAGGGCATTTGTAGGATTGAGTTTTCAAGCAAGCTCTCAGCCAGCTGGATGTCCAAATATAGGTCGGTGATGTAGCCGCCAGCTAGCGCTCCTTCGAGGGCAGCTCGCTTTGACTGTCCCGACACGACACAGACCCTTACCGGTGCCTTCCTGAGCTGAAGCAGGGACGGGCCACTTGATCTTTGATTCAATGGGATGCCGTCTGTTGTCCCGTCTGGCCGGTAAAAGACTGTTGCAATATCTCCAGAAACGTTGTGGCGGCGAAGGTCATCTAGGTCTTTAGAGTCCAAATATCCGGCCGCGTAGACCTGGCTAGGAACTTCTGCATCAATTCTTCCCAGTCCAAAGATTGCCATATCGATTCTTGACTGGATTTCTAAAATTCGACTCGTACTGCGTTCTTTCCACATCGCTTGTTTGGTCTCAGGGTTGTCGAAGAAGGCGGGAACAGGAAAAGGAACCACGATTCCGCCTATGCTCCGTGCAAACTGATTCATTATTTCTCCGGCATACGTCAACCCAGAACTGTGATCGTTTGCTGCACCGTTGAGCTGAACGACCCTGGATGAGGAATTTGCAATGCTACGCATGTGACGGCTCACTGCACTGATTGTTGATCCCCAAGCTACGCCGGTAGTCATTCCAGGCCTGAAAAATTTCCCAAGCGTGGCAGCAGTTGCTCGTCCAACTATATCCAGTCTCTCGCCGCTAGTGGCTTCCGGCGGGATGGGAATTACGTTTGCGGTCACACCGAATCTGGCATGAATCTCAGACTCAAGCCTTTGGACTCGATCGGAAGGGCTGTTTATTCTGAACTCAACAATTCCACGGTCCCGAGCCATTTGCAGCAGTCTGGAGACCGAGGACCTAGACAGATTAAAGCGGCTTCCAATGGTTTCCATCTTTCGGCCCTGTACGTAATACAGCTCAGCGGCCTCAGTGGCTAGCGATAATTTCGAGCGATTGGTGATCTCTTCTAACATAACGAAAGTATTGCACATTCGTGCAACATGTAGGTTTTTGGTTTCATGAATACAGGCACTTTCATAGTCTCCATTTATCGACGAAGATTAAAGGAGATGCACAGTTGGATTCTACCACTGCTGAAAACCGCGGCACCAGCCTTGACAGCTGGAAGAGCAACCCTTCGGCCGAAGTGCTAATTATTGGTGGCGGCATAAACGGCATCTCCACCCTCAGGGATTTGGCCCTCCAGGGCGTTAAAGTTGCTCTTGTAGAGCGCAGGGATTTCGTATCAGGTTCATCAGCCGCCTCTTCTCACATGATCCATGGCGGAGTTCGCTACCTGGAGCATGGCGAGTTCAGACTGGTTAAGGAATCCTTGCAAGAACGAAACAGGCTCTTGAAAGCAGCTCCTCACTGCGTTCGACCCTTGAGAACAACCATTCCGATATTCTCAATTTTTTCAGGCCTGCTTTCCGCACCAGCTAAGTTTTTGACACACTCTTCCGGAAAGCCCAAAGAACGTGGAGCTCTTCTAATCAAGGTTGGGCTCATCATTTACGACACCTTTGGGCGCAATGGCGGTGTGATGCCGAGGCACAGGTTTTTGGGCCGAAAAAAGACCCTCGAGCAATTTCCCCAAATGCACCCAGAAGCCAAGTTCAGTGCGACCTACTTTGATGCAAGCATGGACAGCCCGGAACGACTTTCTCTGGAGGTTTTGTCAGACGCTCTGGCAACCGGAAATGCCAGAGCAATCAATTACTGCGAGGCCACTGGAACCAAAGATGGATCGATTGTTGTAAAAGATCACGTGAACGGCGAGACGTTTAACTTCAAAGCCGATGTTGTGATAAATGCCTCCGGTCCTTGGACCGACTTGACCAATGGCACGCTTGGAGTTGCCACGGCCTACATGGGTGGAACAAAAGGAAGCCACATAGTTGTGGACAATCCGGAACTCTTGCTTGCGTGTAATGGCAACGAAATCTTCTTTGAGAATGCAGACGGGCGCATTGTTTTGATGTACCCGCTTTTGGACCGGGTCCTAATTGGAAGCAGCGACATTCGCGTAGACATTGCGGAACCAGTGAGCGTTACAGAAGAAGAGATCGACTACTTCTTTGAACTTGTTTCCCAGGTGTTCCCAAAGATCTCAGTTACTCGAGATCAAATCGTCTATCGCTACACCGGTGTCCGACCGTTACCAGCTGCCGGTGACTTGGCCCCTGGTTTTGTGTCACGGGATTATCGAATTGAGAAGACCTTGGCCAGTGCAGAAAATGGCTTCTCGCTGCTCAGTCTGATTGGTGGAAAATGGACGACCTTCAGAGCTCTGGGTGAGCATCTTGCGAATGAAACTCTTTCTCTTCTGGGCAAAAACAGATTGGTATCAACTGCGTCTATGCCAATCGGTGGAGGAAAAGGGTTTCCTCAGAGTGAGGCCGAAATCAGCACCTGGTTGGCAGTTCACGCGAAGGAGATTGATTCAGATCGCGCTTTAGTTCTTCTCCACCGTTACGGGACCAAGGCAGAGCACCTCCTTAGAGCTATTCAAGAATCTGGAGAGACTCGGCTGAACAACAAACCTGAATACAGCGACTTGGAAATCAGGCATTTGGTTGACTCCGAGTCCGTCGTTCATCTTGCCGACGTGCTCTTTAGGCGCACCACCATCGGGTTTAGGGGAGACCTCGACCTCGACATTGTTCGTGAGATCGGTCAAATTGTAGCTACTGAATTGGGGTGGTCTAAGTCGAAGCTTGACGGCGAAATTGACTCTTCGGTCCAGGAAGGTCAGGTCGGCAGTAAATGACACTCAGACTTGAAAACATTCAGCTCAACGACGGGTCGTCGGAGTTAATAACAAACCTAAACGCAACATTCTCAAGAGGCATAAATGTTCTAGTGGGTTCTACTTTGTCCGGCAAAACAACAACGATGCGACTTATCGCGGGCTTGGTGAAACCAACTTCGGGCCTCATCTCACTTGATAGCAAGGACTTGACCAAGGTCGAGGTTCGAGACCGTTCTGTTTCCTTTGTGTATCAACAGTTCATTAACTACCCGTCCTTCACTGTTTTTGAAAATATAGCTTCACCACTGCGAGTGGCAAAAATCAAGCAATCTAAACAGGAGATCAAGGAGCGCGTTGAAGAAATGGCTTCCATGCTTGGTATTTCGCAATTCCTGGACAGAAAACCATCTGAGTTATCCGGAGGTCAACAACAGCGCGTTGCAATTGCCAGGGCCTTGGCCCGCAAATCCGACATAGTTTTGCTTGACGAGCCACTTGCGAACCTCGACTACAAGTTAAGAGAGCAGCTCCGAGATGAACTTCACAGCATCTTTGATAACTCGGATTCCGTTGTTATTTATTCGACAGCTGAGCCTGATGAGGCATTGTATTTCTCGGCCCCAACCTATGTTTTACACGAGGGCCAGCTGCAGCAAAACGATCTTCCACTGGAGATCTACAATCGACCAGAAAACCTGTTCACCGCTAGGGCCTTGAGTGATCCACCGCTAAATCTACTTGAGGGCAGAAGCGTCGATGGACTGCTGGAATTTGCTGGAATCTCCGTGAAGGGCAAATCAGTCCTTGCAAACGGAGAATTCTTGTTTGGAGTCAGGCCACATAACCTTCATGCCGTTGCTCAGGCCTCAGACACCGCAGAACTTACTGGTGAAGTGCAGCTGGCCGAGGTCACGGGGAGCTTTACCTTTGTCCACATCAAACTGAAACCTGGTGAAGAGATTGTTGTAGAGCTTGAAGGGGCTCATTCAATCAACCCCGGAGAAAATTTTACTGCTTACTTCGACCCTGCTTCTCTTTATGGCTTTGACCCGAATTCCAGCCAGACAGTCTTGTTCCCTGGCAAAGAAGTGGTTGCGTAATGGCTGAAATTAGACTCGACAAAGTCGCTCATTCCTATGATGGCGGCAAGACATTTGCCCTCCAGGAAACTTCTGTGGTCTGGGATGATGGTAAAGCTTATGCTCTCCTAGGTCCCTCTGGATGCGGTAAAACTACTCTCCTAAATATCGTTTCAGGTCTAATCATTCCTTCTCACGGTCGGATATTTATCGACGGAGTTGATGTAACCCAGACGCCGACTGAGGGTCGCAATATTGCTCAGGTTTTCCAGTTTCCGGTTCTTTACGACACCATGACGGTGAGACGGAACCTTGAGTTCCCACTGAAGAACAGGAAAGTAAACCCAGAGCAGATAGCCATAAAGGTCGACAAGATAGCTGAGCTACTGGAGCTAACCGACAGCCTCGATGTAAGACCCGGCAAACTCCGCTCCGATTTGCAGCAAATTGTGAGCCTTGGACGGGCTCTAGTCCGGGAGGATGTCGCAGCAATCTTGTTCGATGAGCCTCTCACTGTCATCGATCAGAACTTTAAGTGGACCCTGAGAAGCAGGCTCAAGAAGCTGCATCTTCGCACAGGCGCAACAATCGTTTATGTAACCCACGATCAGACTGAAGCGCTGACCTTCGCAGACGAAGTGCTAGTAATGAAGGACGGCCAATTAGTTCAGTCCGGCTCAAGCGAGGAACTGTATCTTTACCCGAAGCACGAATTTGTTGGATTCTTTATCGGGTCTCCTGGAATGAACTTCCTAAATGCCGAGGTCAGCGGTTCCTCGGTGTCCATAGATGGCAATGCTGTAGGAATCGCCAAGGGCAAGATTCAAGACGGTAGCTATCGCTTGGGCGTTCGCCCCGAGTTCTTGGTCCCCAGCCCAGCTGGTTTGGAATTCACCGTCGATCGCATTGAAAACCGTGGAGTTTACCAACTTGCCCACTTGCGAATTAATGATCAAAAGCTGATTGCGAAACTTGACTCCGATCACTCAATCAACAAGGGCGACCAAGTCAAATTTGCTCTCGATCTCAATAAATCATTCCTGTTCCACGAAAAGCGAATGATCACGAACCTTTCACCTGTCGAAAAGGGATCCAAGTGATAGAAGGAAAAAAGAAGCGCAATAGGGCCTGGTTCCTTGTACTGCCGGTGGTCATAGCGGTCGCCTTCACCGCAGTTCTGCCAATCATGACCGTGGCGAACTATTCCGTGCAGGACATATTTAGCCCAACCAACCGAATATTTGTCGGGTTGGAGTTTTTCAAATCGGTTATGACAGATGAACGGATTCTGGATGCCTTCCAGAGAAACCTTTGGTTCTCCGCTCAAGTGCTGGGAATTCAAATCCCGCTTGGAATATTGATCGCCAGAATGATGCCCCGCAGCGGCTGGAAGGCAAGCGCTGCTCTTGTAATAGTCGCGATCCCGTTGATCATTCCTTGGAACGTTATTGGCACAACTTGGAAGATTTTTGCAAGAGGTGACATCGGCCTCGGTGGTTTCCTTGCTAACAAGCTATTTGATTTCAACTACGCAAATGATCCAGTCGATGCTTGGGCAACAGTGCTACTGATGGACGTCTGGCACTGGACTCCGCTGGTTGTCTTGCTTGTCTACTCTGGTCTGCGATCTATACCTCAGGCCTACTACCAAGCGGCGAGCATAGACGGAGCATCGGGATGGTCGATCTTCAGATTCGTTGAGCTACCGAAGCTAAAGCGCGTATTGATGATTGCCGTGCTGCTTAGGTTCATGGATTCGTTCATGATTTACACCGAGCCATTTGTTGTTACCGGTGGAGGCCCGGGAGAAACTACCACGATGCTCAGCATCTTGCTTTCAACAATTGCAATTGGTCAGTTCGACATCGGAATGGCCGGCGCGTTCTCGCTGGTGTATTTCCTAATCATTCAGATTTTGGCATTCATTTTCTTCACGGTCCTAACGCTGGATAGTAGACCGGGTCCGACGCAGAAGATTCCTAGGAGGCAGAAATGACCGCTACCCAAAATTCCCCAAAGCCAAAGGCTTCCCGGGCTAAGTCTGGGTCCTGGGTTAGCTGGCTGTTCTGGCTGCTGATGTTCCTTTGGTCAATACCGGTGTTGTGGCTGGTTTCAATGTCCGTGAGGGACAACAACGATATTCTTTCGAAGTTTGAAATAATCCCTTCTCGGTTGTCGTTTGACGGTTGGATTACTTTCTTCACTGAGCCAACTTGGATTGGTAGCTACCTAAACTCAGTGGCGTACACCAGCATGAACATGGTGCTTTCCGTTGCGATCGCTCTTCCAGCCGCTTACGCCTTTAGTCGGTTCACTTTCAGCGGCGATAAGCATTTATTCTTCTGGCTACTCACCAACCGTATGGCTCCACCTGCGGTTTTCTTGCTGCCCTTTTTCCAGATCTACCAGGCAGTTGGGCTTTTTGATACTCACTTGGGTGTCGCCCTGGCCCACATGCTGTTCAACGTGCCGCTGGCGGTTTGGATTCTCGAAGGCTTCATGTCAAACGTGCCAAGACAGCTCGATGAAATTGCTGAGATTGACGGCTACAAATTTCCTCGTTTCTTCCTAACCGTTTTCATTCCGATGATTCGATCCGGAATTGGAGTGACCGCATTTTTCATGTTCATGTTTAGTTGGGTGGAGCTGCTCATCGCTCGCACAATTACGGCGACCGACGCAAAGCCGATTGCGGTTCAGATGACTCGAACTGTTACCGCCTCCGGAGTCGACTGGTCGCTACTGTCGGCCGCTGGAGTTATGACCATCATCCCCGGGGTAATTGTTATCTGGTTCGTCAGGAACTACATCGCCAAGGGCTTCGCGTTAGGACGGGTGTAACCATGTTTGATTGGATGGCCTGGACGGTGCCGGTCGGCATAGCCTTCAGCGGTATTTTTCTAATGATTACAGGCATGACTATTTGGGGTCACTTGCGCCCACCACCGCGCAGAAAGGGCTTTCTCCAAATCGTTACCGACAGGGGAGAGCGTCTCTACATAGCAATCCTTGTTTTCGCTTTGATCATGGTGCTGTCGTTCGCGGTGGAGGGCTTGGACTCTTTGCTCGTTGCCTTCGGTGCAGCCACTGCATCGGCGGTAGTTCTGAAATGGGGATAAATAAATTTACTTCTGGCTACACGGCCTGAGGTGAAAGACTCCCGCGTTGTCGCGGGGGGTAGGAGCTAGGGCAGCTGTCCTAGGCAAGTAAGGGAAGGTAATCGAATGAGTTTCAAAGATAGCAAATTAAAGTTCAGTGGATTGTTGGGAATGTCCTCCATCTTGGTTTTGGTTGCAACTGGCTGCACAGCGGCCGTGACCGATGATGGCGACGCAGCATCAGACACAAATTCTGGCATTGAGGCCACGGGGGATACGAAAATTGCCCGAGCAGAACAGTGGCTTGATCAGGAGTTCTCGAACTCCACATTGAGCAAGGAAGAAGCGCTCGCAGAGATGCAGTGGTTCATCGACGCTGGTGCTCAGTTTGAAGGCACAGACATCAGCGTGGTTTCCGAGACAATCGGTACTCACGAGTATGAGTCCAAGGTCCTAACTGAGGCGTTTGCCGACATCACCGGGATCAATGTCACCCACGACTTGATCGGCGAAGGCGATGTTATCGAGCGCTTGCAGACTGAAATCAGCACTCGTAACTCAATTTACGATGGTTACGTAAACGACTCGGACCTCATTGGCACTCACCAGCGTGGTGACTACGTTTTCCCGATCACGGATTTTGACGCATCTGTCACTTCTCCGACTCTGGACATCGCGGACTACATTGGCGCAAGCTTTACCACTGGTTCCGATGGAGTTCTTTATCAGCTACCTGACCAGCAGTTCGCGAACCTTTACTGGTTCCGATACGACTGGTTCAATGATGAAGACATCAAGGGTCAGTTCCAGGACGAGTACGGCTATGAACTAGGCGTGCCAGTGAACTGGTCGGCCTACGAGGACATTGCTGAATTCTTTACCTTCAAGGTCAATGGCGATGGCACAATTGACGGCGAAAAGGTCTATGGTCACATGGACTACGGCAAGAAAGACCCATCACTAGGTTGGAGATTCACTGACGCCTGGCTTTCAATGGCTGGTAACGGTGACGCAACAAACGGAACTCCAAACGGAACTCCAGTCGACGAGTGGGGTATTCGTGTTGAAGGCTGTAAGCCTGCCGGATCGAGTGTTACTCGAGGCGGCGACGTAAACGGACCAGCTGCCGTCTACGCACTTCAGAAGTACCTAGATTGGTTCGAGTACGCCCCACCAACAGCGGCGGGCATGGACTTTGGCGAGTCGGGTCCAGTAGTGGGCCAGGGCGCTATTGCTCAGCAAATCTTCTGGTACACGGTGTTTACTGCTGGAGCAAGCGACCCATCACTCCCTGTGAATGACGAGAACGGTCCAAAGTGGAGAATGGCTCCAAGCCCTCACGGTGCTTACTGGAAAGATGGCCAGAAGCTTGGATATCAGGATGTTGGATCATGGACTTTCATGAAGCACGCCGATGAGGACCGTAGAAATGCAGCGTGGCTATACGCGCAGTTTGTTACCTCGAAGACTGTTGATGTTGACAAGTCAATCGCGGGCCTTACTTTCATCCGCGAGTCCACTATCGAGGCTGACTACTTCACGGAGAACGCCTACCGCTACGGTGGTTTGGTTGAGTTCTACCGTTCGTCAGACCGTTTGAGTTGGAGCCCAACTGGCACCAACGTTCCTGACTATCCAGCGCTTGCTCAGCTATGGTGGGCAAACGTTGGCCAGGCAGCCGCCGGTGAAGCCACTGCTCAAGAGGCAATGGACTCTCTAGCGGAAGCTCAAGACGACGTTCTTGCTCGCCTAGAGCGATCTGGTGAGGGCGGCGACTGCGGTGTTCAGCTGAATCCAGAAAGGGACGCTCAGTACTGGTATGACCAGCCAGGCGCCCCGGTTGCCAAGTTGGCAAACGAGGATGAGACTCCAGTTACAGTTGCATACGACGACCTAGTAACCCGCTGGGAAAGCGAGTAGGTCCAAATTAGCTACTAACTGAAAAGCCAAAGAAAGCTGCCTGGGTTTGTTACCAGGCAGCTTTCTTTGCACCCTCAGGTAACGGCAGGAAGACCATGAAGCTAAACGATGGAACAGACATGCCCCAGCTTGGCCTTGGGGTTTATAAAGTTGACCCCGAAACGACCCTAGGGCTCGTGGAGTCGGCGTTGAACGTGGGTTACCGGCTTGTTGATACCGGTAATTTTTATGGGAATGAGGCCTCGGTTGGTGAGGCCATTCGAAGCTCTTCGGTTTCCAGGAAAGATGTTTTTGTAACCTCAAAGCTTTGGCTGGATGATTTGGGTTATGACCAAACGCTAAGAGCCTTTGAGCTAAGCCTCAAGAACCTAGATTTTGATTACCTAGATTGCTACATGATTCACTGGCCAGCGCCACTGAGAGGTCTATACAACGACTCGTGGAGAGCTATGTCCGAGCTGCAGGGTCAGGGGCTAGTCAAGACAATCGGCGTCAGTAATTTTCACTCGCACCACCTCGAGGACCTAATAAGTAAATCGGATGTCGCACCTTCGATAAACCAAGTCGAACTTCATCCGTGGCTGAACCAGCAAAAGCTCAGAGAGTTCCATAAATCACACGGGATACTCACACAGTCTTGGTCACCGTTGGCCCGCGGTCAGATTTTCTCTGAACCCGCCTTGGGGGAAATTGCGGCATCCAGCGGAGTTTCAATTGCCCAAGTGGTGCTTCGTTGGCATTGTCAAAACGGTCTCGCTGTAATTCCAAAAACTGTTTCTATTGATCGACTCAAAGAGAACCTGAATATTTTTGACTTCACTCTTAGTAGCCAGGAGATGTTGGTCATTGACTCCTTAGATCGAAATTATAGAACAGGCGTGGATCCGGACCTTCGAAACTAGCTGCAGCATGACTAATTCGGCCGCCGGGGTTATGCCTAGATCTAAACCAGTGCACGCGTCCAGGTTATTTTGTGGCTACAGCCTTTTGCGTATGAGGCCAATGTGCCTAGCGTTAAGGCTTGCTTGTGATAACCGCCGGAATGGATCTAGCCGCAGAGACAAAAAGAAATTGCTGTATCGCGCATGATGGAATCCTGTGACACATTCGATGCCGTAATCGGGGCCTTGCTGATCAGGAGGGTAGCCACTTAACGGGTTCCGAATTGATTAGTTGCTTGGAGAGTAGATGCTCTTTTAGTGGACCTTGCCCATAACCCGTCAAATAACAGCCCAGTAATTCGACCTAATGCTGTTGGCGACAGCGCTGGGAAAAAGATCTACCAGCGGACCACTAGGTCGCCAGGTACAGTAGGCCCCGTCGGATTCGAACCGACGACCCACGGATTAAAAGTCCGTTGCTCTAACCAGCTGAGCTAGAGGCCCTTGCAGCTTGAAAGTGTATCAGTCCATTTAGCTCAAGATGTCTTTAGTTGTGAACCTTGAGTAAGCCAACGCACCAAAGACGGCAATATATCCCAGTTGCAGCAATGAATTGCTTGCAAGTGAACCGAGTTCAATTGGCTGCCTCAGTAGATCAGCAAAGTCTAGCCAGTAGTGGGTAAAGAGCCACTCGTGCAGCCAGGAAAGCTGTGGCAAGTTGTCTAGGATTTGGCTAACTCCGGCCAATACAACAGTCGCAGCCATCGCGCCAACAGGCACCGTAGTCAAGGTTGAAACAAATAGCCCAACGGCCAGTAGTCCGCTCATGGAAATTGCCGTGTATACGGCGACCAGTGCCATTCGGCCGATTGATTCTGCCAAGGAGATTTGATCTCCAGACAATAGTGTGACCGGGCCGACTGGAAACAGTATCGCTCCAATAATTCCGCCGGCTAGCATCAGAGTGAAGGTGCCAGCAAGTGCGAAGACGATTGTTCCTAGGTATTTGACGACTAAGAGCCTGAGGCGGCCAACCGGCGCGATCAGCAGGTACCTAAGAGTTCCTAGGCTTGCTTCTCCGGCAATAGTGTCTCCGGCAACAACGGCCATTGTGAGTGGCAAAAACAGGGGCAAGGCAAGCAAGGTTGCCGTGAAACCAGTGAAAAGGCCGTTCTGAGTTACTCGATCAAGAAACGGCGGGCCTTCGCCGGGGGCAAGCTGCTCAGAAGTGAGTGCAACCGCTACTGCCAACAGGATTGGTATCAGTGCAATTGCCGCCAGCATCGCCCAAGTGCGGCGTCTGGTGAACATCACTCTTAGCTCTGAGCGCATCAAGGAAAGGCTTAGGGATTTAGCGAACAACTTCAAACCCCTCTCCAGTTAGGTTGACAAAGTACTCTTCCAAACTTGGCTGTTCGAGACGAATCTCGCTAACCATAAACTTTTTCTTTACTAATAGCTGGTTGAGGCCTGCAACGTCAAAGTCACTTGGCACGGGAGCCACGAGCCGGTCTGGCTTAAGCGACAACTTTGTGAGGCCCTGGGCCTTTAGAACATCAACCAGTTCATCGATTCGGTCGGCTTTTAGAACCAGTCTGGTTTGGGATTCACTTCTTAACTCTGCCAAAGTGCCTTGCGCAACAATTTTGCCGGCTGTCATAACAGCTAAGTGGCTGCAAAGTTGCTCGATTTCACTCAACAAGTGGCTGGAGACAAAGATTGTTATGCCTTCGGCAGCCAGTGAGCGAATGAGGTTCCTGACCTCTCTGGTTCCTTGTGGGTCTAGGCCGTTTGTCGGTTCATCGAGAATCAGGATCTCTCGTGGTTTCAAAAGTGCGTTGGCCAATCCCAATCGCTGCTTCATGCCAAGTGAGTAGGCGTGAACCTTTTTGTTGGCAGCGTTTGTCAGGCCAACTCGATCAAGAGCAGCATCAACGCGCTGTTTGCGAGTTGAGCTCATCGAATTTCTATCAGCTGAATCGATTCGGATGAGGTTGTTGCGCCCCGACATGTAGGGATAGAAGGCCGGACCTTCAACAAGGGCGCCAACCTTTGGCAAGGCCTGTTCTAGTTCTTTGGGGATCGGGTGACCGAGCAGTTCTATTTCGCCTTCGGATGCCGCGGCAAGACCAAGAATCATTCGGATTGTTGTGGTCTTACCGGAGCCATTAGGGCCCAAAAAGCCAAAAACTGACCCCTTTGGAACACTTAGGTCGATGTCTGATGCAGCTTTTTGGGAACCGAACTGCTTAGTTAGTGAGCTAGTTTTTATCGCTAGCTCTTGGATTTGGGGCATAGCCCTTATTTCGAGACGCTGAGCAAATACTCAATGGTGACGGCACCCATGTAGATCTCGCCTGAATCAGTCAGCAGGACATTTACGAGTGCGGTTGAGAATACCTTGCCACCTGGAACCTCAGTCAGCATGTCACCGAAAAGTTCAGTCTCCACCAGTCCGACTGGAATGCCAGCGGGCAATGCTGGTAAGTAACCAACGCTCTGCCAGTTCTCACCAATCACTTTTGGCTTTGCTGACTCCGCAATTGCAGCTTTAAGCCCTGCCTCCAGTGCAGCAGTGTCTTTGTCGGCATATTCACTTAGCTCACCAGATTTCAAAGTTGTTATCTCGGTTCCTGCAGGTGGGGTGAAGTCAAAAAGCGAAGCGTCAATAGGGCCGAAGTCGATTGATTCAAAACCAACCGACATTGAAGCCGTGGTCTGCTGAGTGGAAAAGATTTCAACCTTCAAAGGAAGGCCTGTCTCAGAGTCAACCGAGATTTCAGCGCGCTGCACTAGGGAGCCTTCAGAATCTGGGCTGATGATCAGCTGGTATGCGGAACGACCAGCAACGCTGTGATCTGTACCCACCTCAACCGTGCTGGTTTCATCGATCATGTCAACTAGGTAGCCGGCAACAGCTTCGGGGGAGCTCAGGTCCAGCGCGATCGATCCTGCATAGTCCAAGACCTTCTTTTGAGCAGCTGCTTGCTTTGCTGCATCAATCTCCAAGTCGATGGTTCCAGTTTTTGCGGTTGCAGTCTTAGCATCGTAGATCCAAAACTCATCACCGTTTACGATCAAGTCTCGCTGAGACATTGGATCTAAAATCTGTGCGCGTAACTTGTCTTGTCCGGACACATAAACCCTCACAGTATGAGTGCCAGAGACAAGCTCCATGGCCTGGGTCAAGGTGTTGGATTCAATAACCGCTGGTACAAAGTCCGCAAATTCTGCCGGCATCTTTTCTGCCATCTCGTCAGCCATGTCTTCGCTAACCATGGAGCTGAACTCCAATGAAGGAAGACCCATGTCGCTGACCTTTGCAATTGTTCCGGAGAATTCCAGAACATCACCCTGCTGCATCAGCACCATTACTTCTGCAGCGCTTAAGTCCGGAAGATCAATCGCGTTAGCTTGCAGTGGAACTGCAACCGCACCAAGTGCAATTACCGCTGGAACCGCTATGGAAGGAATCCATCGCTTTGAAATACGCATCTTTTTATCTCCCTGATTATTAGTAGTTACGACCCTAAGTTATGCAACTGCAAGTTAGCTGAGAGTGTTCCCAATTACCTTAAATGCTTAGTTAGTGAACGTGGTGTCATAACCCCAGTATCAGCTGGATTTATTCCTACCTAGCATCAATCTGTGCAGTCGGGAACCCATCTGCAGCGATCTTGACGATTGCATCCCCAACACCACCCGCCCTCATGAGGAAGATACGCACGGATTTTCACAGCCAAACACGACCGGTTCGAAGATTCGGACCCAGTCCTTGCCTTCATTTACCGGTAGGCGCAGAATTTTCTAAGCAAGCTGGCGAATTGGAATTACCAGCGGAGTCTTACCAACCGGGTCATCGATCACTCGGGCGAGAATCTTGAACGCATCGGCAAGATTATTGGGCGTTATGACCTCGTGAGGGGTTCCTTTGGCGACTATCGAGCCGTTTTTGAGAATAACGATGTGGTCTGCAAAACGTGCCGCAAGGTTTAAGTCGTGAATCACGGCAACAATCGTCATTCCGCGTTCGCGCTTCAGGGATGATAAAAGGTTCATGACCTGCAACTGATGGCTGTAGTCAAGTGAGTGAGTTGGTTCATCAAGCAAAAGCACCGAAGGGTTTTTTACTAAGGCCGCAGCTATCACCGCGCACTGGCGGTAGCCAGAAGATAGCTCTCCCACTTTTTTATCCCTGACTCCGGTAAGCGAGGTTCGCTCCAGGAGGGTTTCTATTTCTTCCCTGAGCCTGGGGGACACCCGGGAGATCTGGCTTGCTGCTATTGCCGATCTCGCTAAAAGATCAAAAACAGTTTCTTGGTTTTTGGCTGCCGGAATCGCAGCAAGAAACACAATGCTTTGGTCTACCTCCGCCTTGGTAAGCGAGGTGATTGAGATGCCGTCAAGCAACACAGCGCCACTTGCCGCCGGAATCTTCCGGGCCAACGCCTTTAGTAGCGAAGTTTTACCGGCACCGTTGGGACCAATAATTGCGGTGACAGAGCCCTTGGTAATTTCTAGGTCAAGGTTTTGAATAACTTGGTCAGCGGAGTAGCCAGCGCTCAGTGCCTGGGCGGCTAACTTCGACTCTGGTTGATACATGCCTCAAGCTTAGTTTTTGTGGAACCATTCGGTCGCACCTAGAGCCTTTAGCCAGTTTCCGTAGTCGGCCTGACGGTCAGTTTTTGGGCTGAAAGTTTCCTCGGTTGGATTTAGTTCTGCTATTTCTGACTGGCTTTTCCATATCCCAGCCCCGAGGCCTGCCATCAAGGCAACGCCCAAGCCGGTTGATTCTAAGTTGGTAGCTCGCAGTACATCTTTTTTAATCAGGTCTGACTGCAGCTGCAAAAGCAGGTCGTTGGCTGCAGCACCCCCGTCAACCTTGAGACTTGGGATCCTCATGCCAATGTCTAGTTCCATTGCATCCAACACTGCTTTTACTTGAATGGCGATTGCCTCCAGGGTTGCGAAGGCGATATGGGAGTCGGTTGTTGCCCGGGTTACCCCAAAGATTGAACCGCGAATCTCTGGCTGCCAGAACGGAGCACCAAGGCCGGTTAGAGCCGGCACGAAGACTACTCCGTCCGAGTCTGAAACCTTATTGGCAAGAGCTTCAACATCGGAGGAGTGTTCGATAATGCCCAGACCATCCCTCAGCCATTGAACCGAAGCCCCGGCTACGAACACCGAGCCCTCGACCGCGTAGGTAGTTGTTCCGCCTGCATCTTGCCAGGCAACGGTGCCAAGCAGTCCATGGGTGCTTTCCACAATTTTTTGGCCAGTGTTGGTCAAAATAAAAGCGCCGGTTCCATAGGTTGCTTTTGAATCGCCTGTCTCAAGCGCCAACTGCCCAAAGAGAGCGGCTTGTTGATCGCCGGCATTGCCAGTGATTGGTGCAGTCAATCCAAGAAAGTGCTCGGGGTCAGACTCGGCAAGGCTTCCCCAACTGGGGGTGATTTTTGGCAGAGCTTTTTCGGGGATTTCAAATACGGCAAGTAACTCCGGGTCCCATTCGCAAGCCGTCAGAGCCATTAGCTGGGTTCTAGAGGCGTTACTGGCATCTGTGATATGGGACTTACCGCCAGTGAGTCTTGCAATCAAGTAGCTATCGATTGTTCCCAGTGCGTACTGGCCGCTTTCAACCCCGGCCCAAACCTCCGGTAGGTTTCGCTGCCACCACAGAAACTTACTTGCGGTGAAGTAAGGATCAATGTTTAGTCCGGTACGAGCTCTGATCCAACCGTCCTTGTTTTTCTGGTCGAGTTCTTCTTTGAAAACACTCGTTCGTCGGTCTTGCCAAACTATTGCCTTCGTTGGGGAAGTCAGGGTTTCTCTGTCCCAAATAACTGCTGTTTCTCGCTGGTTGGTGACACCGATGCAGCGGATCACCTGATCGGTTTCTGCCAGGGCAATCTTTGCGGCAGTAAGCGTCGCCACCCAAATTTCTTCGGGGTCGTGCTCAACCCAGCCGGAGTGGGGAAAGTACTGGTTGAATTCTTGGTAGCCGCGGGCAATTATTTTGCCCTCGTCGCTAACCACGAGAGCCGTCACTCCAGTGGTGCCAGCATCAAGTGCCAAAATCGACATGACTTCTCCTCCAGTCCAGTGAGATTCCGATTATAATTTACTTATCACCGAACAGCCCCAAGCGAATTCTAATAAAGTCGCGCATTTCGATGTTGCGATTATCGGTGCGGGTATTAGCGGTGCCGCTGCCGCTGCCAGCGCGGCTGGCCTCAAAGTTCTGGTTGTCGATAAGGGCGACATTGCAAACTTATCTTCTCAAGAATCGAGCAATGTGATTTGGGGTGGCATTAAGTACTTCCTTACCTTCGAATTCGGTCTAGTTGTAAAGCTCTGCTTGGCTAGAAACCGCCTGATGCGAAAATTTCCAAACCAGATTCGCCAAATAGGTATCTTTGCTCCGATTGGACCTACTACACCCTTCGGAAGACCCCTTGGAACTTTTCTGAATTTGATGTACTGGGGGACTGGATCTTTTCGTACCAAACCACCGGCCAGCTACTCAGCCGCAACAGCAAAGCGCCTCGAGCCAAACTTGATTTCCGGTCGCCCCGCTATTAAGCACTACGAGGGGTTTCTGCCAGATAATGATTCTCGATTCGTTTTTGATTTTGCCCGTCATGCCATCAAGCATGGCGCGGATCTTCGAACTTATACTTCTCTGGACTCTGCCAACCATAACGGCGAAGACTGGGAGCTAAGGCTTTCAGGTTCCGGTATGGGAAACGTGAGCGCCAAGAGTGTGATCAACGCAGCCGGCGCTTTTTACAAAGAAGTTTCAGTAATTCTCGGTGTCACAACTAAGACCACAATTGCTATTTCCAAGGGCATCCACTTGGTTCTGGGACTAAGGCTCACTGAAAACTATCAAGCGCTTGCATTCTTTAACGACAGAAAAAAACTCTTCTACGTTTTTCCAATGGGAGACAGATCGATGGTCGGCACCACCGACATCCGCGTTGAGGATCCGAAAACAGCTGTCACCAAAGAGGACCGCGATGCGTTCATCAAGCAGTTAAACGCTCAGATGGAACTCGAGACTCCCATTACCGCCAAAGACGTGGTTTCCGAACGCTCGGGCATTCGGTCACTGGTTGTGCAAGAAGGCGGGTTCGCAGAGATTCAGGACAATTATGAACTGAGCCGCGAGTATGTTGTGGAGGTAAACAAGGACCTGTCTGTCGTGACCATTCTGGGTGGAAAGCTAACAGACTGCATAGATGTCGGTCAGGAAACGGTTCGCGAACTATCGAAGCTTGGCCACCAGGTAGCTAAGCTAAAAAACTGGTGCGGAGAAGGCTCTCAGCTAAGAAAAGGAGAGTTTTACCAATTGATTGCAGCTCGTACCGACTCAATCGTTGCTGAGCGCATCGCAGATGGAATTTGGCGTCGTCACGGTGAGGCTGGATTTGAAATCGTTGGAACTGGCACCCTTGTCGAATTGATCCCAGGACTCGGGATCACGGAGCAAGAAATTCGGCACATTGCAGATTCAGAGATGGTAAGCACCCGAGAAGACCTACTTCGAAGAAGACTTCCGGTGCAAACCTCACGCTCGGCCAAAGAGTTGGCGGCGAATAAACCACTTGAAAAACTACTCGTGGAGCTTGGCCTCTAGCGGTATTACCGGTTCAGCCTTCGTCGGCCACTCAACAATCAGCATTGCGGTAACCATTACTGAACCACCCACAATCATGGCCACTGTCAGAGGTTCTTGACCACTTCCGACCGCTAATATCGCGCTGAAGATAACCTCGCTGGTAATCAATAGGGCTACTCGGGCAGGGTCAATCAAAGTCTGAGCCCAGGTCTGCACCCAGAATGCAATCACTGTGGAAAGCAGGGCCGTGAACAGCACTGCGAACCAAACCTCGGCATTAGGCGGCGGCTGGTAGCCATCGGCGAGCGCAAAGCCCCAACAGACAATTGCAGCGAAGCTGATCTGTAACATCGCGATTCGGTAGGAGTTTCTACCTTGACCAAATTTTCCAAGTAGCAAGATGTGAATTGCGAACAGCACAGCGCAAATAACCAACCAGATTTGCCCAAGTTGAAATTCGACGTCGTTGGCCGCCCCAGAGAACACTGCAAGCCCAACTGCCGCAAGCAACACTCCAACTATTACTCGAACCGGGAAGCGTTTTCTGTTGAAAACCCAAGCAATAATGGGCGTCAAGACAACGTAGAGCCCAGTCAGAAACCCGCTGGTGGCAGCAGTTGTAAGGCTGAGGCCAATTGTCTGAGTTATAAATCCAAAGGCTAGAACGACTCCAATCAGTGAACCGTACTTGATGTCACCCGGCTGCATCCTGAGCGAAAGTCTTGGTCGCAGAACAATCATGGCGATCGCGGCAATTGAGAATCTGGTTGCGAGGAAGTCCATATATGGCTGTTGTTCGATGGCGTCTTTCATTAGAACGAAAGCCGCACCCCAAACAAAACCGACGCCCAACAGGGCAATAACTGCTAGGCGAGTTTTAGGCACCCAGAAATACTAGCTGGTGACGGGCTTTCTACTCTTGCCTCCGCTGAGCTTCTTAGCCATGGACGGGAACACAATCCCGTGCATAGCGGAAACTAGCCACCAGTAGGCGTGCCCAGCCAATCCATATGGGTGGTAGTAAGCCTTTTGAACCAATAGCGTTTTTCCGTTTTCAAGTTTCGAAACCCCAAACTCCAACCACGCAAGCCCAGGCATCTTCATCTCAGCCCGAAGCCTAAGTAGGTGTTGTCGATTGATTTTTTCAACTCTCCAGAAATCTAGGGCCTCGCCCTCCATCAAGGTGTTGGGGTCGCGTCGGCCACGTCGAAGGCCGACACCGCCAACAATCAAGTCCATAAGTCCACGAAGTTCCCAGGCCCAAGTGGCGGTCGAATAGCCATTCTTGCCACCAATTGCCTCGACTCGGCTCCAAACCTCTTTAACAGAATCAGTTGATACGAATTCACGGTGGTCAACATAAAGCGATCCACCGGCCCAGCTCGGGTCGGTGGAGAGCGGTTCTGACGGAGTCCCTGGAACTGAGGCGTTGCTCCACCTGGTTTCCACTTCTAAATCCTTGACTCGAGTAAGCGCCAGGCCAACCGCGGTCTTAAAATCGGTCATACCGCCCTTGGGCTCGGCGATTAGCTCTCGGATGCTGTTGTCTCTTGCAACCACATCGTGCTTCAGAGAGGCCACTAGGCGCTTGGCAAGGGTTACTGGCACTGGCGTTACAAGGCCAACCCAACCCGATGCAAGTCTTGGAGTTAGAACCGGAAGCGGAATGATTATTCGCCTGCGCAGCCCTGCCACCTCGGCATAAAGCTGCATCATTTCTAGGTAGGTGAAAATCTGTGGCCCGCCGATGTCAAAATCTTTATTTATCTTCTTATCAAGGGTTGCAGATCCAACCAAGTACCGAAGAACATCTCGGATGGCAATTGGTTGGATCTTATTAAGTAGCCACTTTGGTGTCACCATAAACGGCAGGCGCTCGGTCAGATGTCGAAGCATTTCGAAGGAGGCGGACCCAGAACCGATAATAATCCCGGCTCGAAGTTCAATTGTCGGCACTCCAGAGCCGCGCAGGATTTCACCGGTTTCCGCTCTTGCGGACATATGCGGTGAAAGCTCGTCGTCATTAGAAATCATGCCGCCCAGGTAAACAATTCTGGAAACCTTCTTTTCCTTGGCCGCTTTGCCAAAAACTTGAGCCAGTTCACGTTCTTTTAGTTCGAAGTCCTTTGAGACCATGAGCGCGTGCAGCAAGTAATACGCAAGATCTATTCCAGACAACGCTTTTGCAAGTACTTCTGGGTCAGTGGCATCGCCGACAACGACCTCAACATTTTTTTGCCACGGGTAGTCGATTATGCGTTGGGGGTCACGCACTAAAACTCGGACCTGGTAATCGTGGCTTAGTAGCTCTCGAATCAACCGGCCGCCGATGTATCCGGTGGCGCCAGTAACAAGGACCCTTGCCGGCTTTCCGCTTTTATTCTTAAGCGTCGCAAGATCTGAGGTTACGGTTTCTATCATTGAGACCTCAACCTACTACGAGGCAGTTTTGTTTCTAGCCGAAGCGACCAGATACGTAATCTTCGGTTTGTTGCTCGCTGGGGTTGGAGAACACCTTTTCGGTTTTATCGTACTCAATTAGCTTGCCCGGCATTGCGCTGCCCGCGATGTTGAAAAATGCCGTCATGTCAGAGATTCTGGAGGCCTGCTGCATGTTGTGGGTAACAATCACCACGGTGAAGTGCTCTTTTAGCTCAACGGCTAAGTCTTCAATGGCTGCGGTTGAAATTGGGTCAAGGGCAGAAGTTGGCTCGTCCATCAAGATCACATCTGGCTCAACCGCGATTGCTCTGGCAATACACAGTCGCTGCTGCTGACCACCGGAGAGTCCGGAACCTGGCTTTTCTAGCCTGTCCTTGACTTCAACCCAAAGGTTTGCCCCAACCAGGGCTTTTTCGGTAATTTCTTCTGCCTCAGATTTAGACATCCGAGAGTTATTTAGCCGGTAGCCGGAAAGCACGTTGTCCTTGATCGACATGGTCGGGAATGGATTTGGTCGCTGAAAGACCATTCCAACCTGCCTGCGGACTCGGACTGGATCAATATCTGGGCCGTAGACGTCTTCGCCGTCCATCAGTAGCTGGCCTTCCACCCTTGCACCCGGGATAACTTCGTGCATGCGGTTCAGCGTGCGAATGAGCGTGGACTTACCGCAACCAGAGGGACCGATAAACGCGGTGATGGCCTTGGGCTCAATCACCATGTTTACGTCTTCAACAGCCAAGAAGGCCTTGTAGTAGACATCTAGCGATTTCAGTTCAATGCGTTTTGACATTATTTATCCCTTCGGAGAAAAGTACTTGCTGATTAGGCGGGCAACGAGGTTTAGAGCCATGACAATCAGCATCAGTGTTAGTGCTCCAGCCCAAGCCCGATCCACATAAGCCTGCATGTCCACACCCTGGTTCGCATAGGAAGTGTAGACAAAAACAGGAAGTGTCATCATGCGCTCATTAAAGGGGTTGTAGTTCATCGATGCGGTGAAGCCTGCGATCAGCAACAGCGGAGCGGTCTCACCAATTACTCGGGCGATGGCAAGCATGATCCCGGTGGCAATACCCGCAAGGGATGTTGGAAGCACCACCTTCAATACAGTCAACCACTTTGGAACCCCAAGTGCGTAAGCGGCCTCTCGAAGTTCGTTTGGAACAATCTTTAGCATTTCTTCGGTGGCCCTGATAACAACTGGAGTCATTAAGAGGCTCAGGGCAATTGCACCACCAAGACCCATCCGAACCCCGGGACCGAAGAAGATTACGAAAAGTGCGTAGGCAAATAGGCCGGCAACAATTGATGGAACCCCGGTCATGACATCAACAAAAAAGGTGACCAGGCGAGCTATCGTTCCACGACCGTATTCGACGAGGTAAATGGCAGTCATGATGCCGACTGGCACCGAAATAAGGGTTGCTATTCCAGTTATCTCTAGCGTTCCGATGATTGCGTGTAGCGCCCCGCCGCCGCCGCCCACAATGTTTCGCATCGAGAAGGTGAAAAACTCAACATCGAACCTTGCAACACCCTTGGTGACAACCGTGTAGGCAAGTGAAATAAGCGGTATCAGTGCGAGCGAGAAGGCAGTCGAAACCATAATCGTCACCAGGCGATCGGTTGCTTTCCTGACTCCTTCAATAACCCGGGAAATTGTATACAGCGCAACCGTAAAGCCAAGAAGGCCGAAGACTGCCACCGGAATAAAGTTGATTTCCGCAGTGTCACTGCCTGATGCAAGCAGAACTTGGAACCCAAACGAAGCCAAGAAAAAGCCGATAAGCAGTGCTGAAGATAGCCACTTCGGCAAGTCTTGAGTGCCCCGGAAGCTTGAATTCAGTTGAGTAGTCATTAGTTGGCCCCCGAGAATTCAGCACGGCGGTTGATTATCCAGCGGGCAAACATGTTCACAACCATAGTGATTGCGAACAGCACCAGTCCGGTAGCAATCAAAAGGTTCGTGTAGTTACCGCCGGCTTCCGGAAACTGGAGCGCAATGTTTGCAGCAATCGTGTTGGAGTTTGTTGAGGTCAATACTGCGACTGAAACTACAGCCGCTGGCGATAGCACCATAGCAACAGCCATCGTTTCACCGAGAGCTCGGCCGAGGCCTAGCATCGCCGCGGAAATAATGCCTGGACGACCAAATGGCAACACTGCCATTTTGATCATTTCCCACCTGGTTGCCCCAAGTGCAAGAGCTGCTTCTTCGTGGAGCCTCGGGGTCTGTAAGAAAATTTCACGAATCATCGCCGCCATGATCGGCAGGATCATGATTGCCAGCACAATGCCAACGGTAAGCATTGTTCGTCCGGTCGCTGATACCTGACCTGCAAAAATTGGAATCCAGCCCAGGTTCTCATTTAGCCAAGTAAAAGTTGGGTTCAAAAAAGGCGCCAGCACCAAGATGCCCCAAAGTCCATAAACCACAGAGGGGATGGCGGCCAGAAGGTCAACGGCGTAACCGAGCACTTGGGCAAATTTGCGGTTTGCAAAGTGCGAAATATACAAGGCAATCCCAACGGCAAGGGGGGTGGCGATTGCCAGTGCAATCACAGAGGCATAGACGGTTCCAAAAACAAACGGGAAAACGTAGCTCAAGAAACCTTCGGAAGCTGCCTCGATGGGTGGGCCGGTGAAGGCCGGCACAGATTGCGCAAACAAGAAGGCCGCTACAGCGGCAAGGGTGGCGAGGATGCTGACACCAGCGAAAAAAGCTATGTTTGCGAACACGACATCACCGAGGCGTCGAACTGCCTTCGGCTTAGTGTCGGTCATCTTTTCCTCTACTTAGTTGTCTGGTATAAAGCTAGTTAATAGAACCCGGCCTAGGAGACCTAAGCCGGGTTCTATTAACCTAATGTTCAGTTACTTGATTGCGTCAATGATGGCCTGTGCCTTTGCACGAAGACCAGCAGAGATTGGAGCATTTCCAGCTGACACTGCAGCTGCGTTCTGTCCCTCTTCTGAAACTAGGAATGAAGCCCAAGCGCGAACTAGTTCTGCCTGTGCGTCATCTGTGTAGTCGTTGCAACCCATTAGGTAGCTAACCAAAACGATTGGGTAGGCACCTGATGCTGTGGTGTTGCGGTCGATCTTGGTTGCCAAGTCGTATGATTCGCGTCCCTCAACAACCGGTGATGCATCAACCACTGCAGCAGCAGCTTCGGCCGAGTAAGCAACGTAGTCAGTTCCGACTTTTACAGCAACGGTTCCTAGGTCACCGGCACGTGATGCGTCCGCGTAACCAATGGTTCCGTTACCACCGGTAACAGCAGAAACAACACCGGAGGTACCCTGTGCGCCTTCGCCGCCATACTCAACAGGCCATGCCTCAATTGCACCTACGGTCCAGGTGTCGCCTGCTACTGCGGATAGGTAGTCAGTGAAGTTCTTCGAGGTACCAGACTCGTCAGAGCGGTGTACCGCTGTGATTGCTAGTTCAGGAAGAGCTACGCCTGGGTTTGCAGCTGCAATTGCTGCATCGTTCCACATTGTGATTTCACCAGCGAAGATGCCGGCAACAGTTGAGCCGTCCATGTTCAGGCTGGAGGTGCCATCAAGGTTGAAGATTACGGCGATTGGGGAAATCCAGATTGGGAACTCCCATGGCAAGGTTCCAGCTTCACAGCTCGGGAAGTCCTCAAGTAGTTCTTCTTCTTTCCAATATGAGTCAGAACCGGTGAAGGAAGTTGCGCCCTCCATGAACTGTGCACGACCGGTACCAGAACCGGTTGGGTCGTAGTTCACGGTTACGCCTGGGTTGGCAATCTGGTAAGCGGCAATCCATGCCTCTTGGCCAGCGGCCATTGAAGACGCTCCAGAACCATTTAGGGTTCCTGAAAGCTCCACAACTGCTTCTGTTGATCCTGCGGCAGCACTTGTTGCGGTCTCTACGGCCTCTTCGTTAGCTGCACAGCCGGATAGCACCAAGGCGCTGGCAGCAGCCAGGGCACCAAGCTTGAGAATGTTGTTCATGTATTGCCTTTCCTTATGGTTTTTGTGTGTCGAGAGCCAAGTTAGGAAGGCAATACAAACTTGGCTTGTAAACCAAGTAAACAGCTGATGAATTAAGCGCTAAGTTTTGCCTCTAGAACGTCTGATTCTAGGTAAATGCGCTCGTAGGCAATAATTTTTGGCTTGGGACCGGTGGCCACCCTCAGCACAAAAAACTCACCCGGCGATAGCGTCTTTTCTCGTGCTAACGCGGGGGCAATTTCTTTAGAGGCATATTTTGAAAAAGTTTCGATGATTGTTGGAAGTGCTGGGCGATGAGAACAGATCAGCGCATTTTTAGTTTGGCCGAAGGTGTCCTCAATAACGTTTTTGGTTTTCCTTGGACCGCGTTCGTTAGCAAGCTCGGTTAGCTGAGAGCGCTCAATCAGGGTTCGCTTTGTCTTTTTTGAATATGGAGCAATAGTCTGCTGGCACCTGGTCCACGGGCTTGTAACCAATCGTTTTGGCCCATAGGCATCAAGCAAGCGAACCAGGCGCTTTGCCTGCTGCTTACCTTCTGGGAGCAGCGGTCGCTTTGCCTCTTCGCCAGCCCATGAGCTCCTGGGCGTTGCGGTGGTGTGGCGAAGGATTACTAGACCTCTGGTTTCCAACTCGCCCCGGGCGAAGAATTCAAGGGTCTTTGTAAGCAGCGCTCGGTCGTGCTCATAGGTAAGTTGCTTCATGGCTTTTTTTGCGGAGGCCCATTCGACTTTTTCAATTTCATCATCGGGCTTGAACTTTGATTTTGCAATTGCGCTGTCTTTGACCTTTGAAACCCAATAGTGAACCTCTTTGGTTTCACCGGAGGCAAGCTCGTAATCGATAACTGCAAGTTTTCGACCGAGTCTGATTCTGATTCCAGCTTCTTCCTCAACTTCTCTTACGGCAGTTTCAGGAAAGAGCTCACCAGGGTCAACCTTGCCCTTGGGGAAGGTCCAATCTTTGTGCACGGTCCGATAGACCATGGCTAGCTCTATTTCGCCCTTGGCCATACGCCAACAAACCGCTCCGGCGGCATAGACGGTCATTACCTAATCTTTTTTTTCAAGAGAGTTCGGGCCATTACTTCATCCTGCATGTCAATCAGTGGTTCGCCGTCTTTATCCCTGGGGTATCGCCGCCAAACCCCACTGGACTCAAGTTCCCAGATCGCAACCTTGCCGCTCATTGCCAACTCAAAAAGATCGTTGAGCTCCTTGATCTGATCGGCTTGAGTTATCTTCACAAGTGATTCAACCCGGCGATCAAGGTTCCGATGCTGCATGTCGGCGCTACCGATAAAGACGTCCGGATCTCCGGCATTTTCAAAGAAGAACAGTCGGCTGTGTTCGAGGTAGCGGCCAAGCACGGAAACAACCTTTATGTTTTCGCTTAGGCCCTCGATTCCAGGCTTCAAAGCACACATGCCACGAACTAAAATCTCAATCGGAACCCCCGCCACCGAGGCGAAGTAAAGCTGATCAATAATTTGCTCATCGACCAAAGAGTTCAATTTCAAGCGAATCTTGGCTGGTTTGCCATTTTGTTTGTTGGTGATTTCTCGCTGGATTCTTTCGACTAGGCCCTCTCGAACTCCAACCGGAGAAGTCAATATAGAGGTGTAGCCAGGCTCAGTTGAGAAGCCAGACAGCTGGTTGAAAAGCTGAGTCAAATCTTCACCGACCGATTCTCTGGCGGTCAATAGCCCGTAGTCCTCATAGTAGCGAGCAGTTTTCGGGTTGTAGTTTCCAGTTCCGATATGGCAATAGCGCCGAAGCTTGTCGCCTTCTTGTCTTATTACCAGCGAAAGTTTGCAGTGAGTTTTTAGGCCAACGATTCCGTAGACAACGTGTACGCCAGCGGCCTCCAGCTTTCTAGCCCAACCGATGTTGTTTTTTTCATCAAACCTGGCCTTGATTTCCACTAGCGCCAGCACTTGCTTGCCGGCTTCTGCTGCATCAATCAGGGCGTCAACAACCGGTGAATCACCCGATGTTCGGTACAGGGTTTGCTTTATCGCCAGAACCTGAGGGTCTTCGGCTGCCTGCTCCAAAAAGGCTTGGGTGCTGGTTGCGAAACTCTCGTAGGGATGGTGAACCAGTACCTCTCGTTCACGAAGGGCAGCGAAAATGTCCGCGGCTTCATTCTCGTCAGCTTCTAGGTATGGGTTGGTTGTAATCGAGTGCGGCTCGAAGTGAAGCTCGGGTCTTTTGAGGAAGGCTAATGATCTAAGTCCTGTCAGGTCCAGCGGCGCAGGCAAGTGATATACATCGGTGTTAGAAATACCTAGCTCTCGCTGCAGCAGACTAAGCACTTGAGAGTCGATATTTTCTGCCACTTCTAATCGAACCGGAGGGCCAAATCTTCTGCGTAGCAGTTCTTTCTCAAGCTGAACTAGCAGGTTCTCACCTTCATCTTCATCCACCTCTAGGTCTTCGTTTCTGGTTACCCGGAAGATGTGGTTTTGGGTTACTGTCATGCCCGGAAAAAGCTCTCCCAGGAACTGGCCCATTACATCTTCTAAAGTGATGTATTTGGAATCCGAGCCAGGAACAAGGACAAATCTTGGAAGTAGAGACGGCACTTTTACTCGCGCAAAGTGCTCTGAGTCAGTCTTCGGGTTTCGAAGCGCGACTGCAAGGTTCAGCGACAAACCAGAAATATATGGAAATGGGTGAGCCGGGTCCACTGCAAGCGGGGTCAACACCGGAAAGACTTGGTTGGTGAAGTATTCGTGGAGCGCATCGTGCTCAGGCCCGGAAAGCATCGGCCACTGAACCACATCGATGCCGTTTTTCTTCAGCTCCAAAGATATGTCGGTGGCGAAGAGTTCCGCGTGCCTGGACTGTATTTCTCTGGTTCGGTCGGAAATGCGGCGCAAGACCTCCTGGGGGCTGAGACCCGAAGCCGACTGCACGGCGATGCCGGTTGCGATTCGTCTTTTGAGCGAAGCGACCCGAACCATGAAGAATTCATCCAAGTTGGAGGCGAATATGCTCAAGAAGTGAACACGCTCCAAAAGTGGCAATGATTCATCTTCCGCGAGCTCCAGCACTCGCTGATTGAACTCCAGCCAGCTCAGTTCGCGATCCAGGAACCGACCCTGAGGCAGATCCGGTTGCGAATCTGGCTGGAAGATAATTTGTGTTTCTTCTGACATTCAACCAATCCTTACAGCTGCGGGTTAGCAGCAGGTGAACTTATCTCATCTTCTTGACGCCGAGGGTCCAGGCGATATCCGACATTTCTAACGGTTCCAATCAATGACTCGTGCTCGCCAAGTTTTGAGCGTAGCCGTCTGATGTGGACGTCCACGGTTCTAGTTCCACCGAAGTAGTCATATCCCCAAACTTCACTGAGTAGCTGTTCTCTTGTAAAAACTCGCCCTGGGTTCTCGTTCAGGTGCCTGAGCAGTTCAAATTCTTTGAAGGTTAGATCGAGTGTTTGGCCAGCCATTTTTGCCGTGTAGCTATCGAGGTTAATAACTAGGCCCGTACCGTGGTTGACAACCGACGCAGCGGCTCGTTTTGCATCAAGCAAAATTCTTATTCTGGCGTCTACCTCGGCCAAGCTGGCACCTTCTAGAACGAAATCCTGCAGCCCCCATTCAGCATTGACGGCCGCCAATACACTTTCGTTGACCACCAGCATCAGCGGCTTTGACCAGCCAGCGGCGGTCAGAATTCTAACGACCGATTTGGCACCCATAAGATCGTGTCGACAGTCCAGAATTACCAAATCATGTCTGGGGGATTCTGAGAGCCCTTGCGGATCAAATGTCACCTGAATTAACTGGTGCCCCAGGGCATCAAGTGCGCTTAGTGGACCGGCGCCATCGGGTGAAATGCACAAGACAATAGCCAAGTTCCCACCCTTCGTTTAGCCAAATAATAGCCCGAATTTATGAACGTTTGGGTAGAGTTTGAGGCGTGAGTAAGCAGTGGTTGCAGATTTCGGCAATTTGGACGGGTGTCCTGATCGCAGGCATTGCCGCCCTATTCAGCTACTCGGGTGATCAGCTCTTCACTGCCTTCGCAGCAATAGCCGGAGCCGCAATTGCACTGGTCAGCCTTGAGCATTTGCTATCGAAAAAGGCCAAAGACACCGTTCGGCAGCAAATTTATGTTTCGACTGGAACCGTGGTAATTCTCGGTCTTATGACATTGATTGCACTGGCCAGATAGACTTAGCTCATGTTGTTGGCAATCGAACTGTTTTTTACCGGCCTCTTGGTGTTGGCCACAATCGCTATCGCTGGCGTATCGGCGCTAGTGGTGTACAAGTTATTTAAGGGTCAGAGCTAGTTTGTTCGTTATCCCGGACGATTTGCCAATTGCGCTGACTCCATTCACGTTCCTAGTCGGAACCTGGAGCGGCTCCGGAGTTGTGAGCTATCCCGTGGCTGATGCTTTTGCCACCGAAATCGAGTTTTTCCAAAGAATTGAATTCACGCCGTTGTCTACGGGCAAATTGGAGTACCGCTCGACAGTTTCAGATTCGGCCGGAAGTCTAATCGTTCAGGAGCATGGCTACTGGATGCTTGCCCAGCTAAGCACCGATGGCCAACCGGGACCTGGGCTTCTTCCTGGCACAGGGAAGCCCATGATTGAAACTCGTGACGATCTAGAATTACTTCGAAACGCCAACGATGGTTTTGAAATTGAAGCAATTATTACTAATTCCGATTCGGTTTCAGAGCTGTACTTCGGCCAGATCAAGGGCGCTCGAGTGGACATCGCCACCGATGCGGTCCTGAGGTCCCCTAACTCCAAGGAATACACGGCCGGCCAAAGAATGTTTGGACTGGTAGAGGGTGCTCTGCTTTGGGCTTGGGACATGGCAGCCATCGGCAGCCCGTTGAAATCTCATGCATCGGCAAGATTGGAGAAGCAGGTTGACTGATCATTTTGGTAATCCGCTATTTGAGCAACGGAAGCTTTTGGCGCAAGATTCCTTTGTTGAAAGAACCGATCAGCGAGTCTTTGAGGTAAACGGACCTGACGCGAAGAGCTGGTTACATTCATTGCTATCGCAAAACATTATGAACCTGAAAGAGGGCGAAAGCGCGGAGGCGCTATTGCTGACACCTCAGGGCAGAATTGAACATCAGCTCAAAATAATTGCAACTGAGGCCGGTGTTTCTGTGATTACCGCCACAGATCACTTAGGGCCACTAATCAGCTGGCTGAAGAAAATGGTTTTCAGATCTAAGGTGGAATTTACTGAGCGACCTGATTTGCGTGTAATCGGCGGATTCTTTATTCGCGACGGTTTGTGCTGGGTCGACAAGTTTGGCGATGAGCCGGTCGGCTCTGTTAGGTATGCGGAGGACAGAGCTGAATTTCCTTATCGGGAGTACTTGCTTGAAAACACTCCGACTGATCTTCTGCCGGCTGGACTGCTGGCCTATGAAGCGCTTCGCATAAGTGTTGGCCGTCCTGAAATAAAAGATGTTGATGATCGATCGCTGCCTCACGAGTTTGACTGGCTCTCATCCGCAGTTCACCTGAGTAAGGGCTGTTACCGGGGACAAGAGGCTGTTTCCAAAGTGCACAACCTAGGTCACCCGCCAAGAAGGTTAATTATTTTGAACCTCGAGCAAGGCGATGTACTGGCCAGCAAAGACGACAAGGTTTTCTATCAAGAAAAAGAAGTCGGTAAGGTCGTGGCCGGTGCTTTGCACCACGAAGCTGGGTCACTCGCTTTAGCTCTGGTTAATCGAAACACCCCGTATCTTGATCTGTTCATTGAATCGGGCAGCTTCCGAGTTTCAGCCATGCAAGAGATTTTGGTTCCTCACGATGCCGGAAAGGCAGCTGATCTTCCAAGGCCTTCGGCATTCAAGCTCACCGGACGGAAATGAATCGCTTTGTAATTAGATTCTCATTTGCCAGAGTTCAGGATTCGTTCTGGACTATCGGTCAAATTGTTCTTGCCGCATTGTTTTCTTACCTTTTCGCTCACTACGTTCTTGGCCATCAAGTGCCACTACTGGCCGTCACGGTGGCTATCTCATCGCTTGGCTTCAGCCGCGACACAAAGCCCAAGCAGGTGCTATTCACGGCCGTGGCCATGTTCTCGGGAGTGGTTCTAAGCGAAACGCTATTGCAGACTTTTGGAACCGGAGCTGTTCAGCTTGCGGTCGCGATTCTGTTGGCACTGGTGATTGCAAGGCTCTTCACTTCCAACCCGGCATTCACCATCACCGTTGCGATTCAGGCGGTGCTGGTTCAGCTGATGCAGACACCGGTCACCGGTGTCTATTCCAGGGCACTTGACGGGCTTATCGGTGGGGCGATCGCTTTGATTTTCGTCGCACTCATGCCCCGTAATCCGATCAAGCTGGCTAGAAAAGACTCAAAGGCATTGTTCCTGGTGTTTAGAAACACGCTGGCAACGGTTGCGGCAGTTCTAAGGTCTCCAAATGTGAAGTTGGCCGACCAGGCATTGACTGAAATTCGAAAAACCCAGCCCCTGGTTGACAACTGGAAAAGCTCCCTGGAAAGCGCTCTGGCGATCAGTCGAATTTCGCCGTTTTATCGCTGGGCAACCAAGGAGATCAGCCAGCAGTGGAAGGTTGCAGAGGGTATGGATCTGGCAACCAGGAACCTCAGGGTTTTGACAAGAAGGGTTGATTTTTTGGTCATAGACCAAAAGCCCAGACCTCAGTTAGCGGATCTAGTGGGCAAGATAATCATTGCCACCGAGCTACTTGAGCAAACCTCCGATGATTTTTCAGTTACCCAGAAGGCTAAGAAGTATCTCCGAAAAATACCATCGAGTCTCGACCCCGCCGTATTCGAACCGCCACTAAGTCTCCCTGAGAGTGCGTTGCTGCTGGAAATAAGACCGCTCTATGTGGACCTCGCTGTCGCAGCCGGAATCACTCCAAGGCAGGCAAGATCGCTGCTTCCCAAGGTTGACTAAGCTTTTGACCATGACTTACGATCTAATCTTGCTTCGCCACGGGAATTCAACTTGGAACAAAAAAAATCTCTTCACCGGATGGGTGGATGTTGATTTGACCGATCAGGGCAGACAGGAAGCCAAAAGAGCCGGAGAGCTCATTGAAGCGTCTGGGTTGAAGCCAGACATCCTGTACACATCAGTTTTGAAAAGGGCCATAGATACCGCTCACATCGCTCTTGATCAGATGAACCGCAATTGGATTGAAACTTTGCGGTCTTGGAGACTGAACGAGAGGCACTACGGTGCTTTGCAGGGGCTTGATAAGGCTGAAACTCTAGAAAAGTATGGTCCAGAGCAATTTCAGATTTGGCGAAGGGGCTTCGATACTTCGCCACCAGCGATTGCCGAAGATTCTGAATACTCTCAAGCTCACCAAGAGCGCTATAAGGACCTCGGAAAAGACCTGCCTGATACTGAGTGCCTGAAGGACGTCTTGGTTCGAATGCTGCCTTACTGGGAAAGTGATATTGCCAAATCACTTAGGGAAAACAAAACCGTTTTAGTCACCGCACACGGCAATTCATTGAGGGCGCTCGTTAAGCACCTAGATGGCATCAGTGATGATGCGATTACCGACCTGAACATTCCAACCGGTGTTCCGCTGCATTACAAGCTTGATGCAAACCTTAAGCCGGTTGAACCTGGCGGTCGTTACCTAGATCCAGATGCAGCAAAAGCTGGTGCGGATGCCGTTGCATCGCAAGGAAAACACTAACTAAGCTCTTGCCAGTCTCCGGTTTGCAAGAAGCTAACCTTCGCTGAAATATCGACTACGTGGTCTGCAAATCTCTCGAAATAGCGGGAGGCCAAGGTCACGTCAACTGTGAACATTGCATTCTCCGACCATTCTGGTCCCAGCACAATTTCAAAGACTTTTCGGTGAAGAAGGTCGACTGCCTCGTCCTCGGCCTGAATCTCTCGAGCCAAGTCGACATCGGTGTCCTGAAGCAAAATTATTGACTTGTCGGCAAGCTTTAGGTTGAGCCTCGCCATCTCTTCGAATGTTTTTCGAAGCGAATCCGGGATGGCGGAACCTGGGTAGCGGTAGCGAGCGATGGCTGCGATGTGGGAGGCAAGTGAGCCCATTCGTTCTATCGAGGCGCTCATGCGCAGAGCTGAAACCAAAATCCGCAGGTCTCTTGCGACCGGTGACTGAGTCGCCAAGATTTTTATCACTAGTTCATCAAGGTCCAGCGCACGCTCTTCGTTGGCATCGGTCAGGGCAAGTGCCTCATCGGCCAGAGACACGTCGCTGGTGAGAAATGCCGTAGAGGCTTTCTGCATGATGGTGCGTGCCTCTCTGGCAAGGTCAACCAGACGGGTCTGCACTTCACTTAGCTCTTTCTGGAATACTTCGCGCATCTTTTCCTAACTGCTTGATAATTCTTTCACTCTTGCCCCAGTGTCTCACTGCTATTCAAATTTCCGATTAACTTCGAACTAACCAGCGGGAAACTAGCGCTTATAAACTCAAATTTACACCTAGTCTTGAAACAAAGCAGTTGTTTACTTGGTAAACACGAGATTGGGACGAGTTCTTGGGCATTATTAGCAATCGAAAAGCGGACCAAGCCGGCGCGCGCCAGGTCGATGCTTTCGAAATTGTTGCGGCTCAGGTTGTCGATGTTCTGGCAACCGCTGGCGTGGTGCTGGATGAACGAAATCTGGTGTTGCGGGCATCTCCGGGGGCAGTTCAATTTGGCTTGGTTCAAAACCGTCACTTGATTCACTCTGACCTGCTTGCCCTGGTTGAACAAGCCAGACTGACGGCGCGAGCAGCGGAACAGGAGCTGCAAATTGAAACCGGCCTTCAGCGCGAGCAGCTCTGGGTGCACGCTCGAGCAGCAAAGTTTGGTGACAACTATGTGATGCTACTTGTTGACGACCGAACCGAAGCCAAACGCCTTGAGGTGACCAGACGAGATTTTGTGGCGAATGTTTCGCATGAGCTGAAAACTCCGATTGGTGCGATTGGGCTGCTAACCGAGGCGATTGCTGGGGCGCAAGATGACCCCGAGACCATAAAGAAATTCTCGGCTTCACTGCAGAAGGAATCCGCACGTCTTGGCAGCCTAGTTCAGGAGCTGATGCAGCTTTCAAGAGTGCAGGGCGCAAATCTATCCGAGACCGCAGTCGAGCTTGATTTGGCGCTTGTGATCAACGATGCGGTGGATCGTAACCAAGTACTTGCTGAGCAGCGCGGCGTGAAGCTTGTCACCAGCGCCAGCAAGGGTTCTCGATTGCTGGGGGACTACGAGATGCTGACCACCGCCGTTAGGAATCTGGTGGAAAACGCCATTGCATATTCTGACAAGGGTTCTCAGGTTGGGATTGGCCTGAAGGAAATCCCAGGGGTCGCCGAAATCGCGGTCACCGATTCAGGTATTGGAATTCCGGAGGATGAACAGGAGCGGATTTTTGAGCGCTTCTATCGCGTGGACCCCTCAAGATCAAGGGATACCGGCGGCACCGGACTCGGACTTTCGATCGTTAAGCACGCGGCATCAAACCACAAGGGCGACGTGAGACTGTTTTCAAAAGAGGGTGTTGGAAGTACTTTCACTCTTCGCTTGCCCATTCAAAGCAGGGAGACAAATTGACGCGAATTTTAGTTGTTGAAGATGAGCAGAACCTTAGGGAACCTCTTGTTTACCTCCTGCAAAAAGAGGGCTATGACGTCATTGAGGCCGAGGATGGCCAAGGCGCGATAGATAGCTTTTTCAACCTTGGGGCTGACCTGGTACTGCTGGATCTGATGCTTCCCGGTATTAACGGCAATGAGGTCTGTCGAGCGATAAGAGCAGAGAGTCAAGTGCCAATCATCATGGTCACCGCGAAGGACGCCGAAATCGACAAGGTGGTTGGTTTAGAAATTGGTGCCGACGACTATGTGACAAAACCCTATTCTTCCAGAGAACTACTGGCCAGAATGAAGGCTGTGCTTCGCAGAGGTTCAGAAACGGCAACGGTTTCAACCAGCCTTATGAAGGCTGGACCGGTTGAGATGGATCTTGAGCGCCACACCGTAACCGTCAACGGCGAACGAATTGCGATGCCGCTAAAAGAGTTCGAGCTTCTTGAGCTTCTAATGGAGAACGTAAATAGGGTTTTGACCAGAGGCCAAATCATTGACCGAGTTTGGGGCTCAAATTACTTCGGAGACACCAAAACCCTGGATGTCCACGTGAAGAGAATCAGATCAAAGATCGAAGAGGATCCCGCAAGACCGGTTCATTTGACGACTGTCAGAGGGCTTGGATATAAGTTCGAGGCTTAGTTTTAGTTCAAGCTCTCGGCAAATGGGCGGTACTCCGCCAAGGAGCCGTCTAGAACTGGAACCAAGAGCTGTATTGGGCTCATGCCATCACTCACGAAAATGCTGTGCATTGACCCGGGCTGCTCGCTTATCTCGAGCAAGATCCCATCTTTACCACCGTAGCCAAGGTCATATTTCCCCTTTGGCCCTACTTCAAATTCGTAAACGGTTCGGTTGTTATCTTGATCAACGGTTTGAATGTTCGCGTTAATCGCTTCGGCCGAACTGTTGACGAAAGAGCCAATAAGAAGAGCCTGCGATCCCTCTGACTTGATTATCAAAACGTTTCGCGCCTTCAGGCTACCAATGTCATCAATCACACCATCGCTGGGTGAGTAAGGGTCCAGAGAAGCCACGTTCCTGCTGAGAGAGCAGCCAGCAAGCGCCATAATCGTCAGCACTGTGGTCAAAAGGGCAGTTAATTTCTTGATTTGCAAGGGTCCTCCGCGGTAACTAACTATCCAAGTCTAGCCTAGGTAATTGAGCAGAACTGTGGTAAAATAAGGGTTTTGAAGTTGGAAGAAGTATATGAAGTTTGAAGTCGGCGAAACAGTCGTTTACCCGCACCACGGTGCGGCCGAAATTATTGAAGTTTTTAAAAAGACTGTTCGTGGTGAGCCCCAAAGTTACCTAAAGCTTCGAGTGGCTCAGGGCGATTTGATTATTCAGGTGCCAGCGGCAAACGTTGAGATGGTTGGCGTTCGCGATGTAATCGACAAAAAGGGTGTAAAGCAGGTCTTTGATGTGCTTCGAGCCGAGTTTGTAGAAGAGCCCACCAACTGGTCTAGGCGCTATAAGGCCAACCTAGAAAAGCTTGCCTCGGGCGATGTTGTAAAGGTCTCTGAGGTTGTTCGCGACCTTTGGCGTCGTGACCAGGATCGCGGGCTCAGCGCCGGTGAGAAGCGCATGTTGGCCAAAGCAAGACAGATCCTTATTTCTGAGCTTGCCCTGGCGCGCAAGGTTGATGAAGAAAAAGCATCTGCCGAGCTTGACAAGGTATTGGTAAGCTAGAAATGACCGTAGCGGTAGTGCTCGTCTCTGCCGGCAAGGGGGCAAGGCTTGGTGCATCTGTCCCAAAAGCCGTTGTGTCGGTCGCCGGGAAGACCCTATTAGAGCTTTCTTTGATGCACATTTCGGAATTCCAGCCGGATCAATTGATTGTCGTCGCTCCCGAGGGTTTGACCGAAGAGTTTGAACGACTCACCGCTAAATTCTTTGCAGAATTTAGTGTTGTGACAGGCGGAGATACCCGGCAACAGTCGGTTGCAGCGGGCATGAAGGAAGTTACTTCCGATTTTGTCTTGGTTCATGATGCAGCTCGCGCCTTCACTCCTAAAGAGGTCTTTGATCGGGTCAAAGTTGCCCTGGAATGGGCTGACTGTGTTGTGCCAACAATGAAACTGGCGGACACCGTAAAGCAGGTCAATGACCACTGGGTCCACAAGACCGTTGATCGTAGCGAGCTACGCCTCGTGCAAACACCCCAGGGCTTTCGAGTTTCAACCCTGCGGGACGGCTTGAGAAGCGCCACCGCTGATTTCACCGATGAGGCCGGGCTTCTGGAGTCAATTGGTGTGCCAACCGCAATTGTCGAGGGCCATGAGCACGGCTTTAAGGTCACCACCCCCTCAGATTTGGAACGAGCCCGAGCCATCTTTGCCGACGTCAGATCTGGAATTGGTGTCGATGCCCATCAGTTCAGCGATGCTGGCGCATTGATGTTGGGCTGCCTGGAGTGGCCAGAATATCGATTACTTTCAGGACACAGTGACGGAGATGCGGTCGCACATGCGATTGTCGATGCACTGCTTGCAGCAGCCAGCCTTGGAGACATCGGGTCTAATTTTGGAACTGACCGGCCTGAGTACCAGGGGGCCAGTGGCGAACTGTTCCTGCACGCTGCCATAGGTTTGTTGGCTGATGCCGGTTTCGAGCCGGCGAACGTCTCGGTGCAGGTTGTGGCGGATGAACCAAAAATCGGACCGCGTCGATTAGAGATCGAGCAGCACCTAAGTCAGATAGTAGGTGCCCCAGTTTCTGTCTTGGCAACTACCACTGACGGCCTAGGCTTCCTTGCCGACTCAAGAGGAATAGCCGCTGTGGCAACTTCGCTAGTAAGAATGCGTAGCTAGGATTTTGGGCATGAAGTTGTATGACACGAAGGCTGGCGAACTTAGGGAATTCAAACCTCTTGTTGCCGGTCAGGTCTCGATGTATGTCTGTGGCCCGACCGTTCAGTCGGCTCCCCACATTGGTCACCTCAGGTCCGCACTGGTTTACGACCTAATGGTTAGGTGGTTTACTCACCTGGGTCTAAAAGTTCAATTGATAAGAAACGTCACAGACATTGACGACAAGGTATTGGAAAAAGCTGCTGAGCAATCAGTTGCTTGGTGGGAGCTTGCCTACCAAAATGAGCAGCTGTTTGCATCTGACTATCGGCGCCTAATGATCGATCTACCCTCAAATGAACCAAGGGCAACCGGACACATCCCTCAGATGATCAAGTTGATCGAAAAACTCATCGAATTAGGGAATGCCTACGAGGGTCTCGATGGTTCGGGCAGCGTGTATTTCGATACAGCCAATTGGCCAAGCTACGGCGAGCTTACTCATCAGAAACTCGATGACATGGACGGCGAGAGTTCAAACCCAGCCAAGAAAAACCCGCAGGATTTTGCACTTTGGAAAGCAGCCAAGTCATCAGAACCGGAATCGGCAAGCTGGTCTTCGCCTTTTGGACAAGGCCGCCCAAGCTGGCACATCGAGTGCTCAGCAATGGCAACGCACTATTTGGGTGAGAACTTTGACATCCACGGCGGTGGGCTAGATCTTAGATTCCCGCACCATGAAAATGAGCTGGCGCAATCATCGGCTGCGGGTCACGGCTTTGCAAACTACTGGGTCCACAATGGCCTAGTGAGCGTGCAGGGTCAGAAGATGTCCAAATCGCTTGGCAACTCGGTTTTGTCCGATGAGTTATTTGACAATGCGAGCGACAAAGCAGTTCGCTACTACTTGGCAAGTGCCCATTACCGTTCGGTGCTGGATTATCAGCCAGAGGCAACGGCCGAGGCGTCCTCGGCACTTGCAAGGCTCCACGGTTTCGTCGTTCGGGCAGGTAGAGAACTAAGTGAGACCAGGTTTAGCAAGGTTGAGCCGGTCAAATTACCGGATGAATTCACTTTGCAAATGAACGATGATCTAAACATTCCAGGGTCCCTCGCGGTCATACATGAAGCTGCAACTGCCGGTAATACCGATCTGGATGAGCAGCGATTAAGCCAAGCTCACCAACGCTGGTGTGAAGTAGTGGCTATGCTCGAAGTTCTAGGGCTGTCGGTGGATCAATCCGATGAGACAAATCAAGAGCATCAAGCGCTGGATCAAGTGATCCAAACTTTGATTGCCGAGAGAAATAAAGCTAGAGAAGAAAAGAACTATCAACGCGCTGATCAGATACGCGACCAACTTCTAGAAATTGGTATCGAGCTATCTGACTCGACATCTGGAACACATTGGAGCTTTAACTAATGGCAAAACTTGGAAGACCCGGAGCCAGCAAGGCCAAAAAGGGACCCCTAAAGGGAACTGGTGGCCATGGTCGCAAGTCCCTCGAGGGTAAGGGGCCAACCCCAAAGGCGGAAGACCGCTCGTATCACAAGACTTATCGGTCCCCGAAGGCGCAGACTGAAGTCCGCCAAGCTCCTAAAAAGGGTCAGTTTGTAGCCTCGAAGTCCGGAAAGGCCTCAAAGGCGAATGCCACCGAGGTGCTTTCTGGAAGAAACTCTGTTGTTGAAGCCCTAAAAGCAAGCGTTCCAGCCACCGCTCTCTTCATTGCCCAGCGCATCGAGGTGGATGACCGGGTACGCGAATCTATGACGATTGCTAACAAACGCGGAATTGTCATCAACGAGGTCACCCGAGTTGAAATTGACCGGATGACCGGTGGCGACAGTGTTCACCAGGGCATTGCTCTTCAGGTTCCGCCCTATAACTACAAGGATCCAAATGAACTTTTGGACCGAGCCTTGTCCCAGACAACCTTGCCGCTTTTGGTTGCACTAGATGGCATAACCGACCCGAGGAATCTTGGCGCGATAATTCGTTCGGTTGCAGCCTTTGGCGGCAACGGCATCATCTTGCCTCAGCGCAGAAGCGTTGGCGTTACCGCAGCTGCCTGGAAGACCAGCGCGGGTGCGGCAGCCAGAATGCCGGTTGCTTTGGCTGCGAACCTCAACCAGACGATCAAGGAATATAAGCGCCGAGGTGTTTTTGTTGTCGGCCTTGATGGTGATGGCGACGTATCGCTGCCCAACTTCCAACTATTTGACAAACCGCTCTTGGTTGTTGTCGGCTCCGAGGGCAAGGGCTTGTCGCGATTGGTTCAAGAAAACTGCGACCAGGTTATTTCGATACCCATTTCTGAGGTCACTGAGTCACTAAACGCCGGAATTGCTGCAAGCGTCGCGCTTTATCAAATTGCGGCTTTGAGGGCCTAAACCTTATCGCGCCAGTCGCCAGTCTCATCATCATCGCTAACCACTATCAATCCGGTTGGGATCGATTCGGCAAGCGAAATTGTGTCGGTAACCGGGCTTCCTGACAGCAGAGCCGATTCATCGCGACGCTCCGCCAAAATATCCGCAATGTAGCTTCGAACAGCATCCACTAGGGCTACGTCCTTGCCCTGAACTTCTGACTGCTTCAGGCGGTGTCGAAGTACCTCGTGGAACAGCTCGGCTGGCTCCAGCTTTCCAAGGAGGTCATTGGGGATCGCTCCAACCACCGGCTCGAAGACTTCGCTGAGCCATTTGTGGGCGAGGACATCTTCATCGAATCCGAGGTGGGCATTGGCAAGCGAATATTGGTCAATGTCATTCAGTAGGCGCCTTGCTTGATTTTCCTCAACGTCAAGACCGGTGAGTAGCAAGAGCCTTCTTGCATGGTGACCTGAATCGACAACCTTCGGCTGAATCCTGACAGTTCGTTTATCTTGGTCTTTGGCCATAGAGAGCTCTTGAATATCGAACCCAAGATCGTTCAGGCGCTGAATTTTGCGGCCAATCTTCCAGCGCTCACTGTCATCGAAGGTTTCGGTTGCCGTCAGTTCTTCCCAGAGTTCGTGGTACTTGTCGACGATTCGTTGACTCACGGCGGCAGGGTCCAGGTCCGTTGCTTTCCCAGATGCGATCAGGTCCATTAGCTCTCCGGCAATGTTCACGCGGCCAATCTCCAAATCATTTTCACGCTGACCATTCGAGAGATTGGAGTCATACAGGTGGCCGGTTTCAGCATCAACCAGGTAGGCGGCAAATTGTCCGGCATCTCTTCTGAATAGTGTGTTTGAAAGCGAAACATCTCCCCAGAAAAAACCCGACAAATGAAGCCGGACCAGCATCAGTGCCAGAGCGTCGACCAGTCGGTTGGCGGTCTGCTCTCTGAGCCCCTGTGACCACATTGCTCGGTATGGCAGCGAGAACTTTAGGTGCCTTGTGATTAAAACTGCTGGCAGCGGGTTGCCGTCTGCGTCTTCGCGTTCTTTGATAATTGCAAACGCCTCAACGCATGGAATGTCCAGTTTTTCGAGCTTGCGAAGCACTTCGTATTCACGTTTTGCTAATTCAAAAAGAGTTTCTTTGATGGCGATCACGTGGTCGTTCAAGTGGGCGAATCTAACGGTGTGACGGGACAAGCCTTTAGGGAGCGCCGCAATATTTTCTTTGGGCCAGCTATCCAGCGGCAAATGCCACGGCAGATCCAGTAATTCTGGTTCTACCGTGGCAGCCGTAATGCTCAGCGAAGATGCCATCGAAGCCTAGTTAAGGCGCTCGCCTGTTTCTGCGTCGAAAACGTGAACAGTATCTGGATCGGCCTGTAGGTGAATCCTGTCTCCTGCCATCGGGTGATCAATTGGGTCAACACGAACCACAACGTTCTGTTCTGTGTTGTCCAGTTGAGCTCGGCCATACAGGTAGCCATCGCTTCCAAGTTCCTCGATCACGTCTACATCAACCAGTAGGCCCTTGTCGGCCGGGCTCACATTCTGTGGGCGAACACCGATAGTGACTCGGTTGCCGGTTGCCTTTGACAGAACCTCACGCGAGATCGACAGAACGGCATCGCCGAACTGAACGCCGCCATCAATGATTGGAAGCTGAACTAGGTTCATCGCAGGTGATCCGATAAAGCCAGCAACGAACACGTTCTGTGGTCGATCGTAAAGATTACGAGGGGTGTCAACTTGCTGGAGTAGACCGTCCTTCAAGACTGCAACTCGATCACCCATTGTCATAGCTTCTACTTGGTCGTGAGTTACATAGACTGTGGTGACCCCAAGACGACGCTGCAGAGAAGCAATTTGGGTTCTGGTCTGCACGCGAAGCTTCGCATCCAGGTTAGAAAGCGGCTCATCCATTAGGAAAACCTGTGGCTGGCGCACAATGGCTCGACCCATGGCAACTCTTTGACGCTGCCCACCTGACAGTGCCTTTGGCTTGCGGTTCAGATATGGCTCAAGGTCGAGCAGCTTGGCTGCCTCTAGAACGCGCTCAGCCCGCTCGTCCTTGTTCACTCCCGCAATCTTCAGGGCAAAGCCCATGTTTTCTGCCACGGTCATGTGTGGGTAGAGGGCATAGTTCTGAAAGACCATTGCGATGTCGCGGTCCTTTGGTGGCATGTCGGTGACTTCTCTGTCTCCGATGTAAATTCCGCCCTCGTTGACTTCTTCGAGGCCTGCGAGCATTCGCAATGATGTTGACTTACCGCAACCGGATGGTCCAACGAGTACAAGAAACTCGCCGTCTTTGACCTCTAGGTTTAGTTTGTCCACCGCTGGGCTGGTTCCGCCCGGGTAAGTTCTTGTTGCATTTTTAAATGACACTGTTGACATGGTCTTCTCCCTCACCGGCAGGTACGTGCCGGACGATCCGTAGTGATGGTTGTTTGCATAAGCGAACAACATAAGTATGCCACTGGAATTAGAATTGACTAGCGTCGTAATAAAGCTGACAACAAAGGACATAGATGACTTCCAACGAAAAGCCAACCCGCTCAGAGCAACGTGAGGCTGCCAGAAACAAGGCACGCGAGCTTCGCCAGCAGAGTGCCAAGAAGGAAAAGCGCAACCGTTTTTTGCTGCAGGCCTCAGTTGTTCTTGTTGCGCTTGGAATTATTGGTGGTGTCGCGGCAGTGGTTCTTGTCGATGCCGCCAACACCGCAGACGCGCCTATTGTTGGCGAAACGCCTAACAACCTAACTGATCTAGGTGGACTAAAGATTGGCGTTGGACTGCAGGCATTCACTGCGACGAACACGCCCACTCCAGATGCCGTTGACCGGACTCCTGAGATTGAGATCTATGTGGACTACCAGTGCCCAATTTGTCAGGCCTTCGATGTCCCTAATGCCTCACAGATTCGCTCTTGGGCAGACATTGGCGCAGCAACTGTTGAGATCAGGCCGGTCTCTTTCCTTGACCGGGCTTCGTTGAATACTTATTCGTCAAGAGCTGCCAACGCTGCGTTTTGCGTTGCCAACTTCGAGCCTGACTCTTTCTACGACCTCCACGAGTTACTAATGGCCGACCAGCCTGCTGAGGGAACGCAAGGCCATGACGATGACCAGCTATTTGCCTTTGCCGAAGAAGCCGGTGCGGGAACTGAAGAAGTAAAGGGCTGCATCCAAGCCAAGAGCTTCGAAGATTACATTGAGCAGCACACGCAGACTGTCTTATCGACCCCTCAGGACGGCGTCAGTGTTACTGGCACGCCAACCATCTTGGTCAACGGCAAGCAGTACTCTTGGGCAACCGGTGATGACCTGGTATCTGCAGAGCGCTTTGCACAGTTCGTTCAGTTAGCCACTGCGGAGTAACTGGTTACCTGGTAATTACTGTTCTGGTTCCGACAAGGTTCAACTGTTGACGGCTGCTAACCCGAGTTCTCTGCAAGGCCAAATTTTCGAGTCGCTTGCAGAAAAACTGAGCATCCAAGATGTCGCGAGAGTCAGCTAGGAAGCCGATGATCAGCGCTAAGTAAACTATGAGTCAGAACTTGACTAGTTCTACTTTTTAAGTTTTCTTCAGAAGCAATTGCTCATCATAGAGTTGTTTTGCAGAGAGCCTGCTAGTCTTCTGCCCGAGTCATAGTTTGAATTTTCAAATGCCGACCTGGCGCAATTGGTAGCGCACCACTCTTGTAAAGTGGGGGTTACGGGTTCGAGTCCCGTGGTCGGCTCTGTGTTTGGTCTCTGGTCGTTAGTGTTCTTGGATCTGAATGGTCGGCTTCCCAAGCTGAATAATTAAAGCAATTAGGCCTGCAAACGGCACCAGGACCCACCAAAAATTGTGCATGCTAAGACCGGCGTCGCGGAATCTTCTGGCTGAAGCAGCCAGAAGCGGCAATAGCGAAATTATGGACCAGGTTGCTGCGAGGCTCTCAGAGATAATCGAAGTTACGACATTGATGATCACCAAGGCCAGCACGAAATACCAATAGTTAGCCCTTGAGCTTATGCCGCTAAAGGTTGCGTATTGACGAAATGCTAACTTTGTGGCTTCCCATAATTCCATGACCTGAGGCTAACAGAGTACTCAGACAGCCAATCTCTGAGTGATTAGTTCCTTGGCCGTAGTTCGGCGACCATTGGGCAGTTAAAGGGGCTCACGTTGTTGCTGAGCCCAACTTTATTCAAGTGCTTCATGATTACCACGTAGCTTGAAAACAAGTTCATCTCCACCAGGGTGACGTCGTTTTTACGACAAAACTCCGAAACTATTTCGTGCGCCCTACGAAGGTATGGTCGAGCCATCGATGGGAACAAGTGGTGCTCAACCTGGTAGTTCAGGCCACCCATTAGGTTGTCTTTCAACCAGTTACCTCGAATGTTTCTGGAGGTTAGAACCTGTCTGGAAAAGAAATCTAGCTTGCTGTCTTTTTCAACAAGTGGCATGCCCTTATGGTTTGGAGCAAATGCCGCTCCCATGAAAAAACCAAAGGTCATCATCATTGCAAACCAAAGCGCTATTGCCCATAGCCAACCGAACATCAATGCCATCACGATATACGGTGCAGTCTGACGGATCATCATGAGACTGAATTCCAAAATCCTCACTCTTACGGTTCTGTCCTTGCGGCCAAGCCCTGCGAAGGAGTCAAGCAAAAGATCAAAACCTGTGAAGAGTAGAAGGAATGGAAATAGGTAACCTTGGCGATCCGAGATGAAGCGCTCCAAGCCTTTTTTGGACTCTTTGGACTCGGTCGTGAAGCTCAGAACTCGGATTGCAATGTCCGGATCCTCGCCAATCTGGTTTGGTCGCTGGTGGTGCTTGTTGTGCTTTTTTAGCCAGAAGCCGTAGCTCAAGCCAGCAAACAGATTTGAAAGTACGAGCCCTAGCCAGTCGTTGGCTTTGTTGTTTTTGAAGACCTGACGGTGTGAGGCTTCGTGTGCAATAAAGCCGTACTGAGCACTCATGATGCCAAGCAGGGCAGCCAGAACAAATCCGGCTACTATCCACCACTGGCTCTGCTGAAATGCGTAGCTAATGAACCCGGCACCGACCCACAGGGTCGCAGCAATCAAGCTGATGATAGCTAGTCGAATGATGTAGAAGCTTGGGCGCTTAGTAAGCAGTCCCGCCTCCCTTATCTGCTCGAGGATCAGGCTGAAATTAGTGGGGGTTCTTACTTCGGAGATAGTACTCATTTTCTAAGTGTACGTGCCTTAGTCCAAGTGAAGCCGTGAAACGCAATAACAATAAGTGACATACTGATTAAGTGAAAGCGACGAGGCTTGAAAGCGATGCACTTGGCGGCAGAGACGTTCCGCGAGAGGCGTACTGGGGTGTCCACACCCTCAGGGCTGTTGAGAACTTCCCCATCAGCGGCGTCCCCATCGGTCACTACCGTTCATTGGTGCGAGGCTTGGGCTATATCAAAGAAGCTTCCGCAACCGCGAATCTCAAATTAGGCGTGATAACGGCTGAAGTCGCAGAGCCAATAATCAAAGCCTGCATTGAGCTTAGAAACGGCAAATTTGACGATCAGTTCGTTGTTGATGCGATCCAAGGTGGGGCTGGAACTTCGACCAACATGAATGCCAACGAAGTAATTGCAAACAGAGCCTTGGAGATCGCTGGGTTTGAAAAAGGCGAGTACCAGCACATTCACCCGCTAAACCATGTGAATGCATCTCAGTCAACAAACGATGTCTACCCAACTGCAATCCGTGTCTCGATGATCATTGAGATACGAGCTCTGCTGGAGGAGCTCGCATACCTGCGTTCCGCCATAGACACCAAGGCCAATGAGTTCTCTGAGGTTCTAAAGATGGGCAGAACTCAATTGCAAGATGCCGTTCCGATGACTCTCGGTCAAGAGTTTGCCGCGTGGTCACAGACGCTTAGTGAGGATCAGGGGCGCCTTCAGGAGATGATTCCGCTACTTAGTGAAATTAATCTGGGTGGGACGGCAATCGGCACCAAGCTCAACACTCCAGATGGCTACTCAGCGCTCGTCACCGAGGTACTGAGTGAAATCTGCGAACACGAGTTTTCACCCGCGGTGAACCTAATTGAGGCGACCAGTGACACCGGAGTTTTTGTTTCGGTCTCCAGCATCTTCAAGCGTTTGGCAACCAAGATGTCAAAAATTTCCAATGACCTTAGGTTGTTGTCATCCGGGCCACGGGCAGGAATTAATGAGATAAACCTTCCTGCAAGGCAGGCGGGATCTTCGATCATGCCTGTAAAAGTGAACCCGGTTATTCCCGAGGCTGTAAGCGAAGTCGCTTTTACCGTGATTGGCAACGATCTAATCGTGACCATGGCAGCAGAGGCAGGCCAATTACAACTGAACGCCTTTGAGCCAATCATCGCAAGGTCGCTGATGATGAGCGTCGTATATCTTCGACAAAGCTGTCACATCTTGGCTGATTTCTGCATAAGCGGTATCACGGCGAATGTTGAGCACCTCAGGCAGACGGTTGAGAACTCAATTGGCTTGGCAACCGCACTTGCCCCAAAGCTTGGCTATGAGAAGACTTCTCTAATTGCGAAGCATGCGGCAAAAATGAACATGTCAGTACGTGAGGCAGTGATGGACCTAGGTCTGATGACCGAAGATGAGTTCAATGCGCTGCTTGGAGATGTTCGAAAGCTAACCGGTCAGAACTAGTTGCAACCGTAGCTAGGTAAAGCTTGCAATGCCCCAAGTTATTAGAGGTGCGATCACCAAGGCAGGCAGCATATCTGCAACCGAAATCATCCTGATTTTCAGGACCCTCAGGCCAGTTCCTAGCAGGAGAATACCGCCGGTCGCAGTGATGGAGGCCACGAGCGCATCGCTCATTAGGGTGCCGGCGCTCGCTGCCAAGACAGTCAACAGTCCCTGCCAGAGCCCAACGGGGATTGCGGCAAATGCGACACCCCAACCAAGGGCTGCTGCAAATGCCACGGAGGTCAATCCATCGAGCGTTGATTTCAGGGCCAGGACATCAAAGCCTTGACCGAGACCGTCTTGGAGTGCTCCGAGCACAGCCATCGGTCCAATTGTGAACAACAAAGAGGCATTCACGAAACCCTCTATGAATTTTTCTTTGTCCCCACCACGAGAAGCTTTTTGTTGGAGCCAGGTGCCGAAGTGGGAAAGCCGTTGTTCAATGCCGAGTACTGACCCAAGGATGCTTCCAATGACAAGTGAGGCAAGAACAACCAGCAGTGTCCCAGCTGAGGTAACGGCAGCTACGAACGAACTATCACCAAGGGCAACCAAATTCAGAGCGCCGATGACAAGGACAATCAGCCCAAGGGCATCGGTAAGGGTGCGAGAGATTTGTTCCGGGAGCCGATGACCAAGAGCTACTCCGATACCTGCGCCAAATAAAATGGCGAAGACATTAATGATTGTTCCCAAGGGCACCTTTTCTTGTGAGTTTCCCGCAAGAACAAAGACTACTTAAGGTTGGTTATTCTTTCTGCTCGGCGAAGGTAATCGAAACCGAGTTGATGCAATAGCGATTTCCAGTTGGTGTTTGCGGGGCATCATCAAACAGGTGACCGAGATGACTTCCGCACTTTGCGCATCTGACTTCGGTCCTTACCATTCCGTGAGCGCGATCTTCTAAGTACTCAATCGCTTCATTTTCCAATGACTTATAAAACGACGGCCAGCCACAGTGAGCGTCGAATTTTGCTTCGGCTTCAAACAGGTGCGCACCGCAGCCTCGGCAGCTGTAGGTACCAACCCGCTTCTCTTCGAGCAGCTCTCCGGTGTTAGCGCGCTCGGTTCCGGCCAGTCGCAGGACTTGATATTCAAATTCAGAAAGTTCTTCGCGCCACTGTTGATCGGTCTTGAAAATCTCGTACTTCACCAAAAATCACCTCTTCCATACTTTATAACCGTTGAGTAACACATTCAATACCACGAGATATCACTGGTTTTTTCTTGTAAATAACCGTAGAATTGTTCGGGTCGAGCGGTGACCGAGGTTGAAGCTTGATGCATCTGTGAGTTACGCAGTTGGAACAAGCAACAGGAGCAGCAAAAATGGCACAAGGAACCGTAAAGTGGTTTAACTCTGAAAAGGGATTTGGATTCATCACTCAGGATGGTGGACCGGACGTATTCGTTCACTTCTCCGCTATCGAGTCAGATGGATACCGCGAACTTCGCGAAAACCAGCGAGTTGAGTTCAACGTCAAGGATGGGGACAAGGGTCCTCAGGCTGAAAACGTAGTACCAGTCGCTTAAGTAATACAAATTCGAACACCGGTTAGCTTTTCGCTGCCGGTGTTCGCTTTTAACCGGGGGACCGGTTTTCGCAACATTTATTTGCACTCAGAGCATTAGAGTGCTAAAACTTTATTAGCACTCTCGAACCGTGAGTGCTAATTCCAGTCTTGAATTAAAACGGAGAAGCCCAAATGGCAAAAATTATTCACTTCAATGAGGAGGCCCGTCGCGGTCTTGAGCGCGGTCTAAACATTCTCGCCGACACCGTCAAGGTCACACTTGGACCACGTGGTCGTAATGTTGTGTTGGAGAAAAAGTGGGGCGCACCTACTATCACCAACGACGGCGTTTCAATCGCCAAGGAAATTGAGCTAAGCGATCCATTTGAAAAAATTGGCGCGGAGCTAGTAAAGGAAGTTGCCAAGAAGACAGACGACGTGGCCGGCGACGGAACCACCACAGCAACTGTTCTTGCTCAGGCGCTTGTTAAAGAGGGCCTGAGAAACGTTGCGGCTGGCGCTGATCCAATCAGCCTAAAGCGCGGCATCGAGAAGGCCTCCGACTCAGTAATCGAATCTCTAATTAAGATGGCTGTTCCAGTCGAGACCAAAGAGCAGATTGCGGCGACCGCCTCTATCTCAGCTGGTGACTCGGTAATCGGTGACATCATCGCCGAAGCAATCGACAAGGTTGGCAAAGAGGGCGTTGTAACCGTAGAGGAATCAAACACCTTCGGTATCCACCTCGAGCTAACTGAGGGCATGCGCTTTGACAAGGGTTACATTTCCGCATACATGGTCACCGACCCTGAGCGCCAAGAGGCGATCTTGGAAGATGCCTACGTGCTAATCGTGAACAACAAGATTTCCAACATGAAGGACTTGCTTCCGATTGTTGACAAGGTTATGCAGGCTGCCAAGCCACTTCTGATCATCAGCGAGGACATTGAGGGCGAAGCCCTTGCAACCCTGGTTGTAAACAAGATCCGTGGAATCTTCAAATCGGTTGCCGTCAAGGCACCGGGCTTTGGTGACCGTCGTAAGGCAATGTTGCAGGACATCGCAATCTTGACCGGTGGCCAGGTCATCGCCGAAGAAGTCGGCCTCAAGCTTGAGAACACCGAGCTTGCAATGTTGGGACGCGCCCGCAAGGTGGTAATCACCAAGGACGAGACCACCATTGTTGAAGGAGCTGGCGACGGCGAGCAGATCAAGGGCCGCGTTGAGCAGATCAGGCGCGAGATCGCAACCACAGATTCCGACTACGACCGTGAGAAGCTTCAGGAGCGCTTGGCAAAGCTTGCCGGCGGTGTTGCAGTTATCAAGGCTGGAGCGGCCACTGAGGTTGAGCTCAAGGAGCGTAAGCACCGTATTGAGGACGCTGTCCGCAATGCCAAGGCCGCAGTCGAGGAGGGCATCGTTGCCGGTGGTGGAGTTGCACTACTTCAGGCCGGAAAACTCGCGCTGGATAAGCTAAAGCTAAAGGGCGATGAGGCAACCGGAGCAAACATTGTTCGAGTTGCAATTTCTGCTCCTCTAAAGCAGATCGCAATCAACGCCGGCCTTGAGGCGGGTGTTGTTGCCGAGAAGGTTGCTAACTTGCCAGACGGCGAAGGCCTAAACGCTGCAACTGGCGAATATGTCGACATGCTAAAGGCTGGAATCAATGACCCAGTGAAGGTTACTCGCTCTGCATTGCAGAACGCGTCATCCATCGCTGGATTGTTCTTGACCACCGAAGCGGTTGTGGCAGATAAGCCAGAACCAGCTGCGGCAATGCCAGCTGACCCAAGTGGCGGCATGGACTTCTAGAGTCAAATAACACTTCAAATAACGGGATGGCAATAGCCATCCCGTTATTTATTTAAGCTGATTAGTTACTTAGTCGAACTGTCGAATTTGGATTGTTTCAAGGCGGACTAACTAGCTCTGGCTGGACTGCTTCCTTGGAAGCTCAATTACAAAAGTGGAGCCGCCATCTGGAGTCTCTTCAGCCCGAATCTCACCCCGGTGTGCGGTGACAATCGACTTGGCAATTGCCAGCCCTAGTCCGGATCCTCCGGTGTCACGATTTCGAGAGTTGTCTGCACGGTAGAAGCGTTCGAAAACCTTGTTCCTCAAGGGCTCTGGGATGCCTTCGCCGTGGTCAAGGATTTTTATTTGCACCAGCTGTTCGGTACTCTCAAGTTCTAATATGACCTCGGACTTAGCCGGTGCAAATCTGGAAGCATTGGCAACCAAGTTAGTGAGAACTTGTTTGATTCGGTCTGAGTCAACCTCGGCCACCAGGTCTTTGCCCAATCTGGTCACCCGGAACGTGACCTCTTGGTTCGCAACCGATGCATCCTTGATTACTGTGTCGGCAAGCTTTGCAAGGTCGGCATCTACTAGGTCAAGATTTCCCAGTTCATCCATGCGCGTGAGTGTCAGCAGGCTCTCCACAAGGCCCGTCATTCGTAGTGCCTCGCTTTCGATTCTCTGCATCGCTTCTGCCACATCCTGCTTTTTAGTTATGGCTCCCATCCGATAAAGTTCCGCATAGCCGCGAACTGTCACTAGCGGAGTTCGGAGCTCATGGCTGGCATCGGATACGAACCTACGCATTTGCTCAAGGGTTTTGTCTCGACCGTCCACTGCGCCCTCAATGCTGTCAAGCATGCTGTTCAGGGCATTATTGAGTCGACCAATTTCAGTCTTGCCGTGCTTAGAAAGCAGGCGGGAGGAAAATTTGCCGGCCTGAACCGCTTCTGCGGTTCGCTCCACTTCTTTTAGCGGCCTCAGCGCTGAGGTAATTGTTAGCCAAATACTGAAGCCCGATAGGGCAACTAAAAAGATCCCAAACCGACCACCAATCAGGGCGTATTCGGCCACGATTTTTCGGTCCGAATTTGTCGGCAGTGCGATTACTACCGATCCTTTCACTAGCTCCAGTGGCATCGCAACCATTCGCCACTCGGTTTCCATTCGTCCCGGGCCTTCAACCTCAATGTCAAAAGGTATTCCGGCAGCTGTCCGAACTGTTTCCATAGTCAGGTTTGAGAAGTTTGGAATTGCCCGCCCGCCCCCAGCTGATGAGATTAATCCTAAGAACTGATTACCGTCAGCGTCCAGAATCGCAATGTAATAGTCGCTTGGAAGCGATGGGAGTGCCAGCTTTCCAGAGGCAACTCGAGCTTCAAGTTTAAGTGGATCTTGAGTTCGAAGCGCGTTAGCCGTGGTGATCAAAAGGGTGTCTGTGTTTCGTTGCAGATAGGTACTTAAAAGAGCAATTGTTCCCGCACTCGATACCGCCAGAAGCACACCAATCAGTCCAACTGCCAAAGTTGTGAGTTTGGCGCGGAGAGATACTCGCTCCCAGCCTGCAAGAAACTTTTGTTTCACGAATTAGCCCTTTGGCCCCTTGAACATGTAGCCAACACCGCGTTTGGTGACAATTAGTGGCTCCTGGCTAAGCGGATCCAATTTTTTTCGAAGGTAGGAAACATAGCTTTCGACAATTCCCATCTCACCATTGAAGTCGTATTCCCAGACATGGTCAAGGATTTGGGCCTTAGTAAGCACTCGATTGGGGTTTGTTGCCAAATAGCGAAGTAGTTGGTACTCAGTGGGGGATAGGTCCACTACTTGAGATCCCACGCTAACCTCGTGAGCATCTTCGTTGATGGAAAGCTCCCCAACTGAAATTATCGCGCCATCTTCGCCATCTTTGCTGGTCCTGCGGATAATTGCGGAGATGCGGGCCACAATTTCATCCAGGCTAAAAGGTTTAGTGACATAGTCGTCACCACCCACTGTTAGCCCGGTGACTTTATCCTCGGTGTCATCTCGTGCGGTGAGGAACAAGATTGGCGTTTCGATACCCATTCCTCTAATTTTTTTGGTCACCCCGAAGCCAGATATGTCAGGTAGCATCACGTCGAGTAAAACAATATCGGGGTTAGTTTCGGCGATCATGGTGATCGCGTCAGTCCCGTTAGCCGCGGTGGCAACCTGGTGCCCGGCGAATCGAAGGCTTGCTGAGAGCAAGTCGCGAATGTTTGGCTCATCATCTACAACTAGAACTTTTAGTGTCTCCATGTTGATAAGTTTGCGACAGTTTGCTGGAAATTGTCTGGGAGTTTTCTGTTACAGATTTTCAGCGTCTATTATTTCGTAGGAATAGCCCTGCTCAGCTAGGAACCGCTGTCGGTTCTGGGCAAAATCCTGCTCTACCGTGTCGGCCGCCACAATCGTGTAGAAGGCTGCAGATTTCCCGTCTTGTTTCGGGCGAAGCAATCTTCCGAGTCTTTGAGCCTCTTCTTGCCTGGACCCAAAGGCTCCAGAGATTTGAATAGCCACCGATGCCTCGGGAAGGTCGATCGAAAAGTTTGCAACCTTGGACACCACCAGCGTGCTGATCTCACCGCTTCTAAAGTCACGGAAGAGTTCCTCGCGAACATCAACCGGTGTTTCGCCGGTCAGTTTTGGAACACCCAGTGCCTCGGCAACCTCAGCTATCTGCGTCAAGTACTGACCAATTATCAGAGTTGGTTCGCCTTTGTGCTTGTCAAGAATCTTGCGCATGATTGCAAGCTTGGCAGTTGCCGTCGCGGCAATGCGAAACCGACTTTCCTGGTCAGAGATGGCGTATTCCATGCGAGCCTCATCGGGCAGTGACACGCGAACCTCGAAGCAGTTCGCGGGTGCAATGTAGCCCTGGGCTTCGATATCTTTCCAGGGGGCATCAAACCGTTTTGGGCCAATTAAAGAAAACACATCGGATTCCCGACCGTCTTCACGGACCAACGTGGCGGTCAGTCCAAGTCTCCTTCTTGCCTGCAAGTCAGCGGTCATTTTGAAAATAGGCGCGGGTAATAGGTGAACTTCGTCGTAGATAATCAAACCCCAGTCGCGGGCGTTTAGCAGAGCAAGGTGGGTGAACTCGCCTTTGCGCTTTGTGGTCAAGATTTGGTAGGTGGCAATCGTTACCGGGGCAAGGTCTTTTCTACTGCCTGAATACTCGGCGATATCTTCTTCGGTAAGACTCGTTTTTTCTAACAGCTCATCACGCCACTGCCTGGCGGCAACGGTGTTGGTTACCAAAATTAAAGTGTTGGCTTTCACGTCGGCCATAATTGCCGCGCCAATCATCGTCTTGCCGGCGCCGCAGGGCAAAACTACAACGCCTGAACCGCCTAGCTCAAACTTGTCAGCCGCTTCTCTTTGGTAACCACGTAGCGACCAGTTCTCTTCATGAAGTTCGATTGGGTAAGGCGCTCCAGGTGTGTAGCCGGCGTTATCGGATGCCGGCCAGCCGAGCTTCAGTAGCTGCTGCTTTAGCGCTCCTCTTGCCCAGTCTCTGACACGATACCCGTTTTCAATCTCGCCCTCTAATAGTTCAGAAACCTTTGAGTTGGAGCTGACTTCAGCCAGGACTGCCCGTGAATCGGAGGTCAGGATCAGACCTAGGTCATCTCTGGCAATTTCCAATTTTCCGAATCTGGCAATTGTGTTTTCAATTTCAGAGGCCACAAGTTGCGGGATGTCGAACTTCGACCACTTACTTAGCGAGCTGAGAATATATTCTGCCGTGTGACCGGCTGCCCGAGCATTCCAAAGACCGAGCTTGGTGATGCGGTAGGTGTGAATGTGCTCCGGAGCCCGCTCGAGCTCCGCGAAGATACCAAGCTCGTGTCGGGCCGTTGCGGCATCAGCGTGATCCGTTTCCAGAAGTACGGTTCGATCGCTTTGAACAATTAGAGGACCTTGGGACATCCTTATACCAGCAGCACTGACTGAATGCGGAATATGGGAAGAGTGCGCTCAGCATCTTTTAGCTGGTCCTTGCCCCTGAGTCGACCTGCTGCCACGCCCAACACTGAAAGCGTAAATTGCTTAGCGTCGCCATCCTGCATCTCTACGGAGATTTGAACCATGATCTTGTTTTTCTGAGCGAATAAAAGCTGGCGCATAACGTCGTCGCCTCCCATTTGGTTTTTCTCACCCGAAATAAGGGACGCAACTCTTGAGGCAATTTCGTCATCATGCGGAACCTCCGGGGTTGCGGAGACCGGGACTCGAGGCGACTGGACCTTACCCTTGTCATCGAACATCACGGCTGCGTAGCCAGCGTCGCGAAGGTTGAAATAGACCAGGTCTGCAGAAAGCCTGCTACCTAGTTGCCCATTAGCAATCGGCTGAAGCATCAAGCCCCTTAGGGACTGCTCGTTTGAGATCTGGGTGAGAAGGATGGTGTCGGCTGATTCAACGATAGCCCCGTCCTTGTTGGTCAGAACCTTGAGTTGCCCAAATCGATCACCGGTTTGCTGCAACACGTATTCCACCGGCTGGGGAAGGGCCTTGCCACCTGACTGACGCAGCACTTCAATGATCTCCGGGATGCTCATGCCGGTTTCCACGGCGTGAGAAATACTCAGGCTAGAAATCCGGAAACGGGAAGCTAAGCCGAGATCCTCGGAATCCGCAAAGGTGTCGAGCTTCCGATGCAGCGTCGTCGAAATTGGCCCTGGAGACACAATGCTCAGGTCTGCCTGAACAAGCAGCTTGTCCTGAATTGCTGGTAGATTCTTCGAGATATCCTTGGCTGCTTTGTCAGCTGACCCCAGAGTTAGAGAATGAAGGGCGCTGTCAAAATCGGTTAGCCCAAGGTCGGCACCGTACTCAAGCAATTTAATGTTTGTCAGGTTTACCAGCGGGTAAGCGGCAGAAATCTGTTCGGCGAGCGGTCCTTGTTTAACTTTTAGGGCCGGCAGGTCCCAGCAAGCTTTGGCAAGCAACAGCCAGGCTTGACTTCGCTCTAGTTCGAGCCACTCCATGCCAAGAGTTGTTGCTACCCAGCGGGATTCGTTCTGGCCAATTAGCCCAGCCTCAATGGCTAGCTGAAAGATGCGTTGGACATCTTTTGGAGTGATCTTGAGCTTGAGTGCAATCTCTTTCGCGTCCTGAGAGCGGATACCAGCCCTTATGACATCAAGCCAGTGCCGTTCGCATGCAAATAGTAGTTCTGTGATGCAGATCAGGCTCCCATAGGCGGTGAGATAGGAGCCGTGACGGTTTGCCGGCTTGTACTTTGCCGCTTCCAACTCTCTGCCAAGGCTTGCAGCCTCGGGAATGACAGACTCAGTGGCTAGATTCTCCGAGCGCAGGTGGGCTGTAGTTTTTTCATCGCGAAGCGCTTCAAGCTCTTTGGCTGGAAGAGCCCGAATCTTTGGTTCCAACTCTCTTCTTGAAAGCAGGACCCGGCTCAGATCAAAGTAGTCATCGCAGCCGTGGCCATGACCAAGAGAGTTCTCCAGGGTCTGGCTAAGTTCCGCTACATTCTTTGCTCTTAGCTGTGATGCTAATTCGAGTATCGAAGACACTAATCCCTATTTTCTTTCGTACGTCGAATGATTGACACAATCAGCATGCTGATGATTATTAGAAAGCCGACGGGCAATCCAATGAGTGGCAATTGAGCAAAAAGCACAGGAAAGCTATTAAAGCCAAGGGCGCTTAGACCAAGAGTTAGCAACATGGAAAAAATGGAGACGCCAATCACGCCAACGGCCATGTAGGCCAAAGTTGTTTCGATTTGGGGTCGCTTTTGATTTTTGGCCATCAGATAATTCTAACCTTTCAGATACACTAATTGCCGACCAGTTGAAAGTAGGA
>Ga0307935_1000011_pt1 | contig 111133 bp, 97 predicted proteins | sample OrgLakmetageno92_FD_201827 | JGI IMG/M metagenome (GOLD analysis project Ga0307935, IMG submission 201827) | Saline water microbial communities from Organic Lake, Antarctica - #92 | ecosystem: Environmental > Aquatic > Non-marine Saline and Alkaline > Saline | place: Antarctica: Organic Lake...
GCAGGAATAAGATCTGGCAAAAAGGTATTGGAATCTATATCCAAAACCTGAAGGATAGAAATTTCTGCACCACTTTCAGAATAGCCTATCAATAGTTTTTTGCCATCATAACTGGGTATAAAACTTTCGACGGACAAGGTTTTACCTTCTTTGAAACTCAATGGGTCAAAAAGCAGTATATCTGGGCTGTCCATTGATTCGCGGTAATAGATTTTACCTACTTTATCGCCAGGCATTCGTTTTTTAAAGAAAATGCGTTGACCTATTTTTTTCAGGTCGCTAAACGTTTCTGATTGTAGGGCATCCAGTTTTCGCCATTCGGCAATGAGTTCATCCCTTCCAGAAATGTTGCTCATGGTGGCGTTAGAAAATTCGGCTTGCTGTTTAAACCACGTTTCTACTTCGGGATTGTTTAAATCTTCAAGCCATTGATAATTGTCTTTATAATCTACACCAAAGTACGTGTCGATTACTTCTACCTTTTTTGTTGTTGGGTAGTTCCATTGAGCGAACGCGGTTGAACTAATAAGTGCAACGAGAGCTAATAGAATTGTTTTTTTCATCATGTTTTTGGTTTTAAATTTTTAGGTAGTTCACGAGTTTATTTTCTTGTTGGCTCTAAATCCTTTTTATTAGAAATAATGTCATTTATGGTTTCATAAGCTTTCGCTCACTTTTAAAACGAAGCCTAAAACTGTTGAACGACAACAGATACTAAATTAGGTTTTTAAGCAGTAATTATCAATCACATCTTCATGTGGTCTTGGCGTTTGAGGCAGGATTATATTGTGAAAGTCAAAATGTTAGAAGCTTCGCTCTATTTTATTTTTAGGTGTTCCAGTTTCTCTGCCTTTCAGAAGATCGTCGGCCAGAAATTAGATGTGGCGATGTGGCCCTCAATGCTGTTTTTAGCTTCGGTCTAAGCTGCTTTTCTGTCATCTGTTTGGGCCGAAGCCATAGCGCTAAACTCAGTGCCACAAGCGATAAAAAGTGTTTCAGGGTAGTAATCCAGACCATTTTCGACTTTATCCTCCTTTTCTTTAAAAGAAGAATTATGTAGATCATCATTATTCATCTGCTTTTAACTATAGCCAATTTGTACGGCGATTAAAATCGCAAGTGCGCCAATGCCCATCATTATTAAAACTGGCTTCACGATGAATTTTAACCAGTTTTTATAATTGATGCCAGCTAGGGCGATGACGGCCATGGTAGCTCCGTTGGTGGGTACAATTAAATCCATCATAATGGCACCATATTGATAAGCCAGTACACAAATTTGTCTCGATAGTCCAATCAAATCGGCCAAGGGGGTTAGAATAGGCATGGTCAAAATAGCATGGCCAGAGGTGCTCGGCATTGGGAAATGTAATATGGAATGAGATACCATCATTAGCACTGCAGATAGTGCTGGCGGAAGATGCTGCAAAGGACCGAAAAGCCCATATACGATTGTGTCAATAATCATCCCCTCTTTTAAAATAACCGATACGCCATTTGCCAATCCTATAATTAATGCTGCAAAAACCATTTCTTTAAAACCATCAATATAAACTTCAGTCGTTTTATTGAAGCTGAACCCAGCAATAAGGCCACTAACCAAACCTAGAACAAAAAAGCAGGCAGACATTTCATTAAAGCCCCAACTTAAAGCAATCAATCCGTAAGTGACCACTGAAAATGTAATGGCAAGAAATATTAAAATTAGTTTATTTCTAAAAGTTAAGCTTTCAGTTACTTCCTCTTTTATTGATTTTTCAATGCGATTTTTAGAGCTATATCGGAGCACATAAAGAATCCAAACCATGGAAGCAATAACTAAGACTACTAGCCTAAATTCATATCCAGAAAGAAGCTCTAAACCTGCTTCTTTTTGTGCAATCACGACACCAAAAGGGTTGAAAGGACTAAAAGAAGCACCCACGATAGCAGACCCAAGGCTTGCGGCCACAATCGTTTTTGCATTGTACCCTATGCTACGTCCAAACAATAGCAATATTGGAGTCATGGCTATGATTTCTTCCTGTAAGGCTATGGTAAAGCCACCCGTTATAAATAGCATTGAAATTATAACCAATGCAAGGGACTCTTTACCAGCTAAGATTACAATAAGCTGGTTTAGTCCTTGTTGAAGTGCACCTGTCTTCTCAATCAGGTAAAAACAACCCCCAAGTATAAGTATTAGAACCACTAAATCGGCACGTCCTACGATGCCTTTGGGTATCGCAAGAAGTAAATCGAAGGTCGAAAGATGTGGTGACTCTTGTTGTTTATAGGAATCCGATACTACAGTTGTTAGCTCGGTTGTTTCGTTTAATGTCCTTTCATAACTGCCTTGTGGGATAATAAATGTAAGTATCCAGGCGAATAGTATCACAGATAGAATGATGACGATTGCATTTGGAAATTTTTTCATTTTACAATTTTGGTATTTAAGAGGGCGGCTTTCATATGTTTCTTTGTGCTATTTTAGGCTTTGGTATTCTGAACGTTCCTTTTTTAAAGCATGCTTTTTTTGATAGCTCAAATTGCGCCATAGCCATTCCAATGGGCCGAAATAGTGATACTTAAGCCAAATAGGACTTGCAATGAGCTGAAAAATCCAGATGGTAAACACGATGTACAATAGTTCATGACGCTGAAACTCCCCAAACAGGCCAAATCCAGCTCCTGTAAATAGGAACATAGCAATGACTGAGTGCATTACATAATTGGTCAGCGCCATTTTACCCACCGCACCAAGGGCATTTTTCAACAGCGATAAAACAGGTAATTTGCAGAGCAACATGATGGCGCCTATATGTCCCATGGCAACAGCAACGCGACCTAATTCATAGGTAATATTGGATTTTGAAAAACTCAATAACGAGAAGTTGTTCTCGATGATCATTTGAACTTCATAATAATTAACACTTAATCCAACGCCATAACCCACACCCATCATAATGCCATAAAAACGATAGGATTTTACTGCAGAAAGTAGCTTAAGTTTAAAAAAAGCGATACCCAAGAGCATCATGCTCAAAATATCCCAAACATCGTAACGGAATAAATAATACTTATGAAAATTAAAATTTTGAGGTGCTAAAAAGGCCACCACGCCAAAATAATTTTTTTGCATGTTGGAATTGTATTCCGCAATGGCTTCTGGCGAACGCTCTTTTTGTAGGTCTTCCCATTGCTCTGTAGCTTCTTCTAATTCATCGGTAAGTGCTTTGCCTTCCGATTTGAATTGTTCTACCAATTCAAGGTTTTCGATCATTTTAACATCAGATTTATAATCGGCATATTTCCAAACGGTGCCAATTGAAAATAAAATGAGTGCAATGAAGATTAACTTTTTAGGCGCCATATTTCGAAACGAATACACTAGAAACCCCATAAGCGCATAGCTAAATAAAATCTCTCCATACCATAATAGGAGATAGGCATGTATGAGTCCAAAAAGAAGCAACCATAGTAAACGTCTAAAGTAAATATCAGCAGCCTTGATGCCAGCACCTTTCTTTTCTAGACGGTCTAAAAAAATAAACATTCCTGCTCCAAATAATAGTGAGAATAAAGCCCTCATCGTTCCTTCGAAAAGCATATTGGTGGTGACCCAAGTATAGAGATCCCATCCTTTAGTTCCTCCAGATATTGTTGGATCTTCATAAGCATGTGCCAATGCCATACCATTGATGTTCATCAATAAAATTCCAAAAAGCACGATACCTCTCATTACATCTAAAGATTGAATACGGTCGAGTGCTTTTAATGGGGTTAATGAGGTTTGCGTTGTTCTCATTTTTGGTTGGTTTTGATAGTTGGTTAATGGTTATGATTGAGGGATAACAAGATCAGTTTCCGTAAAGTGCCTTTGCCGCTTCTTCATATGTATCGCCAGCGGTCCAGGTAGGTGTTTTTGGGTCGTTAGCAATATACCTTCCAGATAAAATATAGGCTCTAAAAAACTTTAATAAATAATCGTAATCTAAAGTATCGGCTTCATCTCCTGGTTTGTGGTAGTATTTTGTAACATCACCATTAAAAGCGGTAAAGCCTAAGGAAAATGTCGGTGCAGGAATCCCTTTTTTTGCAAAATGAACATTATCACTACGGTCAAACAAGCCCTGTTCTGGCGCTGGATCATCAGTAGCCGTAAGGCCAAATGCAGTTGCAGCATCTTTAATGTGTTGTGCAGCTGTGGTTCTAGGTAAACCGATGATGGTGACTAATGACGTATCGTTATAACCAGCATTATCACTATTAAAACAATAGACCATTTGCTTTAATGGCAATACTGGATGTTCCACATAGTATTCACTCCCCAAAAGCTCTTTTTCTTCTCCTGTAAAAAGGATGAATAAAGCAGATCGCTTGGTCGGATATTTTGCTAAATTCTCAGCCATACTCAACACCGTTGTCGTTCCTACGGCATTATCTCTAGCTCCATTATAAATCGTATCTCCGGTTTCGTCTGGTGTTCCTATCCCTACATGATCGTAATGCCCTGAGTAAATAATGTATTCTTTTTTCTGTTTGGGATCGGTACCTTCTACAACGCCTATCACATTTTGAGACATCACAATTTCCTCTTTCTTATCGCCTATGTTAACTGATGATGAAATTCTTTTCATGGTAACAAAGCGAGTAGCCATATCATGATCTTTATCTAATACCCAGATATGGGCGGGTAGTTCAGCATCATTAGTACCAGTTTTTTCATTCAACTCGTTTGCAACCATTAATTGTGAACTATTAAAATTATGATCGATCCATTCCCAAGTGTCGTTATCAGTATCTATAAGTTCAATGATTGCTGCGACTCCATTTGCTCTGGCTAACTCCTGTTTTTTTCCTTTCAAACCATATGCGGCCATAACGTTACTAGCATCTGCATCTCCTGATTTTATGATAATGATTTTTCCTTTTACATTTTTTCCTACATAATCATCTTCTAGACCGTAGTTTAAATAAACTGCATCTGTACGTGTTGAAATAGTAGATGGATAGACTAAAGCGTAATTTTCAATTTGTTTCCCGTTAATCGCTATCACAACATCATTAGGAGGGGTGATGCGTTTTAAGGCTACATCCTGATAGAATGTTCCTGTTTTTGGGTTAGGTTTCACTCCATAACTACGTAAGGTATTTGCCAGATAAGAGGCTGCGATTTTATTTTCGGCAGTTCCTGTTTCTCTGCCTTTAAGCAAGTCGTCTGCTAGGAAATAGATGTGTCCTTCAATAGTTGCTTTGCTGGTTGTTTCCATTACTTTGGCTTTCTCAGTTTGCGCCTGAAGGCTTATACTCAGCGCAAGAGTTAGTAATAATAAACTTGTTGTTTTTAGTTTCATTTTTATCGGGTTAAAAGGTGAATACTTTAATTAATTTTAGGGTTAAGCTCCAGTGTGTTTCCTGTAGCAGTTATTTACTTGAATCCTTTTCAACGGAAGTTAGTGGATCGATATATTTCTGATTGCAAAAAAAATTGATACTCAGATATAAATACCTTAAGCATTAAATTCAAACGCCTACTATTCCACAGGTACATTGGAATTGAAAATATCCCTAAACAATTTCCACTTCCCATCTTCTTTTTTCCAAAGGACGATGTACTTTTCTTCTGCTACTGCTATGTCTCCCGCGTAAAGAGTAAGTTCACCTTCTTCAGCAATTAAATCTTCGGTACCGTAAATATGTTCGAGTTTTAGATCCACTTTTGTAATGCCCGCATTGACTATTCCTGCCATTGCCGTTTGAATGTCTTTTCTCCCAATTACTGACGGCGCTCCAGCGCCCATGAATTTTGCGTCAATAGTATACGCATTTGCTAATCCTATAGAATCTCCAGCGGCAACTAGTGCCATGAAATTGGCATTTGCTTCTTCTATTTCTATTTTGGCGGTATCTAAATTAAATTCAGTTTTGGGGCTTATTTCATCGACTTTAGCTGTTTTATCATTGCAACTATTCAATAAGGTTACTAGTAATAACCCAGCTGCTACTGAGCATATTTTTTTAATAATCATTTTGTTTTTTGTTTTCATTATATTGGTTTTTAAATTTACTGGTTTTAATAGTGTTTTTTTCAATTCCCTTTATGCTGTCCTCCATCTACTGACAGACAAGTTCCAGTAACCCAACTTGCACATGGCGAAACCAAAAAGGCCGCTACTTTTGCTATTTCATCGGGTCTTCCCATCCTGCCTAAGGGAATACTGTTTACGGTATGGTGATAAAAAGATTGATCGTGTGCTTTAATCATTTCCCAAAGTCCTCCACTAAATTCAACAGAACCTGGTGCATTTGTATTGACACGGATATTATTAGGAGCCAATTGTGCAGATAGGGTTTTAGAATAACTAATCAGTGCTGCCTTTACAGCAGCATAAGCCGCAGGAGAACCCGCTTCAAGTTCAGAACCTGAGGAGATAAAGAGAATATTTCCAGTGCCAGACTCCATCATCCATGGAACGAATTTTCTAGTAGCTTGTACGCTGGCTAACAAATCAATGTTTATAGAAGCTTCCCAGTCGGCATCTTCTTTACCTAGACTTAATGCAGAGGCATTATTGACCAATATATCTATGGTGGCAAATTTGCTTTTTACTGCATTAAGAAAAGCTTTAAACTTTTCAGTATCGCTTACATCGCAAGACTGGGCATGTACTTTCACTCCATTTTTAAGAAGCTCTTCTTTAGTTGTTTGAAGTGCTTCCTCGCCACGTACACAAATAGCCACGTTAACACCTTCTTCTGCAAGAACTAGGGCAATACTTCTTCCTATGCCTTTACTGCCTCCCGTAATGATTGCATTTTTTTCTTTTAGTCCTAAATTCATGGTGCTTTATTTAAAGGGGTTCATAAATGATGCGTGAGTATTAAAATTGAAAATAAATAAACTGCTCACCACTTCCTTGTGAGATGACAATCAAAAACACCATGAATGCCCAGAAAACACCCAAAATCCATGGGTTTACTTTTAATGAAACTTCTTTCATAGAGGTGTTTCTCATCACCCAATGACACATAAATAAGAGGGAAATAAGTAAAAACACTTTGATCACATCAAATGTTTCAACGATTTTTTCTCCTTCACCATTTATAAATAACATGGATATAATCATATTTTTAGCGGTAGCGAACTCTCGCGCTCTAAAAAACACCCAGGTAAAGTTTACCATGATATAGGTAAGCAATGCGAGAAATATCCCGTTAATAGCGTTGATTTTTATATGAATTTTAGACCTAAGCAACCGTTCCACTATAAGGTAAAGACCATGCAAAGCGCCCCAAATCACAAATGTCCAAGCCGCACCGTGCCATAAACCACCTAGGAGCATGGTTATAATTAATGCAGCATACATTCTGGTTATTCCATGTTGATTACCACCTAAGGGAATGTAGATGTAATCCCTTAACCAGCTTGAAAGGGTAATGTGCCACCGCCTCCAAAAATCTGAAAACCCAATAGAAGCATATGGATATTTAAAGTTATCTGGCAGCACAATACCCAGCATTAATGCTATTCCAATGGCACAAGTTGAGTACCCGGCAAAGTCAAAAAATATTTGTCCAGAAAATGCGAGTGTGCCCGTCCACGCGTCTACACCATGAAGAATAGCTGTTGAACTAAAAACTTGATCAGAAGTATCGGCCAGTAGGATGTCTGCTAGAACTATTTTTTGAAATAAGCCTATGGTTAATAAGAAAGTACCCCAAGCAAACTGGTTAAAGTTGGCTCTTTTTTCTTCATAAAATTGGGTGATTAAATCTTGAGCTCTTACAATGGGGCCTGCAACGAGTTGTGGGAAGAAGGTTACGTACAACGCAAAATCTAAAAAGGTATGAGCGGGTTCTATTTTTCGCTTATAAATATCGATGGTGTAAGACATGGTTTGAAAGGTGTAGAATGAAATACCCATGGGTAAAATAATATCCATAGGTTGCGCCTCATAGCCATAACCATACGCATTTACTGCACTCGTAAAATTGTCTAATAGAAAATCCCGGTATTTAAAAAAAGCTAAAAACCCAAGATTAACAAACAGACTTAACAGTAGCCAAAATTTTCTTTTGCGTTGACTTTCTTCTGCAGCTAATTTTTTTCCAGCAGTCCAGTCCACCATAGTTGATATCCATAATAAGATCACTAGCGGCGGATTCCAAAGTCCATAAAAAAGATAACTAGCTAGGAGCAACATGCCCTTTTTACTTGTCCAGCTGAGAATCTTTGAATAATACAGTGCCAAAACAATCACTAAAAAGACAACAAAAGTTAATGAGTTGAATAGCATAACTAGTTGTTTTTAAGGTTAGTAATGAGCCCGTCTTCTAGGAGGATCTTTACAAAGTTTTCTGTAAACTGATCTGCATCTTTAGCCGATAAGTGAGACCATTCTATGGTTTTAAAGGCACTTAAGCCCTTGTAGTCTTGGTAATGATATGCGGGTACATTTGCTTTTGTGACTAATTCGTCCCAAAATTCTGATCGAGGCAAGCCCTTACTTTCTAAATCTTTAAAAAATCCATCTGAGGGATTTCTTAATAAAATAATTTTCCCACCTCTTGAGGTAAACTTTTCAGCATCTTTCAGAAAGTATTCGATGGTTGCCTCTTTATCTGGTGGTGGTATATCTCCAGATAGTAACGTTTTCCAAACTGTTTTAATAGAATTTGCAAAGGCAGTATCACTCACCATTTCTTCTTTCATCCTAACATTTCTGTTGATGTCTATATCTTGAAACCTTCTAAATGGAGGTTCTTGAGGTTTGTCTGTCCGAGGCGGCAGATGAATGGTTTTAAGCAAAGCTTTTAGATTAATGTCGTCTATCCATGCTTCATCGTCATTGGACACAAATGCTAATGAATTTTGAAGGGGAATTGATAGACTATAATTAAGACGTTGAGCATAGGTGAGATTTTTATAAAATTCTGATCGTGATGATGCTCTACTCCAAGGTGGTGCTTGTTCAAAGGTGGTAGAAAAGAAAAGTGGTGGTGTTACACCTACAACTACAGTTCCTTTAAAGCTCGAGTTTTCTACAATATCATGAAATACGGGTAAAGGGGTGGCTCCCGCATTTGCTAATTGTATGGGTTGAATACCTGTTAATTTCTCCCATTGACCCAGCTGAATATTAAAAAGTGCTCTAGAAGAACCAACGATAACCACATCATCTTCTGTAGCATCTTCAACAAGAGCTCGTGTTTTTACCCAAAGGTATTTATCATCGTCTAGATCTGGAAAATAGCCTTGAGAACGCCAATAGATTTCCCAGGCTGTGATGCCCAAAATACTTAAAGCAATAGCAATACTTAAAGATTTTTTATGTTTCATGTGAGTTGGTTGTAAGTCAGTTATCTGTTCAAAATTTAAAAGGAACCATCATCCACCTCTTTTATAAATTGTATCAATCCAGAGAAATAGGTTTCCGGATCATCATATTGTGATACATGTGCTCCGTTGGTGGTTACACTTCTTCCGTTTTGCACTTCGGTACTCATCCATTCCATATATTTTGGATCCATGGTGTCGTATTTGCCACCAATCATTAAGGTTGGAATTTTCAATTCATTTAACCTGCCAGAAACATCCCAACCTTTTAATGTTGCATCTCCAGTGACCCCAAATTCACTATAGCCTTGCATATAGATGTAAATATTAGGATTAAGGTGTGAGAAGGCACGATTGACAAACTCTGGCCATTCATCCAATGGTTTATGCAGTACATGTTTAGTGTAATAATGCTCCATCACGAGTTCGGTATAACGTGGGTTACCGAAATCTTCCGCAGCTTCCAAGGCTTTGATTTCTTTATAAACTTCTGGTGGTAGTTGCGGCCCTAAAACTTCCGCTGCATATTTTTCGTATTCAGGAATGCTCGCCATCATATTAGAAATGACCAGACCTTTTAAATTTTCTTGATATTTCAACGCATATTCCATTGCTAACATGCCACCCCAAGATTGACCTAATAAGTAGAAATTATCTTTGTCCAAATTCAAAGCTTTACGAACCTGTTCCACTTCTTCTACAAAATGTTCTATGGTCCATAGTGTTGAATCATTTGGTTTGTCGCTGTAGTGAGAATCGAGTTGGTCATAATAGATGTATTCGATTTCTTCGTTGGGAAGATATCCGTCAAAATTTTCAAAAAACTCATGTGTGCCACCAGGACCTCCATGAAGCAATAGCACTTTCATTTTAGGATTATTGCCCACACGTTTTGTATAGACATTAAAAGTGCCTTTGGGCGTTTTTATAGGAATCATTTTGATGCCACCTGTTTTTTGGTCATCGCTGTTGGAATAATCGAAATAGGAGGATTTCGTTTCTGTTTTGGAAGTGGTATGCTCGGTTTTATCGTTGCAAGAAAATAGCAACAAAATAAAAGGGAAGAGTAGTAGTATTGTTTTTTTCATGGTTAGTGGTTAAAAAGCGGTTTTAATAAAATGATAAGATGTTGCGATAGTTTGTTTTGTTAACTCATAGCAGTTATGTTCTGAATATTCCCTTTCTTAGTGAGGTAAATGGTTTTATTCTATAGATGTGTTCCTGGACACAAAACAGGAATAATAAATTATAAAAAATAGGTCGAACAAATTGAAAAATTTGCTTGACCTATTATAATGATGTTACAATAGCATCATGCGATTAATTAGATAACTCTTCGTTAAGTTTCCAGAGATACGACCACTGTCCATCCACGGCATTCATCCATTTATCCATCAATTGGCTTGCTTTCTTATCACCTTTTACTTTTTTATAAAGGGCAAAAGGACCATCTCGCTTCTCATCCTCATCTATTCCTGCATAACCAGTAAATAAATCGCTGACCATATAATTAGGTGTATTTTCACCACCACCCATAAAACTGTACCATTGCCCTCTAGGTTCACCCTCTACCGTAGTAATAACATCAGTCATTTCTTTAATGATTTCATTAAATAACATGTTGTTTTTGACCCTGAAATAGGTAACCCAGACAAGTTTTGTATCGGTACTTTCACTCTTCTTACTCCAGTCAGTGAGATTTTTAGTGATATTGTAATCGATCTTTTCAACATGAGGCATTATGAAGTTCATTACGATCATATTACAAGTCTTACCAGCCGTATCTTCCTTGTCCATTTCGGCCCAATTAACCATATTACTGGAAATACCGTACACGCTTCCTTCACCTTGGACCCTAGACCAGAACGACCAATTGTCTGTGCCATTTTCTTCGTTGTAACAGGCTTTCCATTGTTTAACGCCATCTAGGAATTGTGCATTATGTCCCTGTTTTACAGTAATTTCTGTGAGGTCTAGAAGTCCCTCGGTCATTTGTGCCACCGCAAATAGCGGTAACACCATCAAAATAATAAGTGCTTTTTTCATAATTGGATATTTTAAATTGTTAATTGTTTTGTTGATTTAACTATTGCAAAGTATTTAACATTTTGTCATTTGTCAATCACATATTCATGTGGTTCTGTTATTGTAAAAAATATACTTAAGCCTAGTAATTTTTGAACTTCCTAGAATTTTAATCTTTTTGCTGGATGGGATAATGCTATTCAAATCCTTAGTAATGATAACCGTTTGATTGAAATCAATTTTTGGTTTTCATTATCTGTAATTCTGATTAGGTTGCCATGGAATAAGATGGAATAAGATGGAAAAACTGATGGTGATATTTTTTTTCATAATTGTATATTTGGGCTTGTAGTTCTTGTAAGTTGATTAAAACAGCGACGTTTTTAGTTAAATACCCAAGTTTCCTACTATAATCAGACTTTTAAAAGTGTGTTTTAATTTCGCTTTCGCGAAAGCGAAACAAACCCCAATTAAAAGAATCCTTTAAGTTGTAATGCGCTTAGTGGTAAATTTTAGTTGGAGCCTATGGATAATTCAACTTATAAAGGCAGAAGTAAAAATGTGTAAAAAATAGGAAATCATGCCTTTAAATAGGGTTCAATTGTTTTCTGAATTGTTAGCTCGTACCCCATTGCGGTATTAATAGCTAACTTATCATAATATATGTTAGATCTAGCTATTTTCCCATTGGTAACCATTGCGGTAAGTGGATAGGGTAGATTCACCTCAATAGTATTTTGGGTAAACGTGTACGTGCCCCAAATAGATACCCAGTCTCCTTTTAAATTACCATCTACTACTCGGAAACTGTGACTAACAAAATCCTTATTTTGATTAGATCTAACTGCATGGGCTTCTTTCCAGAAATTAATATACTCTGCTTTAGTTTCTGTTTCTCCAAAGCTAGGACCACTACCTACATAACTGTCGGAAAGTAAGTCAGCAGCTATGTCCATTTTATGACCCATTAGGGCATCTATATAATTGGTGACAACTTTTATGTCTTCTTTGCCACTAGGGTTTACCATCATATTATCAGTGTAGCTTTTTTCTTGGCCCCAACTGACTGGACCTATCAGTATTAATAATACAATTGCGCTTGCTCTTAAAACTTTCATATGGTTTAGTTTTATAATCAGTTTTAATGATAAAAGCTGATTAGTAGGGTCACAAATTACACTGCTGCCCCTGATTTGTCAATCACATAAAGGTTTGGTATTGAGATGTTTATTATTGTATATTTGAAACTTGACCGTTATACCATTTCTTACTTTGAAATTCTTAAAAACGCTGTTTGCTCATGCTTTCATAGCAGGTTTACTTTTGGTGAGCTGTAATGGGTATGCTCAAAATTCATCTCAGATAGATGTGCTTACTACAGATCAAGGCTTGTTGTTTAGGGATATTACCTCTGTAACACAAGATGCAAGTGATGCTATGTGGATCGGTACAGACCTTGGTCTAGTTCGTTATGATGGCTATAACTTTAAGGTGTATAATTCTGACAAAAACAATCCTTTCTTTATTGAAGAAGAATTATTGAATGGAGAACTGGTATTTGATAAAAATGCTGACGAACTCTGGTATATGGCTAATGAGAAATTGTTTAAACTTCAGCTTTCTACAGATCATGTAATGGCATTCAATGCTTCTCATAATATCAAAGGGCAAGTATTGCGATTATTAAAAAATCAGGACGACAGTATATGGATCATTACAAATGATTTTTTAACTATTGAATCTGGAAAAGCCAGACAATACCTTCAAAAATTAGAAAATGGAAAATTTAAAGTAATACATTCTGTTACGTCTGATATAAACCGCGCTGCTGGCTTAGTTAACGATAAAGAGGGTCATGTCTTGTGGAGCTCACCGCAGGGTAGTCTCAAATTTGATGCTCAAGGAAATAAACTATCTACTTTACATTTTCCAAATTTTAATTGGAATGGAGTGGAAACGCAGTTTACGGTCTCTTTTTATGCTAGTGATACCAATCATTATTTTTTTCCGCAAAAAAAGCAGGGCATCTTTACTTTTAATGAAACAGACCTATCATCAAAGCGTATTTTTGAAAGTGATCACCAGTTTTATTTTGCTATAGAAGACCATCAACAGCAAATATGGTTTGCGGGTACTGAAGAATTGTACCTTATGAATACAGATGGTCAATTTATAGATTACACAGCTCAATTAAAAGCGCGGCTAGAGTATTCAAAAATCAATGCTCTTTTTATTGATGCTAACAATTTACTTTGGGTAGCCACAGATAACGGGTTGTTTAAGATCCGTATAGGAGAGAAGCTTTTTGAACCACTTTTTAAATCTGTAAATGAAGGTTGGGGAAATACCATGAGGGGCATTTTTGAAGATGCAAACGGAACTATTTATACAAAATGTGAAAACCAAAACAAGCTTTATTATAAAACGATGAACGGTAAAGTGGATACGCTTCAAATTAAACTGAGCAAACAAGCATTAGAAAGTTTTCAGTATACGGCTACTTTTTTTGTTTTAGATTCTACAAAACATCATGTATTTACTTTAGGGGAGACTTTATTAAAGATAAATCTTAAGGATGGTACTACTAAAAGTTACAATGAGTTCAAACAGTTTATAACATTTAAAGGGCAAAATCCTATTATTAAACTAAAGGACGGAAGACTTCTTTTTGGTCAAACTTTAAAGCGATTAGTACTTTTTGATCCAGAAACAGAAACAAGTAAATTCGTTTTTGAAGATTCTAAAATTGAAACTGATATTGCAGACTTTAGATACTTTAAAGAAAGTAAAACCGATAGTATCGTTTGGATAGGAACACAAAATGATGGCTTAATAAAAGTACATCTCAATGGTACCATAGAAAATAAGATCACAACAGAAACAGAACCTAGTATCTCAAGAAATTATATACTGGTTATTGAAGAAGATAAGAATAGTAATCTTTGGGTAGGTACCTATGGTGGAGGACTCAATTTCATTTCTAAAGATGAAAAGTCGGTAATAGCCTACAGAAAATCACAAGGCTTGCCCGATAATAATATTGTTGGAATTATCAATGACGAAGACAATAACTTGTGGATAAGCACTTATAATGGGTTGTCTCATTTTGATACTTCAACTCAAGTTTTTCAAAATTTTTATATGGAAGATGGTCTGACACACTATGAGTTTAATTACAACTCTTTTTTTAAAGATAGCAAAGGCAATTTTTATTTTGGAGGTATGAATGGTCTTAATGCCTATAAGCCTATTGAAGTATTAAAAGAATCTGAATCACCTAATTTACGATTGCTAGGAGTTTCAGGTTATAATACTAAGGATCAAAATAGATTCTATAAAGATTATAGTCAAGAAGAATTTACAAATTTACAAGTATCACCTTATGACCAGTATTTTGAAATCAATTGGAGTATGCCCAGCTACTTTCAAAATCAAAAAAACACCTATAGCACAAAACTAGAAGGTTTTGAAAATCGCTGGTTTTATCAAGGTAATAATTCATCCATACGTTACAACCAGTTGCCAGCAGGAGACTATATTTTAAAAGTAAAAGGTAAAGATTCAAGAGGAAATCAATCCGAGAATATACTATCTATTCCTATTACTGTAAAGCAAATATTTTATAAGCAACTGTGGTTTATAGCTTTAGTGGTTTTATCTATAATTGGAATCACGTATCTGATTTTTAGATATAGGCTTCAACAAGTCCTAGCAATGGAAAGACTGCGTACTAAAATATCTAGTGATTTACACGATGATGTAGGTTCTTTGCTGTCAGGCCTTGCTATGCAAACTGAACTGATGGAAATAAATGCAAGTGAAGCCGATAAAACCAAGCTTCAAAAAATCGCGGGTATTAGTAGGAATGCCATTTCACAGATGCGTGACTTAGTATGGAGCATAGATAGCAGGCGTGAAACCACAAATGACTTGATAGAACGCATACAAGAGATGGCAGAGGAGCTTTTATTGCCTAAGGATATATCTTTTGAATTTCACCATAATAATATAAAATACCCTAATCGAAAGTTAGCTTCTCAAGTGAGACAAAACCTATTTTTAATTTATAAAGAGTCTATCACAAATATTTTACGTCATTCTGACGCAACTCATGTGGAGATATCTATAAGCAATCACAAGACTGGTTGTGAATTTGTCATAAGCGATAATGGAAGTGAAAAAGAATGCTATAAATCAACAGGTTTGGGACTAGCCAATATGCAATTGCGAGCAGAAGCCATAAAAGCAAGTTTTACTTTTAAAAAAGTGAATGGTTTTAGTGTATCTCTTCATTTACCATTTAGTCTATAATATCAGTGAGAGGTTAAATTTGTATAAACCACATTATAATGTGATTGGACGGCACTTATAACTGTACTAACTTTAAAGCTAACTATTAAATACATATAAAATCATCATAGGGATGGCTCTGGTATGAAACAAATTCAATTAGCAATTATAGAAGATGAGGTACTCATTCAGGAAAGTCTTCATGATTTTTTTGAAACCGTGCCGGAGATTACATGCTTATTTATCTATTCTTCAGTGGAAACTTTTTTGAAAGATTACAGCACTTTAGTTAGAACACCAGATGTATTATTGTTAGATATTAATTTATTAGGAATGTCTGGCATAGAAGGGATTCCTTTGATATTAAATGAATTACCAAATCTGGATATTATCATGCTCACTACTTTTGAGGACAGTGAAAGTATCTTTAATGCGCTGTGTTTAGGAGCTTGTTCTTATTTATCCAAAAGAACACCCTTAAAAAAAATACAAGAAGCCATTGAGGTGGTTTATGAAGGAGGTTCCTATATGTCACCATCCATTGCTAGAAAAATCGCTAATCACTTTTTACCGAAAACTGCAAAGAAAAATCTGCTCACATCTAGACAAAAAGATATAGTCAGTGGAATCGTTGATGGTAAAAGCTATAAAATGATTGCAGCAGATTTATTTGTATCGCTAGACACCGTGCGCAGTCATATCAAAAATATTTATAAAACACTAGAAATTAATAGCAAAGCAGAATTGATTAGAAAATCATACGATAATGAGATTTAATTTTCGATAAGACTTTTCAAGTAAAATGTTCATTCCACTTTCAGTTTTTTAAAACGGTATAAAATCTAACATTTAAAATCTACATGCTCAATCATTTAAATGCAATGACATAAGTCAAAGTTTACTTGATCTGTTCCCTTAAATTTTGGTTGACTAAATGGAATCAAGATGAAAAACATTTTATTACTCAGGTATTTTACAGCAAAATCAAAAACGTACAGCACTATTTTTGTCAGTTATTAAAGGGTTACTAGTGGACAATAGAATGATGCATAATGACCAAATCAAGAATTTTACAAATACATACCGGAGCGATCAATTTACATTCAAAAGCTAGTGGATTATCTTATTTCTGGAGGACGAATCAATAGGTCATATGGAGGGAGTTTTTTGATGGAGATTTATTTCATAAGCGCTATGGATAATTTGATAGGAATGTTTAAGAGAATTCATTACTATTTCACTCAACGGATTTGCATAAGAACCGCTGGAAAAACCACAAGAATTCATCAAATATTCTAAACGGAAATCTTATATAATGCCACTATCAAAAAATTACGTACCATCTATTTCTATAGGTGTAAAAACGCCCGGAAAGGCAAAGAAGGTTTGAATAAGATGGGTAAGTTTGCTAGCGAGCGAGGCTTTGAGATTTCCGCTTTTAATTTTAGTCGCCGTGATGGTCAGTGGCACAAAATTTCATCCTTACCTTCTATAAAAGCACAAGACTTAGGATTTGTTATAGGTCACCCGTGTTGGATTGCTTCCGGTCAGAAGACCTTAACTGCAGTTATAGACTACCTCAGCGAGCTGCTTATTGGAAAATTAATTAGTAAAAGAGGTTAAACCCTATGTTGGAGTCCTGTATTATTTTCAACAACGGATACCAGTAAATGACATATAGTATTCCATCAAGCAAAATACAACTGATAGTAAAATAAAAAACCCTGATAATCATTTGATTATCAGGGTTTGTGCGGAGAAGAAGGGATTCGAACCCCTGGAGGTGTAACCCTCGCTGGTTTTCAAGACCAGTGCATTCGACCACTCTGCCACTTCTCCTAGTCCCGCTACAAAAATTACTTTTTGTTTTAGCGGTTGCAAATATACAATTATTCTTTAAAAATTGATTGTAATAATAAAAAAAACACGCCGAATTCTATTTTAAAGCTCAAAGAAAAAAAACAATCTGAATTTCAAAAACCAAATCATAATTTGATAAGTCTTGGAAAAACAATGTTTACTTAACTATATGTGGTAGATGTAATTTTAAAACTTCTAACTCTTAATATCTTACAAATCAACTTTTGTCGTGAGATAGTTTACTGTCGCCGGTAATGGGGATCACCTTACCAGAGTAGGTAGGTTTTTTTTTAATGTTCAGTTCTATCCAAGCTTTCATATTTGCCAGCCACTCTCTTCTTGTAAAGTGACTGTTGCCAGGATATTCATGCTTGTCTGCTACATAGCCTTGTACATTTAACCCCATATTTTTACCAATATAAATAGCTCTAGGGAGGTGAAATTCTTGTGTAAATACAATCGCGTTTTTTACCTGAAAAACATCCCTAGCTCTATACATAGTGTCGTACGTATCAAAGCCGGCATGATCTAAGAAAATATCTTCGTCTGGCACCCCTTTGTTGTTGAGGTAACTCTTCATGGCGTTTACTTCATCGTAGTTTTTTTCACCGTGATCACCGCTTAAAAGGAATTTTTTAAACTTTTTGTTTTCATAAGCTAGTAAAGCTGCATCCACACGATCTTGTAGGATAAGTGAAAGGGTTTTATCTGGCTTTACACTAGCACCTAGAACTATACCTGTATAAGCTACTTTAAGTTGGCTTATATCTGTTACAATAACATCTCTAGAGGTACGCTTCACGTGCAATTGCAGAAAGAGAATGCCTACTACACATAAGATGACACTAAAAACGAGTATGTTTAATATCCTGCGCATTAAATAATAGATGTAGGTTTTTTGTCGTCGTCTATGGCTACAAAAGTAAAGATTCCTGTCACCACTTTTTCACGAGAATAGCTGTACATATCTTCCATATAAATACTGGTTTCTACCACACAACTGGTCTTGCCCACTTTAGAAATATGTCCTACCAGCTCAATAATACTCCCTTGTGGGATAGGTTTTTTAAAATCTATTTTATCAGTGCTTATAGTCACTACTTTTTTTCTAGAGAATCGAGTTGCGCAAATAAAAGAAACTTCATCCATAAGCTGTAAGGCCATACCTCCGAAAAGCGTGTCGTAATGATTGGTCGTATTAGGAAAAACGGCCTTGAAAATGCTCGTCTTAGATTCCTTAATTCTTTTATCGATGTCCTTCATTGAAAAATCTTATAGTAAAGCCCTTAATGGGCATGAGGTGTACGTTATTTTTGCGTACTAATTAGAAAGGTATTGGTGTTGATCTCGCTTTCTGTTCTCTTTTGAAAATAGAACTTTATACGGAACTTGATTCAGTGCGAAAGCAGAATATCTACCAAATCCTCAACCACAAAGATAACGTATCATAACTATGGATAGTATAGAAAGTTTGCAATGGAGATATGCCACTAAAAAATTTGATTCTGAAAAAAATCTAGAAACAAGCCAATTGGAGTTGCTTGCACAAGCCTTTAATCTTACCGCTACTTCTTACGGTTTACAACCTTGTAGGTTAATTGTTGTTCAAGATCAAGATCTTAAGGAGAAAATGGTACCTCATTCTTATGGTCAGATGCAAGTTAAAGATGCCAGTGCTGTATTAGTGATATGCACGACTGTTGTAGATGAACAATACGTAAAAGATTATTTCTCTATCGTTAAAAAAGAGCGCAATACACCAGATGAGGTGATTCAACCTTTTCAAGATTTCTTGACAAGTACTTTTTCCAAGAAAGAGTCTGAAGAGATTGAATTGTGGGCAAAGAACCAAGCTTATTTGATTTTAGGCAACCTACTTACCGTTTGCGCACAGCAGCAAATCGATTCGTGCCCTATGGAAGGTTTTGTACCTGAAAAAATAGATGAGTTGCTAGATTTAAAAGCCAAAGGTTTAAAAAGCACCTTACTACTTCCCGTGGGTTACCGAGCAATTGACGACTTGATGTCTCAATTAAAAAAGGTACGCCGACCACAACAAGAAATGGTTTCATTTTTGTAGCGGCAATAAATACCTTTAATAGCCTTTGGAATGTTTCCAGTAGGGAACAGGTCTTCTATAGGGATTATCGAAGAGCTACTTTATGAGTTTTATTTTCAGGGAAATGCAGTCAGGACAACGGGTGTTTAGGATACCGGTATTCCCCTGTCTAGGGATACCTATTTTTTCCATAAGAGAATAGTCCCTTCTATGTGACGCTTTTTAAACAAAGAGGACAAGAAAATAAAATACCGTACAACTTCCTTTTTCTAAAAACTTAAGAAAAGCCTGTTTTACTGTATCGTATATTCAATTTCAAAAGCTTCAGAAATTCTAAAATACCCAAAAGGGAACCGCTCTGAATCTGTGGTATTGATGATGTTACCTCTTACCACGGCTGGTTGGGTTCCAAAGGGACCGCCACCGCCATCTCCCGCTTGCTGTAGTAGTGTTTCATAGAAATTAAAACAACCTTGGTCTATTCCTAGAATACGTATGGTTGCTGTGGCTCCTGGAGTAATCTCTTCGATAAAAAAAGTCGTCTGAGAACGGTTGCCATCAGTAAATTCATCATCAATAATGTCGACTTGAACATTATCAACATCTTGGTATTCAAAAAGGTAAAAATCACCAAGACCTGAAGGATCGTTAAAGAAAGCAGTGACCTCCGTAATATCATCTCCAAAACCGCTTATCGTTCCCTGCTCTACATCTGTAAATGGTACCGTAGGCTCTAGACTTTCGGTAGCTGTATAGACAGCTCCGTTATCATTAATAGTAAGGGTGTAGTTATTTTCAGTAGGATTGCTCATTCTTATAAATGGAAAGCCAGAGCTATACACTCCATCTGCTACAAAAGGAATAGGGATTAGGGCGCCATCGGCATCAGTGATGCTGACTATTGCGTCATTTACAAAAACGATTTCTTCATCATAAAACCCCGCAGATCTGGTAAGTTGTACTCTGGTAAATGTAGTCCCAGAATCGTTTAGCTCCATGGAGGCATCTACGACCAGTCGCGGATCTGAATTATTGAGATCTAATTGAACTACATCAGAGCAAGAGGAGATCATTAATAGAGTAACTACGTATATAAAAAACTTCTTCATCTCTTAAAAATTAAAATTATAGGTGACCGCAGGAATTACTCCAAATATGGCAAGCCTTGTCGCTTCATTTCTATTGGTATCTTCATTCTCTGCAAAGGAGATACTCACTGCGTTTCTTCGGTTGTAAGCATTGTATAAACTAAACACCCAGCTGGATTGCCAGCCTTTTTTCTTATCCGGTTTAGGCGTGTAGGTAGCAGAGAAATCTAGTCGGTGCACAATAGGCAGGCGGCTGCTATTTCTAGATTCATAAGTAGGGATAAACAAGCTATCAAATTGATACTGACCATTAGGATAGGTAACTGGCTGTCCAGTTTGTAAAGTGAAATTAGCGCCTAGGTCCCACTTTTTATTCAAGTCGTAATTTGCGGTTAGGGTAAGATCATGTGTTTTATCCCAAGCCGCATTGTACCACTCTCCATTGTTAATTCCAGGCTCCAGAGCTGTTCTTCCCGGTGTGCGTTGTTCACTTTTAGAAAGGGTATAAGCGATCCATCCTTGAAGTTTACCTTTATTTTTTCTCAGTAAAAACTCCAGACCATAAGCTCTAGCTTCTCCTTTTAGTAAAATTTGCTCTACGGCATCATTTGCAATCAAATCAGCACCATCGATGTAGTCCAATCGGTTGTCTACCGTTTTATAAAAGGCCTCGGTTTCTATGGAATAGTTCCCTATGTTTTTAAAGAAACCAGCAGCGACTTGAGTTCCCTTTTGTGGTTCTATAAAGGTTCCACTGGGTGCATAAAGATCAAATGGAGTAGGAGCATTGGTGTTAGAAATCAAGTGAATGTATTGATTGATACGCTGGTAGCTCGCCTTGATACTCGTATCCTCATCTAAGGAGTAAGCGATGGAAAACCTAGGCTCTAAGTTGACAAAGGACTTTAGGGTTTCACTGCGACTGCTAGAAAAAGAGGCTGTAGGTGCTGCGCTTTCATAAACTTCTAAATCTTCATTATACAAGAGGGGTTGGTTATTTTCATAGATATTAAGACTTTCTTGTCCTAATCTATTGAAACTACTGATTCGTAAACCGGCATTGATATTGACTTGATCGCTTATTTTAAATTCGCCATCTGCATAGACGCCGTTTTCCCAAGCATATTTTTTAATCAGCTGTGTATCGTTGATACCACTTGTAGCTGTTGTAGGCTTTATTCTTCCTGGATCAAACTCGTAATAAATGGAGTTGATTCCGTATTTCATTTTTACCTTATCATTTACAAAATTGGTAAGGTCGTATTTTAGATTCATATTAGTAATACCACTATCAAAGGTAAACTCGACAAATTGTAATTCCAGCCCATAGTTGTAATCACTATAAATGACAGAAGCGTTGGAAAACCATTTTTCACTAAAAAGATGGTTCCATCTGACATTTACAAAACTGTTACCGAAGGTATTACCAAAAAGATTGTTCACATTAAAAACGTCTCTACCGAAGTAGCTGGACATATAAAGCCGGTTGTTATCATCTAGATTAAAGCTGGCTTTGGCGTTGAGGTCGTAGAAATAGGCAACATTATCTACGTCAAATAAGGGCAAGAATAAATGCGCATAACTACTACGTCCACCTATTAAAAAGGAGGCCTTTTCCTTGATAATAGGACCTTCAAATAGCAATCTACTTGCTACAACTCCTATTCCTCCTGTACCACTAAATTTTTGTTTGTTTCCATCGCGTTGATAAATGTCCAGTACACTAGAAACACGACCACCATATCTGGCTGGGATACCGCCTTTGTAGAGTTTTAAATCCTTTATGGCATCTGGGTTGAAAACCGAGAAAAAGCCAAATAAGTGGTCACTTCCATAAAGAGTAGCTTCATCCAGTAGGACCAAATTCTGGTCTGCAGAGCCACCTCTTACATTAAAACCGGCAGATCCTTCACCAGCATTACTAACTCCTGGGAGTAACGTAAGAGCTTTGATCAGATCAGTTTCTCCCAGTACCACAGGGATTTTTCTAATTGTTTCTATAGAAAGTGCGTTCACACTCATTTGAGGTGATTTAGTGCTCATTTTCTCCACATCTGCAGTGATGATGATGGCGTCTAGTTCTTCACCTTGTTCTTTTAGGGAGAGGTCTAGTTTTACGTTTTCGTTGAGGGAGATCTTTTTCTCTATGGTCGCATATCCTATACTGGAATATTGCACGGTATAAACTCCTGTAGGTAGGGTGATGGAATAATAACCGTAGGCATTGGTTATGGTTCCGGTTTTTAATTCGATGATGTTTACAGTAACGTTGAGCAAAGTTTCACCAGTTCCATCCTCGATGATGGTTCCTGAGAGCGTGGCTTTTTGTGAGTACGCTTTCGCGAAAGCGAGAAAGGTAAAAACTCCTATAAATACAATGTTTTTCAATGGGCAGGTATTAGGTCTTGAAAATTAATGATGTAACTAACTATATCTGGTAAAAGTAAAGTTGAAAAGCTTTCCAAAGCTAACCTTTACATTTAATTTAATATCTTTTTAATCTACGGTGCACACATCATAAATCACTTTAGTAACTTTGGTCAAAACTATTTCCATGACAACAGCACAACTTACCGACCAACTTTCTTTGCCTGTGGTGGCAGCGCCTATGTTTTTAATATCTGGGCCAGAGCTCGTCATTTCTTGTTGTAAAAACGGAATAGTAGGTACCTTTCCAGCGTTGAACCAACGTTCTAGCCAAGGATTTGAAGAATGGTTGATACAGATCAAAACAGAACTGGCGCAATGGGAAGAAGAAACGGGTAAAAAAGCAGCGCCTTATGGAGTAAACCTTATTGTCCATGGAAGTAATCCTCGTCTTCAAGCAGACTTGATGTTGTGCATGAAACATAAAGTGCCCTTGATCATCACCTCTTTAGGAGCAGTGAGCGATGTGGTGAACGCTGTACATAGTTATGGTGGAGTCGTATTTCATGATGTGATTAAAAAACGCCATGCAGAGAAAGCGCAAGAAGCTGGAGTAGACGGATTGATTTTAGTTTGTGCAGGTGCAGGTGGACATGCTGGTGTTAATAATCCTATGCCTTTTATAAGAGAGACTCGTGAATTTTTTGACGGTACTCTATTACTTGCAGGCGCCATGAGTTCTGGTCAGGACGTGGCTAGTGCTTTACAGATGGGTGCAGATCTCGCTTATATGGGAACACGTTTTATCAATACAGACGAATCTAAAGCTACCGATGAGTACCGCGATATGATTATCAATGCCGGCTGTAGCGATATCGTTTATACTGCTGCTATTTCTGGAGTAAGTGCTAATTTTTTAGGCGCTAGTTTGCAAGCAGCGGGAATTACAGAAGAGCAAATGAAGGCTAAAGCAAAAGTTGACTTTGGTAAGGAAATGGATACCGAAGCTAAAGCTTGGAAAACCATCTGGAGTGCGGGACAAGGTAGCGCTACTGTAAAAGACAGTATGCCAACTGCAGCACTTATAGACCGAATGAAAGCAGAATTTAAAGCGGCTATAGAAAAGCAAATAGAAAATTTGAAGAAGTACTGTTACATCGTATAATTTGATGGTTTAAAAACTTCTCGATTTGGGGATTTGGAAATCTGTTTTACCCTGTCGTAATTTCAGCTTTAGAAATTCATGGTCAGAAATAGGTAAAATAAAATTCAAACTCCTAGTTATGAATGAAGAACAGGAAGTTTTGGAATTTGGAATTTGGAATTTCATTTACAGATTTGAGATTTTTTTCTAACTACCTTTGTCGCATGAGTCAACTCGTACAAATTTCTATTCTACCACATTATCTAGAAGATGAAGATCATATTCTAGGAAAGGTTTTTGAAAAAATCGATTTGCGTATGGATGATATTCAGAAATGGAATATCAGAAAACGTTCTATCGACGCAAGACAGAAGAAAGTAACATTCAATTTACAAATAGAACTATGGCTTAAAGGAGAAGATATCCTTGAAAGAGAGGTTTATCAAATCCAAGATGTTTCTCAATCAAAAGAAGTAGCAATTATAGGAGCTGGGCCAGCAGGATTATATGCAGCACTAAGAGCTATTGAGGGCGGGTTAAAGCCCATAGTATATGAGCGTGGTAAAGACGTACGCTCTAGAAGACGTGATCTTGCTGCTATTAATAAAGATCATATCGTTAACCCAGAGTCTAATTATTGTTTTGGAGAAGGCGGAGCAGGAACCTATAGCGACGGTAAGTTATATACCAGGTCTAAGAAAAGAGGTAATGTACTTAAAGCTTTGGAGTGGTTTGTTGATTTTGGCGCTACACCAGATATACTGGTAGATGCGCATCCTCATATAGGAACCAATAAACTACCGCAGATCATTACTTCTATGCGAGAAGCGATTGAAAAAGCTGGTGGAAAAGTGCATTTTGAGTCTAAAATGACTGATATAGGTCACGAGAATCAACAAATTAAGGCCATTCAGATTAATGATACGGAATGGATAGCCTATGACAACCTTCTATTAGCAACTGGTCATTCAGCTAGAGATATTTTTTATCTACTTCATAAAAGAGGTATAAAAGTGCAGGCAAAACCATTTGCGATAGGAGTGAGGATAGAACACCAACAAGAATTGATTGATCAGATTCAATACCACGGTGATGATCAAAACCCATATTTACCGCCGGCCAGTTACAGTCTTGTAGAGCAAGTGGATGGAATGGGGGTGTACTCCTTTTGTATGTGTCCTGGGGGTATTATCGCACCATGTGCCACAGACACTGATGAGGTGGTCACTAACGGCTGGAGTCCAAGCAAACGCAATAATCCTTATTCAAACAGCGGTATTGTGGTCAGTGTATCACCAGAAGATTTACCTAATTACGATCCCGAAGATCCATTTGTATCTCTCAATTTTCAGAAAAAAGTAGAATACGATTGCTGGGTTGCTGCTGGAAAAACTCAAAAAGTTCCCGCGCAACGTATGCAGGACTTTGTGGAAGGAAAAGTATCTACAAATTTTCCTAAAACCTCTTATTTCCCTGGTTTAACAAGTGTTGATTTAAACAAAGTGCTTCCAGAAATGCTAGCCACCCGATTAAGTGCTGCTTTTGTGTCCTTCGGTAAAAAGATGAAAGGTTATTATACTAACGAGGCAGTTCTTCATGCACCAGAAAGTCGGACAAGTTCTCCTGTAAGCATTCCAAGAGATCCATTAACATTGGAACACATAGAAATCAAAGGTTTATACCCTTGTGCCGAAGGAGCTGGATATGCTGGCGGTATTATTAGCGCAGCGATTGATGGAATTAACTGCATGGATCGCATCATTGAAAAGAAAAATCTAAATAAATAAGATTTATTTAGATTTTTACGGTGATTTATTTCAGAATAAACTTCTAATTTTGCAAAAAAAAATATCAAAACCCACTATGTTACCTATAACCTATTACGACTTATCGTATGCGGAGCTTTTTGTGTTTCCTAAATACATGTTTGCGCAAATGAAGTCGGGAATCATTCTAGTACCAGAAAATAATAATGAACTCAATGCTATTGCTCAAAAACACTTTGAAGGTAAAAATTTTGTTTATATAGCAAATCGTTTTTTTGATTATAATGTGAGTCCGGTTATTTACTTAGAAGCCTCAAAAATTCCCAACCTAATAGGGATGTCTATAGTTACAGATAAGGAAATCGGGAAACGTACTGCCCTATTTGAAAGTAAGTTCTATGCAAAAGAATTCCTGGTAGCCTCTACTATTGAAGAAGCAATGAATTGGGCTGTTGATTTATTAGAAAAAAACGAATCCTAAGGAAAGCCACGCTTTTGTAGGGAGTCCATTTCATAAAGAATTTCTATGATCAAAAGAAAATTAAAAACCGATAACAGATGTACTCTTATACGATGAGTATCAGCCATCGATAGGACTAATAGTGGAGTATAGCGTGAAGGTCATGTCCTGATAAAAGAGCTCTTCCTTTTAAAAAATCAAGTTCAATGATAAAACTAAAACCTGCTATAGCAGCTTTAGTTTCACTGATTAATGAGTATGCAGCTGCAGCAGTACCTCCGGTTGCTAGCACGTCATCATGAATAAGAACGGTATCGGTGCTTTTAATAGCACCTTCTTGCATTTCAATAGTGTCAGAGCCATACTCTAGTTCATACTCTTGACTCATGATCTTTCCTGGCAGTTTGCCAGGCTTGCGTATCATAATAAATTTTGCATCGAGCGCTTTTGCCATGAGCATTCCGAAAAGAAAGCCTCGTGATTCTATTCCCACTACAACATCAATTTTTTGATCTTGAAAAGGCTCAATTAATGCCTGAGTCATTAAATCTCTAGCCTCGTGAGATGCTAATAATGGTGAGATATCTTTGAAAACAATCCCTGGTTTTGGGAAATCAGGGATGTCTATGACGTGTTGTTCTAAGAAAGGGTTGTTCATGGGTTAAATATAGAAAAGGCAAGTGTTAGTTGACTATTTGAAGAAGCAAATTTTTAATATAATTTCCAGTGCGAAATAATTATGAGTTTATTATAGAATAAAGTTGGCATTATTCTAAATTCTCGTATATTTGCAGCCGCAAAAGCAACAAGTCTTTTGTTTATTGGGCCTCGTAGCATAACTGAATAGTGCACCACATTACGGCTGTGGAGGTTGCAGGTTTGAATCCTGCCGAGGTCACTAAAGAGGAATTTTCAAAATTATTTTGAAAATTCCTCTTTTTATTTTCCTTCAATCCATTGGAAACACCGGCAATTACGGAGAAAATACTATTCACTCTAAAAGTTTGAACTCTCTTGTTTTGGAAGTCATAACCTAAACCGTCTGGAAACAGCATATATTGTACTGCTCTTTTCGTTTCTATATTTCCAGAACTCCACAATAACGGCAGATTCAGGGCGTATTTCAAGGCTAGATCGATTGATTTTTTAAGGTTTGAACTATCAAAGCTGTGAGAAGATAAATTTTCTCTTTTTTGATTGATTTCGGTATTTAGTTTTACTTTAAATTTGTCGTACTGAGATCTATTTATTTCTTCAAATACAAAACGTTCTTCAATTCGATCCAGTTTATCTTCAATAGCCGCTATCTCTTTTATTAAGGTCTTAGTTTCTTTAATTCCTTCTTCATTCATACTTACAAAGGTGTCGTAAACGATTTCTTTAAGTGGAGCTATATACTTTTCATCTTTCAATGTATATGCCTTTAGGAGTTCTATAAACTCTTGATGTAACTTTTTTGCGCTTCTGTTTTCTTTACTTCCTTTACGTCTGTTCTTATAGTAATAGAGTCCTTTCTTTTTAACGATAAAGCCTGTATAAGGTGTCCCACAAGTGGTAGATTTCAAAAAGGTCTTTAATGGCAGGTTCTCGTCGTCCAAGGAATATTTTCTAGTTTTAGCGCCAGCATTTAACAGGTTGTGTATTTTTAAAAAGACCTCTCTGCTTATTAATGACTCATGATTACCTTCAATGATTTCTCCTGGTATAAGGCTGTTTACAATCAGGCCACAATAGAAAGGGTTTCTGAATAAATCACTTAACCTCTTATCATTTATTTTGAGTCCTTTCTTCTGAAGCTTTTTGGCAATATCAACGTGAGACATATTACTATTTGCTTTCCAAAGAAATCCTTGTTTTAGGATTTCACCTTCTTTTGTAATTATAAAGTTTGGGGTTTTTCCTTTTCCTGGATTAGTATTAGTATACCCATAAGGATAGGCCCCTGTCCAATGTCCTTTGCGCAGTTTCTCTTGCATTCCAGAGACAGATTTGTCCCTTCTCAATTCGTTATCAAATTGAGAAAACATATAATAAAGATTCTGCTGGAATGAACCCGCACTGGTGGATGTATCGACCTCCTGTGTAGCTGATATAGTTACGATACCTTGCTTTTTTAATTGATCGCTTATGTAAGCTCCATTAGCACCTGTTCTTGAGAATCGATCATAAGAATAGACTATAATATAACCGATGTTGCTTCTGCGTTTAACATAGTTAAGCATCTTCTGAAACTGTTTACGCTCATCACTCTTTGCAGATTCATAAGTGCCTCCAAAGTATTCTGCTATTTCAAGCCCTTTCTTTTTAGCTAGTTCCTTACAGTACTTTAATTGAGTTTCTAAACTAGCATTGTTCTCTGCCTGTTCTTTAGTAGAAACTCTTGTGTATATAACCGCTTTACCATCGGTTCTTAGTTTTATTGCCTTGCCTTTTTTAGCAAACTGGTCAAATATGGCTAAATTATTCATGTTAACTGGTATTGATGAGATGCGTGCAAACTATCGTTGCTACATCTTCTAAGTTCCTTATTACCTCTTCTGCTTCCTTTTCAGAATAGTGCTCAAAACCTTTAAAGCTCTTGAGCCATTCTGTACTATAAGTTCTTCTTTGGTTTTGTTTTTCAACTACAATTGAGTTTGACATCTTACTTTCCTAATCAACTGCTCCTTGAAAATCGGTTACAATCAAATTTGAAAACTGGACCCTTATGGTCTCCATATACAGCTTCGGTGCATCCGATGACTATACTCTTTTGCTTTTGGGCTTACTTAACCTTTGTTTTAACGGTTCTATTGATCAACACAATTCTCCCGTCACTCTGCTTTATTTCTATATTCTGGTAGTCGTGTTCCTTTAAAATATCCACGATTCTTGATCTATCTGCGACGCGCTCTGTACTTTCAATCATATCAATACGTCCGTCACGTTTTATAATTTTCAATGATTGAAACTTTTGATTTCTTGTCATTTCAATAAGTTGAAGCTCTTCGGGACTGAAATTATTTATTAACTCAGATTCCTTTTTCTCTTTATGTACTAGACTCATTTCCCTGCACCTAAAAATTCCCGTAACAAATCAACCTCTCTTTTTAAAGCATCGTCTAGTTTAACTCTTGTTTCCTTAAGCTCGTCTCTCATTGATCTCATTTCTTCCTTAAAAGAAAGACGCATTTCTTTTATTTCCTCAGATTTTTCCATAAGTATTCTCTCTAGCTTTTTAGCGGTTGATTTATTTTCTACCTGAATTTTTGAAATAATAGTCAAGAACTGCTGCACTCGTTCCGCATCCATGTGCGAGATGAAGTTGTTAATCATTGTATTGACTTCGACAACTTCTACCAGCGTATTATTTGAACCAGCTTCAGCAGTATTGATCCCTTTAATCCTTCCTTTTCCTGCGTGTATATTAGTCGTATTATTCCCGGTACTGCTTATTCCGTTCTTCCTTACCGTGATATTCGTAATGGTAGGCGGCTGGTACTGCAGCGGTGTCTCTGCATAGAAATAATTCATATCTACATTAAACTGCTTTGCAAAATTAATGATCGCTAGATGAGGAATATGTTTAGACCTACTTCTTACAGCCGATACGATACTCCGATTCGTAGGGTAAATTAGCTTTCCTATAGAACTATCATTACTCGGTTTTATTCCTAACTCCGAATTTAAAGTGATGACTTCATCTACTGCTTGAACAAATTTTTCATCGATCTCATCATATTGGGGACTTTCTTTCATTTATATCTATCTGTTTATCAATAAGTTATTTTCAGGTGTGTTTTTAAAACAACATTATTTAATATTAATATGTCGATTAAAATACAATATTAAGTATATTTGGCATCAAATAAAGGTTAAATGATGTTTTATTTACATTTTATTTGATCCTTGTTGTCAAAACATTCACATAAAATTTTAATTAATGTACCTAACAGAAGATATAAAAAAGGTCGTCCTTCGGATGGAAAAGCTATATGATAGTCCTGTAAACATCATAAACTCTAAAACGCGATTATCGCGCCCTACCGTAACTAAGTTTTTTAGACATCAATCTATAAGACCCAGCAGCGTAGAGATTATCTATGAGCTCTGTCTGGATCTTATTGAAGAGAAAGAAAAGAAAATATCCTCCATAAAAAAGAGAGCCGAATTACTCTTTAACCAGGCTTAAAAACGACAAGATGCTTAAACGAGCACTTTATTCAAACCACCAGTACAGACAGTAAAAACTGATTACTGGCTATTGCATAGACAATGGCCATTATACAATACTCCACAGCATTTAATGCATTAGATAGTTATGTACAACAACATAACTCAAGAACAAAAGACCTCTCTTCACACATTAGGCAGGCAATGATCTTAACCACTCAAGAGATCATTAAGATTTACTCTTTATCCCTTTTGAAGGCCAATAGCGTTTCGGCTGTTGATTTTCAAAACCTACCTCCTTTAAAGACCAATAATGTCCAACTCTCCAAACGAGCCAAAGCAAGTACCAGAACCATTCAGAGACACCTCAAACGTCTTATAAAAGCAAATATCATTACTAAAAAGATATGGCACGGCTCTAATTCTGGTTATGAGCTTTTTATCAACCCAGATATCTTGTTAATAGGTGGTGTAAAAGCTGTTCATAAACCTGAAAAGAAGGTTGAACCTGAAAAATCAGTACCTACTGATAATCAGTTTTTTAAAAAACCCAAAACGACAACCTGTCCTCATACAGATACTAGTAACAATGGTTACATAAATAATATACTAATAGGGGTTGATAAGTTGCAGAAAACATTGAGTTCGTTACCACTCACAAGCCCTAATGAGTCACGCAACGCTACTGGTAACACTTTTACAGGATACACAGGGAAAATAGACCTCAAAAAAAATAATGATGCAGGGGAAATAGAGCGGGTAAAACGAGTCACAGATGAAACCAGCGCCGAAATTTCGGACGTTGATCAGACTCGTTCCGCTTCCCTTTCCTTCTACATCAAGTCTTTATGGAAACTGGCAAGAAACACCATTTACAAAGATCATTACCTCACTCAGAGTCAAGAAAAACGAGCACTTGAACTTTTGTATCTCTGGTACGAGCCTGTTCCTAAAGAGCAATTACAAAATGTACACGAGGCTTACGTAAATCGCTTAGGAATAGTCCAAAAATACATAGCAAAAGACCCAACAAAACGCTACGTCCAGCTTCCCGACACATATTTTGATCCTAAAAACCCATCAGGTTTTACTGGGACTAAAATCTGGTATTTCAAGCAGAAGAAAAGAGAATACGAAATACGACTCAAACTGATTTTACAAGCTCAAATACGTCGTTTTATCAATAATGAGAAAAAAGAAACTGCAAAACAAAAGCCGCGTTTGGAGTTGTTTAGATCCTGCGAGACCAGAATTGGCAAACTAGGAAAACCAGAGCTGCTTAATGAGTTCCACGCTTCTGTTTTGAATCACTCCACACACAAATTTTTACAATTTAATACTTAAAAAAAATGACTCTATTTAAGAAAAATGATGCGTCCTTGGGTAAAAAACTCAAAGGTGCATTAACCGATTTAACAGTTGATATTTTTGGCTATGAAAAGATGGTTACCAAGAATATCACTTACAGAACCAACTATATAGCAAACCGACTTCAAATCCCTAATGACCGTCTGTACATTAGGATTTTTCAGAAAGATCACATCATACGCTCTTTTTTATACAACCAAAGCAAACCCATGAGCGCTATTCCTACCGAAGAGCTTACCTATTTCTTTATGGAAGAGCAAATGGCACAACTAGGAAGCGTCCAGAACAAGGTCGCTTTCAGCATCAAGCAATACCTCAAAGAGTTTGCTGAAGCCAATCAAATTGACGAAGAAAGTGTTCGTATTTGGATACATCTTAAAGAAAATAAAGTACAGGTAAGGGCTTTTCAAAACGAAGAGTTTATCAAGCAAATCCCACTCAATTCACTAATTAAATATTTCAAATAATGGCACAAAGCAAAGGATGGAAACTAGGACAAGATTCATTTACAAAAATGATCGTCTGGTTTAAAGACGGTAACGTCAGAACAATGTATTCGATAGATTGGAAGCACAAACTCTCTAAAACACGCAGTAAAGAAACAGGAATGGAACGCTTTAAAAATAAGATCAAACAATACGGCCCGCTTGCTGGAACTATTGAAATTTATGATAAAGCTACCGGACAGCGCATCGCAAAATATTATGAAGGCCTAGAAAAATCACTGGAACCTACTTCAAAATGAGAACGATTAAAGAACTGCAGTTGCGAGTGGATCCTAAAAATAGTTTTAACGAACGGTATGACATAGAGCAAGATGATAAAATTCACTTGCTTTATGTAAGCCCTACCCTACATGCGAGTGGTTATTACAGAATGATTGCACCTGCTTTAGAGATCAATAAGACCGACACGCATAAAGCAATTATAACGAGTATAGAGACCAATGATTTCTCTAAAAAACTATCTGATTTTGTAAATCAGTTGGACGAGCGATTGATTACCTGGGCGGATTACATCATTTTCCCTTCGCTATTTAGCGATGTGAATTACTTAATTCAGGCCATTAAAATACTTCATCCTACAGTTCAATTAGTAATGGATGTGGATAGAAATTATTTTGCAGCGTCTATTTCTGTTCCGCTTTCGCGAAAGCTAACACAAGAAAAGCTTCATCATTTTGAAAATAATTTGGGTTTGATGGATGTTGCGACGGTGGCAAATGAAGCTTTTCAAAAGTTCTTGCAGCGATTTATAGAGGACCGATTAGAAAATGCAAATACATTTGTACAGTTTCTTCCTAGTTTGGTTTCTAGATTTGGCTATGAAGAAATGCCGCCTCTTTTAAGAAACAACTCAGAGAAATTGCGCATAGGATTGATACAACCGACTGAAGAAGATTTACTATCTCTTAAGGAAGTACTTTTTCTGTTGAGAAAAACTTTTGAAGATAAAGTTGAGTTCGTTTACTGCGGAAAGTCGCATTCTTCTAAGGAAGCAACAAAAATTTTAAAGGAACTCAACTGTGAAATTCACAACAGCGTTTCCTTTCTGGACTATTTTGAAAAACTCAATAGTTTGCAACTGGATATAGTTTTGCTACCTGCTAAGGGAGGACTTTTTAACAGACATCAAAACAGCTCTTTGTTTTTAGAGCTTTCCGTTTTTGGGATTCCTGTCATTGCCTCTATTCATCATCCTGCAAAACTACTCCTTAAGGAAGGAGAAACTGGTTTTTTAGCAAGTGAGCTGACCGATTGGGTAGAAACCGTTCAGCTTTTGATCGCTGATAAGGAATTAAAACAAAAAATGTCATCCGCATTGATTAAGGAGGTCTGGAGAAACGCGAGCTATTCAGCTAAAAACCGAAAAGAATTTACTTCCATTTTTATTTAAAAACAACCCCTGAAATGGTATGTATTCCTTTTCAGGGGTTCAAGAAATGTACCTGTAAAATCGCATCCATTTATTCCACCCATAAATTCAAAACCTTAACCATTGTTAGGATTACCTGATTATCTAGCCTTTCAAAATAATTCCAACGTACCGAAGTACAATTGCGTGAAGTCATTCGGCTGCATCACAAATCTATATTTATCCTAAATCAAAGAGAGAACGACCTTCCTATAGGAACTAGTTTTTGAGATTAAGGACAAAATGGAGCTATCAATAACAAACAACGAAAACAAAAAAGGAATAGAACTTCTCTTTAGTGAGCAGGTTCCTCAAGAGTTAACGACCTTCCTAAGGGAACTGGGCTTTAAGGAAGTATTGAGAGATAAAAACAAGTGGTATGCAGATGCGCATCCAGCTTACAAAAGTTTTGCTACTTCCTTAAGCGAGGTCTTTTTAAAAGGAGGCGATTGGAAAACGGCAAAGCTCTATCCATCCTTTGAGCCATCCTTAGAAAACATTGACAATAGCAAATTTAGTTTTGTTACAATTCATTTCAGAGGTCAAGAAAAAGCCGAAAAGAAGGAATATGTCCTATTTGATCCCTATAAGAAGGTCGCTTTGGGAATAGCTAGTCAATATGCCATTACCAAATATGGAGACGATTTGCAAAATATGGAAATCGTTCCCAGAAACTACAAGCGCAGAGCCCGCATTCTATATGACAAGCAGCAAATTATTACTGGTATCGAAACCAAAGAAAATACAGAAGTAGAAAAACTACTTGTTAAGGAAGTAGAAAACGAGCTTCCTATAGAAGATAGCAAAACTCAAAAAGATGAAGTCCTTGAGGATGTATCTACAGAAAATGAAAAGAAGTCCAGTTACAAAACTGATGAAGATCGTAAAATTTATACTCGTGAAATTTTAAATGAAGTTCTCAGCAAACTGGTGATTTTAGAAAACACGCTGGATGGCGAAGAAGAAACCATCATAGCTACTACGATTTTAGATTTAGAAGATGCGGCGGAGCAATCCAGTAACCTCCGTTTCAAAAACGAGCTTATAAAAGCGCTACAAAATTTTAAAGATTGGATTTACGATCTGACTTTCTCAACGCGCACTATGGCGTTAATGGAAATAAATCGACTGAACAGATCACTCGATTTACCATTTTTCTCCCTCAAAGAAGAAGTTCCTAAAACGCTATCCGTTTCAAAAGATATCTTCAATAGGGACCATATCGTTGTTAATGTTTTAGTTCCTACTAAAGCTGGTGAGCCTTTTCAATCTGGCGGACTCAATTTAAGTGATGCCAACTTTATGAGAATGAAGTTTAAGAGACTTTATAAAATTACAGACGACACGATTGGTCAAGCCTCTGGATTAGATTTATATCGTCTGTCGCAAATGGCACATCCTAACGATTATGGAATTGATGTGAATCGATCTAATCTGCTACGTGAATGGGAAAGTCGCGGTCGGGAAGTCTTTGAAGAAATTGGATACCCCACAGATCTTGATTATCCTTATGTAAATGTTCACGCTGGGTATAAAAGTATTTCCCCTTTGGGAGCTGAAATTGATATGGAAAACGACCGTCATAAATGGTGGGCGGTTGTAGAACATTCCAGACCTATTGCAAACCTTGCCAAAGGAATTTCTATTATGGATGCGCTTCTAATGGAACTGGTGGATGAAAAGCTGGGGCTGGTGAATCCTGAAACAAACAAGCCCAAAACGGATAAAAAGTCCAAAGAAGCTTTCCATGATATGGAATGGAAAATAAGCCGATTGGAAAGATCCAGGCAGGTCGTTCTGGACTATATGAATAAGGATTTAGAGGTTGAAGAAGCACCTCCAGAATCCAAGCCTAAGGAAGAAAAGCAGCAAGAACCTAATGACTATTTAGATAAGGTCATTGCTATTACTCATACCGCTTTCGCGAAAGCGGAACGTCTATCAAAAAAGAAGATAGAACGATTAAAAGAGGAAACAAATGCGCCAACTATGGGAGCGCTTTGGGAAGCAGTCGAACTAAGTTGGTTGCTCTGGTATAAAATGCTTTACAAAGAACCTATTCCTTTTGAATCACGCTTGAGAAAGATGGTGCTGTTCTGGAAGAACGTGCAACCTACTTATGCGTATTCGGACAGCAGTAAAGAGCTGTATAAACAATATTCAACACCTTGTCCTATTGGTGCCGTTGTCGCGCAATATACGGGAATGGATACAGCTGAATTCATCTTTGAACCGAGTGCTGGAAACGGATTGTTACTTGTAGGAGCAAATCCGAGAATCACACACGTTAATGAAATAGATAAAAGCCGAAAACAATCTTTAGAGCATCAGGGTTTTGGCCGCATCACTTCTGAGAATGCTGCACAGCCTTTTCCAGATATGATGCATAAAATTCATGACGTTGTAGTTACTAATCCGCCATTTGCGAGTTGGGACGATTCTAAATTTGATAAAGAACGCATCATTCAGAAGTATTTTAATAAACATCGTGGTCTTGCAAATCATATTCGCCTGGAGCATTTAATGGCTGGACTGGCGCTGCACACGATGAAGGATGATGGCAAAGCAGCTATCATAATTATGGGTCACGTCTATTTTGGCGAAGACGGACTCTTTGCAAAATACCGTCCGTTTTTCAATTGGTTGTACCGTCATTACAAGGTAGACGACATCATAAACATGAACAGCTACAAGCTATACAACAAACAAGGGGCCGTTACAAAAACGATGCTTATACTCATTGGCGGACGTAAATCAAAACCGTCTGGAGTTGCTCCAAATAAATCTGAGCAACCCCATTTAGAAAATATGGTCGAGACTTTTGAAGATCTATGGGTACAAGCAAAATCACACATCAAACCAAATATCGATATCATTATTCAACAACTCAAAACTGCACGTACCAAATGATTTATTTCAATAACCAATTAATGCCAAATGATACTAGTGCAAAGTTGTTTCTAGTCACAAACACTAAACCTTTTGAACGCTATGCAGATCACGAAGCAGCCATTTATATCCAGCTTCACGAATTGGTGGAGCAGGCTTTCGCGAAAGGTGAAAACCCAATTGCTCTTTTGGAAGATTATCTGGAGCTGGTCTATACCGAAGGGAAATCGGTAGCAGAAATTGCAGACTTTCTTTCCAATACCGACAAGATGCAACTCGCACTTTGGACGCTCAAAGAAAGCTGGGATAAACTAGATGAAACAGCACCACAAGACTCTTTGCTTTATGGGAGCGGTTTAGACAAAGAGGAAGCCATACAAATCTATTCAGAAATTACACTTCGCACATACCTCGAAGCTTTAGCACTACACAAAAATGAATAATCAAGAACTAAAAATTGAAGAAGCAGAGTTTAAACAAAGCGCTGCCGAAGTAGCCCAGCTTGCTACTCAAGAAAGTGCGCTAGTTACTTATGTGCCGAAGTCAAAAGCACCTTATAGAATGAATACACTCATTCCGAGGAATATGGCTTTTGAAGTTCAAAAATCATTGAATATAATTATTAAGACTCAAGGAAATATAGATAATTATGTGCGCAACCAGTTGAAGTATGAATCTACCCAGCAACTTTGGAAAGGCTTGGGCGCAGAACAAGTCGATGCTGTTGGATTATACCTTAAGCAATTTGAGAATGAACAAGGCATCATTATAGCAGACCAGACAGGAATAGGAAAAGGTCGGCAAGCTGCTGCGGTGATACGACACGCAGTTATGCAAGGCTATCTTCCAATATTTTTCACTAAGAAGCCAGACTTGTTTACAGATATGTATCGCGATCTCAAGGCTATCGGTTTTGATAACATCAATCCTTTTATTGTAAATACAGATACCGATGCTAAAATTAAAGATGCAGACGGTAACGTAGTATTCAGTCCAATGAATAGTAAAGCGCAAGCGGAACTTATAGCAAACGAAATTGAATACCCAACCGAGAGTCCTGAATCTATTGAATATCATAAAAAGACAGGAAAGAAATTACCAGATCCAGATAAAGTTCCAACCATCAAAATACCGCTAACCTTAGACCATTTACCACTTGGTTACGATATGATTTTTGCGACCTATTCGCAGGTACAGTCTGCCCATCCCTATAAAAGAATGTGGATAGAAAAAATGGTTCTTAACGGTATTGATGGTAGTAAGAAATTCAAGAAATGTATCTTCATTTTAGATGAGTCGCATATGGCAGGTGGTTTCGATTCTATTATCGGTACCTGGATGCGTGAAGTGTTGCCAAATACAAAAGCCTGTTGCTTCCTAAGTGCGACTTTTGCCAAATATCCAGAAGTGATGCCTTTCTACGCAAAGAAAACAGCCATTGCCGAAACTGGATTAACAGATGCTAATTTCGTTCGTGCAATGACTAGTGGTGGTTTAGCGCTTCAAGAGATTGTAGCCTCTAATCTTTCAGAAAGTGGTCAACTAATAAGGCGTCAACGTTCCAATGAAGGAATCAATGTAGAATATATAACATTAGACCAAGAACCACAGCGAAGCATCAGTCGAGAAAGCGTTAATCGTATCATTACACTTATGAATGAAGTGGTTGCTTTTGAGCAAGAATTTGTTGCACCACTTTTGGCAGAGGTACACTCATCTGCTAAAGCACAAGGCGAGCATATGTCTTCTAAACCTAGAGGACTTGGCGTAAAACAATCGCCATATTTCTCTCGTGTCTTCAACATTATTGACCAGATGCTATTTGCTTTGAAAGTGAAAGATGTTGTGAAGCATACCATCAAATTATTGAAAGAAGATAAGAAAGTAGTGATTGCTTTTAAGTCCACAATGGGTGCTTTTCTAAAAGATTTAAACCTAGTAAGTGGCGATGTTATTCCAACTGAACAGCTTGATTTTACAAGAACTTTGGTTAAAGGACTCGATGGAATATTCAACTACAATTACGTAGCGATTGATGGCGAAAAAACCAGAGAACGCATCCAACTCTATGAACTTCCTAAAAACGGAGTTGAGAAATATAATGACATCAAAAAACGAATGTTATTGGAGAGTTCTGGACTATCGATTTCGCCAATAGACGAATTAATTCATTTGCTACAAACTGAAAAGAAACCAAAGCACTTAGGCGGTCATTCTGATATCTATTTCAAAATAGCTGAAGTTACAGGACGTAATCAACGTATTGATTTAACAGATGATGAAGCGGTGGTAGAATCTTTCCGAAGTAATGCAGAAAAATCCTTTCGCCTTTTTAATAGTGGTGAATATGATGTATTACTAATTAATCAAAGCGGTAGTACTGGCTCTTCTGCTCACGCGAGTAAAGATTTCAAGGATCAACGCCAACGTGCAATGATTGTACATCAATTTGAATTAGATATTAATACGGAAGTCCAAAAACGTGGGCGTATCAATCGTACTGGTCAAGTCAACTTACCTGAATATTATTACATCACAAGTGATATTCCTACGGAAAAGCGATTGATGACTATGCTTAAAGCGAAATTAAAATCGCTTGATGCCAATACCACAGGATCACAAAAGACGAATGATGATACACTTAAAAGTGCCGACTTCTTAAACAAATACGGAGATATCGCTGCTTGGAATTGGGTGGATGAAAATCAAGAAATGATGGAGCAGCTTGGCTATCCAACCTATCAAAAGAAAACGGATAAGAGAGGATTCATTTCTTATGAACGAAATGGTTTTAAAGAAGGAGCTATTCGCCAATTAACAGGACGTGCTGGATTGCTTAGAGTAGAAGATCAAGATGCGCTTTATGATGATTTATTAGAACGCTACGACCATCAAATCAAATTAGAAAAGCAACAAGGAACCTATGATTTGGAAACCGAGTTTCTTCCGCTTGATGCAGAAGTAAAAAAACGATTTCTGTTTCAGAAAGGTCAAGGTGGAAAGACACCATTTGGAAAAGACACTGTGCGTGATATTACCATAGTCAATAACCTAAAACGTCCATTTACCAAACAAGATATTGATGAGCGTATTCAAGATGCACTTGAAGGCGAAAAGCCAGTCCAAGTAAGACTAAAAATAGAAGATGCTATTAACGAGGCCTATCCTAAACTTTTAGAAGAACGAAAAGCAAAGCGATTCAAAGTCATTGAGCATCTCAAAGAAGATAGAGAAGTATTACCACAACGTGGAAGTGGCGAAACCGAAGAAGAAAATGAAAAAATTCTTTCAGACTGGAATAAACTTGAAGCCCTTATCAATCAAAAGACATCTCAACTTGCTACCTATATTGCTGGATTAGAAAATATCCAACGCATCATATTACGTTACATCAATATGTGGAATATTGGCGACATCATTCGTGTCCCATTTATTGGTACAACCATCAAACCGTCTTGGGGAATTTTCCTTGGTGTGAGTATTGGAAAATCTGGAAGGAACCCATACACACTAAGTAATATCAGTTTAAAATTTGGCGTTACGGATTCCCGTAAGATTCTAACCTACAGTTTACAGCCTGCGGAACAAAGTTTCATTAGCCAAGTATTTACAGAAAGTCGAGGCATTACGGATGCCGATGTGCAAATGGTCAACCTAGAATGGAACGAGCTTATTAAAAAGGCTTCCTCTAAAAGAGAACGCAGGCATATTTTGACGGAAAATATTGTAGGCGCTTCAGGTCAAATCGGGACTCAAAACAAACTAATTAAGTACAATACCAAAGAGGGTACGATTAAGAATGGGATTTTGCTTCATAGAGATTTTGGTAAAGAAGGCGAAGCAGATACAGCCTTGCTTCCTATTTCAGAAGCGTATCCTATCATCAGTAAATTAGACCTTGATGATTTCTTTGCAGATCATAAATTAAGTTTTCGCGCAAAGCGGATTAGTGATAATTATTATCAAGTGTATCTAAACAAAAAGGATCTCTATCCTGCGATTATTGACGAAAAGCTACGCAAGCTCTTAAGACGTGAATCTGGACAATCGCAAGATGAATTGCCCGACTTTGTTCAAAATGCTGGAGAAATGTCAGGAACGTTGCATATTGAAAACTTACAAGCATTTCTGAATCGATTAGACGCTTTCCAAGTACAATATTTGGGTAAAGCTCGTGAATTGGAAGATTGGGAAATTGAAAATGAAACGGACTGGAAAGCACAGACCAAACAGAAAAAAGGCAACTTCAAGTATCAACTAGGTCGCGCATATGGTCAAGGTAGTAATCCTACTATTGGTTTTGTAAGCTATGAAGAACCCAATGCTGAATTTCAATTTGGAACTGTGATTTACAATCGCCCGTTGACCGACAAAGAGAAGTATAATTATTCGTTGATTCCCATTTTTAAAAATGTGGAAGAACCCTACCAAAATTGGAAAACTGCAATTCTTCAGACAGGTATAAAAGTAGACTTCAATACTGTTGTAGATGAAGTACGAGCCTTACCGCTTCACGAGGCGATTGAATCCATGGGGTATTTTATTTTGAATAACCTACACGAAGATGGGAATGCAGAGTTTGTTTTTGGAACCTACACTGCACAAGATCTAGGTCGTGTCTTTTATGAAGACACCATCGCTCAAATTTCATCGATTGATGAACTCATTAACCAATTACAAATCGCTTTAAAATAATGAATAATAGAAAACTAGACATTCCAGAAATACAACAGATCCCGCAGTTTATGAAAATTATGGATGATCTGAGCGTAGGTAACAATCCTTATTTAGTTGGAAGTGCCGGAACAGGAAAAACCACTATTGGTGAAAAGGTTGCTTACGCCATTAAAGGTCGCGCCGAAAATGATGGGCAGGAATTACCGTTTACGATTGTGAACTGCAATCAATGGACATCGCCTATAGACATTAAAGGCGGACAAACCATTTCTGGATACAAAGAAGGTGCACTGATAGAAGCCTGGCGTGATGGCAAAGTTTTGATCCTGGACGAAATGCCTAAACTAGATGCCAATACCGCAGGATTATTAAATGATGCTTTAGCAAAAAGCGCTAGGGAAGATGCCATCATTTTCAATGGAAATAATGAGCCAATTGTAAAGCATAGAAATTTTGGATGTATTGCTACAGGTAACGTCATTGGGAAAGGCGCAAGCGGAAACTACGTTGGAAACAACAAACAAGATGCTTCTTTATTAGACCGTTTTAGTGGTTGTATTTATCGTATTGGATTTAATGAAACTTTGGAACGCCAGCTTGTTTATCCAGCTGTTGTCGATATTTGTTTGACCATCCGCAAATCTATTTTAAAGTATGAAGGAAAAGAAGCTGGAGACGACGATACCGAAGATATTATGACATTGCGTACCATGCTCAACTTTGAACGTGCCTACGAACTTGAAATGAAGCGAGAAACAGGTATGAAAGATGAGTTTGGGAAAACCTATCGCAAGATGCCTAATGGCAAGACTTTAAAAGATTCTCTACACAGTTATTTCATTGCTATGAATAAGGAGAAAGCAGAACATATCAAGACTGAGATTAATGTTGAAGGGTTTTTAAATTCTTATAAAAGTAGCGGGATGAAACAGGCTTTTATTGTTGAGTTTAAGAGGAGGATAGGATAGTTTTTAGGCACTATTTAAAGTGGTAAAATCAAACATAATGTGCTTAATCAAGAAATCATTTGGATGCTTGGATTCGTAAAAGTCCTCGTGCAGATGATTCTTCTCTTTTGCTAAGAATTCTGGCTCTCTTTTATCCTTCTTCATAAGTTTATTAATTCCATAAACAGACTTATGTAATTTACCTTCCACAACGTAACCTAGCAGACAACCATTATCATATTTGCCGGATAAAAAATTATTGATTCCGGTATCTATATAGCGCCGTTTTAATGCTGAACTTTTCTCTTTCAAGCTCTTTGCTTCCATATGATACACATATTCAAGTTTTGAGCTTATAACTGCAAGACTAAGGTCAATTCTGGGTAGCTTCGCAGCAAAACCCTTTTCCTTCTTTATATCCTCTTTAGGAAGATGTTTCTCTACATTAGAATGAATGTTCCATTCAAGTCTAAGAGGATTTTCTTGAATAAATTGATGAAGTTCAGAGGTAATGTCATTTTCATCCCAGTTGAGTTTGATGACTTTGGATTCCATAACTGAAACATAAGATCCCGTTATCAGCTGAAAACATTTTTCTTCAAAGCCTTTTTTGAAGCTAGCAACTATTACTTTGTTTAATCCCATTTATTATAATTCATTAAGGATTTCCAGTATTAATTCTGAAGCATCTTCAATCGCCATCGATTGAGTCCAGAATCGTCTCTGATTGGGACGAACAATAAAAATCTCGTTGCCTGTTTTATAATTTAATTTTTTTCTGAAATAAATGTTGGTTGCTTTTTTTTGCCATAATTCTTTTTCCAAATCTCGCAATATGTCATGTATATCTACATTAGATGTTAAAACATCTTTTTCAGAACCTTCGAATGAAACCTTAGTAATCATTAAAGGTGAGAAATGATTTATGTTTTCATAAACTGTACAATTTGCATACAGATTCTGATTTTGCAAAAAGTCGTTTAAACGCTGTGAGACCTTTAAAGCATAATCTTGTATTTCATCTTTGTTAGTTGGGCCAAGAACAAATTGATACTTTTTGATTAATAACGGAATCGTGAATTCTACAAAATTATCCATGATTAAATCTTCGTCGATTGAAAAATTAAAGCACTTAGATATATAACTATCAATCTCCTGCTCTAACTTAATAGTATTGTTATTGAAAATTTCAGTTTCATCAACTAATCTGTCATAAATATCAGCTAGATGATAGAGATTCTCTTTAGATAAAGAGAATGGAAGTCGATAAACTTCATTAGGTTTAATTTCTTCTCTTTCTATACCAATTGACGCAGAGCATAGAAAAAGATAGTAATATGCAAGTTTTGAGTTTATAAAACAAGTTAAACCTTTGAGTACTTTAGAGTCGGTATGAATGAGACCTAATACTTTACTATTAAAAGAGCAGGCTTCATTTTCATACGAAGCACAAATTTTCCAATTGGAAAGACCTTCTTTAATTAAGATATGGGGTGCAAAATATGTTTTTTTCGCTCCTACTCGTCTAAAGACATTAATTGCTGGCAAATCATTTACTTGCACACCATAATACTTAGCATATATTTCCTTTGAACTCTGAGTAAGCCCAGAATTCAAATCTGAAAACGAGTGTGAAATGTAACGTTTTATATTTTTAGGGGCAATGTATCTATTCGGAATATCATTATCTACTTTAGGGTTTTTAGTAGAATTATTCAAAAACTGTAATCCAGAACCTTTATCAAATTTTTCATCCCAAATAAACTGTTCAAGACTATCTGAAGCATTTAGTTTCTGTATCAAATTTACATCCCCAATTCCGCCCCACATTGCAATTTTCCAAATCTTTGAAGTTGGCTTTTTGCATTCTTCTCTTGGAAGATATTTCAAATCCGTGCCATCAATACTGACACCTTCTATAACATTAGATTTGATATAGGTCTTAGGGGCATAATAGACTATTGTTTCAGATTTCTTTTTTGGTGGGTTTTTTCTATAAAATGCTATACTAATAGGTCCTGTAGCCGAACCGAATAATTGACCACCAAAATCTTTGGGTGCATTTCGTAAAATCGAGAAATTATATATTTTCTCTACATAGCACTCATTAAAAAGCCACTTTCTAAAATTTTGATATGTTATTTTGTTATTAGTAAGGATTTTGGTATTGAAAATCAAAGCAATTTCTCCGTTATTAGAGAATATTGCCGCCTTATGAAGAAATGGAAGAACCATCTCCTTAGCGAACCCATATTTATCGCTATAATCTCGAATAGATTGGGATAGGTTCTTAGTTCCAAAAGGTGGATTCCCTACAACTAAATTAAAGTCGATTTTTTCTATTTCTGGATTCTCCTTTATAGTATCTGTACGAAACAAATTATTGCCTTGTTCAACTAGAGTATCATCCGAAGGGTCATTTATCAGATATGGTAAGCGATAGTCTTTATTTTGCCAAATTGTCTTAGGATTCAAGTTATCTACCAAAGCCAAGTAAAGACTAAAAGCCGCTACTTTGATGGACTGAGGATGTATCTCTATACCAAATATATTATCCGTCAATAACTTCTTCAGTTCGTTAAAGTCTGTAAGTTTTTCTGAATTGGCATTCTCGTGACGTTTGACTAAACGTTTAAAACTTTCAACCAAAAAAATCCCAGAACCACAAGTTGGATCTAATACCTTAACATTAAATTCTTTTTCTGTCCTAGAGATTGGTAATTTCTCATTCAATATGAGTTCAACTAAGGAAGGTGGTGTGTAATAAGTACCCGTATCTTGCTTTAGAGTAGGATTTATTTCAGCGAGGAAATTCTCGTAGATTTCACTCAACAATTCTATCTGAATAATGCTAAAATCGAACAAGCGTAAATCTTTAAAAAGATTCTGCTGAAAGGAATTGTCATTACCATTTATAAAACACTTTCTAATGATTTGTAGATGTTCTCTAGAGATTGATTCATTTCTATCCACAGTAAAAACATTACCGTTGAAATATTCTTCTAATTTCTGAAAAAGAGAATAAGTTTTATCTGCATCGTCTAAAATGTCGAAATAAGACTTTGCACCTTTTTTTATTTCTGAATAGAATTTTTCATCAGTCGCTCCTCTATCCTCTAAATACAAAAGAAATAGAGAACGCATTATTATTTTATGGATAAGGTTTATCTCTAATCCTTCTGCCTGTAGTTGCTTAGCAGTATAAGTAAGACTCTCTACAAGGTATTTATCAACCCTACGTTGAAGGCTTATCTTCTTTCTTATCTCAAACGCTTCTTCCAATGTCCAAATAATACCTGTATCAATAGCAATGGTGGAAAAAAGGTTTTGAAGCTGTTTGAGCTTGGTTTTATCCGAGAACTTGTAAGATTCTATTTCAAGTGTTTTTAGTTCTTTCTTATAATCAAAATCATCTGATTTAATCAAAAGAGGTTTTTCCGCACAATTGTAAATACGAATTTCAGTTTCTGAGTAAACGTATAGAAAAATTACCTTTTTGAAGTTCCAGATTTTTTTTTGAGCAATTGCAACTTGTCGCAGAGCAAGGTCGTCAAACTTTTGAACTTTCTTTAAAAAAACCGCAGGATAACTGTTGTGATTTTCGTCGGTGCTGAAATAAATTTCATCAATACCGAAATCTTTAACCTGATTAATTACAACTAACTGACTTTCAGAAATTTGTTTAGATTTCGAAGTAATAGAGATAGCCTTATCCAAGCCTAAGTCTTCTATTATATCAAAATTAATCATATCGAAAATTGTCTAAAATGCCTGATAGTTAGTTACATATTAAATTAATTTCAAAGGTACAAATGATTATGATAATTTCGTAAATTTTCTAATAGAATACTTCAAGTAAGATTATTTAGTTCCATAAGTCAAGCAACGAACACATTAACTTAATCACATCTTCTAACACGTCCCAAGATACAATCCCAAACCGCAACTCACACCACTTCAAAAATTACTTTTATAAACACACGTGAGCGCACCAAAACAACATACCCTTAAAAGTCCTGATGGCAAATACAATTATCTCTTATTTGATAGTGTGTTTGCCTTTAATACGTTTGTAGATAATGAAATCAAACAATTATCTAGTACCAATGCTTCACGATGGAATTGGGTAAAAGGAAGCACCAGCGACCAATTAAAAAACGGTACAGATTGGTACGGAACACCTACACCAAAAGACGTTGAAGAACTAGAAGCGCATCGCACATTTTTAGGAATGAAACTAGTGGAGAAAATTCAGCCACAGATAAAAGAAAAGCTTGCTAAGTATCTGGAATATTTAAAAGATTCCGTTTTACCAAAACCTAAAATGGCATACAATGACCGTGGTCTTGGTGTGTTCTCTTTTGAACGTGCTGCAATGGGAATGTATCAACAGTTTCCTATCAATACTTCAACGCCTATCAACACGTCTGTTAGCCAGATGAATATTGAATTGGGAAACAAGCAAATCCTCACTTCTGTAAAGAGTGTGTTTGCTTATTTTAAGGACAAACAAATGTCTTATCCGTCGCTTCAACTTTACATAATGGCAGGCGCAAATGCCCATGTAAAAGGCAACGATTTACTCTACGTAGGTCTTGCTTGTGCGGAGCTTGTGGAGTTTATGGAATTGCGCGGTATTTCGGTAGAAGTAAACGTAATGTTAGGCACATCCTTCAATAATCAAGTAACGATGGCTTGCATACGTGTGAAGCGATTTCAAGACAAACTGGATAAAAATCAACTGTTACTTATAAGTAGCGACCCTCGTTATTTCCGTTATCGTGGCTTTAAGGGTTTGGTGGCATTGAGTAACTATTTTGGTTTGACTATTCCGTCTGGATTGGGAACTATTTCTGCGAGTATGGGCGACGCTTTCGCGAAAGCGGTAAATCAAAAAGGATTTGTATTTGAGCAAAGTTACTCGATGGATAGCGCAGTTAAAGAGGTCTCACAAATAATAACGGATTATAAAAACAGACTCGATGGAAACGGATAAAAAAACCTTGAAGCAAAGTGTCATCCATAAGATAATGGATAGAGCAATTGAAATCAATAAAGAGTGTAAAGAGCAATGTAGAGATTTCCAAATTATGCTTTCGCGAAAGCGAGAAAACACTTTAATCCTACGCTGTACTACTATTGATATTTCTAACGTGGATAATCCGCTGCAGTGCTACAGATACGAGTGTTTTAAAACAGATGGAAGGTCGCAATTGTGCTCCGTTCACTATGCAGATCAGGAAGAAGCCAATGATTTTATCTGGTCTTTAGAACCGCTGTATCGTCAACAATATGCCATAGATCATAAATTATAGAATATGTATAAAACAAAAGATATTACACCCAAAGAACTCAAAGCGCTTAAGGTCATTAATCAAGACGAAATAGAAGATTTAACAGGTAGTAAATTAGATCCTATTAAGGCCTGGGAAGTGATTAAAGACGTTTCAGATAATTTCAAAAAATCAGATACAAAAGCTCAGGAAGCAGACGAACTTTTATTTGAAATGTTGAATCCTAAAATTAAAAAAGTAAAGAAAATCGAAGGTAATAAGGAAACCATTCGTCTTCAAGAAAAAGAACGTGCAAGAGCCTTAGACTTATTGGAACTAGAATTATTAATAGCAGCATAAACAACTATGACAATACAACAACTACAAGCGCTCGATATGAGCAACGTGCAACCAGAAGCATTACAAAAGGCAGTAACCGATATTCTAGATGACTATAAGGAAACGAGCGATAAAGAAGCTTTTGAAGAGATCGCTAAAGAAAACATTGAGAAGGTATTTCTACTAGTAGAACGTCTTGCTCCTAAAGCTATCAAAGCAGAAAAAGAGGAAAAGTTAGAAAAAAAAGAGGCTTCAAAAAACCAATCATCTGAATCCAAAAAGGATGTTCTAAAAAAGGACGGAAAACCTACTAAAACAGTCAAGAAAGAGCTAGACAGCTTGAGTAAAGATATTAAGGCGTGTCGGTTAAAAATCAGAAATTTTAATGAGGAAAAGCGCAAAAATGAGCCAAAGAAGCCTAAACCAATGCGCCATACCAAAATCAAGAATCATTTTATTGCTATTGCCAACTTGATTCCACCAGCGCACAAGGACAACGTTAAGATGCAGAAGGAAGCAGAGAAGATTCTACTGAGAGCGCATCGAGGGATTATGAACACCTATGGAATCAACTTTGTACGTGCAGAAGCTGGCGAACTAGCCATTAAGGATAAGTATGATAAAATGGAAGAAAAAGCCATAAAGTAATTATGAATAAAAAAGTATTAATCATCACAGGCGCAGGATTAGCCATAGGCATTGCAGAAGCGCTTATCTACTATAATTTAGGCAAGAACGCGAACAAAGAAAAGTTTGCATTTCAAATCCCAAAAGGTGTCGAGCTTTTAAAAACAACAGGCATCATAATCACAACGTCTTTAGCAACCGCAGCACTTTCTAATATTATTGAAAATGCTATGACAGAAAAAGAACAACTCATCCCAATAACAACTTAATCTTATGAAGAAAATAGAACATAAAACGTTTCTAAAAAACAACAATCTTGATAAAAAGCTATTGCTTCAACCTATTCAAGAAAAAATTGAGATTTTTGATAGAATGTACAAGCTTTTGGAAACAGTTTCCGATTGTGAAAAAGGAAATCTCTTGGAACAACTTGAATCTCTTGATTTGGAAATTCTTGAAGATATTGACGAAGAGTATGCAGACAAGTTAGAGTTTAATGATATTGAGGAAGCTTTAGTTGAAGAACCTATACTTGAAAAGATAGAATCTCAGAAAGTAGAACAAACTCCTAAAAAAGTAACCGATGAATCAATTTTAGATGAGTTAGTAAAAATGGGACGCACTCAAGATATTGGACGTTCCACGTTTAAGGATCTTGGTGTAAAAGCTACGTTGGGTTGGGAAACTGTAATTGGAAAGTATTTGGTTACTAGGACTAGTGTTTTTAAGTATCGATATGGGATTGAGAGGATATAGGTTTCTTATTTTTTAATTAAAAAAACCAACATCACAACGATTATCAATAATAAAGCAATCGTAACAAATAAAAAATAATGAATTTTTTTATTACTGTCTTTTTTATTTTGATTGGATAATTTCACTATTTCATTATGTATTTTTTCATTAGTGTTACTTTCAAGTTCCGCGAGCAAAATTTGATTCTTTGAAATTTGAGCTTCAATTGATTTATGCCCTTGCTTCATTAAATTTTTCAATTCATCATTAATCAAACTATATTTTTGAATTGATGATTCAATACTTTTTGAAACTTTCTCTAATTCGAGAATCGAATGCTTTATTTCTAAGTTTTTCGTCTCGGCTACTTCTTTTAATGACACTACGTGATCTGAGATATCTTTGATTTTAGGGCTTATTGCTGCTCTTACATTTTCAGCAAGGCCTTCACTAACATTACTTAGTATTGAACTAATTTCTGTTTTATATTTATCAGTGATTTTTAAATTTTCATCCATTGATCCATTTATTTCTTTACTAAAAAATTATGCTCTTGTATTAAAGTATACAAATCTAAAAAACTTTCAAAATTATCTTTATAATCTTTCGGATTCCAGTGGCACACTCGGTCTTCTACATCTCGCAATAATGACGTATCAAGTTCCTTAATTTTCCCTTCACAATCCTTTATAATTTTTGATTGAATTTTAAGGTATTCTCTTCTTTCTTTAATTTGATGAATTTTATCTCCAGTTTCTACTAATAGGCTTTCACACTCTTCAAACACTTCATCTTCTAGTAAATTCATAAGGTCGTTGATAGAATTCAATTTACTATTAATATATGTATTCAATCTTTGCTTTTGTTTTTTAAGCTCATTGTCCTTAACATATTTATTCCAAATGCTTTCTTTCGATTTAAAATCGAATTTTTCTATTCTTTCAACTTTTGCTAGCTCTCTTCGAAACTTTGATAGTTTCAATTCTTCCATCCTATTAGTAGAATTATTAACCTTTTCACAAGCTCTATCAAACTGTCTATTAAATTTATTTACTCCTTCTGAAAATTTCTTATGTGTGTTTAACTTTGCGCTTTTCCTGTTATTATTAATATCAATTATACTTTTTTTTATTATGTTGGCTGTATCAGAGGAGTAACTCACGTTTTGGTCACTTAAGAGTAATATTTCTTTTTTTCTCCTTTCAAGTGTACTTAGCTTTTCAGTAATAATCTTTAAATTATACTTAATTCCAGAAGTATCAACTTTTTTAAGTATCCCACTCAATATTGAAGTTAATGTACTAATGTTCTTATGCTGATATTCTTTTCCGATTTTATGATTTCTGTTTTCAATATTTATTAATACCTGATGGGTATTATCATATGGGAATTTTTTATTAGGATTTTTAAAAGATGTAAAATGAATACTACTCTCTTTATCCTCAATACAGAAATTAGATAATCCACTATTCAGATTTGAAATTAATTCGTCTTTCCTTTTTTCAACTTCTTCCTTATTTTTAAAATCATCATCATATTCCATCAAATCGAATTTATTAAAAATAAAAGTTACTCGATCAACATTATTTTTAATAAGGTCTTTCTCATTTTTTAATAACACAAGGCTATCAGAAAGAGATCTTTTGGATCCATCTAGAAACCAGAAAACAAATGATTTACCGTGAAAATTATTTCTTACGCCAATATCTGTAGAAGAGATACTTGACGCTAAACCAGGCGTGTCAATTAATCGATAATCTTTTAAATATTTTAATGGAAACTTGATGTTAATAGTTTCGACAGCTTTTATTAAATCAAAAGTTTTATTAGTATCAGACTTTGCAATAATTTTTTCCCTAAAAAACTTAATGCTTTCAGTACTACTTAACGGAAATATAACAGAATCATCAACAAGTTTTATTTTTAAGTCTTCGGGTATTTTTAATTTATCAAACTCATCTTGATCCTTGAGAATAATTTTTGCATACGCACTTTCTCTTTTTGAACAGTGCTCGAGAGTCTGGATTATGCCTGTTTCAACCTTTGTCGATGTTTTAAATAGAGCATCATTTTTATCGTCTATATCGAGTATAAAATTGTGAAATTCAGATTTCCCCGTACTTGTTTTACCAACAATATATATACTATGCTTTCCTGATTCAATTTCATCTCGCCATAATTTTAACTGATCCAATTCTTTTGAAACTTGATTTAAAATATTTGCTGAATTGTTTAAACTTTTAATGGAATTAAGTATTCCATCAAAACTACTTAGAATTTCTTTTACAGGCTTAGGAATCATTTAAATTGTATTAAGCTGATTTAGTGCCTTACGAAATTTAGTTTTAAGTTCAATGGTTGGATCTTCTTTCAATCCAGCTTGAAACCTCTCTTCCTGTTCAACTATTAATTTCTGTAATTTCGTATCAAATTCCAATTCAATATTTTTAATAAGTTCATTTTTGAAATCATCAATTACATTTTCTACCTGGTTTAAATAACTCCATTTTTTATAGATTATATTGGCATTACTTATATTAATTCCTACCGTTACTGCAATTTCTATAAAATTGGTTAACGAAATGTTCTTTTTTACGTCCACTTTGGATTTTTCGGCATCTATTTTTACACCGTTTTTATTAGTTCTACTTTCCGTCTTGTCCTCTTTTATATCTTGAGACTTTGAAGGTGTGGACTTTTCAGTATTTGATGAATTACTACTGCTATCCTTGTTATTTTTAATTGTTGAATTTCCTGTTTTACTCTCTTTAACAGAGCTCATTCCTAATGCCTCCTTTAAGGTATCTAAATCAAAATCTATTTGTTTGAATAAGTCTTCAGATAATGATGGAAGCCGAGGTGGGCTATTTTTATAAAAATCAAATTCTTTATTTAGACTTTCCCAGAATTCGCTCCAGTTAGATTCAAAATTCCTTAACTGCTTTAAAGTAGTAGTTCCTTGTTTTACATAAATTTTCTGGTATGAAGTCCCAAAAATTTGAGTATCACAACTATTTGATAACCAATTTAATTGAGATTTTAAAGTGTTTATTCTGCTAGTATTATCATTTTTCAATTTTGGTTCCTCTGTCCTAAACCACAACTTGCTTTCTTTTAATACAATTTTTTCGTACTCTTTGCTAGTTATCATTAATCTTGATAGTTCATCTTCGATAAGATGAATATATATTTTATTTATTTTTTCTAACCGATGTTGTTCAGCGCTATGCTTATATTTTTGATCGTTGACCTCTATGTGCCTTTGAAGCAAATCAATACCGTGACTATCTCTGTTTTTATAAAAATCGTTAGATGATATAATTTGATAATGAGCGACATTGATATCTTCAAAGTTTTCATCAATACGGCTTTGTACTAAGCTGGGTATCGTCTTTCGAGTAATTCCTTGATCAACTTCAGTTAAATCACCCATAGTAAAAAGAACGACAATTGGAATTTTTGCTTCTGTTATTTGTAGTAGTAACTGTTTTTCAGAGGTATTTATTTTTGACGTACAAGGTGTTAAAAAGTAAACAACATCAGCCTCATCAAGCATTTGATTAGAAAACTCATTTTTTTTCTCGAAGTCAAAAACACCCGGAATATCCACTATCGTTCTATTTTTAAGTACGCTTTGATTTAAAAACATACGCACCGCTTGCCCTGAATTATTAAGTAATTTAAACAACTCTTTTCGTTCTATATATGAATCTGGAATGTTTAGAACACTATCGTCTTTATTTACAATTGTATTAGTCTCTCCATATTTAAATCTGAATGCTGTTTTAGTAGAAATATTTGTACTCGTAAATAGTTCATCCCTTTCCATATTTAGTAATGCATTTAGAAAAGTGGTTTTCCCTGACGTACTTTTACCACATAGGTAAATTATCGGCTCAGAGTTTTGCAGATGTTGTACAGCGTTTAAAATGGGTAAATTTAATGCTGTTATAGTGTCAGTTAGAATGTCTATTGCCTCGCTATGTTTCATAGTTAATCATTATTAAATTTTGTAATTTCCTTTATCACGTTATCACAAGCATCAATACCATCAAGAATAAATGTTTCATCAGTCTTATCATCTGTAAAATTGTGATTTAATTCTTTTACAACAGCCTCAATAATAAATTCAAAAGTTCTATTTGCCTCTTCTTCAAAAATATTTTTGAATGATCGTTCGTCTTTTAAAGTTTCTTTTAAACCATCCTTAATTTGCTTAAACATTACTCTCAAATCGTTTCCGATTAAACCGAGATCAGCAACTAATAATATCCATCCTAAAGGTCCAGTTCCAGCCTTTGAAGCTGTAGTTACAACTTTTTTCATTAACACACTTTCTGTCTTTTTCTGTAAAAGTCTTCTAACAAGTTTAACTATTGGTTTAATAACATTTTTCTTAAAAAAGGTATTAGCTCCTTTACGCAAATCTTTTTTAGCAATATTTTTAAGTAATTGCGTTATTAATTTTGCTAAAACAGGAGTTAATTTTGCATTAATTTTTTTTAGAATAGCAGTAGAATCTAATGTGGCATTAAAGTTTTGCTCTGACTGAAAATCAATCTTCTCATTCTTTAAGGTTTTATTTGCTAAAAAATCCTTTTGCATTTTTAGCAAAATGATTTCGATTTGAGTGTTACTACTATTGACTAGAGCTTTAAGGTTTTTCGGAAGTACTTCTAACATTGAATCTTCAATAACTTTAGATGTCTTTTTAGAAATAGCAGTCTCCTTATTTCGTTTTAAAAATCCGGGAATTAATGAATTACCTATTTCTTTAAACATATCTAGTATACCTATTTCTTTCTCAATTTTCTCAAATATTTCTTCAAGGAGTTCATCTGTGAAGGTATCCGCAGCAAACCCTATATTTCTATCACACCAATCAGCATATTCTTTTTCTAATATTTTGATAATATTTTGAAATTGTGATAAGCGATCTTTTTCTGCTGTACTTAATTTTTCTTTTTCGCTTTGTAATTGTTCTTTAATTTGAAATATTCTGGAGATGCTATTATCTTCACTAGCATTTTTGGATAAGGATCTTTGTAACCTTCCTTTAACAGAATCTAATTTTGACTGTTGTGATAAAGGAATCAGATATTCCTCTGTAAAACGACCAAAAGCATTATATTGAGAAACCTCACCTAATAATTCTCTGCCTTTTTTAGTATATGACGCCGACACACCATCCTCGTCAATCGTACACAAATTTATGTCCAAACAATGTTGAAAGAATTTATAAATATCAAATGATTCATCATACATAGAATCTTCCATTTTACTTATTCCATAAAGCCTAAAATCTTTTAAGATGGAATTATTATCTTGACTATCACTATAAGCAAAACTGTGATGGAGATAATTGTAAATCATCCTAAGCTTATCCTCTTCATCTTCTAACTCTTCAATATCAAAAATAAACTTTAAAGCTTTTTTTTGCGAATGAGCTATTTGAGCAAACTTACCGTTAATTACAAATAGTCCTATTTCGTCATTTACTCTTAACAGCTGATTATTCTCTAAGTTTTGCATAAACTGGGAAACAACATCAGTTACTCCTGTCTGTTCATCTTGTCTATAGAGCTTGTCAGGAAACGTTATAAAACCTACAATTTTGTTGTTGTCCGCGTGAATTTTTCTAATTAATCCACTATTAAACTTATCCAATATCTGTTCTGAGCTATTTACCCATAGAATAACATCGGCTTCAATAAACAAATGCTTCACCTTAGGGTAAAAATCATCGGTCAATACATTCATTCCCGGCGTATTGATAAGCTCGATTTCTTTTAAGGATTTATTTTTAACGAAATAGGTTACATACTTGATGTTTTTAAAACTCTTATCTTCTTTATTTCTTATGGCCTTGTCAATCTTCTTGTTGGCTTCTTCAATAGTCATTAAAGAAGTTGTGTCATCGTTCATTTCAAAAAGTGCCATATTCTCTTTAGAACCATTGGGAGGATATACTAATCGTATAATGGCGCTTTCGTTTTCCATTGTACTACTAGGCATAAGGTCATCTCCCAATAGTAAATTTATTATTGTAGATTTACCTGTGCCTTGACTACCAACTACAGCTATTTTAAAAGGCGATTCGAGGTCACTAGCGTACTGTTTAAACCGTGATTTTATTCCCTCGATAAGCTCAAACATACTATGAACATCTTCTCCATTAGAATCAGAGCTTTTAATTTCTTTTAACTTCTCCGGGAGCTCATCCGTAATTCGAGAAAGTTTTTCGATTGAAAAACTCAAGTCTGTTTTTAATTCTAAGGCTTCGTAGTGTTTCATTAAAAGTGTTTTCTTTTTAGTAATATTTATAGTGGATTGTGATTTTTTATTTTACCCAATCTGATTTCTCACCTACACCTGTAATGATAAGCGTTTGAATAGCTCGCGAAAACACTACATAATATAGCGACTTCTCTTGCTTGAGATAATCTTTCTTTTGGATGTCTGAATAAAGGTCAAAACCAGGGTGTTTGAATGGCACATAATCTTTGCTAAAGCCTCTAACAAATAAATGTTTGAATTCGTGACCTTTTAGATTGTGAAAAGTTGAAACAACTATGGATTCACTTGGTCGTATAGTCGCTTTAATATCTGTGTATTTCTGTTGAAGTTCGTTGAGCAATTTTTTACTTTCATCAACTAATCGATTTGTTCTACTTGCTATACAAATATCACTTGAGTTTACACTATCATTGCTAAGTAACTTCTCTATTTGCTCAGAAATATATTGGTCTTCCTCTTCAGGACTTGAAAACACTTGATATACAGGATCAGATCCGTGCATAAGACTCACATAACCTGTGTTGGTCTCCTTTTCACCGTCAAAGTCATCGTATTGAGTATCTAATAGAATACTAACTGCTTTCTTTTTTATTTCTTCGGTAGTTCGATAGTTCACTTTTAATTTTCTTGATCTACGACCACGGATGTGAATACCTGATTTAGAGAAATTAATTTTTCTTCCATAAATATTCTGAAATGGGTCACCAACCAAAAACAAATCATTCTCTTTCTCATTTACTAATACTCTTAATAGTGACAATTCAAGGTTTGAAAAATCCTGAATTTCGTCACAAATAACATGAGAAAAAGGTTTTTCAGCAGTATCACTGAAATGTGTAATCAATAAATTACATAATTCGAACTTAGTATAATTGGTCTCTTTTGTTTTGATAAACTCTTCGCAAAGCTCCCAAATTTGAGACTTATCTTGACGACCAATTCTAACAGAACGACCAACTCTTGACGTTTTGTAATATTCATTCACTGATTTTACTGAATTAGCTAAAATCACATCATTATACTCGTCCTGCAGAAAGTTCTCGTCAAAAGTAGATGGGTTAAATTCGATAACCTCCTTCCATAACTCTAATTCTTGACTGCTATTAACCATTCCCGACGATTCATCAATGACTTTAAATTCCCTAGCCAACTCAAAAATAAGTTTATCAATATTTGCAATTACTATTTCACTCTCAGGAATATTAAATTTATCTGTAACTGTACTCAAATACTGCGTTAAGCTTTTTGTGAATGTTGTAAACAGTATTGGCTTGTCGAATGATTCTAATTTTTGAGATAAGTGCTTAGCTCTATGCAATGCACAAACAGTTTTACCTGTACCTGCACTTCCCGTAACTTTCAATGGACCTTTAAATTCTCCATAAGCTATAGAACGTTGTGAAGGATGAAGGAATAATTTCCACTTTTCAAAGTCTCCAGATAAAATATTTTCAAGCTCACTATCTTCAGTAAGCACATATACGTTCTTTTGAGCATTAGGACTCAACGTTTCATCTTCTTCAACCTTACCAGCTTCTATTTCTTCTAAAATATCGGCAATAGAAATGCCTTCTGATAGGTAATATAAATATTCATAAACATCTGAAGGTAAATTTGATGCATAGCTTTCTAAATGATCGACTCTTTCAATACTTTTTACTAATTGAATAAGATCATTAGGCACTCCTATACTTGTTAGTTGGTCATCTGTATAAGAAGTATATAGTAATACTGAATCTTTCGTCTTAGCGTCTTTAACTACAGGTTTATTTTTGCTTTTTGGTCGGTCATACATTTGAAAGGATTGCGTGCTTGTATTCCATTCAAAAACTTTGTTTTCAGCCCAATCCATAGCTTCGTCGTGGTTATCAACCCATAATAAATGGAAACCATTTCCCTCTTCAGGTGCTTGAATGATTGCGCGATACTTTTGATCTATCCTAACCGTTCTCAAGGATTGATCTTTGAAAGTATTTATTTTTTCATAGTTGATAGCACTTGACTTAGGGTCTTCTTTGAATTTCTTCATAAACTCCCTAGTTTTCTTCTGTATCTTTCGTGGAAGTACAGAGAAAGCATCAAAAAATGAGTCGTGTATAAACAGTTTTATGGCGTGATTCATCTTATTTTTCTAATTTAAAATTGTCAGGAGTAAAAACCTGATATCCATTTTTTATAAATATTTCTTTCGATTCTGAGTCAAATGGATTCACAACTATTTTTTTGTCGTGAGAGCCTAATTCGGCAGATGCTAAAATGACATCATTATCCATCAAGTCAAAATCTGTATCCGTGTTAAAATCAAAACCATTCTTAGCAAGTAGTTTAACTATATCGTGTAATTCTTCGGAGAAGTTAAGTAGTATCTTTTCGCTTACAGCACCTTCTGATATTGGCGTCTCTTTTTTGATTTCTTTATCAAAAGAATGAACCTGTAGGTTATGAAATTGCGTTAGATTATAAAACCTCCAGAATAAAGCCCAATTATCTTTATCCCAAAACGGAACTGTCTTGTAATAACCGTAACCCTTCAATTCAAAATCTTTAGGGCGAATAAAAAGACCAAAAGTAGCTTCATCCTTTAGTAATATACCTTCAGCATATACATAGTTGGTAAGACTTACTGTGTCTTTTTCAATCTTCTTAGTCGTTCTTTTTTCTAATATTTTTTCAATATTTTCTGGAGTATATGAGATACCCATCATATTACTTTGAGAGTTAAATATGGCTAAACTTGACCAGTTCTTGCTATCTACTATGGTTATTGGATTTATAACCAATTGAAAAAACCGAGTAGCATTGTTGTTATAGTAAACATCCTTAACGTCATATCCCTTAAATGAGTTATGCTTTAGGAAAAATTTATCGGTTATAAATCGTTCGTCCTGCTTTAATCCTATCGCATCCTTATCATTAAAAATAGATTCTGTAAAATCACTCCAAGTAAAGATCCATTGATTATATCTTCCAGATTCAATGATGCTATTTCTAATTTCTAAATCTTTTGGAAAACGCTCACTGTGATTCTTACTTGCGTGATACTCATAACCATCAAGATAAATTACAATATCCTTGATTGTTTCGATTTCATCTAATGTAGACTTCTTACCATCTTTAGTAATTCCCACACATTTTAAAACAAAATCAGGACGTGTTTTCTTTTCGATACCGAAAAGCCACCTTTTTAGGTTTTGTGGATATACTTTATAGACAATTTCGCTACCATAATAAACGAGCTTAAGTTTATAAATTTTAAGCCCCATTTCGTTATCAGGCTTAAAAGATGATCCTGGAAATTTATTTGCAAAATCTTCAAGAAGCGTTACAAACTTCCATTCTAAATCAGATTCTTCATTATTGCCGAACGTGCTTACATTTTGAAGGCTTTCTATGCTATTCCACTCATCTGTCTTTTCTAGGATATTAGAAAATAGTTCTTCTGCTTCAGAACGACTTAAAATAGTTCTCTCATATTGATTACCATAAGTATAAATACATCTATAACAGCCATCTTTACCTTCTTGTTTACAAGAACAGAAGGCTATACGCTCATAAGCCTTTTCTAAAATTTTCGTAAAAACAGTCGTGTCAAAAAGCTTGGATAAATATCCTGTTCCTCCAGGAATAGTTTCATAGAAAACGAGGTATCTATCTTTTCTATTTGTTGTTTTATTGAATATTTCATTTTCTCTAATTAAGATATGATCTGGACGACCTTTAAAATATTCTTTTAAACCTAATTGAAGACCTGCTTTAAATAATGCAATGCGTTCTTCAGATCTAAAATCTTCTATAGGAAGTAAAATAGATAATGCTTCTGTATTGAATTTACGATACAAGTAAATCTCATTAAAAACGTCATCTATTGCATCATCATAAAGCGCTTCACGATTAGAACAATAAGGAAAATGATATGCTCTATCTCTATTGTTTAATTCCCTTGCTGTTAAAGGGCGTTCTGTTGATTTCCCACACGTTTTACATACTACGAAACCAACTTGCGGATGCTTTGCTCCATTAATTTCAATCTCTCTAGTGCCAAAGAAGCCTTCTTCTCTAATACCTGTGTTTATTTCAAGATAATCTACGTCTTGAAAAAATTCAATTCCAAATGGCACTCTCTTTAAAACGTGAGCACCTTGAGAGGACGAATGATTAATTTTTATATGAACAGATTTTTGATAAAACTTACGTTCTCTTTCATCTGAAGAATCTGTGATTTTAGAACGTTCTTTATCATTAACAGATAATACACCTTGAAGCCTTACGAGTAATTTTCTGTTATTTAAGCTTGACCAAGAACCGTGACCACAAATAGGACATTGGGTTTGTTGATTTTCTTCTACGTCAATTTCTTTCTTTAAGTGATCGCAATTACTACAAAAACGATGTTCTTCATAATCCTCTTGTGACTTAATTTCTAAGCCTTCAGATTTTAATTTATGCCCTTGAGAATAAAATGTATTTGCTGGTGCAAGCTCTGTTAAAGCTGATGAACTAGGTCTAACTATTTCGCTAAAATCTTCGTATTTATATTCTGTTTTACCATCAACTTCTTTCTTTCTTTTAATTTGTGCATTTAATGTGACACCAGTTTCAGGAAAAGCATAATTAGGTAATACGCTTACATTGGTTAAGTATTCAATAACATTTCGGCTATTGATGTTATGGATAGCGCTAGATAATGCTCTTTTCTCATTCTTTAGAATTACCGTTTCATTACCTGTTTCTGGTAAGCTTTTAAGTCTCTTAGTTACTTGTTTTACCTTATCAGCATAGTATTCTAATTCTTTTAATAAATTAGGATGAATACCTGTTAGCTTATTTGTAAGTCTTTGCGAACTCAAATCTTCAAATATAGATTCAAGACTCAATGATTTTTCTCCTAACTGATCTTTATACTGGTCAACAAACGATTCATATAACACCGTTTTATTACTTTCAACATACGAAGCTATTTTTTGAAACAAGAAATTTGGATCACCTGGCTTTAATGACTTTAATCTCAACATTCTTACCAGTGGCGGTATCTTGTTTTCTTCTGGATCAAGTGCTGCCCAATTATCAAAACAGTAGGCCATAAAGTGTCGTTTTAAAATGTCCTTAGCCTCTAGATAACAAGCTGGAGTTTTAATTTCTCCACTCATCATATCCTGTGGATCTTGGAAATAATATAAATCGTGTGCATCACGACCTGCCAGATTTAAAATCATTGAAGTTCCACTTGATCTTCCTGCACGACCTATACGTTGTAAATAATTTCCAGTTTCTGGTGGTAGGGAAGAATTGAACGTAACGTTAAGATCCCCTATATCAATACCCATTTCTAATGTAGAGGTTGCCACCAATACGTTAGTGCTATTTTGCCTAGGCTGTTTTTTAAAGTCGTATTCTAGTTTCTCTCTCTCATTTCTATCAATAAGTCCCGTATGATCTTTAGCAAATATTCTTAATGAACGTCCACGATTATAAACCATACGGTAATAATCTAATTGTGTGTTTTCTGCAACCTCATACTGACCTTGACAGCGGTACTGTAAACATTTCATTCCGTCAACCAATGAAGCTTGTATTGCACCAGTATTGATTTGATGACCACATTTAGAACAACCATAATGAGCTACCTCAGCGCTTAAATAAATACTATCCTCAGACAACCCATAGTTTGTTACTCCAGCAGCAACACGCTTATCTAATATTTTATTAGAGTCCAAGTAATCTAATAATTGAGCGTAAAAGTCATTTATTAAAATAGTTTCTTCCTGAATAATCTCTTGAAAGCACTTTTTAAAATAGGCGCTAAACCAGTTGTCTTTAGAAGACGTTTGCACCACATCAAAAGCTTTAGTATTTGTACCACTGGCAAGCGCAAGAAACTTAGGTAATCTTGAGGATTGCCCAAAGTTCTTCATTAAAAAATACTGCTTATTAACATTCCCTCTATGACCTATGAGATAAGAGTTGGTGCGCTCTGTCCTGTATTTTTTAAGATATTTATGATCTACACCACCTTTGGTTCTCAACCTATGCAGAAAACCGTTCAAGAATTTTAAAAATGGTTCTTTGTCTATGGCAGTTCCTAATTTATTTTCATCGAGCCAATATTTCATTTGGTCATAGACCTCGCTCATTAATTCACTATCAAAATAGGTTGCCGAAGCTCCTGTTTTTTCAAGTGTACGACCTATCATCGCGCTATATGAAAACTCAGACCATATTTCCCAAGACATTCTATTAGAAAACTCTTTATCAAAGACACTACTAAATTTTCCGTTCTTGTTCTTATAATCGTCTATTTCTAATCGTGCTTCACAATCTGGCGGAAAAAATTTATAATAGTAGGCTTCTAAATTCCCAGTTCCTTCATCATCAGAATTTGCTTTCCAATGTTCTATAAATCTATCATACACTTGCGGTAGTGTAATAGGTTCTTTTACATCTTTTAATATCGCTTGTATCGCGTGACGCATACCAAACCTAAAGTTTCTATTTTCTATAAAACCTGCTTGGTGCGCTGCATCTTGAACTCCATTAGTAAAAGCAAGTAATTTACGTTGTCCATCTTTTGTAGGATCAGTGGCTGTGGCTAATACTTGAGCTGTTGCTATAGATTCTAAGGTTGGTACACCAGTTCCTATTAATGCAAGTGTATTACGAGAATTACAATGTGGACATATTTTGTCTATTCTATTTCCTTCTACAATACGTGTTCCTAGTATTTTAAAGTAATCATTACTCTCATAATTATCGTAAATACTTAACGAGTGTGGATGTAAATATCCATCTATTGCGTCTCCAGAGTGCGTATAATCAGAAGCATATACTTCTGGATAATCACGTTCTTCAAGACTGCTTATAAAATATAGGTTCTTGTTCTGACTGTGCGCCATTAATTGCTGACGTGTTCTAGATAGGTCTTCTTCAAAATGAGCGTTTTGCTCTTTCTTGATTCCTATCCATCCACTACCACCACATTCTCTACAAAAGTATGGCGGTAACGCTTTTACAGGATCGTTAGGGTTTATATCACTTTCCCATTCAAAAACTGCTGTTGGTTGCAGTTTACGTACTATTTTAGACAGACTGCGCAACCAGTATGTAATTTGTAAGTATAAGAAAGGAAACTGTTTTGTACCAGATTGCTCTTTAGCATAGGTAATAAGTGCTAGCAAAGAACCAAAAAGTAGATGGATCTCTTTTTCATCTATGTCAAGTCCTATTTTTTCTTTCCATCGTTTTAGCTTTGGTTTAATTTCAACGACGTCAGACTTAGTGAGTTTTAACAACTCAAAAAACCATTTGTTCTTTTTGAGTGCAAACCCTAAATCTTTAGGCGATAACCCTGTAAAACCCCAAAAAGTTAGCTGTCGTTCTAAATAACTATCATACGTATCCTTTTCTTGAAAAGCACATTTTTGAATTTGCTTAATGTCAATAGTAGGTTCTTCTAAGTTATCATCAAAAAACTCGTCTGGTTCTAAACGCTGTTCTTCTATAACCGCATCTGTGGTTACTTTTACACCAAATACTTTTGAAAAGAAATCGACCAGTTCTAACTTTCCTTGATCTCCGCCTCCCATTGTTGCAGATGTTCCTACGGGAATAACTTGATCTTTAGGTAGCTTTAACTTTAATTTTAAGCGACGTATTAAATTTGCAACGTCAGATCCTTTTGCTCCATCATACGTGTGAAGTTCATCTAGTACTATAAACTTTAAAAGGTCTGTATTCTTAAAGTTATGGCTCCATAGATTATGAAATCTTGATTGCAATAATGCAAAATCAAGCATTTTAAAATTGGTGAGCAATATGTCTGGTGGCGACTTTACAAGCGTATCTCTATCTTCAATAATATGGTCTTCGCCCATACGAGTCGCACGAGTTCCGTTTTTATCTTTTCCTTCTCCTATAAAAAGTCCGGCACGTATTTTTCCTTTTAGTTCACCATCATTAAAATCATTAATCTCTTCTGCAATCCTACGTGCTTGATCTGTTGCCAGTGCATTCATAGGATATAAAATAATTGCTTTTATACCTGGTTTATCTCTATGTTGATAGCAATAGTCGAGTAGCGGGAATAAAAAACTCTCTGTCTTACCAGATCCTGTTCCTGTTGTTAATATTACAGGTTCGGGCTTGTGGTCGTTACGTGTAGATAATTTGAGAAAAGATAAAAACTGATGATGATAAGGATCAAAAGGTGGTTTTACATATAACGCTTTCGCGAAAGCGTCCTTGTCATCATCTGAAGTAATCTTATCAAAGGGCAGTCTTAACTGCATATATGGACCTTTAAACATTCCCTTGCGTTCACTCAAAAGGAAATCTTCAAAAGATTGATCCAATAACGGATCTTCAAAGTTGAAAGTAGATCTTAGATAATCTACCACTGCACGTTTTATTTCGTTTGCTTGTAATAATGGTAGCATCTATATCTTCTTGTTTAGTATGTTCTTTATTTCTTTCATTATTTACCCACCTTATTCACCCACTTTAAAATAGATATATGTTTAACGACTCTATTAATAGTAGTTTCTTTATTATTTATTCACCCACCTTATTTACCAACCTTCATTTGTAATGTTATCTTAATGTCTTTATTTACTAGTCTTTTAAGATCTATATGTTTGATTTATTTACCAACCTTATTTACCAACCTTGTTTAAAGACTATTTACTAAACCTTTATTATCAGTATGTTTTAAATTATTTATTCACCCACTTTATTTACCAACTTCACCTTCAGGATCTATAAAATGTAATAGCCAACTACCACCTTTTGTTCCTATTCTTTCTAAGAGACCTAAATCTTTTAAAACATCTATATTTTTATCTATAGCAGTTTCACTAACTCCTATGTGTTTTGAAAGCTCATTAATAGTGACCTTATTATTATTTTGAACTTGCTTTATGATTTCGAGTCTTTTAGTTGAAAGTTTATCTTCCCACTTATTAATCCATTTTTCAAAATCAAATGGTCGTCTTAAGGTTACCGTAAACATTCCATCAAAAGAAAATTGTGGTGCTTGTAAATCATTTTCTTTCATAAGGTCTTTAATACGACCTATACCAGAACCTATTTGCTCTACCATACGCATACGTGCAAAAAGCCCAAATACTAATGGATTGCGACTGTGACTTCTTTTACCAAAATATTTAGGCGACACAGCACTTACCAGTCCACCAGGATTAGCAATTTCTATGCGGTCTTCAAAAAGTTCTATGGTAATGGTTGCACCTCTATCATAATAATCTCTATGGGCAAGTGCGTTAACAATAACCTCTTTAAAGGCAGTTTGTGGTATTTCCCAGATTTCTTCGCGTGGACCAGTTGTACCTTCAATAGCATAGCGTACATCTAGTTTGTTTTTTAACCATTGTATCGCCTTTTTATACTGCACATATAATGGTCCAGTAAAGGTTTTATCATCACTAATATATCGCTTGTCTTTACCGTCAAAAGCGACACAACGCACTACTGCAGTATCTATGTGTTCTTGCGGTTCATTAGCAAAAAACAAAACGGCTCCATTTTTAAAGGCAGCGTTTTGATCTTGTAGCTTTAAATTTCTAAATATTTGGGCGTTAGGTACTGCGCTCGATAAATTTGCTTCTGCCTTAAACTCGTTTAAATTTTCTGTGTGAATACCTGTTGTAACGTCAAAAGCTGGACACGGTGTTTCATCAAAATAGATGCGATCTGCTTGCTGAAAGAAATCACGCATTTCTTCGATCTCTGTTACTTTTTGAGAGTTAGGGCCATTACGCACGTAAATGGCTCCACTTAACGCATACGGTTTTTGTACTCCAGAAGGAACTTCTATAACCCAAACTTCTTTACCATCTACATCTACCGAATATACATCACAACTAAGTGTTGGTTTAATTTCTCTAATACTGTTTTGAATGGCAGAGCGTTTTGCATTATCTATGGTTGCGCCTTGTATTACATTATCATCATCTACACCAATTAAAACAGTACCGCCAGATGCGTTAGCAAAAGCGCATATTTCTTCTGTTACCTCTTTTACTTTATTAGGTAAGCGTACTTTAAATTCTGCATTGTAACCTTCTCCAGAAGCCGCAATACTTTTTATGTCTTTGTCTGTAATCATACTACTGCGTCTTCTGTTTTAAAAATGGACTCAAAATATACCCAAGCTGTTTTATAATCTTCTATACGATTATTACAAATATATTTTATGATATCATCTTTTTTAACAGCTTTTCCTTTTAAGTCATATACCTGCTGATTATCATTTTTATACAAAACAGGAAATTGAACTTTATAAACTTGAATTAAATCAATTAAACTCAAGCCTAAATTTAGAGCAGCAATTACATCTATTTCTATTAAAGCTTGTCTTCTTTCAATATCAGATTTAAAAGAAGTATTAATATCCCAATCTGAAAGAGACCAATTAGAATCGTAATTATTTATTTTTTGACTAAAGCAATCATTTTCTGGCAAAAAGTCTAAATTACTATTCCATAAATCTTTATAATCTTCTGTAACGCAATTTAAACGAAGACCTCTATTTAATAAATATTTATTGGGCTTGCTAAAGTGAGGTAGATTTTCAACAACGTTAAACCAAATATCTCCAGCTCCAGTAATTCTTATTAAAAAATCATAAATAATAGAATAAGAATAGAAACTAAAAGACAAAGTATCAATCTGCTTATTAAAGATAATAGAAAGACAATTATTTGTATGAACATAATTGGGAGGCATAATAGCACCTATAAGTGTTCTTTCGTTCGTATTTAATGCACGTCTCCTATGAATATGAAAGTAATCAGTATGAGTTTTTTGTGGCTTATTTAATTTAAAAACAGTTCTAGGTAAAAAATCTTGTTCGATAGAGGTTAAGTCAATTTTAGAATAATCTCGATGATTTGCACATCCTTCATTGGGATTTTTATTAAACGGAGTGCCTACGTAAAAATGTGGGCCAGAAATAACAAACTCACTTCGTTTAACATATTGACCTACTTTCTCAATTATATTATTTTTCTGACCATTAGTTTCATTTATCATTTGCGTGGAAAATACTTTATCAACATCACAAACTTTTCTTCCTAAAACAGCAACTTTCTCTAAAATTCTTATCGTAGCTGTATCGTGTAATAAAGGTAATTTGACATATAAATAGTTTTTAGTCTGCGGTTCCAAAACTTTATTAATTGATTTTAAAAGACCGTTATCAACTCTTATCAATCGATTTTGATTACCTCTCAGTTCCCAACTATTTTCGTCATTTTTAATTCCTAAAATTTCATTGGTATTTTGGTTGTTAAATACTTGTTCTATCGTAGAAGGGTGAAATAAATTACTTATTGCAATAAAGTCGGGATTAGTATTTAAATTGTCAATAATTACTACTTCATATTTTTTCGCATTTCCAACTTCGGCAAAAAGTTTCAACTCATTATTAAATCTATAGAGGTATTTTAACTTTGGATATAATTCTTCTCTAAAAAGAATATCATCAGAACTATCAAATATCCCCTGATCTATGACCATTCCTATTCCACTATTACTTAAGTTTAAAGAGTTTTCCAAAACAAGTTTATATAAATTGCTTTTACCTTGACTAAAGACAAAATTATTTTTTGAATTAAAGAATTGCTTTAGTCCTGTAAAAGCTATTTCATCTGAATAGTAATCTTCTTTTAATTTAATGTTGCTATTTATTTTTGCTCCTAAAATCTTTTGAATCTTTGGAGAAGAATATCCTCGTATTACTGCAATAGGGTCAAAATCGCCATAAAAACTAACAATATCAAAATTCACTTTTATCCAAGGCGGATTACCAACAATCACATCAAAACCACCTCGCTCTTTAAAAACCTCTATAAATTCAATCTCATTATGAAAAAAGCGATGTTGAATAGCTAGTTTTTCTACGTTTTCTATACGATCGCTGGTGTCAAATAAGGTTCCTGCTTTTACTTTTTTACGTATCTGGTCTTTAATGTCTTGCGAAGATCCATTTGCAAGCAACTCGTTACTGTCTATTTGTAATATAGACTCTACCTCATTATACCATTCTGTACGGTTGGGTAATAATCTAACATCGCGCACATCCCAAAACCATAAACTACACCAGTAGTCCAGAATCATTTTTAACTTAAAATAAGGTGCGCTACGGTTTTTACGCGAGTCTGTTAAGCGTTCTTTCTCGTCATAGCCTTTGGTAGTGGTTTGTGGATTAGGCTGCCCATATACTTGGTAAACAGATGCAGTATCTTTTACCATACCCATTTGCTGTTTATAATGTTCTTCTAGCAAGTAATCTATAACGTTACTTATTTTTTCTAGTCGGTTTAATTCTACTCTGGTTAATGGTTTTTTAAAGTTATCACGCCAGTCTTTAAAGCCATCTATTTCAACATCAGATAATTCACTTTTTAATAATTTAATACCATAACTCGGTACCATATTATCATCTGGTAATAGAAAATGATAGATTTGATTTTGCTTTCGCGAAAGCGTACCACTCTTATTCCACGACACACGTTTTGGTGCTTTATCCCACCACGGTTTTGGAATAGGCTTTTTAGCAATTTTACCGTTTGCTAATACCGGAAATTCTTCTAAACAATCTTTATCATTATACACTTTTAACCAAGCGCCCACAACTGCATTACCAGCACCTAAGCGGTGCGCAAAAAATGGTGTTTCCATATTTTTGTGCATACAGTTAAGCCATAGTGAGAGTTTACCAAGCTCTACCGCAGTAGGGTTAAGATCTACACCATACACATTATTTGCAGCGAGGTAGGCTTTAACCTTTTGTAATTCGTCTTTATACACACCTGGCGTAATGCGCTTGCGACCAGCTGCTTGTTCTTCGTTTTCTTTTAACTCTAAATAGGCAACTGCCAGTTGGTTAATTACTTCGTTATGGAAGGCTGCTGCTCCCATTGCAGGTTCCAATATTTTAAGCTCCAAAATCTCATCTGCACAAGGTGTGCCTGTAAATGTGCCATCTACAATGGCTTGGGTTGCTTTAAGACGTTCTAGAATACCTTTTAGGGTATATTTTACTGTGGTTTGCGTAAGTACTTCTGGTGTATAGTAAGACGCTGAGTTTTTACGATCACGACCATTAAGGCGGTACACAAAATGCCCTTTTGGGATAATAACATCTTGCTCTGGATGCTCAATTTCTTTTAAAATTTCGGTTTCTTTAAAATCGTCTCGTCTGGTTTTAGGCACTAAAAACGTACCGTCAGATCCGTTCTTGTCTTTGGCATTTTTTACTTCTATCAACTCTTCTCTTGCAAAGAAACCAGAGTAAGACAGTAAACTTTCATACACACTACCTAATTGGTTAATACCCAGGTTAGAATACGAGATTCTACCGGGTTGTTTTCCTTTTGAACCTTTAGAAAGTGATAAGCGCACCACAATTTCTTGCAATATCTTATTACGAAACTGGATGCCTTTTAATTGTTTAAGAGATGCATTATCAAATAATGGTGAGTCTAAAGGTCGCATCTGGAACCCATCTTTTAAATCTGATCCTGTATGCAGAAAATCGAATAGTTTCCATAAACTTTCTGAAAAGAAATACCCATTGCGAGACGAATCTGTAGTAAGCGCTACCATCTCAAGGTCGCGCAACATTTCTAGACTGTATCCTTTTTGATAGGTACTATCTTTTATAGGTAAGATTTCCAAATCTGCTCGTGATTCTGCATAGAATAAGAAGAGTAATCTGTACACCATTTCGAGGCATTCATCTTTAAGCTCTCTTGCAAAATTCTCATTATCTAATAGTGTTACGATTTCTCTTTTAGCTTCGTGTGTTTTTGCTTGTGAGGTTTTATAATGAATTGCTTCATTAGCAAGTGCTTCTACAGCATAAATTACCGCACTTTTTAATGTTACTGTTACGCCATAGCTTGCTTTGTGCGCATCTTCTTCAAGACCAACGAGTACACTTTCTGTTTCTGAAATAAATTGCTTCTTAGCTAATAACGCATAGAATAAAGCTAGTAAATTTCTATTTGAGGCGGTTTTAGTGACTGTAAAAAGCTCTTCTAAATCAAAAAGTAAGTAGCTATCAAACTTCCATTTTTCATACTGAATTAAAAATATTTTAGGACCAGCAAGCATAATGAGATATACAGGTCGTTCTTCTTCAGGCAATAAAAATAATTCTGAAAGTGCTTCTTTTATGACCTCTGGACGAATGTCATAACCATCCCAAGAGTCTGGAAGTACCTTTTCCCAATCGTCTTTTATATAGCTTTGTTCATACAAACCGTCTGCATCTACATCACCTATACTAATCATAGGCTGCATTTCCATTATGTAGAGATACGGCTTGTCGTTTTTATTGAATCTGTAACGTACAGGAATAATTTTTTTATCATCCATTATTACAGGTTCATCATAAGCGCGTACGCCATTGATATAGCCTAAAGCCTGTAGTAGTTCTGTATGGAAATCGTGTGTGCGTTTTACCTTGTCCTTTGTTCTGCGCAAGTTTAAGTAGTCGTTCTTAAACTTATAATACTTCTCGCTAAGCGGCGACATTTTACTTGTAAATTCCTTTATGTGGTCTGCGCCATAGCCCGATTTATCAAACACTTTCTTTGGGAAATCTTCATCAAAGAAATGCTGAGAAAAGTAATCGCCTATATTTTCTAAAAATTCTATCATTAGTCGTTATGCATTATAAAATACTGCCAATACTCTTAAAAAAGGCTCATTTTCTAGTTGAAAATACTCGTTATAGAATTCGTCCATTTGTTCCTTAACATAGTTTACCTCGCGTTGTCTTTTCTTTTTATGAAACGAACCACCACCAGCTTTTTCATCGCTAAATTTTAGTTCCATCTGCGCTTCTGAAACGCTTAACCAGTTTTTAAGCTTGGCTTGATATACTTCTAATTTCTCTTCCATTTCATCTTCTAAACCACCTTGAATCTTGAGGTTATAAAACTGCTTTGCGCTTTTAACCGCTTCTGGAAGTAATGCTTTTACACTATCTAACTGTACGGAAGTGGTTTCGAGTTCTGGTAAGGTGTCTTTAAGACGGTATTCATTTAAGAACTCTTCAAAATTTTCTAAACTACCAACAATAGAACCATCAAAAGATTTTCCTATCACATAAGTTTTAGAAAAAATAGGTTTCCCTTGTTGATTAGAAGTAATGCCTTGAAACACAAACCAAGCGGTGTTTTTAGGCAATGGCTCGCGCAATCTTGCCACCAATGCTTTACCACGATCTACCTGTCCTAACAGTTTGTATTGCATCCATTTAGCAATAGGGTTCAAATCATATAATAACTGGAAATTTGGCCACTCATTTTGTTTTTTTCTGGCTCTTATAATAGACTGCTCAACAATTTCTGCGTCTGTTGTTAAATTAAAAGTTTCATTCTTTTTTGGGAATGCTTCTTTAGGCATATCATACAACACACCTTTAGAAGATAGCTCTTCAAACTGCTCTATCTCTATCACTTTATCATCTCTATCAATGGTAATACGAGGAATCAATCGCTCGTCTTCTGCTTTTAACTCATCAATTAATGTGGCGTAATAGCTAAAGTCATCTTGATAAAAAGAAGCAAAACCTTCATCTTTTTTGGTTTCAGCTCTAGTTGTAGCGCTATCTTCTGTAAGACCGGTTAACCAATCGTCATCAATCGCATCTTCATCTTTAGTATCTAAAACAGAAGCGTCACCTGTTGCTAGCGCTTTTTCAACCAACTTAATTTCCTGTTGCTGGTCATAAAAGCCCATTACACTTCCTGCATCACCTAAACTCTTGTGGACTTCTTCTTCCTTTTCTTTTAGTTTTTCTACAATACGAATATCGCCTTGTACATCTTCACTTTTTGAATCTGAAATCAAGTAGTAAATAAATGGCGTTTCGGTTTGTCCAAAACGGTCAATACGACCATTACGCTGGTCTAGCGTGATGATAGACCAAGGGATATCATAATTAAACATTTGATTACAGAAATAGTGAAGGTTTACACCTTGGCTACCAGCATCTGAAGCTAAGAATAGTCTGATCTCGCTATCTTCTTTTGAGAAGTCCTCTAAAATATCTTGTTGTTGTGTATCGGTAAGGCTTCCATTAAACTGAACGACTGCTTTTGGTTTTAATCCGAAGTCTTCCGTTAAATTCTTTTCTAGTTCGTTTAAGGTGGCACGACGTTCTGCAAAAATGATGATGCGCTCATCATTCTTTCTTCCTTTCCAACCCATTTGATCTAATTTGAACTTAAGCTGGTTGTATTTAGAATCGCTTTTCTCGTTTACTATCTTTTGAAGAATTGTTCTTAAATCATCAAGATGCTCTAAAACGCCTTCTTCATCTACATTTTTTTCAATTCTTTTAATTACGGTTTCCAAACAGGCTTTAGGCGAAGACATATAGGCTTTAAACAATCCTATAGAGAATAAAAGTGCTCCAAAGTTATGATTGCCATCGCTTTCTTCTTGGGCTACTTTTTTAAAATCTTGAATGATTCTAAGTGCTTCTTCTTCGTCTTTATTTAGCGGACAATCAATTTTACTCGTAATACGATCTCTAAAGGCATCACCTACTTCATCTTCAATATCTTTTTTAAAGCGACGTACATATAAGGGCTGAATATCCTCTTTAGTAAACTCGCCATTAAACGGAATCGCTGTTGGGTCGAGCATCCCAATAAGGTTTGCGAAATTCTCACGCTTACCGTTATGTGGTGTAGCCGATGTTAAAACCATAGCTTCCGTGCGTTCAGATAAAAATTTTGCTAAACTACCACGTTGAGAAGCTACATTTGCAACCGTATGACATTCATCAATAGCAACGATATCCCATTTTACTTTTTCGAGATAATGCCTGAATTTACCATTGTGCTTTAACGTGTCAATGGAAACAATCACTTTATCATAGTAATCAAATGGATTCTTATTTGAAGGTATTTCAGTTTTAATTCTGGCAATACCTTTACTATCCAATCGTACTAACGGAATAGCAAAACGTGACCAAATCTCTTGCTGAAATTGAGCAAGAATAGATTTTGGTGTTACTACCAGTACTTTTTTTCCTTTTCCGCGTCTAATAAGTTCTGCAAGAAATATACCTACTTGAACCGTTTTACCCAATCCTACAGCATCTGCAATCAATATTTTAGGTTGTGGTAATTTAAGTGCTTTTATAGTGGACTCATACTGATAGCTTGCGCCACGTATGGCAGCTTTGTGAGCTATCTCAATATGTTCAGAATAGTGAGATGAATTTCTAAAGGTAGTTTCAAGAAAGAGCTTTGTTTGTCTGTAATGTGTAGACCTATCTGCTTGTAATTCCGTTTCCTCTGGCTGAATGACTTTGTAGTCTTCAAGTCTTAAATCAAATTGAAAACTTTGACCATAGACCAGTTCAGAAATCCCTTCAGCATCAATGATGTTGCGTTCCCTGTTTGTAACAATAAAATCTTCACCTCTTAAGCTAATCCGTATTCCTGGACTAACATTTTTGGTTTGTTGGGTTAGTGTATCGTTGTTCAATTTATATCTTGTTGGTCGTTAAACATTTTCAATTGCAAGTCTTAGTGCTTCCTTAGAGAATTTCTCGCTTCTTACTGTTTTTAAAATCTTATCTGCCAGCCACATTGTAATCAGTTCTTTTTTTGGCTGTTTAAAGATTTTTGCCAGCGCGTCTATGTCCTCTCTTCTAAAAGAGCGTTCACCGCGTTCCATCTTACTTAGCATTGCTTGATCCACATCTAGCTTTGCAGCAAGTTGCCGCAACAGGATATTATTAGCTTCTCTCAGTGTTCGTATGTGTTCACCTATCATTCTCAGGGAGTTTTACATTAAAAGACTTGACAAATATTGGACAATTTAAGAATTATGTGGGAGATTATTTCTATTTTGTAGTCTTATAATTTCAAGATTTTTGATGAGCATACGACAATTTGAAACAGCACAAGTAAAAGCACCATTTTTAGGCAAGCCGCATTACCCAATATCAGGCCTAGACCAACTAGGATTAAATCTTACAAGTGAGCGTATTTTTGACTTGCTACTACCTGGGCTTAACAACGTAACTGGTCGCATACGATACTATTCTTTTTATTGTTGGTTTTTTGATTGGTACGCTTCTCAAGTTAGAACCACATCCAGAGGCAAACAAAACAGCTATCTAAGAAGAGCAGAGTTTCTACTATCACTAGTAGCAGCTCATAAAGAATTAAGTGGTGTTCCTGGTATTACAAAAGCGTTGACAATTTATGCAGAGAGTGCCGAAAACATTGACCTCACAAAAGGAACACAGGAAGGATCTAAAAGCGAAGGATCTTATTGGAAAAATCCACGAGGAGTTCTTGGTCAGTATTACATCAGTTCTATAAAACAAATGGGTATTCTTGGAGATCAAGGCGATAAGGAAGGGTTGTATGTACGTACCGATTTTCAGCACGAGACTAAAGTTTCTGGCAAGCAACTAGCTGATGCTTTTGGATTAAATACTTCTAATACATCTCACGTTTTCGCGAAAGCGATAGAAAACAATTTTGTCACTAAGACGGATCTGGAGTTGTTGAGTAATGAATTTAATATGCTTAACATACCCAATGATAGTGAAGAACAACAGCTATTATGGCAACTTTTTTCTGGTGTTGATCGTCCTAAAGAAAGTGAAGAGACTTATTTTAGAAAAGATACTATTAAGCTTCTATTGTTTAATGTAGACATAAATGATAGTGAGGCAAAATACGAACAATTGAATGTTCCTTTCTCTATTTATAGCGATGGTTGGAATGATGATTACTCTGCCTCACAAAAACTTTGGTATTTCTTTATCGTTGAACAGTTTTGGAGTGTATCAAGTACCGGTTGCTTAGATGCTTTTCTTAAAATTTTAGATGAACAGTCCAGGAATAACTGGATAGACGAGATTGAATTAGTTGACCACATTATTTCAAAAGTTCTTGACTTGTTTGAAACAGAAGGAGTCAATGTAGAGTCTGATCTCTTTTTTGGGATTCCTTTTACGGAACACTCTATAGAAGAGCTAGTATATCTTTCAAAAACAGAAACTGATCCATATATCAAAATATCATTTTCACTTTGCGCAATCCAGAAATTAGTTCTGGAAAATAGTGCAAGTAAAGGTGAGTTATTAGAAATTTCAAATAGGTTTAAAATCCATACTGCCAGTAGCTTTCTTATTTCTTATGATGACTTTAAATTAAAACAAGATCTCACTATCAAGGAATTTATAAGATATTTTCTTACGCGCAATGTAATTAACAGGCATCATTTTGTAGCACTAAGAAAATTAAACGCAACACAGAACAGTGCAAAATTTTACAGAGAGGATGGAATGATACGCTTAGTAGATCATTTTATGTATGATTACTCTTCCCCACGAATCCATACACTCGTTGACTTTATGCGTGATTTAAACATTATAGATGCAGATAGTACAGCACTAACTCAAAAAGGACAAGAACATTTAAAAATGCTTGCCCAATGAAAATAGAAAGATCTAACATACTAGAGCTTATAGGTACTGGAAAGAACAAGTACCATAGTTGCGTGATTACAAGTTATAGTATTGACCTCGCTTTTTTTGAACAACTTATATTGCCCAGATTACGAGGTGCAGGAATTACTAACATTAATCTATTTGTAGATGCGTCAATGTTAGAAAAGTATCTCGCATCACACCTGGGCGATAGCCTTAAAAAGTTTAATGCAAATTATAGTATAACACCAGTTAGCATAACAGGAGCTTTCCACCCTAAAATGCTTTTCTTAGCAGGAAAGGATAAAGGATATCTTTCAATAGGTAGTGGTAATATAACCTCAAGTGGTCTGCTTTATAATGATGAGATATGGTCATCATTTTATACTTCAAAAGAACGATTAAGTGCACAGCCAATTTTCAAATCTGCTTGGCGATATATTCAATCACTATCGTCCCATAGCTTAGGAATCAACCTCACTAAGATTAATTGGATAGCACAGCATTCGCAATGGATATCAGATCTAGAAGATAATCTAGATACTAAAGCTATTATTAAAGATTCTGAGTTTAGTATGTTTTATACACAAAACTCAAAGTCATTGTACAGTGAGGTTATAAATGCGCTTTCGCGAAAGCCAAAAAGCATCAAAATAATCGCACCTTATTACAACAGGTCTGGAGCGTTCTTACAAAAGCTTATTGATGACTTGGTTCCTGAAGAAATCCATTGTGTTGTCGATACTAGCAATGGTATTCTACCTGTAGATTTTAAATCAGCTATTTGTCAATTCTCGGACTGGAAAGATGTTATCAATACAGAAAACTCTAAAAGCATACAGCGACTTCACGCAAAGATTATTCAAATCGAATATGATGAAGAAACAGTATTTATTTTAGGAAGCGCAAATGCGACCTTAGAGGCCTACGGAATAAGCAATAGAGCCTTTAAAAACGATGAAGCGGTTATTACTATACGAACTAAAAAAGCCAAAGACTTTATAAAAGAATTGGGTATTCAAATCCCAAAAAAAGGAACACTTGATATTAAAAATACTGTAAATACAGCATCAGACAATATAGAAATCACCTCAGACTTATTGAAAATTAAACACGTCGAGTTAAGTGATGATATCGTTTCCATTTTATTAGGTGAAAAACTTACCAGTGAATGTGTATTAAAAACGTTTGATAGTAATAATATCATACTTGAGAATATAAATCTATCACTCAATTCTAAAACGATCCAAACCTCACTTAAGGTTATTCAAAGTATTTTTAAGGTTGCCTTATATAGTTCAGTCACAGAAAAACGCATCTCAACCTTTGGATTGATTCAAAATGTCAAAGCCCTTAAAAAATCTAATCCTGATGAACGTCTGGCTCGATTACAGAGTTTTGAGCATTTAGATATATTTAGTTCTTTAAATTATGAGCTGGTATTAGATTTCTTAGATCAAGAACAAGTCTTTAAAGATAGCTCGGCGTCACAAGCTCCTTTATTGGTAAACAATGAGGTTAACGAAGATGAAGGCGAAGTGATTTCTGAAAACGAATACAATAAAAATGCAAGTCTAAGTCTTGATGAGCGAGTAACAAACGACAACATAACCTCAATGGTAGAAGAGTTTTTGGATGTTTTGAAAATACGAGACAATCCAGAAGAATTTTCAGACAATGCAGAAGAACTAGCTGCTGAAGCTGGCGATGACGGTTTGGACGAGGAAACAAGTTTAAAACATACCCAATCGTTTATCAATGCGAGTGAAGGTCAACGGATAGCTCGTAAAATTGAGAAAACAATTAAAGCGGTAACTATTCTAATTGATAATCGAAGGATTAATAAAGTATCACAGGACACAAAAAGTCTTAATGCGCTCTTTGTTGGATTTCATATTCTGTTACATTTTTGGGACGAAGTCTATGTTGAAGAACTATCTCAAGTTAAAGTTTACTATAAGCAGCTAGATGAATTGCACAAATTGGAACGTAAATTTGGGTTGAAACGTTTAGAATCACAAATCAACTCTTCAAATTATGAAGTAAGCTATTATGTCGATTTCGCCCTTCTAAACACATTTGTCCTATTTGTAGAAAATAGTAATAAAGCCTTTAAATTAGTTAATAAACCATCAGAACCCATAACATTTAGACATTCAATTATATTAAATAAATACATTCAAGATTATACATCTAAGAATTGGCTATTTGATTTTTTAGATTTAGGCTTGAGTCAAATTATGATTTCATTAAAATCTTCTGAATTTACTGTTGATGTATCACAAAAATTAAAGTTGATAATTCTGAGTAACCAATTAATTAATAAACTGGTATGGAATAATAAGTTTAGTTACTGGAAAGAATTGTTATTACTCAATATCTATGATACTCTAAATCTGTCTGTATTACAAATTGAAAATAAAGACCTGCCTGATAAAATGCTAAACTGGAGTCTTTGCAATAAGTATTTGAAATTTAAACAAATCTTAATTGAAGGCTCATTAAACGGTACTCAAGTAAATGCTCAATTAGTTAATAGTATTGTTTTCAGCAAAGTAATGGGGTTTGGAATGATTCGTAAAGTTCTAAAAGATGCAAAATTGGAATTTTATTCGCCTATTTTGAATAGGGACTTAAAAGAAGATGATGGAGGTGTTTATAAAACTGTCTACATATCAAAACAAGTAAAAGTGTTTTAAAATGGCAACAGACTTACACGCAATAACAAACTCAAAACCGCTTTCTTCCTTTTCGGAGCAAGAGCTAGCCAAAGTTTTGAAAAAGCTAAAGGCATTAAACTGGGAACGCTTCAAGTATCCAAGAATAGTAGATGATAAAGAAATTTGGGTGGAAGCCCTAGGCGAATGGGAAGCTGAGCGGGATGAAGAAGCAGAATACCCTGATATATATTACAGTAGTCCGTACCCAATATCTTTTTATTTAAAAGAAAACCTAGGTATTGTAACCTTCATTTACAAGTATCGATTTCTATACGATATAAGTAATGATGACGAAGAGATCTTAGCATTTAGAAAAGATTTATTCGACTTTATTTCAGTTTTTGGAGCAACAGAAGTTTGCTTTTTAGCAGATAACGCCTGCAATAAGATGTCAAATCTTTTAGAGCTTCAAGCTTTTGAGAATTGCTCTTATGACAAAATTAAAACAGATTTATTAAAAGAATTTGGGAAGCCTGTAACAGACTATAGGAAATTAGAATACGATACACTTAATTATCGAAATATTACTGAATTTATATTCGATGATTTTAAAGATTTCAAAAGCAATTTAAAGTAAATCTTCTTTAAACTTTTTGTCAATTTATTGAAAAACAACTTTTACTATTTTTCCTGTCTAACAATTCGGCACTTGCCTAATGAAAAAGACAGCATACAATTACCACGATTTACAACAGAGTATTGATTCTCTTATTGGAAAATTTGGTTTAAAGAAAACCATTGAAGTCATCGATAGCTTGACCAGCAATACTCAGCTTACGACTCAAGACAAAGAAAAAGTTAAGCTATTACTCGTATTTATAATTTCTCAAAGTATAGAAGTATTTGACCTCAAGGAAGAAAATTTTTATGAGAGTTCTGTGCAAGAATATCGGGAGGCTCGTATGTCTTGTTATTACTTACTGAAGAAATATACCGACTCCAGCTATGCCAAGATTGGCGAGAGCTTCCATCAATCCAAACGTGCTATTCTTTACAATTATCACAAGTGTGATGAGATCCTTTCCATCCCTCAATTCTACAAGCCTTTTGTAGAAAAATTCAAAATCCTCGAAAACAATACCATCAATTTTATTGCAAAATTGAACTAAGCCTATGCAAGATAAAATAGCCCAAGAGGTACAAGATGCCCTTACCGCAAGTCCAAACGAAATCAATTTGGAGCAACTCCAAAATGAAGGTAGCAGCCCATTGAATCAACCTGTAATAGAAAAAGATATAGGAGGTGAGCGTCCAGTTGATATCAAAGAAGAAAAACAGAAAAGTTGGAACGTATGGAAGCCAGAAAAAGAGCATAAAACGCTGGACGAATTAGAACTTGATCGAAGTGGCAATACACAAAAAGATTTTAGAAGTACCGTAGAGGCTAATGTTAAAGAGGAAAAAGCACAAGAACCGCTCGATGCTCCAGAGCAAGAAATCAACGGAAATAGTTTTGATGAGGAAGGCCAAGAAACAGTACGCGATAAAGATTTTGAAATACCATTAGCAGCGGCTAATCAGGCTGCAGATGCGCTTCTGGGAATGTCAAACAATGTTCTTGCTGTAGGTGGTGGGTATTTTGTAAAAATCAGAAAGCATCAGGAGTTTTACGAATTTGAAGAAATTATTCAAGTTGTAGATCAGCAAAATGAGAAGAATGTGGAGCGCATAAAACTGGATAAAGAAGACCAGGCTTTGCTCCGACCTTTATTGGCTCAAGTGCTGCGCAAGAAAGCAAGAAAGCTCACTCCAGAACAGCAGTTAATGGGTGCTGTAATTTCTATTTTAATGAAAAAAGCACAGGTTGTTATGGAAGTCCGCGCAGAGAATAGCTTGCTTGAAAATCGGATTCTTGATATTGTACGTCAGGAAAAAGACGGTCCAGAAACAGATGATGTAGAAGATAATGTAGAAGAACCGGTAAATGAGGTTGATAATTCTATTCACGCTGAAGTTTATGCTGAGTCCAGTCGAAGTACGAATGCGGAAACAGAAACAGAATTAGAGAAACCAGTACCAACTATTCAAGATATAGAAGCTGAGGAAGTTGATGATGACGTTCCCATTATAGAAGTTGCAGACGAACCACAAAACAACTCTTAATGTCTGAAACAGGTTCCAATAGAGGTCGCAAGCCTATCGCATATAAAAAAGAAGATTTAGAGCGCCAACCCATGATTATGCTCGTTTGCGGCGAGACAGGTGTTGGAAAAACCTATAGAAATAAACAAGAGATCAAGCATTATATGATGGATCATCTGGTTATGGGAAAGAAAGGTCGTAAAGTCCTCGCTTTTGATACCAACGACGATGATTATCCGCAGTTCAGAACCGTAAGTCCTAATCATCTAAAGGCACTTACCAAAGTCTCTTCACGAAGAATCCGACCATTTAATACGGACGGATCGCCTATGGATAATGACGAAAAAAAAGAAGTCATTACTAAGATTATGAAGCATTATAAAAATGGACTTGTAGTGTTGGACGACATTGACCATTATATGACAGGTGCAAAAGGACAATCTATGATAGGAGCGCTTTGTACGGTGCGTCATAAAGGTATCGATATCGTTCTTACACACCAATCGGTTGCAAAAATCACCACTTCAGAATGGCAAAATTGCACCTGGTTGCGTCTGCACCACCAAGTGGATGATGTGACGCGCTATCGAGAACGTATTCCTAAATATCAAATGGTACGTATCGGTCAACTTATTGTGGATGAGCAGTACGAATTATGTTCCAATGCTTTTACCATGGGCAAGATTACTGACCTGGAATATAAAATCCAGAAGAGCTTCTTTGTCTATGTGAATATGCGGGAGCAACGCATAAAAGGTTGCAGTCGCTCTGCCTTCATAAGAGCTTGTAAAAAGTTTATTGATCAAGAAGAAAGCCGTAAAGTGAAGATGCTCCTTAACGAGCAAGACTTTGACGGGAATAACACCTACAAAACCAAGAATGAAGCGATCGTAAAAATGATTTCAGAGAAACTACGATATCATGAGGATGGGCTGCATAGTCCGTTATAATAGAAAATATTTAGCAATTTAAGATTTACAGTGGAAAATATTTAACAAATGGAGCGCTATTACTATGTATAGTGGAAAATAATTTATTTATTTATTTATAATGGAAAATATTTATCATAAACAACATTATAATGGAAAATATTTATCAATTTTGTGGAATTAAGTATTCATAATGGAAAAAAACAATCAAATACACCTTCAAGAAATTATTTACGGATCTCCAGATTCTACTATTTCCAGGCAAATATCAAAACTAGAAAAGGAAGGTCTCATAAAAAAAATTGCTTCAAGAATTTATACTTCTAACCTTGAAGATACTCCAGAAGATATTATACAACGTAACATTTTTCCTATACTGGGAAATCAATATCCAGGAGCTGTATTGAGTCATCGATCTGCTTTTGAATTTAAACCCACTTCATCTGGACAAATATTTGTCACTTACAAGTACACAAAGAAAGTGAATTTACCAGGAGTGACTATTCGATTTATGGATGGATGGACAGCAATTGATGGAGATACGTCGTTTTCTGGTGCGCTTATGGTTTCACAGCGAGAACGTGCTTTGTTAGAAAATCTTCAGGTGTCCAGACAAACGGGAGCAAATTCTAAAACATTAGCTTATCCTCAAATTGAAGAAAAGCTTGAAAAAATAATTAGAGTAAACGGAGAAAAAGAACTCCATCAAGTAAGAGATAAAGCACGAGAAATAGCAGAAAAATTAGGAATGGGAAAAGAGTTTAAAAAACTCAATAAAATTATAAGTGCCTTGTTAACCACACGTCCATCTAGCGATTTGAAATCTCCTATTGCTGCTGCTCGAGCTGAAGGATTTCCTTTTGATCCTGCACGAATTCAATTATTTGAAATACTATTTAAAGCGTTAAAACAAGAAGAGTTTAAATATCGTGAAGAACAAAATACTACGACTAGAGCTTATCGCAATTTTGCCTTTTACGAGAGCTACTTTTCAAACTATATAGAAGGCACCGTTTTTGAAGTTGATGTTGCTAAACAAATCATAGCAACACAACAACCATTACCAGCTCGCAATGAAGACTCGCACGATGTTTTAGGTACATACCAATTAGGATCTAGTAAGCAAGAAATGAAAATAACGCCTTATTCTGGAGATAACCTTATAGATATTCTTCAATACCGTCACGCTATTTTATTAAGTGCTCGAGAGGATAAAAACCCAGGTAAATTTAAAGACAAGAATAACCAAGCTGGTAACACTTCATTTGTAGATATAGAACTAGTTAAAGGAACCTTATTGCAGAGTTATGATTTTTATAAAGCACTCGTTCATCCATTTGCAAAAGCAGCCTATATCATGTTTGTGATTAGTGAAGTCCATCCTTTTTTAGATGGTAACGGTAGGATGGCTCGTGTAATGATGAATGCAGAACTGTCCAGCGCTGGTCAAAGTAAAATCATTATACCTACGGTGTATCGAGAAGATTATCTAGGTGGCCTAAGAAAATTAACTAGGAATAACGATCCTTCCGTGTATATAAGAATGTTAGAACGCGCCCAAGCTTTTAGCCATACACTTCAAGGTGATGATATGGAGGCAATGGAAAATAAATTACGCCAAAGCGAAGCTTTTAAAGAAAGTAATGAAGGAGTTTTAAGAGTTATAGAATAACGACTCAAGAAGACAACTCAAAGCTTTGATTATCTAGATCAGTAATCATATCCTTTTTTCAATTAAAAAAATCCAGCTATCGATAGCTGGATTTTTTATGCCTGATCTTTTCTTCATTTCCCGTTCCAAAGTCCCTTTCTGCACAGCGGTAAAACAGTTCTCTCACCCCAACTTCGCAGTCCAACAAGGTTTAGAGACCTCGCCAAATAATTCAAAAAAACAATCAATAATTAAACGAATGGCAAACAACAAAGACATCGCCTGGACACCAATTCTATATTGTGTGGGTGCAGGCGTCGCTGGAATCGCATTAGGAACATTTTTAATGGCCCCTATGATGCAAAAAATGAAAGCTAAAAAAATAGTTGAAGCTAAAAAGCCAGCAACTATAAGCCCCACTAAAAAATAGTGTTTAGAGACCTTATTGGGCAACTCAAGAAAAGTACCATCCTGTTTCTCAAACAGGCAAAAAACAAAAACAAATGAGCGATTATAACGACGAATTAATGCGTTACGAAGAGGCTGCTGAAGAGCATTATGACGACTACGATAACGAGGAGATGTATGACGAGGAAGAAGACGATTTTGATTCTGGATTTGAAGGATCAGATGACGACTACGAGGAGGAGTACGAAGATGATTACGACGACTATGCTGATGAAGCCGAATACGATGACGACGCATATGACGACTACACAAAATCCTCTATAGGTAAGATTGATCCCAACGACAGAACCTTAACAGTAGTTGTAACTAACAAATCTGGTGCTCGCGCAGAAGCTGTTATTTTTGGTGGAAATGCTGAAGCTGCACAACCTAACGGACTCACCGTAGATATTGAAGAATCGAGTCACAAAGAAGTACGTGAAGAGAGTAAATCAAATCCGTTTAAGATTGCGGGAATGAAATACTCGGTGAGTAATGCACTCCAGTTTGATAACGTATTGCGCATAGATCGCAGAACGGCTTCTGGTTCTAAAACGACCAGAGTCTATCAACCGCGCAACGCGACTTCACCTCAAAACTTTACCCAACAGCTTATCGATGATGATAACTTCGAGATGGATGTGACCGGTCAGGATTCCCTGCGTGTCGCAGTTGAAGATGGCGTGACGGGAGTATTCACCTTCACGATCAAAGCCAGAGCAAATCTAGGGAACCTTTTAAAAGGAACTAATGTGGCAGAGATCTCTAGAGCACCCCGAACTACTGGACTTCCACAATTAGATTTGATACGACGTAGAAGACCCACAGCATTAGGTTTACGTCCTAGACGTAGAGTGTCGATACGTCCTGCACGCAAAGTTGTGAAACGTCGCCGAATAGTCAGAAAACCAGTGGCGAGACGTCCCGTTTCTCGATTGGTAAGACGTCGCAGACGATAGCCTGTAAAAGGAAGTAGTCCGGACTTTGCACCTATTGTAAGACAGCCAGAGTCGGTTTCCCTAAACCACAAACTCTGGCTGTTGCTATTAAAAATAAAAAGATGAGCCACAAAAATCAAACACCTTCTTTAGGACAAAACAGAATCGATTACATCGTCTATCACAATCCAGATGATGCAGCAAAGCTCTTATTTAACTATGGTTTTGAAGCACCAGAAGACCCCAGCCATCTTGCAGAAGCCATTAAAGAGCTGACCCGTAAAAAGGGACGCAAAGTAATTAAGGAACTCCTACAATTACACCCTGATAAGGAGGCTATTTTAAAACTCAACGAGCCTGCCGAAGATAGTTTTTGTGGAGCTTGTAGTAATGATTCCTATAATACAGAAAGCAACTTCTGTAAAGCCTGCGGACATTCTAACTATTCTGGAACTGGAGATGAAGATGGTTTTCTCAATCAGTTTGAAAGTTATTCAGATAAAGAATTGGAGCGCTATTATCAAACCATCGTTAAACGTTCTAACGCCAGTCCTGATGATAAGAACTTAGCACAAGAAGTACAGATGGTATGGAACGAAGTACGCATGCGTAAGGAAACCAAAAAAAAGGAAGAAGAACCCAAACCAAAAACCTCAAATCCTTTTAGTGTGACCCGAGAGGAACTCCTTCTTTTCGGAGTTGTTTTTATTGCAGGCGCATTAGTAGGTCACGGTTTAAAATTCAATTTTAGCAATGTCAAATAAACAATCACAATACAATCAGGCCATAGATAACCTCACTTATTTGGTGCTTCATTATCCTAAACCTGTTCAAGAAATACTGGCTATAAGCAACGTCTTTTTTCAAGGAAAACCCTCCAAGGAACAACTCATTAATGAAGTAGTAGAACTGTTACAGGTGGGTGATTCCGCTTTCGCGAAAGCTTTAGAACAACTCATACAACGCTTTTCATCACAAGAGAATGACATGTTTTGGGGCATCGTTGCCAAAGGAGCTGTAGGACTATTAGGAGGCTTGTTAAAAAAGAAAAAAAGCAGTAGCGGATCTTCAGGGAATGCCGCAGTTGCTGCACAAGCAGCAACGGCAAAACTGGATATGCAGGCACGCATGCTACAAATGCGGGAAGAGCAAGAACGCAAACGAAGAGAGGATGAAGAACGACGCAGACAAGAAGAACGCAGGCGTCGAGAAGAAGCTGATAAAAAGAAAGCCGAAGAAGCCAAGAAAAAAATCAATAGGATGCTGATGATAGGCGGCGGCGTTGTGGTGCTTGGAATAGGAGCTGTAGTATTAATGAAATCGGGAAGTTTACAAATGCCTTATGGACAACCACCGATAGCAATGCCTAGATAATGATGACCAATACATTTGCACTTACAGATTATGACTTATATGAAGATCAATATTTTGACAGCTTCAATAGGAAAAAACGTAAAAACAGGTTTAGACGCAGGTCATTATCGGTAAGGAAAGACATTAGAAAGCCAGGTTTAAGTAGGCCTCCCTATCGTTCCATACCTCGAGTGATTAAAGGGAAACCTACCAAGTTACCGCCTATAGTAGTTAAAAAAATAGCGGTCATCAAAAATGTAGTTCGCAAACCCAAAGTAATATTAAAAAAGAAAAAGCCTGCTCTGGTAAAACCAAAAACACCAATCCAGGAGTTGATCAAAAAGAGCCATAAGCAACCCATGAAGCCGTCACTTTCAAAAGAAGCAGCTTTGCAGCTACAAGCTGTTGAGAAGAAAAAAAAGGAAGATTCTAAAAAGGGAAAACCAGCTGCTAGCAAAACGGTTAAGATCATAAAAGTGCTCGCGATCATGGGAGCTTTAGGTGTTTCAGGATTTGGTGTTTATAAATTCCTAGAGCTTAGAAAATCTAATACGAATCAATGATTACAGGAGAAACAGAACAATTGTTAGAGGATTACTTGCCCGATGAGTATGATGTGTTTTTTGGTAATAAAAAGAGACGTCTTGCGCGTCGTACTGATAGAAAAACAAGAAGTGCGGTAAGAAAATCTGCTCCCAAGCGTATAGAACGCAAAACAAAACGCACTAAATTCTTTAAAGAAGTTGGAAAGATCTATAGAGATACTGGTGGCGCAACGGCTATAGGAACTGCCATAGATTCTTTTACAAAACCTAAACTCCCTGAAATAGCAAATACAGATGTGCAAAGTGATTTTTCTATAGATCTAGGAGCTCCTAAAAAGGATGATACAGAGAAAAAAGGAATCCCTACGATCTTCTATGTTTTAGGCGGTGTATTGGTTGTAGGAGTGCTAGGAATTGCCCTTATGAAAAGTAAAAAGAACCACTCCTTTCAAACCCATCCACAGTGATAACAACCATTCCATCTAACAAGGAACGCTTTCAGATCAAACTGACTATTATGGCTGTCATGCCTTTTGAATTAGGCATTCGGGTGCACGATCCTCAGTATTCTAACAGTTATTATTTTAGAAGAAAGGCCACTTTCGCGAAAGCGAATACCAAAAGAGAGTTCCTAATCGCATTGCCAGTATCTCCCAAAATTCTAGAGATGGAAGTTTTTGACAAAAATGACAATGAAGATACCGCTTTTGAAATCCAAGAAGTGAAAATAGAAAAGATGCCAGCTCCCGCTATTTGGGCGACAGATGATCAGCATCGGTTTTTAGAATTTGCGATTCAGTTTGCTCAAAAGGCAGGTTATATAGTACCTGGGTTTTATGAAAGTACCGATAACGAATTTCTATTTCAGTACCTCGATCAAATCACAGATCCTTTTGGAACGGAACTGATTACACCTGCTAGAACACATAGAAAAATGCCTCGTGTTCAGATTTCGCAACGTCTTTTTAAATCCTATACGATACCAATACGTGTAGCAATTTTAGCGCACGAAGGTTGTCATTGGTTTTTAAACACACGCAGTCAAACCACCGCAGATTTATGTGGAATGAAGCAATACCTGGATTATGGTTTTCCAACCATTGAGGCCGTTTATGCGGTAACCAAAGTCTTTGGTGGAAATCCAGAAATGGTAGGCGCATCGCAAATTGAACGTACAAAAGATGTTATTGATTTTATAGAAAATTATAGAGCAAATGAATAGATCAACATACAACTGGTTGGACCAGCAGGCGAGTTTAAAACGTTTCTATAAGGAACTACAAAAAGATAATCAGGTTTGTCAAGTTACCGTAACTAACCATACGGATGACATTAGAAAAGTATGTCTTTGGGGTGCAAACTCAGCAATAAAATTAACGGAAGGCAAGAGTTTTAAAAACTCTTTTGATAAGATTCTTGAGACCGCACAAAATCCTGTAGATGTTATTTATAATCAAGCCACGAATAAATATTACATTATAAATGAAGGTGCTGATGCGCTAACCGTATTGAATACAGATGGTTTTATAGAAGGAGTTATTGATTTAAATAGCAATTCTAATGTTGATATAAAAGGTCCTATAAGTATCTCCTATAACTCTAATACATCACACCCTAATTTTGGAGATATGGCAATTGCTTGTAAACGAACAGACCAACTACTCATTATAGATACAGCCGGAGAATTAAAACAGATTGTCAATACTGGTTCAGAACCTGTAGATGTTGTTTTTAATACCTTTAATAATTGCTTTTATGTGGCAAACTCAAAGTCTACCTATATAACTACAGTGGATCAAAGCTACCAATCTTATCCTTTAAATGATTTTGATAGTCCAATAAAATTAGGTTTCAATAGTTCCAATGGAGATTTGCTGGTATATGATAATGGGTCAAAAGAGCTGGTTCTAATTGGAGAGGCTGGAGCTTTTAAAAATAAAGTAAGTGGTGTTTCATCAGATTACATTTCGATTGATTTTAATTCTGAGTTAGGTTTCTTTTATGTAACCAATTATGACAATGGAGAGATTTACACTTTCACACAAGATTCACTTGATACACAAAGAAAGTTTTTAGGTATTTCTCAACCTTCACATATTTTCTATCAAGAGGACATGAGATTTATACGAGTCATTAATGGAGCCGAAAAAACATTGGTAACACTTACGACTGATTTTGATATTATTGGAAGTGAATCTCTAGAAAACTTCGACAATTTTATATTAAAAGGGTCTTCAACCATTTTTCTAAGTTCCTCAAGCAATCAAATTAGAACAAGAGGAACCATTCAAAGCCCAACAGTTACTGTAAATGAAGAATATTATGAAAACCGTGAAGATTTTCAGCACAATCCAGCAATGGTAAGTCACGTTAAACTTGTGGCTTCTGGAGAAGATCGCATTAATGCCTTGCAACTCATTGAAAAATCGGTCACGGGTACTGAAATAAGTAAGACCATTTCTTTGAGTAATAGCCAGAGTCCGCAAAACTTCGCAAACGTTTCTGAGTTATTCGACATGAATGGAAACTTGATAGACGGACACGTGACTTGGTGTTTTAAAATCAATCCCAAACAGCAAGTGACTTTTTTAATTTACTACCATCAGTTCGAGATGTACAACCTACTTCCCGAAAAAACAAGAATATCAACTGGCGTCCAAATGAGTAAGGGCATTCCAGCATCGTGGCTCGATAACCTTAAAGAGGAACCGCCAGATGAGTCAACTTATTAATATAGCCCTAAGCCAGTATGGCGTTACAGAAACCATAGGTCAGCTACACAACCCAATTGTTCTCAACTACTTCAAAGAGACAGGACATAGTTGGGTAACTACCGATGAAACCGCTTGGTGTTCTGCCTTTATTAGTTGGGTGGCGCTCCAAGCGAAAGTAGAACGCAGCCAAAAATTAACCGCTCGTTCTTGGTTACAAGTTGGTGCCGAAATCAAGGAACCTAAACTCAACGATGTGGTCGTCTTCTGGCGCAGTAAAAGATCCAGTTGGAAAGGTCATGTTGGTTTTTTTATAGGTTACACAGTGGACAAGAAATACATCTATGTATTGGGTGGTAACCAAAACAATCAAGTCAATATTAAAAGATACCCTGCCTATCGCTTACTGGGCTTTAGACGTTTATCAGCTATTCATTAATTAATCAATCAAAACAGATGCAAAAAGCAGACTATCTCATTATACAAAGTACCGACACCAGCGAAGCCAAAGATTTTGATAAAGAAATTATTATCAATCAGCACACTTTACCAACCGATAAAGGTGGTTTTGGATGGAACCGTCCAGGCATAGATTACCTCATTCTTCAAGATGGCAGGTTACAAACCATTATCAATGAAGACAGCCCCACTACAACAGATTTATGGGGTATCTCACATGGAAAAAAAGCAGTCACAGGAATTGCCAAACACATCGCTTATGTAGGTGGAAGAACACTCAAAGAAGCTTGGGATAAAGACACACGTACCGATGAACAAAAGGCAGCGCTTGAAGCAATTGTAAAGTTCTATATACTGCGCTTTCCAGACATTATTATCGCAGGTTTTAATGAAATACCTGCCAAAGCAGATGAAGATAGCCCAGGATTTGAAGTAGCAGAGTGGCTCAGAGAATTAGAAATTCCAGAGCATAATATTTTCAAGGTAAAGTAGATGAAAACGATTTTGACATTAAGTATTGGTTTTTGGTTGGGCAGGCAGCTGTATAACAACTATGATAAGCACAATGCTTTAAACAGAGAAGGACTTACGAAAGCCCGCCTTCAGCAATTTCTAGAGCAAAACGATTTCAGTAAAACAGATAGTAAAAAATATAGCAATAGCATTTTTAGAACCTAGTAATGGCCATTCAAATAAACTTAGAAAACCGCATTTTTTTGATTCCAGAAGCAGACGATCCGTGTGACCTCTGGACCAGTTATTTTGCAAAACTGAAAAGCGAATTGGGTCAGAAGAATGCAAAAATGATTTGGCTCATTACTTGGAAAACAAATGGTTCAGCCACCTGTACAACAAGTCCCAACTTTAATAAATGGCTCCGTCAGAATAACCTTGATGTTTCCAATATGGCCACCAGAACTATTGCAGATTTATCTGAAATAGGAGGAAATATTTTCGGTTTGGGTAAAAATCTGACCAAGATATTATCCATAGGAGTTCCTGTGATACTGGCAGTTGTTCTGGTTGGAATTATTGTATTGCTTAAGAATTCAGCAAAAAACGCAGACCTCTCTGATCTCGCAATGCTCACGCCTGCAGGTCGTGGCTTAAAGCTTTTAGGAAAATGAAGATGACCTATAAAATAATCGGTTCAAGTGTAGGAACGCTATTTATAGCAACCACATTATTCTCTATGAGAAATCGCAGTCGTGACTCGCGAACCAGCAAATTACTCACAGCAATTAAGGCACAAATACAACCCATATCTAGCGGACTCACTTCGCAAAATGCTTTTGATATTCATTTTTTGAATAAAGTATTACAAGGGGTAAATCGTGAGGTATTGGTTTTGAAAACAACTACAGCTTCTCGATATGCAGACCAGATTCATAAAGCTTGGGGAAGCTGGTATGAAGGTGGCGATGATGAGCAACAAGTCTATGGCGTGTTCCGTAAAATGAAGGATAAAGTTCAGGTGTCTCAGGTGGCAAAAGCGTATCAAGAAAGCTATTCAAAGAATCTTATTGACACACTCAAAGACCGCTTTGATAAGGAAGAAATAATACAGGTACTCAACATTGTGAAAGCATTACCTAACTACAGAACAGCATAATATGGAAATTTCAAAAACAGGATGGTGGATGATGGGTGGCGCAGGACTAAGCGTTGTCGCAATAGGTGTTTTTGTTAGGCTTTCTCGAAAGCGTACAAAACAACAATCACTGCAAGCCACAACAATCGCTTCTATAGGAAACGGTGTTCAAGTCACTACGGGAAACCTAGGCTCTACCAAACAAGAGCCGAACTGGAACAGCCCATTTGATATGAACTACCTCACAGATGTTCAGAAATGGGTAGCGCCTAAAAGCATTCAAATTCTGGACGATACGTCAGCCAAAAAGCTCGCTAAAACCATCAAAGATGCTAAAGGTACTTTTAATGATGAAGAGGACGCAATCAAAGATGTTTTTGGTAAAAAATTGCGTGATAAGACGCAAATAGCCAGTCTGTCTAAAGCTTATTATCAGCTCTACAAGAAAGATATGTGGCAACACTTGAATAGCTTTTTGAGCCAAAGCGAAATGAAAGAGTACGTCTCCAAATATGTACAACGCTTACCTAATTATCAATCATAAATCGAATCAATGAAACAGAAATCAATAGCAGCAAATCCGTCCTTTATGGCTAAAAACAAAGACCTTTTAGTAGTAGGTGGCGTCATCGTAGTACTGGCTGGTGCAGCCGCCGCATATTACTTTATGACTAAGAAAAAAGAGAAAGAAAGTGATGAACTTGCGGGCGCACAAGGATCTACAAATTCTACAACGCTAAGTGCTTCTTCTAGCTATCAAACACCGCCTTTTGTTCCTATAACTTCCAATCCATCAAGCTCTAGCACAAAACCATCAGTAACCAAAACAGGCTATCCAATAAAATATGGAAGCCGTCATCCTGATGTAAAAATATTACAACGTTACCTTAAAATTTATAAAGAAGATTTAGGTAAAACAGGACCAAAGCGCGATGGTGTTGATGGGCAATTTGGTCCTAAAACATCACGAGCTGCCCAAAAGCGATTGAAGAAAACAGTATTTACCCATGCCGACATCGCAGGAATGCGAAAAGCACTGTCAAGTCTCGGGAAATAATGAACGGGCAAAGCATAAATAAAGGAGTACTCATCGCTGGTGGATTGCTCGGATTGGGATTATTGGGTTATTTGTTCTTCAGAGATAAAAAAGCAACCATTGAAGAGGCTGATTTCACGATAATTGAAGATCCCATACCTATTCAAAAAAAGGAATCGGCAACTCTTAAAAAGGTAGCGCCTGTTGTCCAAATGAGAGTTGTTATTCCAGTGAAAAAGGAGAAGAAAACCGTCGTTATGGAGAATAAAATACCGCAAGAACCAAATGATGATTTCCCATTAAAACTAGGCAGTAAAGGAGAACGTGTGCATCAACTGCGAGTCTATTTGTTACGCCATCACGGTACGGCAGGATTGATAAGTGATGAATTTACGACGGTTACTGAGGAGCGAGTTTTAAGATTCTTGAAAGTAAAAGAAATTTCAGAGCAACTGTTCCAGGAACGAAAAATGGACAAATCTATATCTAAATAAAATGTCAGAAAAGCGAAGTATCAAAGACCTTATAAATGGGCTGGTGGATAAGGACGGTATCAAAACAGAGGTAACCGTAACGCTTACCCATCAGACCTTGACCAAAATAGTTTTGGCATTATTAGTCTCTGGCGCGACCATCGTTCTCGTGGCACATTTATCAAAAAATCTATTCCCAAATAATCAATTAGCTGCTTTGCAAGCCGACATGGCAAGTATAAAGACGACTCTTAAAAAACAACTCAAATGTTAGACATTTTAGTACACATTTCCAACTACTTCAACAGCCTAGACTGGGCCTATATTTTCACTTTTATTGTCATTGCTTATGGTCTCAACCATTATCGCTCGGCAAATTTTTTCTATGACCTTTTTAGATTAAAAATAGCAACTCGATATCGGGTTCTTATTATTGGTGTTATATACGGCATAACCTTGTTCTTCTTACGTGGTTATGAAGTTCAAAGGATAGAATGTCTATTGCAGTCGTTTGCTTTTGCTTTGGTCTTTCACAAACTTTTATTAGAAAAATTTCTAAACAAAATATTTCAAACGAAACCCAAAGAATGATGAAATTCTGGAAACCCTTTTTATTAGTGTTATGGATTACAGGCATTATAGTTTTGTTGATCTATTACATCATCCCAAAGGAAGATACCCAGCGCAATGATAACATCGAAAAACTAGAAAAGGCAAATCAGGTTTTAGTCCTTAAAAACGAAACACTAGATAAAAAAATCAACAGATTGAAAGATCAAACAGATAGCCTTTCTGATAAAATAAAATTAAGCCATCAAACTATACAACAATTACAACAGAATCTGAATGAGCAAATTAAAACTATTGATAGGATGTCTTCTTTGGACCTTTATGAGTATTTCTCAAGATTTAAAACCGACAGTACAAGACATAAATAATAAAAAGTATTTCTGCTTTGATATGGAGCAATCCAAATTTCTAGCCAAGCGATTGGCATATGGACTTTCTCAAGATCTTATGATAGATACGCTTCAATTAAGGGATTTTAGATGGCAATATTTGACTAAAAAAAAAGACAGCATCATTTTCAAATTAGAACGTAAAGTTGAAAACCTTTTAGTTATCAAATTGAATGATGATATACACCTTAAAGAACAAAACTTGACTATCAAAAAGCAGAACAAACGAATAAAACAAGGCAAGCTGGAGCGTTGGCTTTTTGGTGGCGGTTTGTTGGTGCTGACAGGAATTATCATTGCTCAATAAGGCTTTTGCACTTTGACTAAGTTCTGTCTAGGTAAAGCTTAATCTCAAAAAAAATGGACGTAATAAAAATAATAGCGATCGTTCTAGGAGCCACTGGTTTTTGGAAACTGGCAGAAGTACTTGTTCAATACGGAATGCAAAAACGTGTTAAAAATGCTGAAGTCTATAATCTGAATGTACAGGCCAATAGCCTGGTCATTGAAAATTATAAACTCTGGGCTGAGAATATGGAAAGGAGGTTAAAACAACTGGAAAGTAAGAATACAGTAATGAATAAAACCATTACCAAACAACGAGATCGCATTACAGAGCTTGAGAAGTATGTAGATCAATTAGAAGCTGAAATTCAATCTTACAAAAAAACAAAACAAGATGAACGTAGATAAAGGGAACAACACATTGAATTATATTTTTGGAACTTTCATTTTATTAAGCGCGGTTAAGATAAGTTCTGACCTATTCCTGAGATATCAAAGAAGCAAAGAGCGAACGAAAAGTTGTAGCTGTGGTAAAAAATAGCAACCAACATATCTATTTGGGTTTAGGAACTTTATCGGTTTTACTGGTGGGCGCTTTTATTATTTACAGAAATTCAAAGTCTGTTTCTATAAAAAAACGAGTGAACCATGCAGTAGCAATTAAACAGCAATCCGTTGATTTATCCGTGTTCGATAGTCCCGATTTACCAGGTTCAGGAAATTGTATGGACCGGCAATTGATCTTTATGCTCCAACAGCTAGAAGCAAGAACGGGTTATCCCATTTTTGAGTGGGTCAATTCTGCTGCTCGTAGTCCGTCCCATAATCGCAAAGTAGGCGGTGTTTCTAACTCTTCTCATAAGATGCCTACTTGTAAAGCTGTTGATATTAAAGCACATACTACTTTTATTAGAAATCATTTGGTAACTGTTGCCCGAGATGTTGGCTTTAAGCGCATAGGTGTTGGTAAGAATTTTGTCCATCTTGATACGGATGATATGAAATCGCAATATGTTGCTTGGGGATATCCTAGTGGGACGAAGGCGGTGATTAATCCTTTTGTCTGATTTGTTCGTTAATGTGAAGAAAACAATGCTTTTATTTTTAAGGCGTGCTAGATAAATATCATTCTTATTACCATGAACATTTATAAACGTAACTACTATCCACTAATCATCTTCTATTCACCAGTGGAATGCTCTCTACTGATGAATTAAAACAACTTACTAGAACAACACGTCATTATTGGAACCATTTTAAACATGAGAATTACTACGTTCATCAATGGGCAGAAGCCTATATCAATAAGTTTGAGGATATCAAAAATGTTTTTCAAAGTAGATCTACAGGTCGTGCCATTAAAACAATTTTAAAAACTAGACGCGGTTTTACAAAATGCTTGGCGATTTACAACACAATAAAAGCCTATTGAAACTCCATGCAGGCAGTATTATTACAGCTATAGGACATCGCTCAATTCTCTGGAGTAACGGTACAAAAAAACCTGTAAATTCTAAGGTATTTCTAAGGACGGGTATTATACTCAAAAGCGGAAAATTGTTTGCTCTCTGAGTCCTCTTAAAAATTGCGGCAAGCAATATTTTAATTAATTAACTTTTAGTGAAATTACCACTATTGAACAGCTTGTTAAAAATAATGAGAATAAAAGAAAGCCATTATTGACTATTGACTTTAATGCTATGCACGAACAAGTCTTTATTTAAGGACTTACTACTTTTAAAAAATATGCAAATGCACTTGGTTATGTCAAAGCTAAATTTAAGAACATGGAACGTAAAATAAGACTCAAAGCATCTTATGTATTTGAGTGGTTGTGTAGGCTTTCCTTTTAGTAAATCAACCATCAGCTATTTGCTTCTTTAATGCATAATTTAAAAGTACTTGTTTTGCTTCACTAATGCCACTCAAGTCTGTTTCTCTTTGAGCTTGTTCTCCTATATACTTACCTGCATTGCTTCCTCGTTTGGGAATATTACTCATGAGCTCTTGACTTACTGTACTTCGATGAACACTTATTTGTTCCGCCATCTTAATCTGTGACAATTCTACATTAAATAAGCATTGTGTTTGATACCTTTGAGCAAGACATAGCTGTTTGTAATTTTTCATGCAAGAAAAATATTTATGTTGCACCTATAACTCGAACTTGGATATGTATAAACTATCCAAATTCCTAAAGAACCTTTAATGCTCCTTAAAGAACAATAAGTGGTTTCTACTTTATAAATAATCTGTGGTTTTAACCCGTGGTTAATTTTGTACTGAGTTATAAAAGTAAGAATAGGAGGGGATATCGAGAGGTTAAATTATTATTATCTAAGACATCAGATTATTCAGATAATCAAGAGTAGCGTTACAAGAAGTGTTATGTTGAGAAAGATTATATTATGATTTTATCACCCCACGCTCCTCCAGAATAACCTTAACTCTAAGAGACGTCGTTCTGGTACTAAAATTATTTTTAGTATTAAAGTCAAGCTGCTTGAGTTGTAAACTCCCCATTTTTTGAAGCAATACGTCGATACAAAGAATGAGTTCTTGATAGCTGCCTTTTAATTCTACTTGGTGGTATGTTATTTTCTCATTTGTAGTATCATAGCCTAATAGGTTGTTGTAGTCTACAATTGTGACGGCATCTTTTCTGCTTTCTATAACTTCAAATAAAACAGCTTGTACAGATTTAGTATCTATATTTCTTACTGCAAGTCCTTTATCTAGTAAAATGCTTTGTGTTTTTAATTGTTGTAAACTTTTTTGCTTTTGAAGTATCAGCTCTGGTGATAGTTGATCGTATTGTTCTTTATAATCAAACGTGTTCTTGATAGTTAGATTCCAACTCAATAATGCGAGGATTACAATCCCAATAAACAAGTATATATTTTTCTTATCTAATTTCATCTCCCAGCTGTATTTGTAGTTCAAATGCGATTGTTCTAGAAGTTTCCTCTACGCTTAAAATCTCTACTTTTTGAATAGAATTGAGCTGCTCTAGATGTATTACGTAAGTATTGAAATCTTTTTTGGTAGTTGCCTTCCCTATAATTTTTACTCTATTTTCATGTAGTTTAAGCTCCTCATTATTTTCAATGCTAGACCTGGTGGGCTGGTAAGTAAGTTCTTCTAATAGGACATTTCCTGTTGCGGCAAGATGGTTGTTGAGATACCTTAAAAGGTCTATGTCACTAGAGTTATTGCTTTGTAAAAGATATTCTTTTGTTTTTATTTTATTAGAAAGCCGCTCTATACCTTCATCCAGTTCTTTAATAGAAACTTGTTGCTGCTGGATCATTCCCAGTTCTTTTCTATAGTGTTCATGGAAGTAAAAATTGACTAGCAGTCCTACAAGAAACACCAAAATAGCACTCCATTTAGTGATCTCAAATATTCTTTTGTTTGTTCTGCTTTCGCGAAAGCGTACCGCTAATCCATCTAAATTGTTTTCATAAGGCTGCTCGGTAATAAAAGATACTACGGCAAGTTCTGCAATTTTACTATGGGAAAGATCAGAATGATCTAAACCTTCTTCTACCGCACAAACCGTTGTGCCCAATCTTATTTGCAGGGGATTTAAACTAATTACTTGATGTTTTTTAAGAACTACATCGAGCTTATCCTTTTTAATAATAGCGATGCTGTTGCTGTTACTATATTGAAAATCAATGTATAAATCGGTCTTTTTGAATGCTGGGAAAGCCTCTTCAAGAGCCTGGTCTATAGTTTTAGCAGTCGTAGTTGCGGTAAGAACATCTGTAGTATTTACCACGCAAATAGTCTGAGCAAAATGAAAGCTCTCCTTTTCTTCTAAAGAACGAGAATCAACCCATTCAATGAGGTTGTTGATCCTTACAAAATTGTAAAGGATTAGCACATCATTATCGATGAAAAGTACTTGATATATTTGTTTTTTCTTCAATGAAATGGGCTTAGTATATTACGGTAGGTCTTATAAGAATAGCCAGTTTTTCCGTAGACCTATTGCGTACTCTTTTACTAAAAAGATATTTAATGATAGGAATACGTGCTAGAAATGGAACCCCACTACCAGAGTCGCTTTTCATGTTTTTATCAAGACCTCCTAAAACAATAACGTCTTTATCTTTTACTCTTATGGTAGAAGAGAATGATCTAGAGATAATATTTGGTGGTGCACCTTCAGCTATTCTGGTACTAGAAAAGGTAGATTGATTTACAGAAATCCCCATAGTAATATCTCCAGAACTAGAAACAGTAGGTTTAATATAAATGCCTAACTCTGCACTGATGGGTTGAAAGGACTGCACGGTAGACAATTGAGGATTATCAGAACCTATAATATCTCTTGCTGTGATGATAAAGTACGTAGTTTCTCCTATGGATAATTGCGCTTCATGTCCATTGAGAACAGAAAGTTTGGGAGATGATTTTATAGAAATGTCTCCATTCTGTTCCATGGCGTTAAGCCGCACATAAAAATTAGGCAACACGCTACCTAAATTAAGCGATGAGATACCATTAATACCACCTATGACTCTATTCACTGTGTTGGCTCCTAACTGCAAATTGGTTTCTGGATAGATGGATCCCTGATCCTGCGTAGGAGCGTCACCTAATCCCCATTCCAGTCCCGTAGATACGTTATTGTTTTTATTGATCTCAATGATCATGGTTTCAATAAGAATCACAGGTACAGGTTTATCTATCGCAACAATCAACTTTTTAAAATCTTCAACCTTATCTGCAGGTCCACTTACAATGAAACTATTTAATTCGGTATCGATTTTTATTTTTATTTTCTCAGTGACATCATCAGGTAATAAGTCTTGAATGGTTTCTGCTATGGAAGTACGATCTGGATTACCGTTAGGTTGTTGATTTCCTTGTTGACCTATTCCTGTTCTACCATTATTATTATTATTAAAATCATTGTTGTTACCTCTTGATCTACCACCATTGATAAACTGATTGGGGTCTTGAAAAGAACTAATAATTTTATTATTTATCCCCTGAGTGTCTGCCATTTGAATGGATCGATAACGCAATGGGATTACTTCTACAATTTTTAGAGAAAGTTGATTTTCCGTACCAAAGAAAAATAAGTTTCCTTCTCTCTTATAGGTAAACCTTACGGAAGAGGGATTTGTAGATTGTGTTTCTCTAGAATTACTTTGAACTGAAGCCGCAGCAACCTCTGAAGTTTCTTGACTTTTAAAAATCTTATCTAATAATTCCTCAAAGGAGATGGACTTTACTTTTACAGTGACAGTTCCAGCTTCAGTTAATGGGGAAGCCATAAAAACTCCAAGTTTTAAATCCTTTGACAGTGCTAAAACCACTTCTTCTATAGGAACATTCTTAAAATTCACACGAACCTGTTGTCTCAACGTATCCAGGATCTCGTAGTCGAGTTGTCGAGATTGACTTCCAAAGCTTCTTTTTCCTACATCTTGATTTGATTTAGAAAAAAGATAAAAACCCTCTTTGGACTGTTCAAACAGTAGATCATTACCTATGGCGAGTTGTTGTAATGCTTCTGTTAATGGAGCATCTTTCAAATAGATACTTAAGGGCTCGCTTTGAATAGTCTTATCAAACAACAAGTTTTTACCTGTTTCATCTGTAATATACTTAAAAGCCTTGTCAAGATTAACGTTGTTTAAGTCCAATGAAATCAAACCTGTAGTAACGTCGTAAGTGATATCGCCTCTATTTTCCTTTTCCACTTCTATAGGAGGCAGGTATTTTTTTACTGTCATGATCTCTCCTACAAATGTGTAGTCCAGTTGGTATTCTTTTGCTAGGAAAAACAATAAATCAGATACTTCTACTTTTTCAAAAGTGTTGTTTACTTGTAAAGAATTGAGACGAGAATCTATCACCATATTGATTTCGTGGGAAGTTGCCACTGCTGTTAATAAGGTATATACATCTGCTGTTTTAAGATCTAGTTTTGCAGTTTCATTGAACCCTTTTATCGCGCCAGCTTTATTGTTGATCGTCTGTTCTAACAACCGAAGTCGTATTTGTTCTTGGTTATTAGTAACATCTTGAGCAAAGGTAATACTGCTAAAGAAAAGGAATAGGTATAGTAGGTGTTTCATTTAGTCTATGAGTAAAGGATAAATTTCTTCAAAAGAAGTTTTATGGTTTTTAAATAATTCAAAAGCTTGGTTTTTCAAACTCTTAAACCCTTTTTCTATCAAATAAGAATTAAAGTCGTTCCTATTTTCTTTAATGGCTTTGGTAATAAAGCTGTCTATTTCCAAAAGTTCAAAGAGCGCTGTTCTTCCTTTATAACCTGTAAAATGACAATTAGAGCATCCTTGAGGAATGTAATGATTATGCACTGATTCTTGGATCACAGAATTTTGAATCAATTCTGTGGAATGCTGCTTACACTCTTCACATAATAGCCGCACCAATCGTTGCGCTACAGATAAATTAAGGGTATTTGCGATGAGATAAGAGGGAATATCCATATCACGCAACCTATCTATAGTTCCCAATGCCGAATTTGTGTGAATAGTAGACAATACCAAGTGTCCTGTGAGCGATGCTTTTACAGCCATTTGAGCTGTTTCTTGATCTCTTATTTCTCCTATCATGATAATGTCGGGATCTTGCCTTAAAAACGTTTTTAATGCTGCTGCAAAATCAAATCCGATATCATTTTTTACTTGAACTTGATTGATTCCATCGATGGTATATTCAATAGGGTCTTCAACGGTCATGATATTGACCTTTTCATCGTTAAGTTCTTTTAAGGTAGCATATAACGTAGTCGTTTTTCCAGATCCTGTTGGCCCACTAATTAATATGATCCCATTTGGTTTGTGATATGCTCTTTTAAAAATTTCTAGCTGCTCTTTTGAAAAACCAATTTTAGCGATATCCAATTCCTTCTGATCTGTTTCTAGCAATCGAAGAACCATTTTTTCACCATGTAAACTAGGCAAGGAAGATACACGAATATCTAAATTCTTAGTACTAGGAGACTGTTGTGTAATTCTACCATCTTGGTTGCGGCGTTTTTCTGAAATATTAAGCCCCGCTTTGATCTTTATTTTGTTGATCAATAAGCTGTGGTCTGAAATAGGTAATTCAAAAAATGTTTTTAAAGCACCGTCTACTCGAAGTCGTATTCTAGTTTTTCTTTCTATGGGTTCTATATGAATGTCGCTTGCTCCCACATTTTGAGCGAGTGTGATCATCTCATCAAGCACATCGTCAGACACTTGCAGCTTGGTAGAGTTTTGAGAGGTGGTTGCTCTGTAATTAAGGCTGATAAGCTGATCAAAATCATTTTTAGAAATGGACTTTCCAGAAACTTTTTGATCTAGTAACAATGAGATTTCTTGCAGCCTACTTTCAGTGATGATGGAGTGGTGTCCCAACACTAATGTATCATCTTCTAGCTTTAATGGAATAGCTCCATAGTGCTTGATTTGATCGGCAGTCATGAGTTGTTTGATATCGGTAGTTAATTCAAAGTTCTTCATAAAGGAAACGGGATTTCAAGATGAAACTTTTCCATAACAAGAATGCCTATGAAATAAATACACATAAATCCAGCAAGAGGAATTGTTTTATGCTTTTTGTAATGATTCTTAAATATAAAGTGAAAGATCAAAGAAAAAACAAGTGACATAGTAAGGTGTATGATAAAGGTGCCTGCTTCAAAAGCTATTGCAAAAGCTACGAATAATAGAATATCACCCATGCCTATTACTTCAAAAAGCCTCTTTTTTCTCAAGAACTTAAAATAGATCCACAAGAGCAAGATCATCACACCAACTATCGTTAGATTCATCAATATTTCTAGTAGCAAGACCTCTATATATGCCGATAGATATACAGCTTTAACAACCAGCAGCCCTATAAATGCTGCCAGCGCTATAAAATGCACTCGTCGTTGTTTTATATCCTGATAGGTAATCAGAACGGCTAGGGTTATAACAAGTATGTCTAGGAATGACTCCATCAATCTTTAACAATTTCTAATGGATTTCCATTTTGATCGATTTGCCACTGATTGTATATTCCATCTCCGTCAAAATCGACTACTGCCTGAGCTTGAATAGTAAATTTTGTAGGAGTAGCTTCCATAAGTTCGTAGCGGTAGTTGGCTTGACCACCTTGATCAACGGTAACCGGTAATTCAACGTCTAGTAGTTTGATGTCATTTGCATATTTAGAATAAATGTAGCGGTATTGTTTTTCTGAATTATAAAGAGCCTTCAACTGTATTTGGGCTTCTAAGCTTTTAGTCCTAGATATGAGCGGCATCAAATTAGGGAGTACCAATAACAATAATATTCCTATAATAGCCAACACCACTAGTGTTTCCTGTAAATTAAATGCTTTTAGTTTTTTATTCATTTTAATAAGTTCTATAAGGTAATATTATTTTCAAACTGGCAGGGCTATAAAAGTAGGTATGTGGATCAAATGAAATGAAATTATTTTAAAAGTCAATTTTATCCTATGACGCTACTTAACCTAAACATAGGTAAGTACAGAGCGACCAATATAAACCCAACGATCAAACCTACTAACAAAGTCAGTATCGGATTGATGATACTGGTAAAGGTTTTGGTCTGTTGTTTTAAAATCTCATCGTACCTAGTTTTAAGTTTATCGTAAACCAGTTCATCTTGATTCGTCTGTTCTGCTACTTGGATCATGGCGATCAATTTATTATCAAATAATCTAGGGTGTTTTTTAAAAGCAGCAGACTGACTGTCTCCTTTTATCAAATCATCTTTTATTTGAGTTAATGCGGTATTTAAAGGATAGAAACCTATCATTTCTTTACATAGTTCCAACGATCTCGTGATGTTTAGTTTTGCTTTGCTCAATAAACTCATTGCATTGATAAATCTACTCAAATGAGTTTGTAAAACAAGTGTATTGATGTAGGGAATTTTTAAAATTAAATTCCCAGAGAATTTTTGCCACCGCTCATTTTTTTTCAATTGCTTATAAGATAGGAGGACTAGAAACAGCGTTGCTGCAATATACCAGAAATAATTCTCCATAAATGCTGATATATTCAAGACTACTTTAGTTACCCAGGGCAGTTCAATTTGATTTCTTTTAAACAGGTCTTCAAATATGGGTACTACAAATTTCAACATAAAGATAACGACTAAAACCGCAGTGGACATAACAATTAAAGGATAAGTAAGTGCGCCTATCAATTCCTTTTTTTGCGAATTGTACCTTTTAAAAAAATCTGCAAGTCCATTAATTACTGCTGGAAGTTGTCCTGTTTCTTCCCCTATAACGATAGATTGTATTTCATAAGGAGTAAATACCGTTTGCTCTTTAAAAGCAGTACCTAAATCTTTTCCTAGCACAAGTAAGTCTATAACCGACTGAACTACTGCCTTTTCTTTTTTCTTTTTTATTCCGTGAAGAATAAGTTCTAAGGATTCTTTTAAATGAACTCCAGATTCTAGTAAAATACTCAATTCTGTATAAAAAATCTCTTTTTGTTTTTTTGAAAAAACACTGGAAAAACTATACAGTTCCTTCTCCCATATACTTTCTTTGGTTGATGAGTTGGATGATTGACTTTTTTTAGTCTTGTTTTTTATTTGCGATAAATCAAAAGCCATGTTCTAGCATATTTTGATGTGTATCTTGCGGCTGATAAATAAATAAAGCTACATCTGTGTCAACCAATTTGATTTTCAAAGCATCTACAACACCATTGTGGTTTTGTTTCCCAAAAAGGTAAGTAATCACTTCCATGGGTTGTGTTAAAAGGGTGTCATTTTCCCTTTTAAAATAAGTCCATATTTCATCGCCTTGTGCTTCTTCAGTCCATTGATAAGATATACTGTCTATGGCATTTTTAAAAGTAAGCTTATTCTTTGTTCTTTTGATCATGGGAAAGCGATGTGCATCAATGGATAAGACTAATTCTAATTGTTCTAAATCACTCTGACCAGAAACATTTCGTTTTACAGCATTTAAGTTTTTGTAAGTGATATTGAGAACACTCATAGCAATTCCTATAACGATCATCATAAGAACCATCGAGACAAGCACTTCAGAAAGTGTAAAAGCATGTATTTTTTTTAATCTAAACAACAAGTGGTTTTTGGAAGGATTCGTCCTTTTTTTAATACGCTAACGTTTAACATGTTTCCAGATTTTGAAAAGGCAGCTACCTTAGTGTTTTCTTCATATTCATAAGGGAGTTGTAACTGATTGTTGATGATCAAGTATTCCAATTCCTTAACTCTATTATCAAATTTAAATTCTCTATTATTTACATTATTTTCAAAAATCTGATTCACTGAAGTTCCTGCGATGCTGAAAACTACCAAAACAATAATACTGGCCACTAGATTTTCTAATATACTGCTCGCTTTTATTTTTTTTAATACAACCATTTCAAAGGGAAATTTGATTCTTCCTGAGGAAGAGTTAAACTTTTTTCAAAAGCAGTGAACCACTCTGATTTCAAAATCTTACCGTCAAAAATATAGTTTCTATAAATACGGCCATCTACATAAGCGATAAATGAATGGGTATAAAGACTTCCTTCAACCGTTCCTCTCAACTCTGTATTACCCACATTATAAATACTGCCTTTAAAAATGGCGTCTTTAGAAATAAACAATTGTGGGTAACTGTCTGTTTCAGGAACTTTTTTAAATTGTCTAACGAGACCTGATACACTAGCGTTTTTCTGTATGACAATTGAGGGATAATTCTCAAAATTAGAATCAGTAATAGTAAGGGAGCTGGGAAAGTTAAGAGTAACATGTTCTCCTACGACAATACTATCTCTCGCTACAGCATGAACTTTACCTGTAAAGCCATTTTGGAATTTAATAACGGGTGCTATTAATTCCACATCTTCAAGTGTACTGTTTTGATCCACCGTAATTTGCTGGCTGGAAATAATTTTCACAAAACCTTTGTAATCATGCTTATTTAACAATATTGCTCGATCACTGACTACTGTAACGCCTCTATTTTTAAAACTTTGATACCCTATTTTTGATTTGTCAAACGGGATAATGCTGTCATTTCCCAGTTCTAAGTAATCCTCATAGAATCTTTTTTTTACCTCAGGTAATGCGGCAGTACTATTTTTAATAGTGCCTTTAAAATCTGTTGTCCCTGTATAGATAAATCCTGCGGCGCTGGTGGTTCTAATGTCACTGTTAGGAACGCTCAAATTTCCTTGAATACTTGCCTGTCCCGTAATTTGTAAGCTTCCTTTATTATTATAAGAGGGTACATACAATTGGTATAGATGTTTACTAAGTATTATTGGTGCACTTAGATAAATAGTTTGAAATTGATTTTTTAGTCTTTCTTCACTTTCTGCGTTTTTCACTCGTACTATATCAAAAGCTCCCCATTTTTGCGTTTCCGTTTTTAGGCTAGTGTTTTTAGGGAGGTAAATTTGAGATTTTTGAAAGCTTATATCGTTAATGAAATTATCAGTGCGCAATGATAAAATGCCGTTGGTGTTTACAAATAGTAAAAAGCTTAATAACAACAGCAGTATCATGACACTCAAAAATATGGCGTATTGCAGTGCGTTTGCTCTTAGATATGTTTTGAAAATCCTCACTGTTTTTTAAACTTCTTGTCTTTTTTTTGATAACGCATGATGATATAGTCATCTGTAGCTTTTACTAGTTTTAAGCTGTCTTGAGTAGCTCCAGTTTTAAGAATATAACTATTTCCATTAATACGCATGGCAACGGCTCGCAATCCTGATCTAGATTCCTGTTTAACATATCCTAAATACTCTACCGCGGGCCATGGTATTTCAACGGGATTCTTTTTGGAGCTGTTGGATTTCTTTTTGTTTTGGGTTCTTTTTTTCTGAGCCACTGTTCCTAAGAAGGGATCAGTATCGGGAAGTTGTAGTGTTAGAATTGCCTTTGTTTTTGTTTCGCTTTCGCGAAAGCTGCCATAATCAAAATCTTCTGAGACAGGAAGATCAGGTTTTAAACCGTCCATAATTTGATAACCCACCATTCCCCATATAGACAGTACTACTGGAATTAATACGTAAAGGTTTTTTTTAGACTTTAACATTTATTGAACGGTAAATGAGGTTGTTGTATAAGGGGAATTATAGGCATCATTTTCTGCACGAATGCGCCACTCATAAGCTCCAGCAGTCATGTTTAACGAGGCGCTGGTAGTGCTGTCAGTTTGTTGTAAAAGTAATTGTGCCGTTTGTATAAAATCAGGTTGCGCGACTTGAATGGTGTAGCTTCTAGCACCTTCTACAGGTTCCCAATCAAAGAACACCTCACCAGTGGCTACTTGAGTATTATCTAGAGGAGCTAAAACGCTAACGCTATCATTCTCGAGGTTTTCTTCATTGATGATTTCATCACAAGCAATTAAAGATATAATCAAGAGGAGATATATAAAATAGTGTCTTTTCATGTGGTTAAAATATTCTTTTGGTAAATGTAGATTAAATTCGGTGAACTACATCGAACCCAAACAATTATGTTAAATATATGTTAACTTATGATTTGACGACACTAGAATATCTTCTCTAGTGTTAGTTTTAAACTCCCCTGAATTACATATTAATTAATCCATCTTAAATTTATTAAGGTTATTCTTATTTTAATTCAATTCATTATGAGTAAATCACTTCTCCTTATTCTAGGCTTCTTGTTCATTCCATTTTTAGCAATTTCACAGTCGGAATCTCCGACTGACCTTCCAAATGTGATACCTCCTTCACCAGAAGTTAATGCTCTATTCTCCCTTAGAGAGGATAATGTAACTGAATCAACTGGTCATGCGCAAGTTTCAATACCTATTTTTCAAAAAGCTATCAGTAGTTCATTGAGTTATAACACTTCGTTGAATTACAATTCTAGTTTATTAAAACTAGTAAATCCAAGTGGTTGGGTTGGCACTGGCTGGGCAGATAATTTTTCGAATATGGTATCTAGAACGGTAAAAGGATACCCTGATGAGTTCGCTAAAAGTTCTCACCACATAACTGGTATATTAAATTTGCCAGATTATTGGAATTACGACAATATTTCAACTAGGAATCAAGAAAAGTTTAGATGGAAGACAGCTGGAGATTCTGCGGATAAATACGATTCTAATCAGGATATATTTAATTTTAAAAGTTTAGGAGTTAGTGGTTCATTTATCTTAGAATTGGATAACAACGGAATTATTCAAATTAAACCACTTGAATTGAGTAATAAAAACTTAAAGTTTCAAATTCAATATGATTATACTAATTCTAAAATTTTAAGTTTTAAGATAAGAGATACAAATAATTATGTTCATTATTTTACCTTTATCGAGGAGGCATACACGGAAAGAATGAACGCCGTAGAGGCATTTGGGGGCTATTCAAATGTTTCTGGACAGGGTAGTCAGTATTTATACACCAGTGGCTGGTTTTTAGAAAAAATAGTAAAAGAAGGAGCTACACCATCGCTAGATAAAATCGTGTTGAGTTGTACCTATCAAAATTTGGGAAGCGGTTTTACGTCAAACGTTTCTCGAACGAATAGAACAAGAAATGATTTTGGAGTGGGCACAGTCTGGTCTACTATGATTTTACCGGATGAATATAATGCTTGGATTGTTCCAGCAGAGTCAGAATTATCATATAATACCACAAGTAGTGATAATCTAGCTCCTTTGAGAATAAATTTTCTTGATGGGACACATTTATCATTTACAACGCATCCTACCTTAATTAATCCAGAAACAAATGGGAAAACACTAGAGTCTGTCACTTATTATGATAACACAAATGAAATAAGTAAATGGGAATTTGACTTGACAGTTACTACTAAAGGTAGGTTATTTCTCGATTCTTTAAAGAAGGTTAGTAACAATATACATGAACCTACTACTTTTAATTATAAAAACAAAAATGATTTACCGGAGGCCTTAAATTTTTCAGTAGACCAATGGGGTTATTATATTGAGAAGCAAGTTGTTGCTTATGGATTTGAAAGAGAAGTAGAAAATTCAAGATTCACAGGTTTCTTAACTGATATAATTTATCCTACTGGTGGAAGCCAGAAATATGTTTATGAGCCAACTACTTATTCATACGATGTGGATGGACTCATACCTTTGGAATTTTGTAAAGTTGAAAATCAACTTAATTGGAATGCAGACAGTCGGATTTTTAAATTTAACTCTAGCTCAAGTAATTGGGTCACCTTTAATGTGTTAGAAGAACAGGAATATAACTATAAACGTATATTAACCAATGGAACTGCCTATGATTTCCAGAATGCAGGTATAGAATTTAGCTTTTCTGATGGTACAACGCAAACTATAGGTTGCGATGTGCAACACAGAAAAATCACAATGCCGTCTGGTAATGTAAGTGTTAGAATTTTTTCATTAACTCAGAATAGTAATTTTGATTTTGATTTTGGTCTTGGTTGGAAAATTTTTCAACCTATGCCTAAACAGTATTTGTTAGGTGGTGGCGGTGTAGTATCAGAAATACATTTGTTAGATCAAAATGATCCTATTAAAAAGCTTGTGAACTACAATTATATGGAATCAAATAATATTTCATCAGGAGCTGTAGATGGGTTACACGATCAAATTACTAAGAATTACGATGAAACGTTCTATGAATTCTTACTTAGCTCCAATTGTCAGGTTTATAATGCGTCACAAATCTCTTTAAACACTAAAATTAATAGCCTTAATTTTAATTCTATTGGTCAGAATTATGTGTCTTTCTCAAAAGTAGAGAGAAGTGAAACCGGGCTCGGAAAAATTATTACAAATTATACTTCTGCAAAAGAATATCATAACGACCCATCTTATTTTACTTTTCCTTATCGCAACCCAATAAATTTAAATCACAAAATAGGTTTAACAAAGGAATCAATTACATTTAATCAAGAGAATGAAAGTTTAACACAAACTAATTTTGAATATAGTTTTATAGATAATCAAATCGCTACTCATTTAGATTTAAATTTTGTTAAGGATCCATGGAAACGTTTTTTTGATCTATGGCAACCTTATGTAAATTTTAATAGTATACCAGATAAACCAATGATGAAATGTAACTTTGGTTGTAATCAGGATTGTTTTAACCAGTATATAGAGCCCGTAGGAGCAGTATTCCCTTATTACTTTACAGAGACGCCTTTATATCAGACACACGTAAATCAGATTAAAAAAACGGAAAAGCATTTTTTTATAGATGATACTGGAAATTCAGAAATAGTTACTCAAGTTACTGATTTTGCTTATAATATTATTAATTATCAATTAAATTATACTTCCTCAACAACTTCAGAAGGAGATGTATTAGAGCAAAAAAAATATTATAGTGTAGACCATAATATTCCAACGCTGTCCTCTCCGATTGAAACTGGAATAAGACAAGATCTCGTTGACGCCAACATGTTCACAACACCCATCCTACAAGAGAGCTACAGAGATGGCGTTTTAACTTCTAGAGTAAAATATCACTATGATGAGTTTGAACCTAATCAATTTCTACTTGTAGCTGTATCAACTCAAAAAGGTTTAAACGACCCTATGGAGTCTAGATTAACCTACCACAAATACGATCCATACGGCAACGTATTAGACGTCAGTAAACAAGACGGCACCCATGTCAGTTACATATGGGGTTATAACAAGACACTTCCCATCGCTAAGATAGAAGGATTGAGTTATGATGAGCTTGCTACAAAATTAAATACTACACCAGCTGGTTTAGACTCTTTTGATGAGAGTCCTTCCTATATGAATCTAATCAACGGTTTAAGAAACGCATTCTCCATTTCAGACCCCTTTATGATTACTACCTATGAGTATGATGTAGGCGTAGGAATAAAAAAAGTCACTGACCCACGAGGAAGAAACATGACGTATTTCTACGATGATTTCAATCGCTTAGAATATGTAAAAGATCACGAGGGCAATATTTTATCGGAGAACGAATACAAGTACGCCACCCAAAACTAAATCCACAAAAAATGAAGAATATAACCATAAGCTTTCTTTTTTTAGTGGGAACACTAGGGATGGCACAGACACCAAATACAAATTACGTAAAAACCACAGCTTATAAAGTGGCAACCACAACTGGAGTAGTTACTAATCCAGACGATAAAATCGAGTCCATTCAGTACTTTGATGGATTGGGAAGACCTATTCAATCCATACAAGTAAAAGCAGGAGGCGGTAGAGAAAACATCATCCAGCATATGGAATATGATGCTTATGGAAGACAGGTAAAAAACTACCTTCCTTATGCTACTAATGGACCAGTAACTCTAGACCCTCTAGACTTGGTCATTGATCCAGTCTTAGGAATCAACAGCTACTACCAGACTAATTATGGAGCTGATTTTACCACAGGTATTTTAAACCCTTATTCAGAAACAGCATTTGAAAACTCTCCTTTAAACCGTCCATCTAAACAAGCGGCTCCAGGAGCAGACTGGGCTTTGGGTAGTGGTCATGAAGTAAAGATGGATTATCAAACTAATAGCGCAGCAGATGGGGTAAAAATGTTTGGAGTGGCTTTTAGAAGTTCCGTAGATGTTTATGAACCTACTCTAGTTTACGAGGGCCTGTATACTATAGGGCAGTTATATAAATCCATAGTAAAGGATGAGAACTGGACGGCTGCATTAGTAAACGATCATACCGTAGAAGAGTTTAAGGATAAGCAAGGTAGAGTCATCCTAAAACGAACCTATGAGGATAACCAAAAACACGATACCTATTATGTGTATGATGATTTTGGAAATCTTACTTACGTACTTCCACCAGCAGGAGCAGATCAAATCATTAAATATACAAGTATATCTACTCAAGGTCATGTGGTAAATATTCCATGGACAGATGTGGTGAATGTAGACCGTGAATTTGCAGATAGTTATAACGAGCAACTATCTGAATATGATAATAGTCAGATATTGAATGTGAGATTAGAAAACAAGTATAGTGGACAAGGCGGTATGACCGTTACCACTTATAACAATAGCGATAAAATATCAGTAAACTTTAATATTGCTCTAGCAGAACCCATAGAGCTGTTACAAGGCTATATTTTCAATCTTAGTCCTTATGGTAACTATAGCGATACGAGTATTGGAGAGATTAATGGTGCAGAGTATTCTTATTCAGTAAGTATTAACTCCAACCACATCTTTATTTCAGGAGGAGGTGAACTTATCCAGCTCAATGCAACGGTGACCAATCAGAATGTTATAGGTTACGATATCAACTATCCATGGACAGATTATATGAATGTCTCTAGCCAGTTGCGTAACAACTATGAAAGTCAATTGCAGGGCTATGATAACAGTCAGATACTTAATGTTACTATACCTAATCCAGAGAACGGAAGAGGTGGACTTAAAGTAACCGTGGATAACAACGATAATGTACAGGTAATCATAGATTCCAGCCATGACGGGCTTCTCAGCATTATCAATGGAGCATCTATACCGCTTAATATCAATAGAAGCCTTACTAATAGAACACTGGGAACCATATCTGGATCAGGATATAATTATACCTTAAGCCTTGTTAATAACCATATTAAATTCAGTGGATCAGGAAGAATAGGACATTTGACATCGACACTATCTGGAGCAAATGTGATTCTAGAACCTTCTATCGATCAACCAACTCTAGAAGGACTTTGTTATATCTATGAATACGATCATAGAAACAGGTTAATAGAAAAGAAAATACCTGGTAAGGAATGGGAACATATTGTTTATGATATTTTAGACCGTCCCGTATTGACTCAAGATGGAAATCAGCGCATAGGTGGTAATGGAATTGCTCCCAACTGGATGTTTACGAAGTATGATAAGTTAGGAAGAGTGGTCTACACGGG
>Ga0307935_1000014_pt1 | contig 100410 bp, 92 predicted proteins | sample OrgLakmetageno92_FD_201827 | JGI IMG/M metagenome (GOLD analysis project Ga0307935, IMG submission 201827) | Saline water microbial communities from Organic Lake, Antarctica - #92 | ecosystem: Environmental > Aquatic > Non-marine Saline and Alkaline > Saline | place: Antarctica: Organic Lake...
CTCTGAGCCTAAAGCTGGTTCTTTTGTTGACCAAGCTAGGTCTATTTGCTTAGCCCAGTCGCTTCTGGGTGAATTGCCAGTGATGTCTCGATAAAACAAAGTTGGGGCGGCCGCGGGACGAGCGTGTGCGAAGGCTTCAAAGGTTGTTCGATTTGGTATCCAAAGCACAAGATCCGAAAATGCGGCATCTGCAACCAGCTGCCAGTCAGCCAGCACGGCACTAAGCCATGATTCGCCTTGAAAGTCTTTGACAGCCACAGTTACCCAGTTTACCTGTCCTAGCTAGCATCCAATAGATCAAGGGTCAGCAGCCTTATAGATTCGCGGGCCTTGGAGTTTTTCGCACACAGGCAAAGTGGTTGCGCTTTGAGTAACGAAAGATCCACAGCCTGCGCGTCCTCAGTTATCACAGCTTTAATTTCCAGTCTCGCCAAGCGATGCATTGTGTCCCTGAGCTGCCGGCTCGGATTTTTGCCTATTGTCGATGCTCGCACCCGATTTGCGACCGGCCAAAATTCAAAATCCGTGTTCCGACAGTCCCACAAAAACCTGTTCAGCCCGACCGGATCGGCCGCAAACACACCCAGAGCCAAATCGGCCTGTTCAATGATTGCTCGGGCTGAAGAGTTTCGACCTACTTCGCTCGCTGCGCTAACTAGGCCTTGCTCAAGTTCGCCAGCCAAGTCAATGACGATAATGTCGAAGTGCTGTCTTGCGAATTCGATCAGGCCTCCAAGAGATTCGGCATCAAGCTCGGGCCAACGGCTAGGAGCATTGATTCCAGTTAGAACTCGAAGGCTCTTTTTTCCAAACTGGATCTCCTCTGTAAGCCGGTCTATTTCTTCAATGCTGAGCCTGGAGGTTCTAGCCAGCCGAAGCACAGCGGTTATGCCAGGACCTGGTTCAGTTAGGCCCAAACTTGCCGCGATGGATGGTCGATAGCTATCGGCATCGATAACTAAAACCTTTAGATCCATTGAGGACAGCTCGAAACCTATATTTACGGCCAGAGTAGTTTTGCCACTGCCGGCACTCCCCCAAACCGCTATCACCTTTGCACTGAGTGTTTTTGGGGCGGCTGAGTCAATCGGTTCAGGATCTGGCACTGAATCAAGTGCGGGGTTTGGTCTCAGGATATCCGCCAGCGTCATGGCAACGGAAGAACATAGATTGGGTACCCAGCCGCGACTGCGGCCAAAACCAAGGTCGACTGATTAAGGTTTAGCAATAACTCCACATCCGGAGCATCCTCGGCAAATAGGCCATCACCGAACTCAATGGCCAACACTTCTGACACCGAAACAATTCGCTGGGGTAAAAAGCCGTCTTCGGTCTCCGTGACCTGCCAAACCGAAACGACACTTCCAGGAACAATCGACTCAGCCGGCTTCAAGTCTGGAACAAACCGAAGGGCGGTTTGGTCCGGTCTAAGGCCTTCTCCGATGAGGCGCAACGGGATCAGTTCGCCTTCGCCGATAACGGCTGTCACACTTAATCCCTCAACCGGAGGCTCTGCCGTTACGTAGGCCTCGGTCAAAGCGCCCAGGTCTAGTTGAACAGCAACCGCATCGGCCTCAGACAAGAGAGTCCCGGTGGAGATATTCGATGAGGCCACCAAGTAACTTGGCAGCGGCTTCACGGCAGTTGCCACCAGCACCCCGCCAAGGACCACGGCTGAACTTATTAACAACAGCACCCAGTTGGCCGGCTTTGCTCTTAGCCTTTTTGGCATGACGCCTCCTTTGACAAGAAGAGTGGCAAAAAACTCACTGAGACACTAAAGGTTTTCCACAGCCGACACTTCGACTAGTGTCACGGCGCCAACCGGACACCAAATCACAGTTAGTTCAGCTGCGATCCTTAACCAGGGACCATGTTCGCTCAGCAACCAGCCTTTTTTGACTTGACCCTGCTGACTGAAATGCACCCGAACTGGATTCCGCTGAGCCGCCAACACGTCACTGAGCGCGGTTTGCTCCACATCGGGCATCGTATTGGCGGTAATTAGAAATACCGCGCTGTTCGGAAACAGCAGCAGGCCCCGGTCCCCCAGGCCTGCGATGAAGTCTTTGCCCGCCACTATTCTGCTCAATGAGGTGGTACCACCCAGATGATTTACCTGAACCGATTCGGGTAAATTACTGGTTTGTAGACCTGTTCTTAGGGCTTCAAATTCTGATTCAAGTTCGCCAATGATATCCATGGGTAGTTATTGTTCCCTGAAACTTGGGTTACCAAATAGTTATCCACAAGAGTGAAATTTTAACTTTCATTTTTTTCAGTTGGGCACAAGAATTCAGAAACATATTTGAAGTGGGGGATTGCGTGAACGTTCAACTGAATCGACAGGAGCAAACAAATCCTGAGAAACTATTTGCCGAGATTTCAACAGCCTACGTCGAGATTCTTGCAGGCGTTAGGCGCCCGGAGCAATTATCAAGATGGCTTAGCGATAAGGCCTACTACGACGTTTCACACCGCTCAATGCGCCGTGTCAGACAGCAGGCACTGGTCGGGGCAAGCACCCGGCCAACCATCATTGTTAGACAGAGCAAGCTTTTTCCTACCGACGAGCATGCTTTGCAGGGCGTAGTGCTTATGGAAATATCTTTGGTCCTTAGGGCAGTATCTGTTCGAGCAGAGATGATTCACGGCCGGTTCAAGATTACCGAAATTGTACTCATTAGCTCTAGCTCTTGAAGAAGGAGCTTCCCTGGCCACCCTGTGACGACTTCGGCGGCACCTGAGTAGGCCGCTGAGGGCCCTTGGCTGCTCCAGTTGCCTTAGGGTTAGCTTCTTTGTGAACATCGACCTTGCCCTGCTCAGTGGGGGCGGAGTAGGTGAGCTGTTCTGGCTGCTGAGCCTGGTCTTCTGGCAAAGACTGTTTGATTTCCACGTTAAACAAGAACTGAACGGCTTCTTCTCTAATGCCTGCCGTCATCTCCAAGAACATGGCGTAGCCTTCGCGCTGGTATTCGATCAGCGGATCGCGCTGGGCCATGGCCCTTAGGCCGATTCCCTCTTTTAGATAATCCATCTCGTAGAGGTGGTCACGCCATTTGCGGTCGACAACGGAAAGCATCACTCGCCGCTCGAGCTCTCGCATCGTCTCCACGCCAACCTCGTCGGTTCGCCTTTGATATGCAATGCGTGCATCACTTAGAACTTCTTCAGTCAGCCAGCTAGCAGTGATCTTGTTTCTGGATCCAGCTTCCTCGAAAACCTCACTGACATCTAACCCAATCGGGTATGTGATCTTGAGCTCGGTCCAGAGTGCCTCTAGGTCCCAATCGGCCGAGTTGGATTCCAGTTCAGCAGACTGCACGATTTGGGTGATGACTTCGTCCAGGAACTCTTGGAAGGTGTTAGAAATATCCTCACCCTGCAAGATTTGGCGACGATCAGTGTAGACAGCTTCACGCTGGCGATTCATGACATCGTCATATTTCAAGATGGTCTTGCGAATTTCAGCGTTACGCCCTTCGACCTGCGATTGGGCAGATGCGATTGCCCTGGAAACAACCTTCGACTCGATTGCCGAGTCATCCGGCACCGATCCACGATTCATTAGCGACGCTGCGGCACCGGAGTTGAAAAGGCGCATCAAATCATCGGCCAGCGATAGGTAGAAGCGAGACTCACCTGGGTCACCCTGGCGACCGGAACGACCTCGAAGCTGATTGTCAATTCTTCTGGACTCATGGCGCTCAGTGCCGAGCACGTATAGACCGCCGACCTCAAGCACCTTGGCGGCTTCCTCAGAGACTTCCTGCTTGAGGCCATCGAAGACCTCGTTCCACTTAGCCTCATACTCTTCAGGATGCTCTTCTACTGACAGACCAAGCTTGGCCATTTGCTGCACTGCCAAAAATTCGGCGTTGCCACCAAGCATGATGTCTGTTCCTCGGCCGGCCATGTTGGTGGCGACCGTGACGGCTGCGAAGCGGCCCGCCTGGGCAACAATAATTGCCTCGCGTGCATTGTTTTTTGCGTTTAGCACCTCGTGCTTGATGCCCTTTTTAGCCAATAGCTTTGAAAGATATTCGCTTTTCTCAACGCTGGTAGTTCCAACCAGTACCGGCTGACCTTTTTCGTGCCGTTCCGCGATGTCCTCAACGACCATTCGGAACTTGACCTCTTCGTTCTTGTAGATCAAATCGGATCGGTCTTTTCGAACCATCTTCCGGTTAGTTGGGATTGAAACGACTCCAAGTTTGTAGGTGCTCATGAATTCGGCCGCTTCAGTCTCTGCGGTACCGGTCATGCCCGAAATTTTGCTGTAGAGACGGAAGTAGTTCTGCAGCGTCACCGTGGCAAGGGTTTGGTTCTCTGGCTTGATTGTGACGCCTTCTCTTGCCTCAATGGCTTGGTGCATACCTTCGCTATAGCGACGGCCCGGCAAAATGCGACCGGTGTGCTCGTCAACGATTTGAACTTCACCTTCGACTACTACGTAGTCCTTGTCGAGTTTGAAAAGTTCTTTGGCTCGAATTGAGTTATTCAGGAACGAAATAAGCGGGGTGTTAGCTGTCTCATAGAGGTTGGTAATTCCCAGATAATCTTCGACCTTGTCAATACCAGGCTCCAGAACGCCGATGGTTCTTTTTTTCTCGTCAACCTCGTAGTCCTCTTCGGCAACCAGGTCATTGGCGAGTTTTGCAAAGATGCCGAACCAGCGGTTTACATCTGCTGCTGCTGGTCCAGAAATAATCAGCGGCGTTCGGGCCTCATCGATTAAAATCGAGTCAACCTCGTCGACCACAGCGAAGAAGTGTCCGCGCTGCACAAGCTCCTGCTTGGAATTGGCCATGTTGTCTCTTAGGTAGTCAAAGCCAAACTCGTTGTTGGTTCCGTAGGTAATATCGCATTCATACTGCGCCCTGCGCTCTTGGGGGTCTTGACCGCCAATAATGCAGCCGGTCGTCATGCCAAGCGCACGGAAGATTCGGCCCATTAGTTCTGACTGATATTTCGCCAAGAAATCATTAACCGTCACCACGTGAACACCGCGGCCTGGAATGGCATTTAGGTAAGAGGCAAGGGTCGCCACTAGGGTCTTACCTTCACCGGTCTTCATCTCCGCAATGTTGCCGAGGTGAAGCGCTGCTCCACCCATGAGCTGAACATCAAAATGTCGCATTCCAAGGGTTCTTACCGATGCTTCACGAACGGCAGAGAAGGCCTCAGGCAGTAGATCATCTAGAGGCTCACCGGCGGCATAGCGCTCACGAAGAGTACTGGTTTCTGCCTTTAGCTCCTCATCGCTGAGTTCTTGGTAGTTGGACTCCAGGGCGTTTACTTCGGAGGCAATATCCTCAAGCTTTTTGACAAGCCTGCCTTCGCCCGCACGCAGCAGTTTGTCTACAAATATTGCCAAGAGTTACTCCTTGATGGTCGGCTACAATTCTAGCTGGGGTCAGACCTAGCTAGCTAAGTGAGATAACACCGTAGCTGTAGGCCTTACGCCTATAAACTACCGCAGCTTTATCGCTATCAAGGTCGTGGTATAGGTAGAAATCATGTCCCACAAGCTCCATGTGACCCACCGCTTCTTCCTTGGTCATCGCATTTTTTTCAAACTCCTTGGAGCGAATCACAAGCTGTGCCTGCGTTTCCTGGTCCTCGGTGTCCTCAACAGCTGGAATTTCACCGGTGAGAAGCTGCAAATCAGCGGGGACAATTGCTAGGTCTCTGAAGTCAGATGCGGTTAGCTCGCTCGCCCCGAGACCTTGGTGTTTTTTTTGCTTGTCTGAGTACCGCCTCAGTCGCTCAAGCAGTTTTCCAAAAGCTATGTCGAAAGCTGCGAACTTGTCTGAAGCCCTGGCTTCGGCCCTGACAACGTGACCCGGCTCATAAACGGTGAGCTCAACCTGGTCTTCTTGACCGGCACCCTTCGAGTGCTCGTAGCGAGTAATTTTTATGTTTAACTCTTGAGGGCGGTGAGCGAATTGCTCAACCTTGTCCGCTTTTTCCGTTACATAGTCCCTGAAACGATCTGAGACTGTGAGGTTTTTCGCTGAAATTCGAAGTTCCATTTTGACCTCCTAGTCGGCTTTTTCGCCATAACACCAAACTACGCCTTTTTTGATTAGCTTGCTTCGGCTTTACAGGATTCTCTTGGCTAATACACAGCTGCCGACGACTTCGAAGCCGGCAACAGTGAGCGCTCGAACACACTCTTTGAGTGTTGAGCCAGTTGTCATCACGTCGTCAACGATTAGTGCCCTTCCGGAGCCAGCAATGGCCACCATGGAATCAGCGACATTGGACTTTCGCTGGATTTTGTCCAGTTTGCGCTGATCGGAAATGACTCGCTGAAATCTAAGGGTTGAGCGAGTCAATTTGGTGCTTTCTGGAAAATTGAAGCTAGTAATTAGTTTAAACACTGGATCGAAGCCCCTTTTTTTGTAATTTGAGCTGTTTCTAGGAGGCACGCAAACAACGCATGGGCCAACGGTGGCAAGCGCTTCGGCTATTACTCCGTGGAGGCCCGGCACCAAAAACGGCACGAGTGCAGTTCTAGATTGATCCTTGTAGGCCGATAGTAATTTGGCAATCGATTCGTTGTACTCGATTGCGTACCAAACGGGCCTGCCCTCGAAGGAAGATACGTTGACACTAAACTCCGGCAGGCAGTCATCACAAAGTGGACTCGCCGGATTTTGGCAATCTGCGCAGGCAGTTGGGAACACGAAGTCAATGAGGGATTTGAACATTTCAAAATGCTCTACCGGTCACGCTAGCAAAATCGTAGCTCGCGCTTAGCTGTTGATAATCACCGGCTTCGCTTCCTTGTTAGCGCAGCGGACTGATGCCGATAACTCCAGCTGCTATTTGACGCCAGCTATTTGCCGAGTAAAGCCAAACTTCGCCGGTTCCAGACAACAGATAGCTACTCGCTGCCGACGCTGCCGCGCGCAACTCAACTCCAATAGTTGGGGGCATTGGAAGCTGAACCCTTGGACCTGAAACTGGGTATTCGCTCAGAGCGGTCAACCCACTGGCCGTAGTTTCCAAGACGTGAAGCGAGGCAGCATCCTGCCAGGATATTGCTGCGGGTGTTCCGAGCACCGTCTGGATCTTTAGCCCTTCGTTTAAGGCCAACGGAATCAAATTGGAATCTCGAAGTACGACGCCAATATCAATAAATGATTCGGCATCTTCGGTCTGAATCGCTTGGGCAACGCGTGTCCCATCGGCTGCAATGGTTGCGGCCAGCCTGAGACCTGAAAAGCTACTGCCTAGTGACCTGACCACTGTGGAACGGTCATAAACCTCAATGGGCAAACTGGCATCGACCGGAAAAGCCCATAATGAACCAGACTTATCATATTCAAGTGCCACCAAATCAGTCATTGAGCTCAGCTGCGTTATCTCGGTGCGCAGTGACTCGCTTTTAAGTTCGTAGACACCGTCTGGTGTTGTAAACGCAATTCGCTGCCCCAGTTCAGTCAAAGCGAAGAGTTTCGGATTGTAGTTAGCCACCATTGCTTGCGTTCCAGTGAGAGGCATCGACCCAATCCCCGTTAATGGTTGAATTCCGTTCGCCCTCAACACATAACTTGGGCTTATTCCAACCGCAGGCTCCGCTCCGCCGGAAGCGATATCCTGGACTGCGCCGTTGACCGACAGCGAAACATCGTCCACGCCCGGCAGCTGAAGCAGAGTTGAGCGCAGTTGGCCGAGCATGTTTCTGCGATCCTGCTGGTCGGCAGCCAATGCATCGGCATCAAAATCGACTTGAGCGACTCGATCCAAAATTCTCACGGCGCTAATTGTTAATTGAGTGCCCTCGGGTATTGCGGAATTTACGCCCGAAGACAGCCAAGGGCTCGGGCCGGCAAGTAGCGCATTTACGAGCCTGGTTGGAGTTGAAGTCTTGGTCGGAAACCAGCGTAAATCCGTAACCAAGCTATCCATGCTGGAATCCACAAAGTAGATCGGGAAGGCGTTGAACACAACGCTGAAGACCGGAGGGGTGACCACAGTCAGGTTGGGCGCGCTTGAAATCCGCCATTGGCCATCTTGCAATGCCAACTGAAACCTAAGGTTGGTTGGGGCTGTTTGAACTGAATCCTCGTAGCGCCCTTGATCATCAATTCGCGCTCCGGTGTTTAGCTCAACGACCACCAAAGCCTCTCCAGCTTGACGAAATACCGGAGCTCCAGCTCTGATGACGGTTTGGTTCTCTGGATTCCAACGTTGGGCAAACTGCTCGCTCAAAAATTCTCTTGCGACTGCGTAGTCATTTAGCGGGCTGGTTCCTGCCGCCAAAAACCCGGAAACTATCTCTTGAGAGCTCGCATCAAAGGAAGGACCGGAGGGTGTGTAATAGGCAAACTCCTGTTGGACCTCAGGAGCAATATCAGGACCACTCTGAATATTAAGCTCGGTCGGAAGCGAGGCGCAACCGGCGAGCACCGAGACAGCTATTAGCGCCAAAAGTTTTTTAATCATGTTTGTACCGATCTAGGTGGCAGTGGTATCGGAGAGTTTCCAATTACCGAATCAGGGTGCCTAGGCAGTGTCAGACGGAAGCTAGTGCCCTTATTTGGCTTTGACCAAACCTGCAGCCAACCCCGGTGCAAAGTGGCATCTTCCTTAGAGATTGCAAGGCCCAGTCCGGTGCCACCAACAGACCGCTGTCTTGCCGGGTCCGCTCGCCAGAATCTGTCGAAGACGCGTTCGAGCTGCAGCTTGGACATCCCTACTCCAGAATCTGTCACACACACCGCCACCGAGCTGGCGTTTTGCCCAACCTGAACGATGATGGCCCGCCCTTCGCTGTGTTCAACTGCATTTGACAGTAGGTTTCGAAGTAGTCGTTCGATGCGCTTGGCGTCGAACTCCGCCTCCACTGGCCCGCTCGGCAGTTCAATTTGCACCTCAATACTCTTAGCCTGGGCAAGTGGCTCGATGCTTGCAATCGAAGCGCCCACCACCGCATTTAGATCCTGGGTTTCAAGATCTGCAACCACGGCTCTGGCGTCGTAACGCGATATCTCCAAGAGGTCAGCCAGGAGCGACTCAAATCGTTCGATTTGGTTTTGCATCAGCTCGGCAGACCTGGAAAGAGCAGGGTCTAGTTTTTCGCGATTACCAAAAATTACCTCACCAGCTAGCTTGATTGTTGTCAGTGGGGTTCTTAACTCGTGAGAGACATCAGCAACGAATCGCTGCTGCATTTTGGACAGCGAATCCAACTGTTGAATCTGCTGCTGCAAGCTGGCCGCCATTTTATTAAAGGATTTCGCAAGCTGCGCTAGGACGTCATCGCCGCGTTCAACCAGTCGCTCATCCAGCTTTCCGGCAGATAGCGTCTGAGCGGCAAGTGCGGCCTGTTCAACCGGCCTAACCACCGAGCGAGTAACCAGATAGCTAACCAGAGCAATCAGGGCCAACAAGATCAGCCCCGCAACGGTTATGGCACTTTGGACCAATGCCAGTGATTGCTGCTCAGCACTGAGGTCAAACACCAGAAAAAGCTCGAAGTTGCCGGCCAAAGGAATGACTACCGGCGCACCCACCGTTATTCCGGCCACTAAGACGCCGTTTTTAGAAAAACTAACCGGGGTGTAAGTAAGAATCCCAGCGGATTCCCGAACCTGTTCTCGAAGCTGGTCGGGAATCGTGTTGAGATCTAAGTCTTGAGAGATTGGAGATTGAAATAGCTGCAGTTGCGGCTGGCCCGGGCTTCTGAGCAAAGCTACTTGTCTGGATCCAGAACCACCGGTGATCTCCAGCGATGGCACCACAGCGTTGATGAGTGTCTGCAGTGTGGTTTCATCCGGTACCGATGCTGCAGCAACTGTTCCTTGGACACTACTTACTGCGCGCTCGGTTTCGCTAAGGACTTGGTCGAGTCGGTTTTGATAAAAGCCATTTGCAAGCGAGTAAGACAAGAAGCCGCCCAGGGTAACCAGTGCTAGCGCACTAAGTAGAACGGTTGCAAATACAGTTCTGGCCGTTAGTGAGCGTCTAAACAGTGAGATCACTTAGGCTCATTGCCAGCCCGGTATCCGTGACCACGAACTGTCATAACAATTTTTGGATTCTCTGGATCTTTTTCAACCTTGGACCGCAGTCGTTGAACGTGGACATTGACTAGACGAGTATCCGCCTTGTACTGGTAGCCCCAAACCTGCTCAAGCAGCATTTCCCGGCTGAAGACCTGCTGAGGCTTTGAAGCCAAGGTATGCAGCAGCTTGAACTCCAGTGGCGTCAGAGACAGACTCGCACCTTCTCGTTGAACCTCGAACGATTTCGGGTCAAGAGTCAAGCCCCCTATTTGAAGGACCAAGGAATCATCTGGAAGCGGGCGAAGCCTTGCCTTAACTCTGGCCAACAGTTCCTCGCCCTTATGGGGCTTTACAACGTAGTCATCAGCTCCTGCTTCAAGGCCGAGAACAACATCGTTGATGTCTCCCCGGGCGGTCAACATGACAATTGGAACGCCTGAGATCGCTCGAATCTGCTTACAAACCTCGATGCCGGATTGGCCCGGAAGCATTATGTCTAGGAGAACTAGATCTGGGTTTCTGTCTTCAAAAATCTCTAAGGCCGAGATGCCGTCGGCGGCAAAGACCGGCTCGTAGCCCGCTCCGGCAAGAACTAGACCCACCATCTCGCGAAGGGCATCGTCATCGTCAACAACCAGTACCTTGTGAATCAATGCAACCTCCGATCAGCTGCGATTGCCCTTAAGCCATAGTGGCCAGATAAACCGCTACTCAAATGTAGCTTGAACCAGAGCGCGAAACCTAGGAATTCAGAATCGGGCATGCCCGCAAAAAACCATTTCTTAGCTCTGCTCTCGAATTGCAGCCAGCACTCGATCGCGTATCTGGTGCATAACTGACTCTTGGTTTGACTCCACGTTCAATCTCAGCAACGGTTCGGTGTTGGATGATCGGATATTGCACCACCACCAAATTTCACCCTCTGCGTGAGAGTAACTGGTTCCATCCAGTTCTTCTGAGGAAGAACCACTCAGCTCCGTCGCAACCCGTAACTGCGCTTGCCTTGCATCCACAACTGTCGAGTTAATCTCACCGGACGCAAAATATGGGGTGTAGTCGGCAGCTATTTGGGACATGAGCCTGTCGTTGGAGCCAAGCTCGCTGATCAAATGCATGGCGGCAAGCATTCCGTTGTCTGCGCCCCAGAACTCACGAAAGTAATAATGCGCCGAGTGCTCACCACCAAAGACGGCCGAGGTGGCCGCCATTTGGTCTTTTATAAGCGAATGCCCAACTTTGGTTTTCTGCGGAATAGCACCGTTGGTGACTATCGTTTCGGACACCGCCTTGGATGTAAGCAGGTTGTGTAGCACCGTGGGGGATTTTTCACCTAGCGCCTGCACCCTCAAGATCTCTCGCTTCGACACAATTGCCGCGACCGCCGAGGGTGTCACGGCCATTCCTTTTTCATCAACCGCGAAGCAACGATCGGCGTCGCCATCAAATGCCAACCCAAGATCGGCGCCGGTTTCCAGCACCTTTTTTTGCAAATCGACCAGGTTCTTTGGATCCAGCGGGTTTGCCTCGTGGTTTGGGAAAGAACCATCTAGCTCGAAATACATCGGGATGATTTCAATTGAAGGATGGTTTCCGAGCACCGCAGGAACTGTAAGTCCGCCCATCCCATTGGCGGTGTCAATGACGACCTTGAGTTTTCGAATGCCCTGCAACGCAACGAGCCCGTGAAGATAGCTCGCGTAGTCGGCAATGACCGTTAAGTCGCGTTCTGCCCCCAGGGCATGCTCAAGGGAAACCCCTGCCCCTAAATAGGCAATCGCTCTGTCTCGGATGGCGGCAAGTCCGGTATCCAGGCTGATTCCCCTTGCACCAGCACGCGAAAATTTAATGCCGTTGTAGCTGGCCGGATTGTGGCTGGCGGTGAACATCGCAGCTGGAAGATTCAAGAAGCCGGACGCGTAGTAATTCATGTCAGTGGAACAAAGCCCCAGCATCACAACGTTCGCGCCACGCTTTCTTGCCCCCAGTGAAAAGGCCGCCGCGAAACCCGGAGACGAATCTCGCATGTCGTGGCCAATAACTAATTCTTTCCCGAAAAGGTTTAGCTCATCAGCAAATGCGGCACCAAAACTCTCAACAACCTCATCGGTCAGCTGAATCCCCACAAGACCGCGAACGTCGTAGGTCTTTACGAACTCACCAAAATTGATCATAAAACATCTCCCGTTTATATCGCCTGCCAAGAATACAATGGCCAAATGGCTTCGACACCGCAGAAAAGAGATCGCCACGGCAGAGGTATGCGCAGGCCCATCTCCTCCAAGCTCTTTAGTCACGGTCTAAGCAGGGTTACCTTTTTCCAAGATGCGGTAGCCGATACCGCCGACTACCTGAGGACAAGGTTCCCGGAAGAGCTCGGCGCACTGAATTGGAAAATCGAAGAAGTGCCGCTTCAAGAACGACCTGAATCACTAAATCGCTGGCACGTGAAGCCCGAGACCATGACCATAATTCTCTACCGGATCCCAATAGAGAGAAGTGCGAGCTCCAAAGCAGCGGACCCAAGAATTCAGATTGAACAGGCCGTGGTTTCAGCTGCGGCAAACCTCTTGGGCAAAGACCCCTGGGATTTACTCGATCAGAGTTAGCTAGCGAACACTAACGAAGAGCTCATCCCCGAAGTTTTTATTTTCCCGGGGATTTATTACCGCATACCCCGGCACATCAATAACTTCTAGTGCTGCAGTGAATTTGGATGCTGAATTTATGCGAACCGAATCTCCGTTTATTGGAACCGTAACCTGAGACAGAGATGCGATCTCAAAGCTCTGGTACTCGACTCTGGTCCCGGTTGTTATCTCCAGATTCACCGCCAACGCGCTCAAACCAAAGTTGGCGACGTGCAATCTTGTTTTGTAGCTCGGGACCGGAAGAGTCAAATCTGTGAATTCCGTGGCCGAGGTTAGCCAAGAAAAATCTAAGGCTGGCTGCAGGATCGTGTTTCTCACGCCAGCCAGCAGAGGCTGCGCGCTTTCTACCCTGAGTAGGTAATCACCGTCGGTCAAATCTAGTTTGACCTCTGCGAAGCCGAACGGCTGAACCTGCTGCCTGAGAACCACAACATTGTCGGTTGACACAGCGCTAATAATCGCCTCTGTTGGAGTTTGACCGGGATTAAACAGCCGAAGTGTGGGCTTTTCAAAGCCCTCGGATCGAACGCTCAGCCCAGTTATTAGGTTGTCAGTCAAGGGAGCCGCGTTCGGCAGCTGTAAATCCACACCTCGGGTGGACACTCCAGCGGTAGTTCTTTGCTGCATGGCCACCGAAACCGGAACCCCACTGGTTTCAAACCAAAGGGCGAAGACCGGCTCTTGGAAAATTATCGAGGAAACCGGCAGCACCTCGGTCTGGCCGGCGGCCAAACTGACCTGCTTCAAAATTTTCCCACCGGGAACTAGGAACTCAAAAGACACGATGGTTTCTGTCTCATTTGGGTTTGCAATCAGTAACACGGTTTCCTGACCCAGGGCCGCTGCACCAGATATAAACCAGCCGCTGTAGGCAGGCTGCAAGCAGGTACTTGCCATAAAGCCAGTTGCACGGTCTCTCGAGACCCCTTGAGCTTGAATTGCTGACAACAGTGCAGTCGACTGATTGCCTCCGTTAACAACGGCACGAGAACCGGTTGTGGTGGTTAGGCCCGGATCAATAACTAATTCACCGCTTCCCACAAAAGAGTAAATACTCACCTCGCCAATGCGGTTGATTTCACCAAGTTCGATTCCGGATTCGCCGCCAACCTCAGCGAATGCGCCTGGGCAGTAGACCTCAAGCGGTAACGGTTCCACGTTCACCGTCTTGAGGTTTGGGCTTGCAAACGAGGTTGATAATTGCGGCAACTGCGAGACCACAAGCTGAGACAAAAATAATCCAACCAGGGCGACTGCAAGGATGATGCGGGAAGCAATTTTCATTTTTCGCTCCTTGCTCTTCTTGTGCCACGGATTGAACCTGGCGTGGGGATTGCGAGCAGCAAGAATGCCGCAAGGATCCCTAGTTCAAGATTTTTGCCATTCAGCGCTTGAGCACTCGATGGCTCATTGGCTGCGGCTCCCAGCACCTGCCATAGGTGGCCATAGGGGGTCTGTCCAGCAGCCTGGAGGGTGGTCATTGAATCTATTGCCACCCTGGCACTTGAAATGCTTTCTTGGTCCACTCCATCCAACAGCACAAAATCAATCCCGAGACCTGCAAGTAGTTCTGCAACTCCCGAGGGGTTTCCTGCAACCAGTGAGCCCGTTAGCTGCGCCAGCTCAGAATCAATATTGCTTTCTGGCAGCAGTAGTTGATAGGCCAAACTTCTTTTTTCGAGAGTTTCTCCCGCGCCCCATATCAGCTGAGCGTCGACCTTTGCGCCGGTGACATCAATCTGAAGGGTTCTAACTGCGTCATCTACCCCTGAGGCCGCCACCACTAAAGCTGGCGCCTGCCGCTGGTTTCCAAAATAGCTCTGGGTGGGTGCGAATGGTCCAAACACAAAACCCGAGGCCAAAATCCCTGCGCCTGCGCCGACCGAGGACGCTGCAATGACCCACCTTTTGCTGATGCCATCAAGAAACAGGCCTGCGCCGATGAGCAGTGCCGCAAGGCTCAGCGCCTGCATTGCAAGACTGCCCGCGATTGGCTGATACAGGCTTCCAAACCACAAGATAATCGCAACAACCCACACGCTTATCGACACAGCCAACCGAGTTCCAAACAGGCTTGCCGCGGCCGCGAGTGCCGCGAGCCCAAGCAAGATCACAGCGACAGGGGATGCGTATGGGCTTTCCGGCAACAAGAATGCCGAGCCGGTGACGCTGACTATGGCCCACTGATTTTGTTCAAACGCGAACATTAGCCACGGGTAAATAAGTACCGCTCCCGGCATGGCAAACCATATAAGTATTGGCAGCTTTCGAAGATTATTAACGCCCAGCCCAATTCCTAGAACTATAAAGAGCGCAAAAACGATCGGGTTGCTTACGGCGATGAAAGCGCCTGCCAAACCCGCGGCACCAACCCAGCGCCAGGCTCTAGCCGAGTTGTAGCTCGTGGCCACCTTGATAAGGAAAAAAGCCAGCCAGCTAGCCAGCGAAATTGTGACTAAGTCTGCCACTCCAGCTTGGGCCTGAACTGTCAAAACCTGAGGACTGAGGCTAAATAGCAGGGCAATTAGATTTCGAACCCAAACCCGTCCGGTAAACAAGCTGGCCAGCATCCAGAACCCTGCGAATGCGATGCTCGGAGCAATAAATACAAACAGAGCCAGAACCAAGCTCGGATTGGAATTTAGGACCAAGCCGAATAATGACAGCACCCAGTTAAACGGATCTGTAGGCAAATCGATGCCGGCTAAGTAGGGAACTTGCGAAAGTCCGGTTGCTGACCAAATAGCGCCCAAGGAATCACCCAAGGGAACAAGACGTTCAGCGTATAGCGGGCCAACCGGAAATAGTGACCAGCCAAAAATCAAGGGCACTAGCCCGAGCCAGACTGATCCACTGCCGATAAACCTTTTTTTAATCGGCCCATCTGGTTCCGGTCGATATTCGAATTTAGATTCTCTGCGCTTTTTTCGCTGTACTCGAGTTGCCAAAAAATCCCTCAGTGGCCGAAGGCTTCCGAGCCCACGAAGCTTCTTGCGCGCTCGAAGTCTCGAGCCAACTGTGGACCAAGCCCAAAGCCAGGCTGCAAATTGACCGAAGATTCGAGTTGGTTTTTTAGTCACCAAGTTCTGCGGTATTGAAATCAGAGCGGCAATCGGAAGCACCAGATAGACAATCGGCAACAACAAAGTTGGTGCCAGCACCCCAGCCAGGTGAACGTGAGCTCTGGAAAGGGCCTGGGCTCGGTTTCCCCCCAGCCATTTTCTGGTTCGAGCTTGCTTCATCGATAGGCCAGCGTGGGAAACCCTCGCCCTTGGCTCCACGACTACTCGGAATCCAGCAACCCTTGCCTGGGCGCAAAACTCGATGTCTTGGGCAAATATCGGGGATGAGTCATTCAAGCCACCCAGTTTCTGCCAAAGGCCAAGCGCTACCAACATGCCGGCAGTAGAGACTGCAAGGGTGTCTCTGGACCCGTCGTGCTGACCCTGATCGTATTGATTTTCAACCAGCAAGAAAGGCCTGCCGGTGGGGGTGACGGTAATACCCAGTTGCTGAATTTGAATTTCGTTTCCCCACTCCAAAAGCTTCGGGCCAACAATGGCAACCGATGGGGAGAGTTCTGCGGCACTAGAGAGCATTTGAAGCGCCGTTGGTTCAGGGGAAGAGTCATCGTGAAGAATCCAGAGCCAGCCGGGCAGCGCTTTCAGGGATTGAACTCCTGACTCAATTGCCGCACTGAGCTTGAGGTCTCCTGGCTCAACAACTGAGTAACCGAATTTCTTGGCCACCTCGATGCAAGCTGGATCAGAACTTGTTTCAACAACTACGATCTGCTCACTCGATAGGGTCTGTTTAGACACGGCCTCGAGAGTGGTGGTCAGATAATCAACCGCCCCGTGTGAGACGACAACCGTCGCTACCGAGATTGCTGACACGATTGGTTAGGCGGACTTGCGCAGACGGCGACGTTCGCGCTCGGAAAGTCCGCCCCAAATACCAAATCGCTCGTCGTTTTGAAGCGCGTACTCCAAGCACTGAGCACTAACTGAGCATTGCGAACAAATCTTCTTGGCGTCTCTTGTTGACCCGCCCTTTTCAGGAAAGAAAGCTTCGGGGTCTGTCTGGGAGCACAGAGCGTCCTCTTGCCAGCCGAGGGGGTTACCTTCTGCATCACCATCAGCACCGGCTACCCCAAGCCGAAGTACATCAATGAACCAGTTTGTTGGCACCTGACCGCGCTGTTCCATGCTCATCTCCCTATCTAAAGAAATCTAATGCCGTAATTACACCGTTGTAAGTATGTTGCTGTCAAGTCCGAGTATTTACCAAACTTTCTTTTTGTCCATAAACCCTCAAGGTAGCCTTTAGGTATGAAATTACTTGTAACTGGGGGTGCCGGATATATCGGCTCTCATGTGGTTGCCCTCGCGCAGCGGGCTGGACACGAAATTACCGTCGTCGATGACCTGGTTACCGGTGTGGCCGCAAGAGTTGACTGCCCGGTAATAGAGCTCTCCCTAGAGCCCCCAGAGGCCGTAGAGAAGCTTTCCCAAATAATGCGCGAAACTAAATTCGATGCAGTAATTCACTTAGCCGCCAGGAAGCGAGTTGGGCAATCTGTTGAAATTCCCGAGCAGTATTACCTGGATAATATTGGCGGACTGGCAAATCTTTTGCTCGCCATGCGTGCAAATAATGTTTTCAAGTTCGTCTTCTCATCCTCGGCCGCAACCTACGGAATGCCGGCAGTAAGTCTGGTAACAGAAGACCAATCCCCCCAGCCCATAAACCCATACGGCGAAACTAAATTAATCGGCGAATGGATGGTCGCAAACGCCGCAAATTGGGGACTAAAAGGTGTTAATCTGAGATATTTCAATGTGGCAGGTTCCGAGTCTCCGGAGCTTGCGGACACCGCAGAACTTAACTTGATTCCGATTGCGATTGCCCAACTGAAACGTGGAGAACAGCCAATTGTTTTTGGCACTGACTATCCAACACCGGACGGCAGCTGCATTAGGGATTACGTCCACGTCGGCGACCTTGCAAGAGCTCACCTCATGGCAGTCGACTACCTGGGATTGTCGGAACAAAAATACGCGACCTTTAATGTCGGTACAGGCCAAGGGGCCTCGGTGCTAGAAGTTTTGACGGAGCTCAAAAAAGCATCCGGCATTGATTTCCAGGAAATCCTTGCCGACCGACGCCCGGGTGACCCACCAAGACTTATAGCAAGCACAGAGCGCATCAAGAAGGTGCTGGGATTCAAGGCAAGCCACGGGCTAGAAGACATTGTTAGATCGGCTTGGGATGCGTCTAGTTAGGAATCTTTAGCACTTGACCGACTCGAATGAAATTCGAGTTGTTAATCCCGTTTAGTGAAGCAAGCGCCGAAGATGAGGCTCCGAACTTTCTAGAAATGCCCCAGAGCGTATCGCCAGACACGACAGTATAGGTTGTTGGCGCTTCAGGCTTTTCAGACTCTTGGGCCTGAGCTACGTTTGTGTTTTCAGTCGATGTCGGAATCTTCAGCAACTGCCCGACGGATATCCGGTTCGGATTTGAGATCGAGTTAAAGCTCTGCAGAGCAGAGCTAGAGATACCGAACTTCGATGATATTCGCGACAGAGTATCGCCCGACTGCACTCGATATTCCACGATTGTGGGCGAAGGTTCTGGTTCGGGTTCGGGTTCGGGTTCGGGTTCTGGCTGCTGGCTGGCCGATTCAGATCCTGGGATTTTGATTAGCTGACCAATCGAAATACGATTTGGGTTTGAGAGCGAGTTGTACTCCTGCAGCAGCGCTGCAGTGACGCCGAACTTAGCCGCAATTTTATTAAGACTGTCCCCCGCAACAACGCGATATTCGATTTCGCCGGTCGGTTCAGTTGTTGGCTCGGTTGTAGGCTCTGGATCTGGAGTCGGCTGAGGTTCCGGAGTCGATGACTCGGCAGGTTCTGGCTCCGCCTGAACAACCTCAGGCACCGTTCCTACAAATGTGAGCTCACCAAAATCTCCGTTGGGTATACCCTCCAGAGATGCAAGCTGGGCCGTTTTCGGAGCAGTTCCAGCCGTTGGTATTTCGTCAGCAAAGTAATTAGTTGCCTGGATGTATCCGGGGCCATCGCCTCTAAGGGTTGCAAGGTGAGCCCACGAAGAAACTCTTTTCTTAGTGCCGTCTTGAATCAGGTAAATAATGCCCCTGTTGGTTCGAATAAACTGCCCAACCGAACGGGTTGAAAGCTGCAGCGCGGCACAGGTTACGGTCGATAACGGGTAAACACTGCCGGGGAACTCGGCTGCGGCGGCCGGCGAAGTTGGGTACAGGATCCCACTATCCAGCAGATAGGCAGCGCCGTTGCACTGAACCTTGCCTGAAGTAAATCCGGTCCGAGTTTCGAGCCCTGCAAGTTCAGTGCTGTTGATTGTAAAGGTCTTTGATTTCGAGACGCTTGTTGCTTGGGCTGAAGACGCGAGCTTAATTTTATTTGTGAGGTCGTCAACCAGATAAAGGTTCGAGGAGCCGCTGGATCTCACAATCGCCCCAGGAGCAATCGCCTCTCCGACCTTCTCTACAGTGTTGATTGCAGACTGCGGCAACTCAATAGCACCTGGTTGGCCGATCAGCGATAAGAACTGACTGATCATGGTTTGATCGCTGGATATCCTTCTCTCGCCAGATTGCACGAAGTAGGAGAACTTATTTCCCGCCGAAGTTACAACTGCCGGGGCCGCGAGCGTCGCCTCGACGGTCGGCATCTTGGCCAGGAAGGCCTCAGGAACAATCACTACTTGATCAGTCCAGTTTTCTGGATCAGAAACCGGGAGCTTTCCCGCGGCAGTGATTACAAAGCTCTGACCTGACTCGTTGGCAACAAAGCCTCTTATCTGGTCCGGGGCCAAGGTGGACTCAATCGCCTGCAAGTCAACCGCCGAAGGTGCTTGGTCAAACCACTTTGCAAGTCCGGTGGTGGTGACCAGGGAGGCGTTTAGCAGGAACGTCTTGCCGCCGGATGCAATGGCCTTCTGCTCGCTGCCTGCAACGGTAAACATAACCGACTCGGAGGCCAGAGCGGCCCCTGGCTGAATTGAGACCAGCTGCTCAATAGTCATTGGAGTGGCGGCAACCGCCTGCCCTCCAACAGTCTGCAAGGCCAAATCATCCACCACTATCCGTGAAGTCGAGTTCTCGATCCAATAGCGGTTGCCGTCCTCGGTTTGAACCAATCGAGTAAGAGCACCCCCGTCGACGAAAGTGTTCAACTGCAGCGAGCTAAGGGCAATGGTGACATCGCAATTAGCCCCAAATTGAGCTGCCGTTTGGCAATCTAGGACCGAGTACTTGATGCCATCGACCAGCAGGTATTTCGCCCCGGTATCGGAATCAGATACAAGCTGCGTAGCCTCGCCGCTGGTTACAAAACTGTCCAGGTAGGCCTGAGAAATTTCACCGATTGGCCCCAGTGGCCTCAGCGCGGCAAGCAACCTGGAGTCACTAACCAGGAACTTCTTGTCATTGACTATCAAAAAGGTTTCTGTACCGGCAGCCTGCAGCAAATAGCCGCCACCTATGGGTGAACCGAACCAGTCATGAAAGTAGCGCCAGAAGTTTCTATTGCCATATGCAGAACAGCGGTCGCCCGACCCGTACATGTTATTGAGAGCGGCTTGATTCGGCGTGTAGGGGGTGTAGTAGTAGAGGTTTGCGGTCGCCTGGTTTTTTAACTTAAAACTCTTGGTGCCGCAGGAAGATTTTGGGTTGTACAGCATAGAAACCGTGCGGCCGGGCTTCCAGTATGTAAAGGAGCCCTCCGGGTTTCCGTACCAGCGCAGTTGCTTAGAAGCCCGGTAGAGCTGATTAAATAGCCCAACGTAGACTTTCCCGCAAATACCGGGGTCAGAATCCGGGCAACCAAAACCCATTGCTGCACGGTACATATACGAAGTGGGTTTTGTGGAAGTAACCAGGCCCTGCTCTTTTTGCAGCTTAGTTATTAAAACCTTTGGGTTGATTCCACAGGCAACTGCCACCGCGTAGATAACCTCGGCAGCGCTGGCGGCCGGGTTTGCGGCAATTGCTGAACAGGGTCCTGTTTCAGAAAGAGTAGTTGCCGGAGTCTCTGGAATCTCAGCTCTCACGCTTTTCAAGCAATCAATCGTTAGGTCATCAGCGCGGCAGTTAGAAACCCTAGAATCCAAAAATTGCTGAATGTCAGCAACGGTCATTGAGCCGAAATCGAAAAATACGCTATCACTGATGATCAACCCCGGATCAAAAGCACTTGCCGCAGGCGCGGCTTGGGCGGGGGCTAGAGCAATAGGCATCGACACCAACCCAACAGCGGCCATCAGCGCTGCGGTTAGTAGGCCAAGCAATTTTCTAGACACTATGGAATCACCACCGATTTCGCTGCGGAGGTGCCGAAATGAAATTCTGACTCATATGTGACAGTAACGACGCCGGAGCCAGAAGGTAACTCGGAAAGTGGAAATTCAACGGGAAAACATTGCGTGTAGTCCGAAGCTGACTGTGCCGCAACCGTGACAGTTTTTTCAATGTCAGAGCCAATAAATCGCATCGTGCAGGTGCCATCTGCCTCTGTGGTGCCTTGGACTTGGGCCACAACCTCCAGCATTCCGGTGTCCAGGTAGGCATCGGCAATCAAGATTACGACATTTGCAGGCAGTCGCTCAATGACCGGCTCTGCAGTTTTAGTCTCCTCGGGAGTGGGTGATTCGGTTGGCTCCACCGACACCTCGGGCTCTGGACTTGTCTCTGACTCCTCAGCGGTCTCAATGCTCGCTGCCGGTTCTTCCGGAAGTGAGGTTGCTCCCCAGTTCGGGTAAAAAACACTGCAGCCGGAAATAAGTAAGGTAGCAGAAATCAGGCTTAGACCAACCAATAATTTGCGCACAGCTCACCTCCGAGACACCTTCAACCTTAGGTTGAGATGCTCTAAATAGCCTGTGCATTTTCGCGTTTTGAGCAAATGTAAAACTGCTGAGAGTTAGCTGACTAGAGGCTCTTTTTCAAGTTCACGTTCTTTTCCTCAACTTGCTCCGCCATGGCAACTCGATAGGCATCCAGCTTTTCTCCCAGGTCTGGGTTGGCAATTGAGAGAATTCTTAGGGCCAAAAGTCCGGCATTTTTTGCTCCGTCAATCGAAACAGTGGCAACTGGCACACCGGCAGGCATTTGCACTATCGACAGCAAGGAGTCCATTCCCTCTAGGTTTCCAAGGCTTACCGGAACTCCAATCACCGGTAGTGAGGTAATCGAGGCGACCATGCCCGGCAGGTGCGCTGCACCGCCGGCGCCAGCAATGATCACCTTGACGCCTGAACTACTGGCATTCTTTGCCCAGGTCAGCATCTTCTCGGGAGTCCTGTGGGCGCTTAGTACTTCGACCTCGACCTCGAGACCAAACTCGATAACTATCTTTTGTGCCTGCTCCATGATTCGCCAATCCGAATCCGAGCCCATAACTATTGCGATTTCTGGCATGGCTTTTCTCCCTAGCTCCCAGACTTACTCTATGCGCAAACTGGTTTGGTAAATCAGTTCCGCAGCCTCGTGGCAGTCGGTTAGCAGCTGCTGGTGGTTTTCCCCAACGGCGGTGATGTGACCCATTTTCCTGCCCAAACGTGGCGTCTTTTGGTAGCTGTGGAATTTCAGCTCTGGGAACTTGGCCATAGCTATCGAATAGTTTTCAACAAAGCTGTTTTTCGAATCCACTCCAAGCAGGTTGACCATGACTGAGCTCTCGGGAACCAAGGTCGTATCTCCCAGAGGAAGGTCCAGCACTGCCCTTAGGTGCTGTTCAAATTGACTGGTCACCGACCCTTCAATGGAGAAGTGACCTGAGTTGTGAGGCCTCATGGCAAGCTCGTTCACCATAAGTTCCCCGCTTGGAGTTTCAAACATCTCAACCGCCAACACACCAATTACCTCAAGGCCGTGAGCGATCTTATTGGCGATTTCCTTGGCACTCTGGCTATTCACCGGACTCGGAGCTGGTGCAATAACTTCCAAGCAAACTCCGTTTTTCTGAACGGTCTGAACCGTGTCCCAGGCTCGAAGCTCTCCGGACGGGCTCCTCGCAACAAGCTGGGCAAGCTCTCTGACAAAAGGCACTTTCTGTTCGCAGAGCAACTCCCCGCCAAACTCAGCAATATTTTTTAGCCAGTCGGCCGCCTCTGACGTCTGGCTAATTACCCTCACGCCCTTACCGTCATAGCCACCGATTGGGGTTTTCACCACAATTTCCGGGCCATTATCGGAGATGAACTTGTTGATGTCTGCCTCTGTCTTAGCAGCTGCCCAGATTGGCACCGGAAGACCCAAGTCAGTCAAAGCTCGCCGCATTGCAAGCTTATTTTGGGCAAAAGCCAAGGCAGCTGGCCCCGGTCTGACCTTCACGCCTTGAGTAACAAGTTTTTCCAACAGGGCTGTTGGAACGTGCTCGTGGTCAAAAGTCAAAACATCTACTGTTGCGGCAAATTTTGCTAGTTGTTCCAGGTCCGTGTAATCACCAACCTGAGTGGCGGCATAGTGCGCCGAAGAGCCCTCCGTCTCAGCGAACACTTTGATTTCAATGCCCAAAGCTATCGCTGCCGGTTGCATCATTCTGGCAAGCTGACCACCGCCTATCACTCCAACCGCTGGCATGTTTCTCCTACCTAATTGCTACTAGTTTCGCAGATGCCAAACGTCGGCCGCTGCTAAAGCGACCGGTTCAGGCGTTTCAATAATTAATCTGCCGGTGTCATCAATTGCCACCGCCAAGCCATAGATGTTCTTGCCGCCTGGCAATTCGGCCCTGACCTTGGTGCCCAAAGTCCCGCAGTGAGAAGTGAGCTCGGCCTGAAATCTTGCAATTGCGGTTTCCGGTTTTTCTGATAGCTGAGACCAGTAGTTCTTGAGTTCCTCACCAATTGCAGCAAGCAATTGATCTTTAGTTATCTCTACCCCCAGCTGTTCAAGCGAAGTCGCGGTCTCGGGGGAATGCTCCTGAGTCTTGATGTTTAGCCCAATGCCCAGCACCACCGTATTTGGATCAACCAGTTCGGCCAAAATGCCAGAAAGTTTTTTGCCATCGACCAAAAGATCATTCGGCCACTTCAAACTGGTGTTCACTCCAAGTTTTTCCAGGGCCGAGCCAAGTGCTAGACCCGCCATAATTGTGATCCAGTCTGTCTGGCGGGGGCTAACTGGCTTGAGCAATATTGAAACCGCCAAGGACTTTCCTGATTCGGTTACCCAATTTCGCCCCAGCCTGCCAAGTCCCGCGGTTTGCTTATCGGCGGTCACCGCAAAGAATTCAGGAGTGTCGGCATCAAGCCGGCGTATGAGCTCCTTATTGGTCGAATCGACCTCATCAAGCGGAACCAGGCCAGAAAATTGCGCGTGTGAAAGTGAGAAATCCATTGCCTAAATGATATCGCACAGACTCCAGTTGTAGGTATCAGAGGCATAACCACTGGTTCTGTTGTAGCAACTATGCAAGATAGGTTCGTTGAAGACCGATAAAGTTAGGCAGACGCAAAGGGGCACAAGTGGCTGAGAATCCGGATCTATCTACAACAGCTGGCAAGCTGGCGGACCTTCGTCAGCGCTACCACGAGGCTGTTCAAGCCTCGGGCGAGGCAGCTGCAGTAAAGCAGCACGCGAAGGGCAAGAACACCGCTCGCGAGCGGATTGAAATGCTTCTGGACCCGGGTTCATTTGTTGAGCTGGATGAATACGTCAGGCACCGCTCAACCGCATTCGGCATGGACGCTAAGCGCCCCTACGGAGACTCGGTTGTCACCGGAGTGGGAACGATTCACTCGCGCCAGGTAGCCGTTTACTCGCAGGACTTCACGGTTTTTGGTGGTTCGCTTGGCGAAACGGCTGGCAACAAAATCATCAAAGTGATGGAACTTGCTATAAAGACCGGAGTTCCACTAATTGGAATTTTAGACTCGGGTGGAGCAAGAATCCAAGAGGGTGTTATCGCTCTTGGTAAATACGGTGAGATTTTTCGACTTAACACCATGGCTTCGGGTGTCATCCCCCAGATCTCTCTGGTAATGGGGCCCGCTGCCGGCGGAGCCGTTTACTCCCCTGCTCTTACTGACTTTGTGGTCATGGTTGATAAAACATCCAACATGTTTGTGACAGGGCCCGATGTCATCAAGACTGTGACCGGTGAAGATGTTGGCATGGAGGAGCTCGGTGGAGCTAGAACCCACAACGAAACCTCAGGAGTTGCTCACTACCTGGCCGATAACGAGCAAGATGCAATTGACTACGTGCAATCACTGGTTGGCTACCTGCCGGAAAATAACCTTTCGGAATCAGTGACCTACCAATCTGAATCTGAACTGGAAATCACTGAAGCCGACAAGCGTCTAAACGAGGTCATCCCGGACAGCCCGAATCAGCCCTATGACATGAAGGTGATCATCGAGTCTTTGGTTGATGAAGAAGAGTTCTTAGAAATTCAGCCACTTTTTGCCCCGAATATACTGATTGGTTTTGCACGTATTGATGGCAATTCGGTTGGCATCGTTGCAAACCAACCGATTCAAATGGCCGGAACCCTGAACATTGACGCCGGCGAAAAAGCCGCCAGGTTTGTGAGGTTTTGCGATGCTTTTTCGATCCCAATTCTCACTCTGGTCGACGTCCCCGGCTATCTTCCTGGGACCGATCAGGAGTGGGCTGGAGTCATTAGACGCGGGGCGAAACTGCTCTACGCATACGCCGAAGCGACCGTTCCGTTGGTAACGATCATCACCAGAAAAGCCTACGGTGGCGCTTATATTGTCATGGGTTCAAAGCAACTGGGTGCCGACATAAACCTGGCTTGGCCAACAGCGGAAATCGCCGTCATGGGCGGTCAGGGAGCTGTGAATATTCTGTTTAGAGACAAAATCAAAGAGGCAGAAGAACAAGGTCTAGACATTGCGAAGGTTCGCGATCAGCTAGCCAAGGAATATACCTACAACGTAGCTAACCCATTCTTAGCTGCAGAACGTGGCGAACTAGATGGCATTATCGAGCCGGCAGCAACCAGGTCGGCGATTGTCAGGGCGCTCAGGGCACTGAAGACCAAGCGAGCCAACTTGCCACCGAAAAAGCACGGAAACATCCCGCTTTGATGCAGCAATATTCTGAGTCTGAAATTCAAGCCCTCATCGGCGGCGAGGGGGGCGATGAGCACGAGAAGGCGGCGGCAATCGCAGTTGTAACGCAGGCGATTATTGAATCCAGACGCTTGGGTCGAATTGCCACCGGAGCGCCAAAATCTTCCTGGAACCGCGGCGGCGGGCAGCTCCGAGGTCAGCACATTGGCAACTGGGTAAACGAGTTTCGTAAGTAGTTAATCGAGTAAAGAATTTTTCCAAAAACCCGCGAACTCCGGGAACTGCTTCAGTCTTGACGGCTTTCAGAGGTGGATAAAGATTGCCCGAACAGGTGAAAATCAGGCGCTTGAGGTATGACTGCAGTCAAATCAGTACTTGCCTAGAGTCGCAGGAACACATCCGGGGCAGTTGCATCTGGCCTCAAAGCCACCATGGAAACAGTCCAAGACTCACCTGCAACACTCCGGATCACGACTTTGCCAATAGTGGTCCGATTTAGATTCAGAACCAAGCTTTCTATGATCTTGGCCATCTCCTCGGTCTCGAGCTCATCGGTGCCACCGTCATCTAACAGCTGCACCTCTATGCCGCGGACACGAGCTCTAAGCACTGCATTCACTAATTTTTCATCTAGCAGCCCCCTACCTCGGATTTGGTCACGGAGACCGGCCTCGGTAATCCGGGCTCTCTTGACTTCAGCACGCGTGAGCTTTCCCTCTTTTTGATGGATTATTTTCAAAAGTGGCCTTGCACTTTCAAGAGTATCTTGAACTCGAAGCCTCGCCGCCGCTCGAGATGCGCTCAACGCTAAGCGTTCCGAATCAGTCTCAATTGTCATTTCGAGATATTCTTTTGCCGCTTTCTCACTTGAAAGTAGGGCCCTAGAGATCAATTGAGCTGCGAGAACGATCATAAGCGCGCCGAAAACTCCGGCGTCAGATAGCGCATCGAATCCACCCGAAATGAATATCTCAAGAGCCATAATTATGGTTCCGGTCCAAGCCCAATTTTGGCGATTACGAATAGCAAGAATGGCCATGAGAGTGGCAATGCCAGCCACATACCAGGTCAGGTATGTCGACGTAACCCCTTCTTCGCCGATTGCAAAAGCGCCAAGAATAGGAATGCCTCCTGCTGCGACCAAGCAGAAGATGACCACGGAAGGTGGCAATTGAGGCCTGCGTCGATAACCCATCGCAATGCCAATGGCAAATATGTAAACAACGAGGCCAATCGCTGCAGGGATTGGCCGTTGGTAAGAATCAAAATTAATGACCCCGAGAACTGCATGATAATAAGCATATCCAAGCGTGAAAAACGCGATTCTTGCATGCGAAACTGTGGTCACTCTGGCCACCTCAGAGAAACGGTGGTGCCTTCATTCGGACTTGACTTTATTTTCGCTGATCCCCCAATAAGTTCCATTCGAGAAAGTATTGAGCCACGAATCCCGACGCGGTTCTTGGGTAATTTTTGGAGGCTAAAACCTATGCCCTTGTCAATCACCAGAATCGCCAATTCTCCCGGTGCCGGAGAGTTTAGTTTGAGCGCCAGTTCCGAGGAACCAGAATGCTTCACAGCGTTGTCAATCGCCTGCAGTGTTGCTCCGAAAATAGCCTGGGAAGCCAGGACTGGGATCATTTCCAAACCGCCACCATGGGCCGAAATGTCGATGTTTGGGGCAGCCGACCGGGCAGCCTTCCGCAGTGCTCTAAAAAGACCAAGCGTGTTCGCGTGACCTGCAACTAATTCTGAGCCATCCATGGCCTCAAGCTCTTCAATTGCCGAGCCGGCGAGGGCTGCTACAGCCTGATGCTCCTGGTCGGTCTTGGCCACTGACGCGAGGATGAAGGTGTTCAGAACTGAATCATGCACCAGCGCATCAATTCTTTGCTCTTCTCTTTCGACAGCATCGGATTTTGCTTTTTCGATGACACTAACAATCTGCTTCGAGCTAGCTTCGTCCACCCTGAACGCCCAGGACCTCGCTAATAGTACAAGGCCGCTAATGCCTCCTGCTAGAAAGACCACGTAGAAGCTATCTTCCAGAGCCCTTAGGAAGCTAGCCTCCCCACCCAGCTCGGACATGTGCACCAGCAGCCAAGCCAGTGAAATAATCGGCAAGTATATTTTGAAAACCCAACTAGGCCAAGGGATGAGAGCTGAGCTAACGGCACCTAAGCCCACGGTCCACCACACCCACGGTTCAGAGTGAGTGGCATCAGGAAGAGTCCCAAGCCTCATTGCTGGCAGCAATAAAACGGCCAAGAGCGAAACCAGAGAATGCAAATGAAGCATTAAGTTATTGGCCCGGCCCACCCAAGCCGATGCAAAAACAGCCAGGACACTAAGCACCAAAACCCAAAGCGTCACGTCACTTAGGATGTTGAAGTGTGGCCGTTGCAGAAACTGACGGATACAGACCTCGACCATCAGCAGAATTAAGGCGGAAGCATAAATCTTTCTACCAGAAGCCTCAAGCCGATTTGTAGCAGCGAAAGAAAGACTTTGCTTCATCTAAAGAAGTTCTCCAGAGATTAGACCGTCTTCAATTGCGAGCCGGTATAGATCCACTTTGGTGTGGGCCTCTCGTCCAAGGCGAGCGTATTTCACTCTAACTCTGTCGATATGTTCTTTTGCAGAACTCTGCTTAACTTCTAGCTGAGCCGCCACTTGCTTCAGGCTCATTCCTGAGGCATAGAGAGATAAAACTTCACGCTCCCTAGCGGACAGATTTGCGTCCTTGAAGTCGGCGTCGGCATCAATCATTGCGGAGGTTTCCGGGTTGTTGAGAATCGCCCCCTCGGCAGCTAGTCGAATCATCTCGGCGAGGTATGACATTGGTTGCGACTTGGGAACAATTGCAATTGCACCAGCCCTGAGCGCTGTGCGCATCAGGTTGGTCTTGTCCGCAATGCTGTAAATTAGGACTGCACTGCCCGAGTCGACTACTTGACGCACGTTCTCGGCAACCAGAGAGCCGTCGGCCAAGGACAGGTCCATGACCACCACTTGACAGTCCTTGCCATTGATCTCGGAAATGACTTCCCGGACCGTTGCAGCATTACCCACTAAATCCAAATCTTCGGCCTGGCACATTCCAGCAAAGCCAAGTCGCACTGCCTCGTGGTCATCAACGACGGCCACTCGAACTTGTGCTTTTACTTCTGGTTCTATACCCATAGCGATCAGGTTACCGTGATAACGCCACTACGGTTTCAAAGTGGTGAGTGTGAGGGAAAATATCGAAGGCCCGCATTGCCTTGATCTGATAGCCAGCCCCGCCGAGAGTCTTTAGGTCTCGAGCAAGTGCAACAGGGTCGCACGCAACGTAAATCATGTTCCTCGGACTGAGGCGAATCAGTTGTTCGACCACCTTGTTAGCAGCTCCTGAGCGAGGTGGGTCAAGAATAATCGTGTCGAACGTACCAGCTGTCTGGGACCTCAAGAACTTCAAAACATCGGCCTGATGGAAGCGCAAGTTATCCAGATCTTGAGAAGAACGCTCGCCGTCGGCAATCGCCTGCTTTGAAGATTCGACAGCCAAAAACTTAGCTCCGCCAAACTGGGCGCTAAGAGTTGCACTGAATAGGCCGGCACCTGAATAAAGATCCAGGTTTTGCTTTTGGGCATCCAGGCCAAGCAGTGTTGCAAGTTCACTTACACAAGCCGTCAATAGTTCCGGGCCCTTGACATGTGCCTGCCAAAATGAGCCCGGGCTTAGTCGGAAAGTTCTTCCGGCAACTCGTTCGATTAGCTGCTGGTCGCCGTTTACTTTTTTGTCGATCAACCACTGACTATTGCCGGTGTTACTCGAGGCAATTTTTATCTTTTCTACCCCGTTGAAGTTTTTTAGATGCAGCCCAAGTTCTTCGATTTCCTTAACCGCCAAAGGCAAGTCACGGGTGAAAACAATTTCGTTGGTTCGAATTTTCGATGGTCCAGCAGTACCGGACTCATCAACGTTTAGCTGAACACGAGTCCGATAGCGGAGGCCTTGGCTCTCCTGATCACCCGGAGCCGCTTCAACGATCACGTCAGAGTCAATACCGGCCATGCGGGAAAGCGCCTCATGCAGAACTTGAGTCTTGAGCACTCGCTGATAGGAAAGTTCAATGTGACCAAATTCGGCGCCACCGGCTCCACGCAGTGCGGCCTTCCAAAAGTGCTTCACCCTATGCTCGGATGGCTCCAGTACCTCAAGGGTCTCAGCGCGCAAGAAACTCTTGGCCTCTTGAACTACTTTTGCCTCTACTAGCTCTCCAGGTAGCGCACCGGAAACGAACACCACTTTCGAGTCGTGTCGAGCAATAAAGACTCCACCGTGGGCAACTTTTTCTATTTTCAGCTTTAGCATCACACGCACAGTGTTCCACAGCTAACCTCTTTATCGTGATGGATTTCGTACTTGCCTCAACTTCGCCCGCCAGGAAAAAGTTACTTTCCGAAGCCGGGATAAAATTTCGTGACCTAGCTCCCGGGGTCGATGAAGACAAAATGGTGGAGCAATTGGCACCTCAAACCGCCAGCGAGCTAACCGAATTATTGGCCAGAGCCAAGGCCGAAGCGATAGCAGCAAGCGAAACCAATGCCCTCGTGCTCGGATGCGACTCTGCGTTGTTATTTGATGGACAGATTCTCGGCAAGCCCCTGACGGCAGAAGTTGCTATCGAGCGCTGGATGTTGATGCGCGGCAAATCCGGATCGCTCTATTCCGGACATCACCTTATTGATGTTGCGGGCAACCAGTCAGTTTCACTAGTCACCAGTACCGAGGTTCACTTCGCGGATCTTTCTGACCAACAGATTGAAACCTATGTCGCGACAAAGGAGCCGCTGCAGGTCGCCGGTGGGTTCACAATTGACGGACTCGGTGGAGCTTTTGTCGAACACATCAACGGTGACTATCACACCGTGGTTGGCTTATCGCTAGTTGGGCTACGAAAAATGATGGGTGATCTAGGCCTAGATTATCAATCGCTCTGGAGGTAACCAATACAAATAGTTGGTTTTTTTGTAGGTTGGGCATAAACACGGGGTCCAATGTGCCAATAAGCTATCGAACTATGACCGTGCGCAAGATTACCAAACTCCTAATAGCCAACCGTGGCGAAATTGCGGTCAGGATTATCCGGGCGGCCAAGGACAGCGGAATCCAAACCGTAGCGGTCTACGCCGATTCAGACCGCAACTCCCAGCATGTAAAGCTCGCCGATGAGGCCTACGCGCTAAACGGCGAGAGTGCAGCAGAGACCTACCTGGTGATCGAGAAAATACTTTCCGCTGCAAAGAAAAGCGGTGCCGACGCCATTCACCCCGGCTACGGCTTCTTGTCAGAAAACGCTGAGTTCGCTCAAGCGGTTGTAGACGCAGACTTAATTTGGATTGGCCCAGACGCACAGGCAATTACCTCACTGGGTGACAAGGTTTCAGCCCGAAAAATTGCCGAATCAGTCGGAGCCCCGATGGTCCCAGGGACACTAAACCCGATCGAGACTGTGACTGAGGTTGAAGAGTTTGTAGCAAAGCACGGATTACCGGTTGCGATCAAGGCGGCCCACGGCGGCGGTGGCAGAGGCATCAAGATTGTTCGCGAAGCATCCGAAATTGCAGAGCTCTTCGAATCTGCTACTCGCGAAGCAATCGCTGCCTTTGGACGTGGCGAATGTTTCTTGGAAAAATACCTCGAAAAGCCGAGGCACGTGGAAACGCAATGTTTAGCTGATACCCACGGCAATGTTGTGGTTGTGTCAACTAGGGATTGCTCTCTACAGCGCCGACACCAGAAGCTTGTCGAAGAGGCTCCGGCACCGTTTTTGACTAAAGAGCAAGAAGCAATTTTGTACGAGGCATCGAAGGCCATCTTGAAAAAGGTGACCTACGTTGGCGCCGGCACATGCGAGTTTTTAATCTCCCAGGATGGAGCGATTTCCTTCCTAGAGGTAAACACCAGGTTGCAAGTCGAGCACCCAGTCTCCGAAGAGGTCACTGGCCTGGATCTAGTGCGCGAGCAATTCCACATCGCAGAGGGCAAGGAGCTTTCCTATTCAGACCCAGAAATACTCGGTCACTCGATTGAGTTCAGAATCAACGGCGAAGACGCTGGGAACGGCTTCTTGCCAGCCCCTGGGCCAATCCACCAGTTCATTGCTCCTTCGGGACCGGGTGTCAGGGTTGATTCTGGAGTAGTTTCTGGAGACGTAATCTCAGGCAAGTTTGACTCGATGATGGCCAAGCTAATTGTCACCGGAAAAGACCGGACTGAAGCGCTTGCCCGGTCTCGCAGAGCACTGGCTGAAATGCAAGTTCTTGGCCTACCCACGGTGCTTCCTTTTCACCGCGAAATTGTCGAACACGCTGCGTTTATTGGCGATGGGTCTACCTTTGGAATCTTCACTCGCTGGATCGAAACCGAGTGGGACAACAATATCGAACCCTGGTCTGGTTCCCAGGAGCAGTTGCCCGAAGGTGAGCCTCGCCACGAAATAGTTGTAGAGGTTGCCGGTAAGCGATTGGAAGTTTCAGTTCCCAAGCGCCTGCTGGTCGGGGAAATTGGGTCGGCTCAAGGACATGCCCCTAAGCGTGTGAGCTCTTCAAGCACAGCTGGTCACACTGGCGGCAAAGGAAATATGTTGCTTGCCCCGATGCAAGCCAGCGTGGTGAAACTAACGGTAAGTGTTGGAGATACAATCGAAAAAGGTGACCTGGTTGTGGTCCTAGAAGCCATGAAGATGGAGCAGCCATTGACTGCGCACCGCTCGGGAAAGATTAAGCAAATAGGTGTCGCTGTTGGCGAGACCGTTTCAGCCGGAACCTTGCTAATGGAGATAGAGGACTAGTTAGTCGTCAATCGGCGGGTGTAGGGCGCTAGCTGCCTCAGCAATCGATCCAGACAGCGATGGGTAGACCGTGTAGGTTCGGGCTAACTGGTCAACCGTTAGTCGATTCTCAATGGCAACCGCAATTGGGTAAATCAAATCTGATGCAGTCGGTGCAACTACTACCCCACCAATCACCGTTCCGAAGCTCACTGAGGCGTAGAGCTTGATAAAGCCCTCCTCGATTCTTTGCATTTTGGCTCTCGGGTTGGTGTCCAACATAATCTTTTCAACTTCACCGCGAACCAAGCCCTGTTCAATTTCATCCTGGGACCAGCCCACCGAGGCTATCTCCGGCGAGGTGAAGACGTTCGAGGCAACGTTGCGCAAACTGGTTGGCACGGAAACATCGCCCATGGTGTGGTAAATCGCGGTTCTTCCCTGCATTGCAGAGACCGAAGCCAGCGGCAAGGCCGTAGAGCAGTCCCCAACCGCATAAACATTTGCCCTGGAAGTTCTCGCAACTTTATTTGAAATCACGTGGCCGGTTTCGTTTAGCCTCACGCCAGATTCTTCGAGCCCAAGATTTGCAGTGTTTGGAATTGCTCCAACCGCCATCAGGCAGTGCGATCCAGAAATAGTTTGGCCGTCTTCCAGAGTGACCTCTACGCTATCTCCTAGGTTTTTCACCGAAGTGGCCCGGGCATTACGCAGTACTTGCATGCCCTTTCGCTTGAAGACATCCTCAATCAATTCCGCAGCTTCGCCATCGTTTCCGGGAAGGACTTTGTCTCTGGAGGAAACAAGAGTGACCTTGCTGCCTAAATCCAAATACGCTGAAGCGAACTCGGCTCCAGTCACACCGGAGCCAACAACAATCATGTGCTCTGGAAGTTCACCGATGTTATAAAGCTGCTTCCAGTTCAGAATCCTCTTGCCATCAGTCATGGCACTTGGGAGGTTCCTGGGCCTTGCTCCAGTGGCAACAATTATGGTTTTAGCTTCAATGCGTTCTGAGGAAGCTTCGCCGGATCTTGTGATCAAAACATGGTGGTTACCATCGAGAACTCCGCGGCCATTAATAACCGTTACGCCTTCCGCCTGAAGGGTGTCAAGCATGTCTTTGGACTGGGATTTTGCTAACTGCAGCAACCGGCTATTGATAGCTGGCAAATCTATGTCGATAGTCGGTGTGACGCGCTTGCCATCGACCACGAGCCGCACGCCCAGTGCCGCAGCCGATGCGACGCGTTGCGCGGCCTCAGCAGTGGCGATAAGGGTCTTAGAGGGCACCACATCGGTTAGCACGGCGTTACCGCCTATGCCATTTTCCTCAACCAGCACAACTTCCGCTCCGAGCTGGACTCCAGCCCTAGCTGCTTCGTAGCCACCTGGGCCTCCGCCTATTACAACAACGCGGTGTTTAGTCAATTTTTTTTCAATCACAGTCTCTATTCTCCACCAACTGGGCAAGGCTTTGCGTGGATAGACTGCATTTCATGACACATCTACTCGATGACGAGACAATTGACCCTTTTGAAATTGCCCAAAAGGCAGCCGACCAGATTCGCGAGCTCACCGGTGTTCAGAACCACGACATAGCCTTGACGCTCGGATCTGGCTGGGCAAAAGCGGCGGACCTACTGGGTGAAACCATTAGTGAGATACCGGCTTCTGAAATTATCGGTTTTTCAAAACCGGCTCTTGCCGGCCACGCGGGAACCATCAGGTCCATAAAGCTGCCAAATGGCAAGTTCGCACTCGTGATTGGTGCAAGGACTCATTTCTATGAAAACCACGGTGTCCGAGCCGTGGTGCACTCGGTCAGGACAGCCGCCAAGACCGGAGCCGAAGTAATGGTTTTGACCAATGGCGCCGGTGGAATACAGCCTCAGTGGGCCGGCGGCGCAGCCGTACTAATTTCTGATCACATAAACCTCACGGCCTCAAGCCCGCTCGAGGGCGCGACGTTCATTGACCTGACAGACCTCTACTCCTCAAGGCTTCGCGAACTTGCTAAGCAAATTGACTCCAGCCTTGATGAGGGTGTCTACGTGCAATTCCGCGGTCCTCATTACGAGACCCCTGCCGAAGTCCAGATGGCCAAAACCATGGGCGGTGACATCGTAGGAATGTCCACCGCATTGGAGGCAATCGCCGCCAGAGAATCTGGTATGGAAATTCTTGGCATGTCCCTGATCACTAACCTGGCGGCAGGAATTCAGAAAACTCCGTTGAGTCACTCCGAGGTCATTGAGGCAGGCAAGCAAGCTGAGGCAAGGATTTCCAAACTACTCGCAGAAATCGTAGGCGCGATTTGAGCAACTACTTAAGTCTGGCCAAAAGGTGGCTGGATCAAGATCCAGATCCGGTCACCAGGCTCGAAATTCAAGACTTGATTGACAAGGAAGATCACTCTGGTTTAGCTTCCCGATTTAGCACTCGCTTAGAGTTCGGTACCGCCGGTCTTCGCGGCGAGCTTGGGGCCGGACCAAACCGCATGAACCGAGTGGTGGTTGCTCAAACGGCGACCGGACTGGCTGAGTTTTTGAATGTCAATCGCGAGACCTATTTAGACCCATGTGGCGGACTTAGCGCGGTGATTGGCTATGACGGCCGAACAAACTCGGATGTTTTTGCGTCAGATAGCGCGGAGATCTTGGCTGCAGCTGGAATCAAAACCTTCCTGTTTTCGGAAATGGTTCCGACCCCAGTTGCCGCCTTTACCGGCAGACGCCTTGGTGCCAGCTTGACCGTGGTTGTGACCGCTAGCCACAACCCGCCTAGAGACAACGGCTACAAGGTCTACCTCGGAGGCCCCACCGGAGGCAGTCAACTTGTCCCGCCACAGGACCTAGAAATTGCCAACCTTATAACCAAGATTTCTGACCAATCGACCTTTCAAGAGATCCCCAAGAGCCAAGACTTCGTATTAATCGGTCAGCCCGAAATTGATAAATACCTAGATCGAGCCAAAGAGTTAATCAGCCTCGACGCCGCCGCCGTTGCCAAACGCTCAGCAATACACATCACCCACACCGCCCTCCATGGAGTCGGCTGGAAAGTGATGAAAACGCTCATGGCTGATGCGGGTTTCAAGGTCCAACCGGTCGCTTTGCAGGCAGAGCCGGACCCCAAGTTCCCAACCGTGGCCTTTCCCAATCCAGAGGAAAAAGGCGCCATGGACCTAAGTTTTGCTGAGGCCACCAAAAATTCGAGCGACATCATTTTGGCAAACGACCCGGATGCTGACCGGCTTGCGGTTGCGGTGCGCAAAGGCGATGGCTACAAAATGCTCACTGGCGATGAGGTCGGCTTGCTACTTGCAGGCCAACTGGCTCCAAACTGCATGGCGATTGCGAACTCAATAGTTTCAGCCGACTTATCCGTCCTGGCAAAACACTACGGCGTGCCATACACCCAGACGCTAACCGGCTTCAAGTGGATTTCCAAGGTTCCAAATCTTGGTTACGGCTACGAGGAGGCGCTGGGTTACTGCGTGGACCCTGAGTACACACCAGATAAAGACGGCATTACCGCAGCTCTAGTCATTGCCCAGATGGCATCGGATTTGAAGGCTGACGGCAAGACCTTGCTCGATCAACTTGAAAATTTAGCTGAGAAATTTGGACACGTGGCAACTGGCCAGGTTTCACTTCGGGTGTCAGACCTGACAATAATCGGAAAGATTATGGATTCACTCCGAGCTGAGCCTCCAGTAACCATTGGACAAAACCAGATTTCGCTTGAGGACTACCTGGCCAAAACGGACGCAATGAAAACGGACGCACTGATTTTTTCCAGTGACTCAATCAAGATCATCGTTAGGCCTTCTGGGACTGAGCCCAAGCTCAAGTGCTACCTTCAGGCCTCTGCAACCACCAAGCCCGATGCGTCCAAACTGCTTGAAGAGCTAAAGGACTGGGCCGAAGCTACTTTGAGTGCATTGAAATAAACCTCTGAACACTTTCGGGCAACGGCAACGAGGTGGACTCTGGGTCGGCCGGGATAACTACGCCACCAGTTGATCGAAATGGGATAGCCCCAGAACAAAAGCCAAGGTTCATGTCTGATTCGGGATCATCGCATCGCTCACAATATCGAGAGCATGCTGTTTTTGCTCGAAGGGAACTGGCTTTGCTTTGCCGAACAGCATTACAGCCCGATAGTGCGTTCCGCTGTTGAAGTTACTACTGGCAACCTTCAGTCAATTGAGTTCTGTGATTGAAACACAAACTTCTGGTTCAGTCTCGAGGTGACGCATCAACCTAGAACCGGATGAGTTGTGGAAATCGGAGATACCTTCCGAGAATTTATGACTCATTCTCCGAAGTTTGGTTCGCTCCGAAGGGCCGAGGGTAATCATTACTAATGACTAGCTCAGTGTGGCCTTCAGCTTTTCTCCCAGTTCGCCCAAATCAAAAATGTTATTTATCGCAATTACCTCGGAAGGTATGCCCACAAGTTGATCCAGGATTTCCGGGGTTGCAAGGACAACCTGGGCCATTTTGTTCGTCCCGCGCGCCTCCTCGATAGAGACCGCCTTAACCTCGGCTTCGATTCCCAGCATAGAAAGCGCGCGCTCAGCATTGGACTTCAGCAAGACACTGGTCCCAATCCCGGCTCCGCAAACTGCGTAAATCAACATGGGTTGATTAAACCGCTTTTTTGAAAAGAATTTCCTCAATAACGCTCTGAGCAGAAGCATTTAACAAACTGTTCATAACCTTCTCAGTGCTCATTAGCTCACCAAAGTCACCCAGCATTTCCAAATGATCACTGGCATTCGGTGAGCACATGGAGAAAACGAGGCTCACCGGATCATTTGCGGAGCCGGAGCGAACCGGTTCGGTTAGCTTCAGAAGCGCCATGCCGGGCTCTAGAGCTGCCGCGGAAGGCTTTGCGTGGGCAAGGGCAAGGCCTGGAGCAATGACGAAGTATGGACCTAAAGCCTCCAGGCTTTCCAGAACTTCATCGACATAGCCGGCCTGCGCTTGACCCGAGCCAACAAGGAGCGAAACTGATTGCGACACGGCAGCTTCAAAGCTGGGTGACGCATCTTGCAGAACTATAGAACCGAGAGCGAAATAACTAGTCAGCACCGTTTGCCTCAGCGAAGCCAGACTCAATCATCTCGATCAACTCTTCACGCTCTTCGACCGCCTGAAAGGCCGCCTCGGCGGCGTTGAGTTGAAGCTGTTCGAGGTCTGCCAATTTATATCCAAAGGTATCGACCAAAATTTGAAGCTCTTTGGTGAGATTTGTGGAACTCATAAGACGGTTATCGGTATTGACAGTGATGTTGAACCCAAGATCATACATAATGTCAATGGGGTGATCTGCCATCGTGTCACCCAGGATGCCAAAGGCGCCAGTTTGCAGGTTTGATGAAGGTGAAACCTCAAGCGCAATCTGACGATCATGCACCCACTGGGCCACTGGGCCCAGCACAACCAAGTCAGTGTCGCCATCGGTTCTGGAAAACATAATGTCCTCCACCAGTCGAACTCCATGCCCTAGTCTGAGTGCTCTTCCAGAAACAATTGCGTCTTTTATGGACTCAACGCCACTACCCTCGCCCGCGTGAATAGTGCAGGGAAATAATTCACTGGCCAGGTAGTCAAAAGCAAGCTGGTGCAAGGACGGCAAGAAGCCCTCTTCGGACCCTGCAATGTCAAAACCAACGACGCCATCATTACGATGCCTCACAGCAAGCTCGGCGACCTCCAGAGCCTTGTCAGCATGGCGCATAGCGATAATGATCTGCCCGGTGCGAATGAACCCACCCTGGTCACCAACCTCTTCCATGCCCCGCTCTAGGCCATCTTGAACTGCCTCAACGGTCTCATCCAGGCTTAGCCCCATATTCAAATGCTGCTCTGGGGCCCAGCGTAATTCGGCATAGATCACGTTCTCGGCTGCCAGGTCAATAACCGCCTCGTAGGCAACGCGTTCAAGGCCTACCCTTGTCTGCATCACACCGACGGTGTGCTGGAAGGTGGAAAGATAGCGCTCTAGGGAACCAGAGTCTGCATTCTGCCTGAACCAGGTCGCAAGTTCCAGGGAATTAGTGCTTGGAAGCTTATGCCCAATTTCGGCGGCAAGGTCGACGATGGTCTGAGGCCGAAGGCCGCCATCTAAGTGATCGTGAAGCGAAATCTTCGGTAGTGCTGCGATGTCCATTTGTTCCTAACTAACCCTGTTTCTAGTTGACCTGTTTCTAGTTAACCCGGCCAAGAATTAGCTTACGTTCCGCCGGCTTGGTTTCTTGGAACCCAATTGCTTCTTCGGCAAGCGCAATCGCTCGCTCAAAGCGCTCCGGGGTGTCTGTATAAAGAGTCATGACTGGCTCCCCCGCTTTCACGTGATCGCCAAGCTGCGCATGCAGTTCTACACCAGCTCCGAACTGAACCTGATCTTCTTTGCGCTCTCTACCTGCGCCAAGTCTCCAAGAGGCCACCCCAATCGACAAAGCTTCAAGCTCTGAAATATATCCGGACTGAGTTGCTCTGATGACATGAGAGTCTGTGGCTTTTGGTAACTCGGCATTTGGGTCGCCGCCCTGGGCCTTGATCATGTTTCGCCAGACATCAAGGGCTTTACCGTTGTTCAGATTCTCGCGAGGATCGACATCGGGCATGCCACTTAGGGTGAGCATTTCCTTGGCCAACTCAACCGTGAGCTCCACGACATCTTCTGGTCCGCCACCCGATAGTACGTCTACAGATTCTTCAACCTCTAGCGAATTACCAATTTTCTTACCAAGCGGTGTGGACATGTCTGTCAGCAGCGCCGAAGTCTCTACTCCAGCGTCTTTTCCAAGCTGAACCAAAACGGTAGCCAATTCATTGGCTCTATCCAAGGTTTTCATGAAAGCCCCAGAACCGACCTTGACATCAAGAACCAATGCCGAGGTCCCCTCGGCGATTTTTTTGCTCATAATCGAAGAGGCTATAAGTGGAATTGCCTCCACTGTTCCAGTGACATCTCGCAGCGAATACAGCTTTCGGTCTGCAGGCGCTAGCCCTTGACCGGCGGCACAAATAACAGCCCCGACGTCAGCCAGCTGACTGTAAAGCTCTGTGCTGGAAAGGCTGGCTTGCCAACCTGGGATTGCTTCTAACTTGTCCAAGGTGCCACCGGTGTGACCCAGGCCACGGCCGCTTAGCTGCGGAACTGCGACGCCGTAGGAAGCAACCAATGGAGCCAGCGGCAAAGTTATCTTGTCCCCCACGCCTCCTGTGGAGTGCTTGTCTGCGGTGGGCTGACTTAGGCCAGAAAAATCGAGTCTTTCTCCGGAGGCGATCATCGCCATAGTGAGATCTCTTATTTCTTCGCGGCTCATGCCGTTTAGAAAAACAGCCATGGCCATCGCCGACATTTGCTCGTCCGCCACCACACCAGAGGTGTAGCTGTCAACCAGCCAGTTGATCTCAGGCGTACTAAGCGTTCCGTGTTCGCGCTTTTTAATAATTAGTTCTACTGCACTAAAGCTCATTGCGGTGAAGATCCTTCGGTCCAAAGGCATCCGGGAGTACCTCATTGATTGTTTTGATTCCCGAGACGGTTTGCAGAAGCATCCCATCAGCACTGTGTTCATAAAGCAGCTGCCTACACCTGCCGCATGGCATCAGTGCGTTTCCCTGCCCATCAACGCAAGCAAATGCCACTAGTTGACCACCACCGGTTCTAAACAGCTCACTTACCAGCGAGCACTCGGCGCAAAGCCCTAGCCCATAAGACGCATTCTCAACGTTTACACCAGTGATGATGCGGCCATCGTCACAGATTGCAGCAGCCCCAACCGGAAACTTCGAATATGGCGCATAGGACTTAGGCAAAACATCGATAGCTTTTTGAGTCAGGCTTTCCCAGTCGATATTCATGGATTATCCCTTCACATATGGAATGGCCAGGCCCTTTGGTGGTCTGGAGCTTCCTACAAAGCCCACCACCGCAATGATCGTTACCAAATAGGGAACCATGGTGATGAAGTCAGTTGGGATTCCCGGGCTCACCTGGTTTGCCCAGACTCGCAAGATAATCGAGAAGCCAAATAGCAAGGCCGCAAGAGCGGCATATATAGGGTGCCAACGACCGAGGATGACCACGGCCAGAGCAATAAATCCAAAGCCTCCAGACATTTCTCGACCGAAGGCTCCGGCGTTGCCAATAGTCAGCGCTGCGCCCCCGAGGCCGGCCATAGAGCCTCCGATGGTTACCCACCAGAATCTGGTTCTACCCACATTGATGCCAACTGTGTCGGCTGCCAGCGGGTGCTCTCCCACTGCTCGTGCTCGAAGCCCCAGCCTGGTCTTGAACAGCACAAACCAAATAGTTGGCACGATAAACATTGCCAAGAACACCGTGATTCGGTTCTCAAAAAAGACCGGGCCAAGAATTGGAATATCGCTCAGCAATGGGATCTTGATGATGTCTAGCGTGCCCGGGAAATTCACGTTCTGCCCATCCTCGGTAAGCCACTGCTGATAAAGAAAGTTAGTGATACCGATAACAAGTATGTTCAACACAACACCAACGATGATCTGCTGAGCCAAGAACTTAATCGAGAACACAGCCAAGATCATTGAGACAAGGCCAGAGGCAACCATCGCGGCAATTATGCCGAATAGGAAGTTGTCGGTAATAGACGAGACAACAGCAGCCATAAAGGCTCCGGTTAGAAGTTGTCCCTCGATGGCAATATTGGTAATTCCAACGCGCTCACTCATAATTCCGGCCATCGCCCCAAGGATGATCGGGACAGCCAAAACCAAAGCAGTGCCGGCAATGAAAGCAATCGGTACAGAACCTTCAGCTGCTAGCCAGCCAAGACCAGCGACTACCCCGATGGCCCCGAAGACAACAGAAGCCCAGATTGGGGTCTTCCTATTTTTAACTGCTCTGGATAATGAAAAGCCAGCAATTGCAATCATTGCCAACCCGGATAAAACCCCAAGAGTGCTGGAATCTATGTCCAAAGTTGGAAGCTGGACAGAATCAATTCGCCTGGAAACCTCGAAGGCCACAACTCCGTCTCGACCCAAATAGCCCAGGAACAAAAGCGTTAGCAGTCCAATTGAGCCCATGACTATTGGTGGTTTAAAACCAACCTTTACTTCGATTTCATTTGAGGTAGTCATTTCGAGCCTCCCCTCGTAAATATTCGTTTTCGAAAGGTATCCAGAGCATTAGTTGTTTGTGTTTTTGGCAGTCTAAACAGTGCCCTAATCAGCGGAGGAGCTGCGATAAACAGCACGATTGCTCCCTGAACGATTCCCAGCACCTCAGGAGAAACTCCGACGACCTGCATCGAAGGAGCACCTGCTTTAAACGCTCCAAAGAGCAGGCCCGCAAGCAAAATACCTGGGCCGGATGACCCGCCCAATAGCGCTACCGTGATCGCATCGAAGCCGATGTTGGCGTGGCTGGTCGGAGTGACCCCAATTGCTGATCCCATAGTCTGGTTCGCGGCTGCCACTCCAACGAAACCTGCCGACATTGCCATAGCAAGAATGTAAGTTTTTTCTACGTTGATTCCGGCAGCCCTAGCCGCGTCTGGGTTAAAGCCAACCATCCTCAGTCGATAGCCGATGGTGCTTCGCTCCATGAGCCACCAAAAAATAACTACCGACAAAAGTGCAGCTATGAGCCCCCAGTGCAGGGAGTAGCTATCTCCCAGCAGCTTTGGGAACAAAGCCGTCTCCGCTGCTGGGTCTGCCTTTGGGTTTCCAGTGGCACGGACCTCCTGCAAAAGCGCTGGGTCCCGCATCAGAAACGTGAAAAAGTAAAGCGCAACGTAATTCATCATGATCGTCAAAATGACTTCGTGAGCACCAGTTCTTGCCTTCAGAAAACCAACTAGCGCTCCGAGTGAAGCGGCTCCGACAATGCCGGCAATAAGCGCGACGATTGTGTGAAGAACGAAAGGAAGCTCCAGTCTGGTTGCAACGAAGGTTGCGAAAATCATGCCAAAAATCAATTGACCGGTTCCACCGATGTTGAACAGCCCAACTCGGAAGGTAAGTCCAATTCCGAGGCCAGCTGCAATTAGCGGTGCGCCCAAGCGGAGAGTCTCAGTTAGCGGCCGAATTGCCTTTTCAAAAGTCTCGGCATCTGCGTTGTAGATCGCGCCGCGGAACAGTGCTCCGTAACCGTCGTTTACAACTGCGAATGCGGCTCCCAATGCATCGCCTGGTCGAGCAAAAAGATACCCGAGTGACTCAATGAACTCCTTATTGGAACCGATCATAAAAATCGCACCAACTAAGAACCCGAGCAAGATTGAGATGACAGTTCTTACCAGACCACCAGAAAGAATCTCTTTCATCGCCTGCGACATGGTGTTGTCCGTCTTATTCATTTCGCTCATGCGGTCACTCCAGCCATTAGCTTGCCAAGGTCTTCTCTAGAAGTGTTTGGCTCAACAATTCCGACTATCTTGCCGCGATACATCACTGCGATTCGATCCGCCAAAGCAAGCACCTCGTCCAGCTCCGAAGAAATCAAAACTACGGCCTTGCCGGCGTCTCGCTCGGCAATGATTTGCTGGTGAATAAACTCAATCGAGCCCACATCCACCCCTCTTGTGGGCTGAGAAGCAATCAATAGGCTGACATCTCTGGAGAGCTCTCGGGCCACAACAACCTTCTGTTGATTACCGCCGGAGAGCTTGTGTGCGACCGTCTCCGAAGACGGCGTTCGAACATCAAACTCTTTAACCAGTTCATCCGAGATTCGTCTGCGCGCAGCGAAATTAATATTTAGCCCCTTGGTGAACCGAGACTTATACGAAGAGTTCAACATCAAATTCTCCGCAATTGTGAATTTCGACACTAAGCCGTCACTCTGGCGGTCCTCTGGAATAAATGCGACGCCGCTCTCGAGCACATCGCGCACTGAGCTGTTGGTGATTTCCCTACCATTCAGGGTTGACTTGGCCTTTGAGCCGATTGGCTTGCGAAGTCCGAGCAAGAATTCTGCCAACTCAGTTTGGCCATTGCCCTGCACGCCGGCAAGAGCCAGAATTTCTCCGCCACGAACCTCAAAGCTGACATCATTTACTGCTTTTTGAGAGCGATCGTCCAAGACGGTAACGTGCTCAACATCGAGGATCACGTCTCCTGGTGTTGCTGGCTTCTTGTTGACCGTCAGGATAACTTCGCGGCCAACCATCAAAGAAGCCAGTTCGGTGGTGGATGCGTCTGGCTTTGCTGAGCCCACAACTTTTCCGAGTCGAATAACGGTGATTCGATCGGCGACCGCCCTTACCTCGCGGAGCTTATGGGTGATAAAAACAATCGATGTGCCGCTCTTGGCAAGTTGACGCATAATTTCCATCAGCTCGTCTGTTTCCTGAGGCGTTAGAACCGCGGTTGGTTCGTCCAGCACTAGAACTTTGGCGTCTCTGGAAAGCGCCTTTATGATTTCAACTCGCTGTTGCGCTCCGACTGGAAGATCTTCGATAAGTGCGTCGGGGTCAACGTTGAACCCAAAGCGCTCAGAGATCTCCAAAACTCGCTTTTTCGCCGTAGCTAAGTCAATGACTCCGAAAGCTTTTGTCGGCTCGTGGCCTAGGGCTACGTTCTCGGCGACAGTAAAAACTGGAATGAGCATGAAGTGCTGATGCACCATGCCGATGCCGGCTGCCATCGCATCACCGGGACCAGAAAAGTTCTGCTTTACGCCATCAATTTCGATGTGTCCCTCGTCTGCGGTGTAAAGACCGTAGAGGACGTTCATAAGAGTGGACTTGCCCGCTCCATTTTCACCGAGTAGGGCATGGACTTCGCCGGGTTCGATAACTAAGTCAATTGCTTCATTTGCGGTTACTGCGCCAAAGCGCTTCGTAATGCCGCTTAGTTCAAGTTTCAAAAGGCACTCCCTCGTGCAAATACTCTATTTCAAAAACCAAAAGCAAAAAGGGCCGCGGGATTCCTCCCACGGCCCTTTTCAGTCTTTAATTAGCTCTTTGGGTCAATCTCACCGGAGTTGATTCCGGCTTCGATATCAACTAGTCGAGCCTTTAGCTCGTCAGACAACTTGGAGTCGAAGTCATAGAACGGGCTTAGGCCGGTTCCGCCGTTCGCAAGTGTTCCAACATATGCCTCACCGTCGAATGCTCCGCCGGCTGATAGCTCAGCAATGATGTCGTAAACGGCGTTAGTCATGCGCTTCTCAGCTGAAGTCAACACGTAAGGTGCGTACTCTGGGCTGGTAAGGGCTACGTCCTTGTCAACACCGATCATTACGCCATCAATGCCGGCTTCCTTGATTGCCTCAGATGAGGCACCGAACTGGTCGCCACCAATTGGGAACAATACGTCTGCACCCTCATTGAGAAGGGCCGCAGCGATTGACTTTGAAGTTCCGGAGTTAGGAACGAAGTCACCGATGAACTGTCCGGTCTGGGCAACTGGGTCCCAACCGACGACGGTTACCTCTACGCTGTTTTCTGCACCGTAGGCCAGTGCGCCGTAGTAGAAGCCATCCATGAAGTCAGTAACGGCTGGAATCTGAACTCCACCGTAGGTTCCAACAATCTTGGTTGTCGAGTAAGCGGCAGCCGCATAGCCAGCAAGGTAGGAAGACTCAGCCATGTTGTATTGAACTGGCTTTAGGTTTGCGTTGCCCTCTGAGTAACCATCAATGGTTACGAAGTTCATGTCTGGGTTAGCTGCTGCTACTGCGTTTGCATCAGCAATAAGGTTGAAGCCAACTGCGAATGTAATGTCGCAGCTCTGGTCAACCATTGCCTGCAGGTTAGGAGCAAAGTCCTCAGCAGTATTTGACTCAGCGTCGGCGATCTGAGCACCAAGATCTGCTTCAGCCTTTTCTAGACCGTCGTATACAGACTCGTTGAAAGACTTGTCGTTCCAGCTACCTTCGTCAGAAACTGCACACGCCAAATAATCAATGGCTGGAGCTGCGGCTTCGGTTTCGGTTGCGGTTGCGGTTGCTGTCTCGGTTGTTTCTGCCTCTGGGGCAGCGGCACAGCCGGACAGCACTAGTGCTGATACGCCCATTAGGGCGAAAGCAGCGGATGCATTACGTAGCTTCAAGGTTCCTCCTGAATTAGTGGGGGCGCAAAATGGCGCCTATTTCGTCAACATACTATCCCCAGAGATTGAGATTGAAGCTCAATTCTCAAAGCTTTACCCATTCGAGACATTTGCTACAGAAGGTCGGATTCGAGACCTTTGCTACAGAAGGTCGGAATGGCCGGTTTGCCTCAAGGCGTCAACCAAGGCCTTGACCCTTTGAGCATGGTCTTTGGTGGTTACCAATAGCGCGTCTGGTGTGTCCACCACGATTATGTCCTCGAGCCCAATCAGGGCAACTAAACGGTTGGTATCGCTAACCAAAATTCCTGAGGAGGAATCGGACAGGACCTTGGCGCTGCCAAGCACTGCCAAGTTGTTGCTATTGCCCTGAGACTGCAATTCTGCGATCGCAGCAAAATCGCCAACATCGTGCCATTCAAAATCGCCTGGTACCACTGCTACCAGGCCCATTTCGGCTGCCGGTTCTGCGATCGCGTAGTCGACGGCGATCTTTTCAAGTCCTGGCCAAATTGACTCCAGCTTCGCGGTCCGCAGGTCAGTGTCCCAGTGTGCGGCTAATTCCATGACGCCGGCGTGAAGTTTTGGTTGAGTCTTTGCAAGTACTTCTAATAGCAGCTTTGCCGGAGCGATAAACATCCCGGCGTTCCAGAGATACTTTCCTGATGACACAAACCCCCTGGCCTTTTGGATGTTTGGCTTTTCAATAAACTCAGCAACCTCAAAGCCGCCGCTGACGTCAAGTGCAGCGCCTTTTTTGATATATCCAAAAGCCGCGGATGCTTCGGACGGCACTATGCCGATGGTGACCAGCTTTCCGGTGGCCGCCAGGTCAATCGATGTTTCGATCGCGCTCAAGAACTTTTCTTGGTCCTTAATCACATGGTCGGCAGCAAAGGAGCCAACTATTACTTCCGGGTCTCTTTTGTAAAGGACCGCTGCCCCCAGAGCAATTGCCGCGGTTGAGTCTTTCGGGGATGGCTCAAGAATTAGGTTTGCCTCATTCAGCAGCGGCAAGTGCTTAGCGACGCTTGCCGCATGAATGTCTCCGGTGATAACCATCATTCGGTCTCCAGCCAAAGGGGTCAAACGATCCCAGGTGTCCTGCAGAAGCGTTTGGCCGGATCCTGTCAGATCGTGCAGAAACTTTGGGGCGCTTGCTCTTGACAGTGGCCAGAGCCTAGATCCGACACCACCGGCTGGAATAATCGCAAAAAAATGCTCTTTGTTACCCGTCAGGTTTTTATTCACACAATCACTCTAGGTGTTCTTGCCATAGATTCAAAAGGTTGGCTTTTACTGGGTTAGACTTGGATTCAAAATCTGATATATCCATGGAGGCTAGCTTGGCAATAAGGCCAGCAGGAACCCTTTACCGAGGCAAAGTCGGAATGTGGTCCTGGGTACTACACCGCATTAGCGGCGTCGGTATCTTTTTCTTTCTTCTCGTCCACGTTTTGGACACCGCTCTTGTTCGAGTGAGCCCGGAGGCTTACAACATCGTTATTGAGTCCTACAAGACCCCAGTGGTTGGACTGGCCGAGCTTGGCTTGGTCGGAGCGATCTTGTTCCACGGTCTAAATGGATTGCGCGTCATCGCGATTGATTTCTGGTCCAAGGGAACGAAATACCAGAGCGTTATGTTCTGGGTTGTAATTGCAGTCACGGTGATTGCAGTTGCAGGATTCACTCCAATGCACCTTGCACGAGTGTTCGGTCACTAGAGGGTTGATGATGAGCGTAACGATCGAGACACCAAAGCGTCCACGAACTCGCAAGCAGGCCAACTGGGAAAAGTATGGCTGGCTGTTCATGCGTGTCAGCGGACCACTCCTAATTGTCCTTATATTCACCCACTTGATAGTGAACCTAGTTCTTGGCGATGGGATCAAGGCAATTGACTTTGCCTTTGTGGCTGGCAAATGGGCTGATCCTTTCTGGCAGGTTTGGGATCTAGCGATGCTTTGGCTTGCGTTGATACACGGCACCAATGGAATGCGCACCATCGTGAACGACTACGCCGATCAAGTAAAGGTACGACGCGCCCTGACCACAACCTTGTGGGCAGTATGCGCACTGTTGATTCTGCTTGGAACCCTAGTTATCTTCACATTCGACCCTTGCCCAGCTGGAGCATCCGCTGAGCTGTTGGCCTCATTTTGCCCAGCGCAGTAAGTAAAGGAATTAAATTGGCGGAAAAAGTAGCAACCGATGACAACATCACCTACCACTCCTTTGATGTTCTAGTCGTTGGCGCCGGAGGCGCGGGAATGCGGGCAGCCATCGAAGCCGGCCCAGAAGCCAAAGTCGGCGTTATCTCCAAGTTGTTCCCAACCAGAAGTCACACCGGAGCCGCTCAGGGCGGAATGGCTGCGGCACTTGCCAACGTCGAGGAGGACAGCTGGGAGTGGCACACTTTCGACACCGTCAAAGGTGGCGACTACTTAGTTGACCAGGATGCAGCCGAGATCCTGGCGAAGGAATCGGTTCAGGCAGTGATCGACCTAGAAAACATGGGCCTTCCTTTCAATAGAACCCCGGACGGCAAGATTGACCAGCGCCGCTTCGGCGGCCACACCAGAGACCACGGTAAAGCACCGGTTAGGCGCAGTTGCTACGCAGCCGACCGAACTGGTCACATGATCTTGCAGACTTTGTACCAAAACTGCGTGAAGCTCGGTATTGATTTCTACAACGAGTTCTACGTTCTGGATTTAGTAATGAACGATGGCAAGCCAGCAGGAGTCGTTGCTTATGAGCTTGCCACTGGAGACATTCACGTTTTCCAGGCAAAGTCGATCATTTTTGCAACCGGTGGTTTTGGAAAGATCTACAAGACCACTTCTAACGCTCACACCTTGACCGGTGACGGAGTTGCGATCGCTTTTAGAAGAGGTATCCCACTTGAAGACATGGAGTTTTATCAGTTCCATCCGACCGGCCTTGCCGGTCTTGGCATCCTGCTTTCCGAGGCTGCACGTGGTGAAGGTGGAATTCTAAGAAACGCCTCTGGCGAAAGATTCATGGAGCGCTACGCTCCAACCATCAAGGACCTAGCTCCACGAGACATGGTTGCAAGGGCAATGGCCAACGAGGTTCGCGAGGGCCGCGGTGGTGGACCAAATAAGGACTACGTTTTCCTTGACCTAACCCACCTGGAGCCAGCAGTTATTGACGCAAAGCTTCCAGACATTACCGAGTTTGCAAGAACCTACCTTGGGGTAGAGCCCTACACAGAGCAGGTGCCGGTTTTCCCAACCGCTCACTACGCAATGGGCGGCATCCCTACCAACATCAAGGCCGAAGTTCTTGCAGACAATGACACCGTTATCCCTGGACTCTATGCCGCCGGAGAGTGTGCCTGTGTTTCAGTGCACGGTGCAAATCGTTTGGGAACCAACTCGCTGCTGGATATCAACGTGTTTGGTAAGCGTGCTGGGCAGTACTCGGTGGAATACGCCAAGACCGCAACCCAGGTCCCAATGCCAGAAAATGCAGCGGACGATGTCATTGCCATGATCGCCAAGATTCGTAAGGCAAAGGGCAAGGAAAAAATCGCCCAGCTTCGCAAGGAACTTCAGGAATCAATGGACAAAAACGCTCAGGTGTTTAGAACCGAAGAGACCCTGAACGAGGCAATGGAGAAAATCCAAGAGCTTCGCAAGCGCTACGAGAACATCTCGATTCAAGACCAGGGCAAACGATTCAACACCGACCTACTAGAAGCCATCGAACTGGGCTTCCTGCTGGAGCTTGCCGAAGTGACAGTTGTTGCTTGCCGCGAGCGCCGAGAATCACGTGGTGCTCACCTGCGCGAGGACTACACCGAGCGAGACGACAAGAACTTCATGGTTCACTCCATGGTTTATAAGCAAGACAAGATCGTCAAGACCACCGGCACCGACATGAAGATTGACTGGAAGCCGGTCATTGTCACCAACTACCAACCGATGGAGCGTAAGTACTAATGGCCGAACTGTCCGTCCCAACGATTGAATCCTTCAAGGTCACACTGATCATTAGAAGGTTCGACCCAGAAAATGATACCGAGCCAAAATGGGTTGATTTTGATGTTGAGATGTCGGGAACCGATCGAGTACTAGACGCACTTCATAAAATAAAATGGGAGCAAGACGGTTCGCTAACCTTCCGCCGTTCCTGTGCTCACGGTGTTTGCGGTTCTGATGCCATGCGCATCAACGGTAGAAACCGACTTGCCTGCAAGACCCTGATTAAGGACCTTGACATCTCTAAGCCAATCTACGTGGAGCCGATCAAGGGTCTACCGGTAGAAAAAGACCTGATTGTGGACATGACACCGTTCTACCAGGCCTACATGGACATCAACCCATTCTTGGTTGCCACGGATAAGCCTAAAAAGGAGCGCCTACAGTCTCCAGAAGACCGCGCACGCTATGACGACACCACCAAGTGCATCCTCTGTGCCGCCTGCACGAGCAGCTGTCCGGTGTTCTGGACCGACGGCCAGTACTTTGGTCCGGCCGCAATTGTGAACGCCCACCGCTTCATCTTTGACTCTAGGGACGAAGACGCTGAGGTTCGCCTTGATATTCTCAACGACAAAGAAGGTGTCTGGCGTTGCCGCACAACTTTCAACTGCACCGAAGCTTGCCCTAGGGGGATTGAAGTAACCAAGGCCATCGCCGAGGTAAAACAAGCCATCTTGCGCGGAAGAGCGTAACCAGTTCTTTTGTTGAAAATTCAATGACTGTAAATAGACGCACTGTTGTAACCGGAATTGTTGCCAGCTCCGCTGCTGTCACCTTGGCTGCCTGCGCTTCGGAAGCAGAACCTGTGCAAACAAATCCCCCGAGCGCGACGGTTGATGAAAAAACCGCTCCGCCCGCATCCGAGCAATTGCTTGGCAAGACCAGCGAAGTAATGGTCGGCTCCGGAATGAAGTACAAGATCAGCGATGCGCTTACTGTCTTGGTTACGCGTCCGGCTCTTGACACCTTTCGTGCCTTTAATGCCACCTGCACTCACGCCGGCTGCATCGTTACCGGTGTTCGCGAAGATCAGATTGCTTGCGGTTGCCATGGTGCTAGGTTCGACACCGATACTGGCCAACCCCAGTCCGGGCCGGCGAAAAGCGCGCTAGGCAAAATAATGATTGAAGTGCGCGGTGAAGATCTCTACGCGCTTATCTAACTCATAGATTGGTGGAGATGCTAAAAATTGCCAGCGTAAACGTAAACGGGGTCCGCGCCGCAGCACGAAAAGACATGGGCGACTGGGTTCAAGAATCCAACCCAGACGTGCTCTGCCTTCAAGAGGTGCGCGCTCCAAGTGAAGACCTGATTGAACTTGCAACAAACGGCCCCCTTGCGATAGCTGAGGGCTGGAACATATTTGATGACCTTGCCACCGCCAAAGGTAGAGCAGGAGTTGCAGTGCTGTCCAAGCACCAAGTCTTGTCAACTACAACAAGACTTGGCCCCGATGATTTTGATTCAGCCGGTAGGTGGCTCGAGGCTGAAATTGAGGTTGGAAGCCAGAAGGTAACTGTTATCAGTTGCTATGTTCACTCCGGAGAAGTCGACACCCCCAAGCAGATTGAGAAATACAAGTTTTTAGATGCCATGACAATTCGGATGCAGGAACTGATTGATTCAGGCAAGCATGCGGTTATCGTTGGCGACCTGAACGTTGGCCACACTGAGCTGGACATAAAAAATTGGAAAGGTAACCTGAAAAACTCGGGTTTCTTGCAAGAAGAACGCGTGTATTTCGATGGCTTTCAGCAAATGGGCTGGATAGACGTGGGAAGAACCAGCCACCCAGACCAACCAGGCCCCTACACCTGGTGGTCTTATAGAGGTAAGGCCTTCGACAACGACGCCGGTTGGCGGATTGATTACCAGCTTGCTACACCGGGTTTAGCAAAACTCAGCCAGACTTATCAAGTAGATCGAGCACCGAGCTATGACACCAGATGGAGCGACCACTCCCCCGTTGTCGTTGAGTATGAACTGTAGGAATAGAAATGACTAAGCCAAACCTGCTGTCAGGCATGCAGCCATCGGCGTCAAGCCTTCACCTTGGGAACTACCTGGGCGCTCTTACTCAGTGGGTGACCATGCAGGATCAGTTCAACGCCTACTACGTGATTGTTGACCTGCACGCAATCACAGTGCCTCAGGACCCGAAGCTGATTCAAGAAAACACCCGCAGAACGGCGGCTCAGTATCTTGCCGCCGGGTTAGACCCAGCCAAGAGCGCGCTGTTTGTGCAATCACATGTGCCTGCCCATGCACAGCTGGCCTGGGTGCTGAACTGCATCACCGGTTTTGGCGAGGCCTCTCGAATGACTCAGTTCAAAGACAAAAGCCAAAAGGGCGGTGCAGAAAATTCATCCGTGGGCCTGTTTACATATCCGATGTTGCAGGCCGCAGATATTTTGCTTTATCAGCCAACTGCAGTGCCGGTTGGCGAAGACCAGCGGCAACATCTGGAGCTCACTCGCGATTTAGCAATGCGTTTTAACTCCCGATACGGTGAAACTTTCGTCATTCCAAAAGCCGAGATCCTAAAAGAAACCGCCAAGATTTACGATCTGCAGCTACCCACAGCAAAAATGTCAAAGTCTGCTGCAGACCCCAAAGGACTCATAAACCTGATGGATGAGCCAGGTCAGATAACCAAGAAAATCAAGTCCGCCGTCACTGATACCGACGGCGAAATTAAGTTTGATCCGGAAAATAAGCCCGGTATTTCTAACCTCCTTGGCATATACTCCGCTCTTACTGGAGACCCGATTTCCAAAATTGAAGCAGACCTTTCCGGCAGTGGCTACGGCGCGCTCAAGGCTGAGCTGTCCGAAGTGGTGGTTTCCGCCCTTGAGCCAATTAGAACCAGGGCCAATGAGCTACTGGAAGATTCAGCTGAATTGGACCGACTGCTTGCCCTGGGAGCGGACAGGGCTAACGAAACTGCCGAAAAAACCCTCAGGGAGGTATATGAAAACCTGGGCTTGGTAACCCCAGTCTAAGGAATTTATCAGCCCAAAAGAGTATTGTTTTACACAAGCACAGTTCTTCGGGGTCAGTGAAAATCTGAACCGGCGGTTATAGTCCGCGACCCGGCTGGGAACATCGCAACCAGCGATGAGACTCCAGGCGGTTGACTTGGTGAAATTCCAAGGCCGACGGTTAAAGTCCGGATGAGAGAAGAACTAGGGCGCTATTTGCTCCCTCTTATTTTCCGCGCCCGCGGTTCTGTGTTGACAGGACCGAGAGGGCAAGATGCCGAGCGTAGAGCAATACGAATCTGCGATGCTGCGCGCCCTGGCGGTTTCTCTCAATGGGCCTTCTACCGGAGTAAATCCTCAGGTGGGCGCAGTTATTTTGGACCCGGCAGGCGACATCGTTGGCGAGGGTTGGCACAAAGGCGCGGGCACTGAGCACGCTGAGTCGATGGCTCTAGATAATTTTGCCAGAGATTTTCCCGGCAAATCTCTGGAGGACCACACCGCTGTGGTCACACTGGAGCCCTGCAACCACCAGGGTAAAACTGGCCCCTGCACAGTGGCGCTTGTCAAAGCTGGTGTCAGTCGAGTGGTGTTCGCTTCCACCGACCCAGGCCAAGAATCGGGCAACGGATCGAAGATGCTTGAAATTGCCGGTGTCGAAGTGATTCCAGGCGTAATGCTAAATCAAGCCGAGGAGCAGAACCGGGTTTGGCTGCGGTCTAAGTGGCTCGGTAGGCCCTTTGTAACACTCAAGTGGGCGAGCACTCTAGATGGCCGCAGCGCCGCTGCTGACGGCACTAGCCGGTGGATTAGTGGCCCTGAGTCCAGAGCAGATACTCACAGTAGGCGCGCAAGCGCGGACAGCATTTTGGTCGGTACCAACACGGCACTGACCGATGACCCGGAACTCACAGCCAGAAAACCAGACGGCAGTTATTTTGCAGATCAGCCGATTCGAATAGTGGTGGGCGAATCTGAACTACCGAACCACTTGCGTCTTTTCAACGACAGGGCAAAAACTGTCCAGATTAAAACCCGTGACCTGCATGATGCGCTTCGGCAGCTCTGGAATCAGGGAATCAAGCACGTCTTTGTTGAGGGTGGGCCGAGGCTGGCGAGTGCGTTCGTTGAAGCCAAGCTTGTGGATGAGTTCATCGTCTACTTAGCACCGTTCCTGCTTGGTGGACCAAACACGGCCCTTGGTCAAATCGGAATTACAAACATTAAAGAGGCGGCACAGCTTCAGCTGCTTGAGACCAAACAACTTGGAAACGACATTTTCATCAGAGCAAGGAGCGCCTAGTGTTCACCGGAATCATTGAAGAGCTTGGAACCGTAACCGGAATTACCAAGCAGACAGACGCACTGCGTCTAACAATCACCAGCAAGATGGTGCTGGAAGATCTCAAGCGCGGCGATTCGATTTCTTGCTCCGGCACTTGCCTGACCGCAATCGAGATTGACGAAAATGGCTTCACCGCGGACGTGATGATGGAAACCATCAAGCTAACTAGCCTTAGTGAGGTTCAAATTGGTGACCCGATAAATCTGGAACGCGCCATGAACGCAAAGACTCGTTATGGCGGACACGTTGTCCAGGGCCACATTGATGGAGTTGGCGAGTTCGTCTCGCGTGAGACCAGTGACAACTGGGATTGGGTGAGAATTCGAGTCCCTCGAGAGCTTTTGCGATACGTAGTGATGAAGGGTTCGATTACCTTCGACGGCATATCCCTAACCGTGAATGAGATCGCGGATGACGTAATTGGGCTTTCCCTTATTCCTGAAACCCTGCAGGTAACAACGCTGGGGGCTAAAAAGTCCGGATCAAAGGTCAACGTTGAGGTTGATGTAATGGCAAAGCACATCGAGAGACTCTTGGAGTTCAGGTAAATGGAAATTATTCAATCGAGTATCGAAGAGGTGCTAACCGCTCTTCAAGCGGGCAAGCCGGTGCTGGTCACTGATGCAGAGGATCGTGAAAACGAGGGCGATGCAATAATCGCCGCGGAGTTTGCTACCACCGAGTGGATGGCCTGGATGATTCGCTATACCTCCGGTTATATCTGTGCACCCATGACCGAGCAGCGAGCCAACGAACTTGACCTGCCGCTGATGTGGGTGAGCACTCAAGACCCGCACCGGACCGCCTACACAGTTAGCGTTGATGCGACCGACCGTGCCACCACTGGTATATCCGCGGCCGACAGAGGGCTCACCGGCAGAGTATTGGCGGACAGCAGGTCTGGCCCAATGTCCCTAATGAGGCCCGGCCACGTTCTTCCGCTGAGAGCTAAAGACGGCGGAGTACTTGAGAGGTCCGGTCATACCGAAGCAGCGGTTGATCTCATGAAACTAGCTGGCCTTGAACCGGTTGCCATGATGGCCGAGATGGTCAACGATGACGGCACAATGATGCAACGCGAGGAATTATTTCAGACGGCTTTAAGGTTTGAATTGCCTATGACAAGCATTTCTCACCTAAAGGACCACATGGCAAAGCGTTCTCCAGAGCGAAAAAGCAGTGGTAACAGGATTCGTTTCGAGGCGGAAGCTAACTTGCCAACTAACCATGGTGACTTCCGCGTACGTGGCTATTACGACGTTCAGACAACTGCAGACCACGTAGCGATTATCTCGGGCAATCCAACCGGGAAAGATGTCCTTGTCCGTCTGCACTCCGAGTGCATCACGGGAGAGGCATTCGGTTCAATTAAGTGCGAATGTGGGCCTCAGCTGGACGGTGCACTGGATGCCATTGACGCTGAGCCAAACGGTGGAGTCGTTATTTACCTTCGAGGCCAAGAGGGCCGAGGAATCGGACTACTGAACAAGCTCAAGGCATATGCACTTCAAGAACAGGGCATGGATACAGTAGATGCCAACCTTGCTCTTGGGCTTCCAAGCGAGGCTAGAGAGTACGGCGCGGCGGTTGCTATCTTGCGAGACCTAGGTATTGAGAGCGTTCGCTTACTTACAAACAACCCGGACAAGCGCGACTTCCTGGACCAGGCAGGCATCATTGTTACCGAGACCGTGCCACTAGTTGTTGGCCTTGAAGAACAGAACCTTGGGTACCTAGCTACCAAGCGCGAGCGCATGGGACATGAGTTACCCGCTAATCTGGAACAGTGAGCAGTAGCGGAGCACCAACCCTAAAAGTTTCAGCAGTCGGCAAGAAAGCCGTAATTGTTGCAACTTCTTGGCACCCTGAGATTATGAATGGACTTATTGCCGGTGCCCAGAATGAGCTTGAACACTCTGGCGCTGTTAATGTTGAACTGGTCATGACACCGGGATCATTTGAGCTTCCACTTGCTGCCAAATGGGCCTTCGACCAAGGTGCGGATCTTGTTATTGCGCTGGGCGTTGTGGTTCAAGGTGGGACCCCTCACTTCGATTACATTTGCTCTTCTGCCACTGAAGGTTTGACTCGAGTTCAACTAGATTGCAATAAGCCCATCGGGTTTGGCCTTCTGACCGTAAACAGCGAGCAAGAGGCTCTTGATCGGGCCGGACTAGCAGACTCTAAAGAAGACAAGGGCGCTGAAGCGGTCCAGGCGGCACTTGCAATGGCTATCCTGCTAGCTACCTAGAGGTAAACGAAGGGTGCACCAAGAGCCCTAATCCAATTATTGATTCTGCACTTCATTCGCCCAGCTTTGCAGCCACGATCACTCATGGAGCTTGGACGATGCTGGCAACTGGACTGTTGCCTTTGTCCTATAGCGAAACACTTGGGCACTAGCACTTGTATCTTTAGTAAATGACTAAAAAGCTTGGCAACCGCAGGGTTAGCGGAACCGAGCAGTATTACACCCCCAAGGCCCTTGCCAGCCAACTTGTTGGCCTCACCCTAAAGACAATCCCAAATGCCGCCGAAAAGTCTTTCTTGGAGCCGGCAGGCGGCACAGGAAGCTTCATTGATGCTCTGAGGCAATCCGGCATAACATCGATTACCTCGGTCGATAAGTACCCCAAGCATCCCAGTGTCTCTCAAGCTGACTTTTTGGAATGGATGGCTTCCACCACCGGGCTCATCACTATCTCCAATCCCCCTTTCGGAAGAAACAACGCGCTTTCGGTGCCTTTTTTTAATCACGCTGCCAAGTTCTCAAACCACATCGCTTTTCTAGTCCCGCGATCTTGGCGCAAGTGGTCTGTGCAAAACCGACTAGACCCACAATTTCATCTGGTGCTTGATCTCGACATTGCGGTCCAGTATGAAGATGTCTTTGGTGAAAAAATTGCCAAGCGCAACGATCTACGTACCTGCTTTCAGATATGGGAAAAGCGCGTCGAACTGCGCGAAGCAATCTCTATCCCAGATAACGGCTTCCTCGAAAAAACAACCCCGGAGCAGGCGGATCTGGCAATACGAGTTTTTGGCTACGGATGCGGAACCGTCATCGATGACTTTCCGCGCAAACCAAACACAACGATGATGTTCCTGAGAGTTTTAGATAAAGGCATAAAACCAGCTCTTAAGGACTTAGATTATGAGAGGTTTTCAATAAATACCGCCTACACGAAGGCTCTGTCATTTCAAGAAATCAACTTTCTGATCAACGAGCGAGTATTTGGGGATGGCTTCCACAAGAAGTTAGGTTAAGCAAAAAATGAGCGAGTACTACCAAGATCCAACCCAAAACCCGAAGAGCCGCGAATACCGTGGGCCACGTGCCAAACTATCCGATCTTTTGCCCTACCTAAAAGACCACCGTCGCACCCTAATTCTTGCCCTAGTGCTCTCGATGTTGGGGTCAGCACTCGCGCTTGGTCAGCCGTTGCTAATTGGCCAACTAATAACCGCAGTTCAGGAGAGTCTCGACACAACCGCCCTTGCGGTAATTATCGTGGTGTTGGTCATTACCTCCGCACTCGTGAATGCCCTTCAGTACTACCTGCTCTACAAAACAGGCGAGGGCGTAGTACTTTCCACCAGAAAAGCTTTGGTTGCCAGAATGCTTCGTCTCCCGATCTGGCAGTACGACCGTCGACGTATCGGAGACCTAGTGTCCCGAGTCGGCTCTGACTCAACTCTCCTGAAGGCCGTCCTGACTCAGGGGCTAGTTGACGCACTTGGAGGCCTGATTCAGTTTGTCGGCGCAATCGTGGTTATGGCATTCATTGACCCCATTTTGCTTGGAACCACGCTGTTGGTTGTGTCTGTAGCGGTTGGGGCGATTTCACTTACTGGTCGCAGGATTCGATCAGCAACCACCAAGGCGCAAATGCGAGTCGGTGAGATGAGTGCCGCGGTTGAGCGTGCGCTGAGCGCTATTCGAACAATTCGTGCCTCCCGTGCGGAGCAGCGCGAAACCGAAGAAATTTACAAGGATGCCGAAGCTGCCTACGACCAAGGCCTCAGCATTGCAAGGCTCTCAGCTGTTGTCGCGCCCATCGCACAAGTGGCATTCAACAGCGCATTCATAATCGTGCTTGGGCTAGGTGGCCTGCGAGTAGCAAACGGTTCAACGACCATTGCATCGCTAGTTACCTTTGTGATTTTGCTGGTTTTCATGATTGGCCCTCTTATCTCCGCCTTTGGTGCTTACACCTCGGTAATGGGTGCCCTTGGGGCCCTGGCTCGAATCAAAGAGATCATGGACCTGGACGAAGAAGAGCCCGGCGGGGACAGACTTCCTCGAAAAGGCACCAACTCGACAGCCATCGAATTCCAGAACGTGCATTTCCACTATGCCTCGGACGACGGCGAAGAGCCCGAGGGCATCATCAAGGGCGTCAACCTAAAAATTGCCAGAGGTTCTCGCATCGCACTGGTTGGCCCCTCCGGAGCTGGTAAGTCAACAATTTTCTCGCTGATAGAGCGCTTCTACGAGCCGACCGACGGACAGATATTGCTTGACGGTCAACCCGTAACTGAGTTTTCCAGAGAGTCCTTGCGTCAACAATTGGGCTATGTCGAACAGGATGCCCCAGTGTTGGCAGGTTCCCTAAAAGACAACCTGCTACTCGGGAAAGCTGATGCTACCGATGAAGAGTTGGAAGCGGTCCTAAAGCAGGTGAACCTAAGCGAGGTCCTAAAGCGCGACACCAAGGGCATAGGCGCTCAGGTTGGCGAGGACGGCATAATGCTCTCCGGTGGCGAGCGTCAGCGATTGGCGATTGCCAGGGCTCTTCTAGCTTCCCCTGAGATTTTGCTGCTTGATGAATCAACCAGCGCACTGGATGGGCCAAACGAGCAAAGAATGCGGGAGGCCATCGATGCGGTCGCTCACGACCGCACACTACTGGTCATTGCTCATCGACTCTCCACCGTGGTTGATTCGGACCAAATAATTGTGTTGGAACATGGAAAAGTGGTGGGTATTGGTACCCACTCAGAGTTAGTCAAGACCACTCCGCTCTACACGGATTTGGCGAAGCACCAGCTCCTGGTTTAGCAATAGAGTAACTACATGACCGACCACAATCAGATCACTGCCGATCAAGTTGCACAGCTCGACGCCAGCGACCCACTAGCAGGCTTTCGCAACGAGTTTGTAATTACAGACCCCGAAGTCTGCTACCTCGATGGCAACTCACTTGGCAGGCTTCCAAAACGCACAATCGAAGAGGTCAATAAGTTTTTAACCAACGAGTGGGGTCCAGAGCTAGTCGACGGCTGGTCGCACTGGATCGACCAAGCTCAGCCGGCAGGAGACCTCTTGGCCCGTGCCGTGCTTGGAGCAGGTAGCGGTCAAACCCTGGTTTGCGACACCACCAGCGTGAACTTCTACCAGCTGTGCGTCGCGGCCATAAAGGCCAGGCCAGGCCGCAAGACAGTCATTATTGATTCGTCGAACTTCCCAACAGACCGTTACGTTTTGGCGGGTATCGCCGAAGCAATGGGGCTCAAACTAGTAACCCTAGACACCGATGGTTCCGGCGGACCCGGGGCAGTTGAGATCGAGTCTGAGTTCGAAAGAGTAACTGCCTCCGAGCTTGCTAAGCACCTAAACAACGATGTCGCGATGGTCACTCTTCAGGCAATCAACTACCGTTCCGGCGCCAGACAAGACCTCAAAGCGATAACTGATTTGGTTCGCGAACACGGCGGCCTTGTGGTTTGGGATTGTTCCCATGCTGCCGGTTCTATCCAGCTTGATTTTGAAAAAAACGGCGTCGATCTGGCGGTTGGCTGCACCTACAAATATGGCAACTCCGGACCAGGTTCACCGGCTTGGCTCTTTGTCTCGAAGGCAATCCAGACCGAGCTGAGAGTTCCAATTCAGGGCTGGTTTGCTCAGGAAATGCAATTTGAAATGGGGCCAGACTTTGATCCAGCGGACACCATTAGGCGCTACCAGATTGCTAGCCCCTCAATCATTGGCATCAGGGCTGTTGAGGTTGCCTACGAGATGATCGAACGTGCCGGAATTGCCCTTATTGAAAAGAAGGCCGCTATAGGCACAGAGTTGATGATCGACCTATTCAAGCAGTGGTTAGAGCCGCTGGGATTTGAGATCGCCTCGCCTGCGGAAGCTTCACTTAGAGGCGGCCACATCATCCTGACCCACCCGGATGCAAGACAAATCGCCTATGCCATGCGAAAAATCTCAAAGGTTATCCCTGACTATCGCGAACCCAACGCAATTCGAGTAGCAATCTCCCCGCTTGCCACCAGCTACACCGAAGTATATGAGGGCTTTTTGCGGTTGCGGGACTTGGTAGCAAGCGGTGGATACCAAAACATTGCACAGGACCAGAACCGGGTTACCTGAATGCCCACCGTTGCTCTAACACTTGGAAGCGGCGGCGCTAGAGGGTACGCCCACATTGGAGCGATTCGCGAGCTCGAAGCGCGAGGATACGAAATAACAAGCATCTCCGGGACTAGCATGGGCGCCATGGTTGGCGGTCTCTACGCCGCCGGTCATCTCGAAGAGTTCGCCGACTGGGTTACCAAGCTATCTCAGCGCGATGTCATCAGGCTTATTGATCCATCAATAAAAACACCGGGACCGATCAAGTTAGAACGAGTCATGAACAAGGTTCGTAAGATGCTGGGCGGGGTAAAAATCGAGGATCTACCCATACCCTTCACTGCGGTGGCAACCGATCTAATGCAGTCCAAGGAAGTTTGGTTTCAAAAAGGTCCGCTGGATGCCGCAATTCGAGCATCAATAGCGATTCCAAGTTTGATTTCTTCAGTAACGATTGGGGGCAGGCTGATGGCCGACGGTGGGCTGCTAAACCCGTTGCCCATTGCCCCACTGGCCTCGCATAATGCCGACTTGCTGGTGGCAATTTCACTTTCAGGGCAAAGCACGGCTTCGCTCGGGGCCCCACTGTTAATTTCAAGCGACGCCAAAGCCACAGACGTCGGTACAGAAACCTCAATGCTGGCTAAAATTCCCAGGGGGATAAGCACTTTCGTTGTGCTGAACGGGGCAATCGAAACAATGCAAGTCCTGATTACTCGCTATCGAACCGCCGGCTACCCGCCGGACGTGATGGTCGAGATACCAATAGATTCAGTGGGAAGGCTCGATTTCCACAAAGCAAAAAATCAAATTGAGCTCGGCAGAATGCTCACCGCGAAGACCTTAGACAAAGTGAATGGATAACCGTGGAACAGAATAAGCACGTCACCTATATTTCTTACTTAAAAATCGATGAGCTACTTGAATTGCAGCAGCCGCTAAGCGATGGGCCCGAGCACGATGAGCCGTTATTTATAACCATCCACCAGGTATACGAGCTTTGGTTCAAACAGATACTCCACGAAGTTGCCGCGATGCAGGTCTGTCTAGAAGAAGGTAACTCCCACCGAGCCATGGCGATATTGGGTCGAGTCCGCACAATCATGAAGACTTGCGTTTCGCAACTGGACATCCTTGAGACCATGACACCGTTGCAATTCAAGTCTTTTCGGGAACGCCTAAGTTCTGCAAGCGGATTCCAATCCGCTCAGTTTCGCGAAATAGAGGCTGTGCTGGGAAGAAGAGACCAGGCCGGGGCAAAAGCGGATTCTAAGTCCGGCATGGGAATGGCCGAGCACCTAATTGCTGGATCTCCTGCCCGAGCAAGAGTTGAAGCTGCCATGGCGCGTAAGTCAGTTTGGGACTCAGCGCTGCATTATTTCAACTCGAGGAAACCAATACCCGAAGAGTTGCTATCGAGAGATGTAAGCGTAGCCTGGGATCCGCACGAGGGCCTTCAGGAGATTCTGATAGAGCTTCACCGCGATGACCCGGAGGCATCCATGATTGGCGAAGCCCTGGTTGATTTGGACGAAGGACTACAGGAGTGGCGCTATCGTCACGTCAAGATGGTCGAGCGCACCATTGGTCACAAGATTGGCTCTGGAGGATCTTCCGGGGCAGGCTACTTGGCAAGTACCCTTTTCAACCCGGTATTCCCAGATCTATGGGCGATCAGGTCCCGTTTCTAGCTTGCAGCCATCACAACGTTTCTAACTAGCATTGCGCGGGTCATGGGCCCAACTCCACGCGGATTTGGCGATATAAACCCTGCGACTTCAGCCACCGAAGGATCTACATCTCCGCGTAGCTTGCCGTCGACTCGGGTTATCCCAACATCCAACACGGCAGCACCTGGCTTTACCCACTCCGACTTTATGAAGTGTGGGCTGCCCAAAGCGGCAACGACTATGTCGGCTCGGGCGATAGCTGACTCAATGTTCTTTGACGCGCTGTGAAGAAGCGTTGGTGTGGCATCGACACCTTTGCGAGTCAGCATTAGCCCAAGCGGTCTTCCAACCGTTAGACCTCTGCCGATAATTGCAACCTCTGCTCCCCGAAGGTTCACCTCGTAGCGCGTGAGGAGTTCAATAATGCCGCTTGGCGTGCAGGGCAGCGGGCTTGTCATTTCTCCACCGGTGTTCATAACCAGCTTGCCAAGATTTACAGGATGAAGCCCGTCGGCATCTTTATCGGGATCAACTAGCTCGAGCATTTCATTAGCATCAATCCCACCCGGCAGCGGCAGCTGAACAATGAAGCCGGTCACCTCTTGGGCCTGATTGAGGTCTTTTATTGCCTTCTGAACATCTGCCTTAGAGGCAGTTGCCGGAAGATCGATCCGAATTGACTCGATTCCAACTTCCGCGCAATCGCGATGCTTGCCGGAAACGTAGGAAAGCGATCCGGGGTCTTCGCCGACCAGCAGGGTACCCAAGCCAGCGGTTATCCCCCTGGCTTTGAGGGCAACCACGTCAGCCGCAAGCTCTGTCTTTATGGCCTTGGCTTTTGCTAAGCCGTCAAGTATCAGAGCAGTCAACGAGCTACCTAGTTTTCTAGTCCGTCGTATAGCGGGAACTGCTCGGTTAGCACTCGAACTCTTGCCTTTAGGGCCGGAAGGTCTGCGCCTGGTATCAAAGCATGGGCAATGATGTCAGCAACTTCAACAAACTCTTCATCGCCGAAACCCCTGGTCGCAAGGGCTGCTGTGCCAATTCGAACTCCAGAGGTCACCATTGGAGGCCTAGGGTCGTTAGGAACCGAGTTTTTGTTGACTGTCACACCAGCCTCATGCAGCAGGTTCTCTGCCATCTGGCCATCAATCTCAGCATTACGCAGGTCTATAAGCACCAAGTGCACATCAGTGCCTCCGGTCAACACCGATACTCCCGCTCCAGTTGCATCTGCCTGGTTCAATCGATCGGCAATAATCCTTGCGCCTGAAATGGTTCGCTCTTGGCGCTCCTTGAATTCTGGCTGCATGGCCGCCTTGAAGGCAACCGCTTTACCGGCAATTACGTGCATCAAAGGTCCGCCCTGTTGACCCGGGAAGACAGCGGAGTCGATTTTCTTAGCCCACTCCTGCTTGCAAAGAATCAGGCCAGAACGAGGACCACCGAGAGTCTTGTGAACGGTGGTGGAAATCACATCGGCGTATGGAACTGGGCTTGGATGCAAACCGGCAGCGACCAGGCCGGCAAAGTGAGCCATGTCGACCCAAAGTTTCGCTCCAACCTCATCGGCAATTGCCCTGAAGGCGGCGAAATCTAAGTGCCTGGAATACGCCGACCAGCCCGCGATTAGGACCGATGGCTTTACCTCGATTGCTCGCTGCCGGACAGTTTCCATGTCAATCAAGTGAGTGTCTGGGTCAAGCTCATATGAATGCGGCTCATACATGCGACCGGAGAAGTTCAATTTCATGCCGTGGGTCAGGTGGCCGCCGTGGGCCAAGCTAAGACCCAAGATGCGATCTCCTGGATTGGCAAGTGCCATCATTACTGCCGCGTTGGCAGTAGCGCCGGAGTGTGGCTGAACGTTTGCGTGGTCAGCACCAAATAGTTCTTTTGCGCGTTCTCTGGCCAACTCTTCGGCGATGTCGACGGCCTCGCAGCCACCGTAGTAACGCTTTCCTGGGTAGCCCTCGGCGTACTTATTGGTGAGGACTGAACCTTGAGTTTCAAGGACTGCAGCGGACACAAAGTTCTCGCTTGCAATCATTTCCAAGGTGTGGCGTTGGCGATCCAGTTCCTGCTGCAAAACAGCGGCAATTTCTGGATCAACCTCGCTAAGTGGTGACATGAAGTTGGCTGAAGGTGTAAGCATTCTCAAAGTTTACCAGAGATATTTCAGCGAACTTGGTAGGCGCCAATAGTATTGGGAGATGCAATCGACCAAAGAGCACTGGGTTCTGACCTTTGTCTGCCCAGACCGACCCGGCATAGTCCATGCCATCTCCGGAGCCGTGGTTGAAGCCGTTGGGAACATAACCGAGAGTCAGCAGTTCACCTCAATGGACACTGGCCGTTTTTTCATGAGGCTGCAGATTGAGGCAGATATCACCAAGGCTAATTTTGAAAAGCAGTTCGAGAACATCGCGGAAACTTTTCAAATGCAGTACGTACTGGATCACGTCGATAGACCAATGCGCACCCTGGTTTTGGTTACCAAGGCAGATCACTGTCTTAATGATTTGCTCTACCGAAAACGAGCAGGTCAACTGCCTATAAGTATCCCAAAGGTCTTTGGTAACTCCGAGGAGCTCAAAGAGTTGGCCAGTTTCTTTGGGGTTGATTTTGAGTCTCACCCAACTAAGAACGACACCGATAAGACTTCTTTCGAGAAACGACTACGCGAATTTATACATGAGAACGACATCGAGCTGATTGTGCTTGCCCGCTACATGCAGATTCTTTCGGCAGAATTCTGCGAAGAGTTTGCCGGGAAAATCATTAACATCCACCACTCGTTTTTGCCAGGCTTTAAGGGTGCAAATCCCTACGCCCAGGCACATGCTCGTGGCGTGAAGCTAATTGGCGCAACCGCTCACTTTGTGACTCAAGACCTTGATGAGGGCCCGATCATCGAGCAAAACGTCACTCGAGTTGAGCACGCGGCATCGAAGTCACACCTGGTTCAAATTGGTCAAGACGTTGAGTCGAAGACTCTCACCCAGGCAGTCCGCTGGTTCGCAGAGCATCGCGTGCTCTTAGATGGTCAGCGCACCATCATTTTTCGGTAAGCAGCAAAAACCAGAGCGCCAGCCAGAGTGCCGCCCATCAACCAGGGTGCGATCTCGGAAACAAACCCTCGCTCCTCCGGCTCTATGGTTCTTGAGGCTAGCGCGGCGTTCACTTGCTCCCGAGTGGGCGTAACCGGTGTCGGGTCAACAAAAGCATCTTCGTAAGTATTTGGTTCTAATTGATTCCCAATCTCGACTGACTCAACCTCGACTGACTCAATCTCGGCATCCTGACCCAGTGGAGCCACGACATTCGTGTCTGGAGATTGGATTGCTTGCTGCTTCGCAGCTGGACTTGATTCCTGGTCCGATGTCTCTGGCTGTTCCACCACGGCATCTTCGGCTTCGATGAATTCAAGAATCTCTTCGATTATTTCGGGCTGAATCACCTGCGGAGCTTCGACAGGTGGTTGGAGACTCTCGGTCATTTGAGGCTGTAGTTGACTTGGAATCTGAACAATCGGCTGACTCGGTGCTTCGGCTAACACTGGAGCGAGTTCCGGTTCCGGGGCAGGCGTGACTACAAGAGTAACCTCGAATACGGCGTCACTGCTGGGACCTAGGTTTCCTGCGGCGTCATTCAGAGAGAAGGCAGGCAGTGTCCACTCCATAGTGCCCGGAACACAGTCGACATATTCAAACGTTATTTTCCCGCTCTCTGCGGTTGTGGCCGGAAGGCAGCTAATTTCATCGGCCAGAAATTCAACGGCCGCGTCTTCTATAAGAGTGTCGTCGTGCCTAAGCGCGACCACGACGCTAAATGTGCCGTCCGTTTCGGTGATTACCGGCTCAAGCCACTGTGCAGTGGGCGCGAGTGTGTCCCTTGTGAACTGAAAGACAACTGGCTCGACTGGACCAAAGTTACCCAAGGAATCCTGCGCGGCATTAGCCCCCAGTGTGATTGTAATTTCCCCCTCTTCACATTGATTGAGGCTTAGTCTTTCAGTCACAAGCTCGCTCAGGCCGCACCCGATAACCACAATGTCATCGGACGATAACCCCGAATGAGCTTCGCTTCCGGTCAGTTCAAATAGGTACTGGTGGTCGACAGGATCTATCTCTGCGATCTCAAAATTTGGGCCAACCAGGTCAAGTTCAAGTGCTATCGATGCGCTGGCGGTTTCCGTGACAAGTGCCGCCGCTTCCACAGCCAGCGACACGTTAAATGCTGCGTTGGTGCAGCCTGAAATCAAGAAAGTGTGCACCAGGTCGACAACCTCTGGCTCTGCGGTGACACAGCTTATGTCTTCGATGACAAGGTCAGAGAGCGACGGAATGAAGCTTCCCTCGACCTCTATGCCCAGTAGGATCTCATCGAATCTTTGCTGAACCGCAGTGAAGGAAGTTATTTTCGAGGGAACCTCGTAACGAATAATTACTTGACCCGCTCCAGTTTGAACTCCGGCTTGATGACTGATGCTGGTAACCAGAGAAGAGCTTGCAGAGGAAGATCCACCGCCTCCTCCTCCAGCATCGGCACAGCAAGAGTCGTCGTCTGCTCCACCACCGCCGCCGCCATACCAACCGCCGCCGCCTCCTCCACCGCCCGCGTTCCAGCTACTGCCTCCGGTTCCACCAACGCCAAAACCACCGGGTTGAGCCGAACTGCCACCGTTCGAAGCACCCGCAGATCCGCCGGAACTTGCGCGGCCACCGCTACCTCCGGAGCCTTGGCCGGAACCACCATTTTGGGCAACTAGGTTTCCACCCACGCCGCCTGCGGCTCCGGCGTAGCCTCCCCCGCCACCGCCACCGCCGGCCACGACAATTCGGGTGCTTAGGTTTGTGCCGGTGCGAATATCGCTAGCTCCGCCACCAGAGCCTTCGTTACCTCTGGAGCCGCCGGATCGACCGCCGCCGTTATATCCACCGGGAGCGTCCGCGTTGACGATTCCCTCGCCACCCACAAAGACCCAAAAACCTTCTGGCTTATCAATGAACTCACCGGTTACCCGTCCCCCTTTGCCACCTCTACCTCCGGCGGCACCACTGATCTCAAAGGATAGGTTTTCTGCATCCACGGGGACCGTAAAGTACTCGCCGCTCCCGGTGTATTCAAAGACCAGCTCACAGACTCCGTCAGGGCAGTCTTCGGCTTGGGCCGGCACAGCGGCAAAAGTGATTGTTGAACAAAAAGCTAGGGCTAATAGTGATCTAAGTTTCATGCCCCACAAACTAAAACTCCCCGCAGTTTCCTGCAGGGAGTTTTCCACAAGCCGCTAGCGGCGCATAGTTTTAGGCCATTTTTGACTTAAGATTCTCGGCAAGAGACGCCATGAACTCTTCAGTGGACTGCCAAGATTGGTCTTTGCCAACCAGTGCAGCCAAGTCCTTGGTCATTTTTCCAGATTCGACAGTTTCAATGATGACGTCCTCGAGGGCCTGGGCGAACTTGGCAACCTCAGGAGTGTTATCCAGCTTGGCGCGGTGCATTAGGCCCCTGGTCCAAGCAAAGATGGAAGCAATTGGGTTAGTTGAGGTCTTGTTGCCCTGCTGCCACTGACGGTAGTGGCGAGTCACAGTTCCGTGAGCAGCCTCTGCCAAAGCGGTCTTGCCATCTGGCGTGGTTAGCACAGAAGTCATGAGGCCAAGGGAACCGAAGCCCTGAGCAACAGTGTCGGACTGGACATCGCCGTCGTAGTTCTTGCAGGCCCAAACGTATCCGCCCTCCCACTTCAGAGCCGCTGCGACCATGTCGTCAATTAGGCGGTGCTCATAGGTAAGGCCGGCTTTTTCAAACCTGTCTTTATATTCTGCGTTAAATACCTCTTCGAAGGCGTCTTTAAATGCTCCGTCGTAGGCCTTCAAAATTGTGTTCTTGGTCGACATGTAGACCGGGTAGTTACGAGCAAGGCCGTAGTTGAAAGAAGCCCTTGCGAAGTCGCGAATCGAGTCCATGTAGTTATACATGCCCATTGCTACTCCGCCATTCTCAGGGAAGTCCGCGATTGTCATGACCTGAGGCTCTGAGCCGTCGGCGGGGGCCCAGGTCATGGTGACCCGACCTTTGCCAGGAATCTTAATGTCTGTGGCCTTGTACTGGTCACCGTGCGCGTGACGGCCAATGATGATTGGCTTGGTCCAGCCTGGAACCAGTCTTGGAACATTCGAGATAATAATCGGCTCGCGGAAAACAACACCGTCGAGAATGTTACGAATGGTTCCGTTTGGTGAGCGCCACATTTTCTTCAGGCCGAACTCAACAACACGATCCTCGTCAGGAGTGATGGTTGCGCACTTAACTCCAACGCCATATTTGTTTATGGCGTTAGCTGCGTCAACAGTGATCTGGTCTTCGGTTGCATCCCGGTTTTCAACCGACAGATCGTAATACTCAAGGTCAATGTCTAAATATGGCAAGATCAGCTTTTCCTTGATATCGTGCCAAATGATGCGAGTCATCTCATCGCCGTCTAGCTCAACAACTTTTCCAACAACACTGATTTTGTTCATAACTCTCCTGATTAACCGCGTAATGCTACCCAAATAGCCCTGCTTAGCCTATCGGTTTCAGTCGATGAGCCCTAAACCAATGAATCTCTCCAGGACTTGTAGAGCTTCGAGAATTTACCACCAGAGGCAACCAGCTGCTTCGGTGACCCGTCCTCGATAATTTTGCCGTGCTCCATAACCAGGACTCGATCAGCTATTGCGACGGTTGATAGCCGGTGGGCAATTATCACCGCGGTGCGGCCGGCAAGCAAGGTCTTTAGCCCCAACTGCACCATGGCCTCAGAAGGTATGTCCAAAGATGAGGTTGCCTCGTCAAGGATTAAGACCGCTGGATCAGCTAGGAACGCCCTTGCAAAAGAAATCAGCTGGCGTTGGCCGCTAGAAACCCTCCCACCGCGCTTGTTTACGTCGGTGTCATAACCGGCAGGCAATTCCAGAATAAACTCGTGAGCCCCGACGGCCTTGGCGGCTTTGATGACATCGTCCATTGAAGCACCAGGGCGACCCAGTTGAATGTTTTCGGCAACTGATCCAGTGAACAGATAAGCCTCTTGGGTAACCATGACTATCTTTTGTCGCAGGTCTACATTCGAAATATCACGAAGGTCATAGTCATCAAGCCGCACAGCCCCCTGACTCGGGTCATAGAACCGGGAGATGAGCTTGGCAAGTGTTGATTTACCAGCACCGGTTGTTCCCACAAGTGCGATGGTTTGACCACCTGGGATGTCAAGTGAGAACGGGTGCAACACGACATCACCGGTGTTGTATTGGAATTTCACTTCGTCAAAGACCAACCTGCCCTTGATGTTTTTTAGATCAACCGGGTTTTTAGGGTCTGGGACTGAAGGTTCTTCTTGCAGCACACCCGAGATTTTCTCCAGGGCAGAAGACGCCGATTGATAGGAGTTGTAGAAGATGGCGATCTGTTCCATCGGGCCAAAGAACCTTCTGGCATACAAGATTGCGGCAGTCAAAACACCGATGCCCAGGGTGCCATCTAGAACCCGGAATCCACCGAACAACAAGATCGCAGCGACCGTGGCGTTTCCGATCAAGATCAGAGCCGGATCGTAGATGCCGAAAAGCTGAATAAGTTTTGCGTTTACTAAGCGGTACTTTTCAACCAAACCACCGAAGTGTTTTTCGTTGCGCTTTTCCTTGCGGAACGCCTTCACTGCGCGAATACCGGTCATTGTCTCAACGAAGTTTTGGATCAAGGTAGACGAGGCAACTCGCTGGGCCCTAAAGCCTCTATTCGTGTTGACCTGGAACCACCTAGTCACAATGCCCAACGGAATAAGTGCAACCATAAGCACCACAAAGCTCAAGGGGTCTAGAACCAGTAGCGCGCCGGCCGTGAAAACCATGAGGAACAAACCAACCACTAACTGGCTAAGCCCTCCGGACAGTAGCTCCGAAATTGACTCAAGGTCCGAGGTCTGCCTGGCAATCACTCGCCCAGCCGTATACCGTTCGTGGAATTCGACCGAAAGCTTTTGAGTATGAACAAACATACGGTTGCGCAATGCCAACAGAATGGACTGAGCGATTTTCGCCGTCAGAATCATGAAGTAATACACCGTCAATGCACTGAAGGCCGCCGCGCCTAGATAAACCAGGATGATCATCCAAAGCGGATAGAAGTCTTCTTCGATTGCTCGCGGTAGAGCCCAGTCGATCGCCACTGCTACCAGTGCAGGACCGGCGATTCTTAGTGAAGTGGAGACCATTATCATCACAACCGCAAGCCAGAGTCTTGCGCGTAGCGGCAGCAAAAGTGACCCAAGAAGTCTTCTTGAGCGTTGCCTTATAAACCTTGACTCTTTTTTGTCTAGATCGGTTCTTTCCTCGTTATTGGTTCCGTAAAGACTCATACGTTCACCTCGCGGTCTTTATGGTCTTTCGCAAGAGAGGTGATCACGTGTCGGTATTCAGAACTGGTATCCAGCAACTCTCGATGGGTGCCAAAGGCAATAATTTTGCCCTCTTGCATCAGCGCGACCTTGTCGGCCAGCATCACAGTGGAAGGTCGGTGAGCCACAATAAGAGCTGTTGTCGATTTCAATACGTGTCGCAGGGCCTCTTCAACTAGAGCTTCTGTGTCGACATCAACTGCAGACAACGGATCGTCCAGCACCAAAATTTTTGGCTTTGCAGCAACGGCTCGCGCCAGTGCCAATCGCTGTCGCTGGCCGCCGGAAAGACTCAAGCCCTCATCGCCAATTGGCGTGTCCAGGCCCTTCGGCAAATCGTAAACGAATTGCGCTTGTGCAATCTCGAGTGCCTGCTTGAGGTCGTCTTCGCTCTGCTCCTTGTTTCCAAGCAACACGTTATCGCGAACGCTAGATGAGAAAAGAGTTGCGTCTTCGAAAGCCATAGCGATGTTGGAACGCAGATCAGCTCTGGTGAGGTCTCTAATGTCTACGCCGTCGATTGTTATCGAGCCGCCAGTTACCTCATACAGCCTTGTTGTAAGGGCGGTCAGTGTGGTCTTTCCAGATCCCGTGAGTCCAATAAGTGCAACCGATTGACCCGGCTCTACTCGCAGACTCACTCCGTCAACAAGATCAAGGTTTTTTGGGTTCGCATCCGGGTAGTGGAAATGAACGTCATTGAATTCAATTAGGCCTCTGGGGTCCTTGATTGTTTTTGGGGAAACCGGGTCGGCTATTAGGTCTGGCTCGTCCAGCACCTCAAAGATTCTTGTCGTGGCTGTCTTGGCCTCAAGCGTCATGCCGAGCAGAAAGCCGAGGGACTCTGTCGGCCATCGAAGCACCATGGCGGTTGCTACGAAGGCAACCAGCGTGCCAACATTCATTTCGCCATTAGCAGTGAGCCAAATCCCAGCAAACAGCGCCAGTCCCAGCGCAAACTCAGGAATCATAATCAGGTATAGCCAAATGTTTGCCACCGCTTTAGCCTTGGTGATCTCTGTGTCTCTAAGCTCTGACGCTTGGGTCGCGAACTGCTCAGCCGCGAAGCCCCCACGCCCAAAGGCCTTCAGTACTCGAACTCCGTGCACGGACTCTTCGACTCTGGTGGCCAGGTCTCCCGATTGATCCTGGGCACGCCTGGCGATAGCGCCAAAGCCTCTCTCGAAACGGAACCCGATGACCCAGATTGGAATCGAAGCAACAGAAAAGATTAGACCGAGCCAGAAATTGTAAGTGAACAGAATCAACAGCCCGACCACGATGGTGATGAAGTTTGCTATTAGCAGCACAATTCCAAAGCTAAGCCAGCGTCTAATCAGGCCCAGATCGGAAACCGCCCTGGAAAGCAGTTGTCCGGATGGCCAGCGATCGTGGAATGCAACCGGTAGATCCTGGAGCTTTGCAAATAAAGTATTTCGCATGCTGGCTTCGACGAACGTGCCCGGGGTAAGCACGAGCCAGCGCCTAAGAAGCACGAAGGCCGCCTCGAGGACACCGAGTAAGAGAATCAGGCCAACTGCCGGTAACAGGGCATCGCGGGCGCCTTCCACCAGGGAATTAACCAGGGACTGCAGAAACTGCGGAATGGAAAGCGCAATCATGTGTGCGCCGATTGCCGCGAGTATGCCTAGCCCAATGCGCCATAGTGCCCGTCTTGCGAAAGGAACCAGTCGCCAAAGGGTTTTTATCGTCCCCAATTCAGCCTGCTGCATGCTTTTCTCCGAGGTAATTTTGGCCAATCAGCCTCCCTCTAAAACAGTTCTTGTCTTGGGATTATTTCTAGTGGAAGAAGTGTCTTTCACCGGTGAAGTACATGCTAACCCCTGCCTTATTTGCAGCAGCAATTACTTCCTCATCGCGAACGCTTCCGCCCGGTTGCACAACAGCCGCTACTCCGGCATCCATAAGCACCTGAAGCCCGTCGGCGAATGGGAAAAATGCATCCGATGCAGCAACCGAACCGGTGACCCCGTCCCCGGCTCTTGTCACGGCAAGCCTGCAGGAATCTACTCTGTTGACCTGGCCCATGCCGATGCCGATAGCAGCCTGATCTTTGGCAAGCAGAATTGCGTTTGATTTCACCGAACGGCAGGCGATCCAAGCAAACTCTAAATCGCGCAACTGGCCGGCATCGACGTTCTGGCCGGCAACCAACTGCCAGTTGTCAGAACTAAACCCATCGAAGCCATCAGAATCCTGCACAAGCATGCCACCAGAAACCTGTCGAAGGTCTAACGCAGATCTAACGTATGGCTGCGCTAGCTCCAAGATTCTCAAATTCTTTTTATTTTTCAATATTTCAAGTGCTGCCTGGCTGAACGATGGCGCGATTATGACCTCGGTGAAAACCTCAACCACGGCCATAGCCATCGACTCGGTCACCTCGGTATTGGTTGCAATCACTCCTCCGAAAGCAGAAACCGGATCAGTTTTGTGCGCTGCGTGGTAAGCCGTTGCTACATCTTCGTTAGTGGCGATTCCGCAAGGGTTTGCGTGCTTAATTATCGCAACCGCCGGTGCCTGAAAGTCGTAAGCCGCGCGAAGTGCGGCATCAGCGTCAACGAAATTGTTGTAGCTCATCTGCTTGCCGGAGTGTTGCATGGAGGTCGCAACCCCTGACGAATCGGGAGACCGGTAAAGCGCTGCTTGCTGATGAGAATTCTCGCCATATCTCAAGTCTTGGTCTTTGGTCAGGCCCATAATGATCAAATCAGGCTTGGCTTCACTACCAAATTCGCGCGCAAGAAAACTGGCCACTGCAGAGTCGTAACTTGCCGTGTGCCCAAAGGCCTGCTGAGCGAGCTTCTGTCTCAGCTTCAAGCTCGTGCCACCATCATTGAGCGCATCGATCAGCTGAGCATAATTTTCCGGATTTACGACTATTGCCACGTTCGCGTGGTTTTTAGCTGCGGCCCGAACCATCGCAGGGCCACCAATGTCTATTTGCTCAATAGCCGCTTCACCAGTCGCACCGCTGGCAACCGTTTCAACAAACGGATAAAGGTTCACAACTACCAACTCAAAAGCCTCAATGTCTAGGTCTTTTAGCTCTTGGTTGTGCTTTTCAAGCCTGAGGTCGGCAAGAATGCCGCCGTGAATACTCGGGTGAAGGGTCTTTACTCGGCCGTCCAGGCTTTCAGGGAAGCCGGTGACCTCACTTACTTCCTTGACTGCAATGCCTGCCAGCGCGATCTGTTTTGCCGTCGAGCCAGTTGAAACTAGCTGAACTCCAGCCTCACTGAGGGCTGTTGCCAACTCAGTAAGTCCAGTCTTGTCGGAAACGGAGATCAAGGCCCTTCTTATGGCAACTACATTAGGCATCTTGCTCTCTTTCAGGCAACGACAGTGCTCCGGTGGCTATGTCTTGAACCACTCGCACCAGCTGTTCGCGCTCCACTAGTTTTATCTGCTCCTGTAATTCAAGCTCTGAAGTTCCTGGTGAGACCGGGATGCTCTGCTGAGTCAAAATCTCGCCGCTGTCGACCCCCTCGTCAACGATGTGAATAGTTGCTCCGGTCAATTCCACTCCAGCTGCTAATGCATCTGACACCGCGTGTGCTCCAGGGAAGTCAGGTAATAGCGAAGGATGAAGATTGATCATTCTTGGCTTCAGTGCATTAACAATATTTACAGGCAGCACTTTCATGAATCCAGCAAGAACCACAAGGTCCGGCTTATGAAATTCGATGTTTGAAAGCAGGACCTCGGCCCAGGCCTCTCTCTTGTCAAACCTTCCAGGGTCGACAACAAAGGTTGGAACACCAAACTCTTCGGCATGCTCTAGGCCCGTGGCGGCCTGGTCAGAACCAACCGCAACCACCTTCGCCGGATAAAGCGGGCTTGCCGCCGCAGTCAAAAGCGCACGAAGGTTTGAACCTGTGCCTGAAATAAGGACCACAACCGAGATCATTGCCCCAGTCTACTTTCGCTCAGACGCGTCACTGTATGGCTTTGCGATAACCAAGGCAGCTAGGAAGCTAGGCACCAAAACCTCACCGAAAACCACAAGCGCAAAAATTACCGGGTCTGCTCCAACGGTTTCAAAGCGACCCGGTCCAAAGCTGCCGGAAGCCACGAGGCTAACCAGGAAGACCGCGACCGCTGATGTCAGCGCTGCCACCAACGAAAGCGACAACGCGCCGCTTAGTCTCGTTCCGTATTCCCACCGCAATTGATCAGCATGCCGCGCCACAAAAAATGTAGCAATAAGTGCAGCCAGCACCGGGATCAAAACAAAAATAAGACCCCGTTCAAAACCACCGGTTGGCAGCGCCGCAAACACTGGAAGCGCAGGCAACGGGCCGAGTTCAGATGCAAAAGGTGAAACGTAAGAGCCGGTGCCGATTGCAAATCCGGAGCCAGAAATCCAAGACGCTCCATAAACAATCAAGTTTGGCAAAATTGCCAACTGGCCAATGGTCAGCATCACCCCGCCTAAGACGCTCAGGCCCAGTCCCTGGTAAAGCCCAATCACCTGGATCCAGCCGAAACCTAGTCCCAGGGCGATCAATGCTGAGCTTGAAAAAATCAGAACTGCCACTACCGACAGCCCCACCCTCACCCCCGGGTTCAAGGCAGTGCGGATTGACCAATGCAACTTGGCGTAACCGGCGGCGAACAAGTTTCGAATCCAAATGCGTTCTTTGGCCTCGGGGCCGTTGGCGCCCTCGAACAGTTCAAACCTTTTACCACTGACCGAAGAAAGAATTAGCAGTAGCCCAAAAAATAGTGCTGGAAGATATAGCGGCTCCCAGGTGCCGGCAATGACCGAATCGTCGGCAACTATTAACGAGGCCCCATAACTCAATCCCCCAAAGGCGAGTGACCCACCGAGCCAAGCTGGCCACAGCGAAGCCGCAGCTGAAAGCCGGTGGCCGATTCTTATGGTCATCAGAATAATTAGACCGGTTAGGCCAAGCGGAAGGGCTGTTAGTGCGAATGCTTCGAAACTGATTCCAATGATTTCACCGTCGGCAAAGCCAATTGGGGCCCCACAGGCCAACAAGAACGCATAGACCGCGACCCTAAGTGCCAGGATCCATTCGACCTGTCCGTCGCCCTCAATAAACCAAGCAAGGGTTAGCGGGGCAATAATCAGTCCCACCACAGTGGCAATGATTATTAGAGCCTGCAGTGCGGCTATTGCGAAGCTAAGCCCCCGGTTCACGGCTCGCTACAGGTTGGCGATAATATCGCGCATCAAGGTTGCGGTCTCGGACGGTGTCTTGCCGACCTTCACCCCAACAGCCTCAAATGCTTCCTTTTTTACCTGTGCTGTTCCGGCAGACCCGGAAACAATTGCACCGGCGTGACCCATGGTCTTACCCTCTGGAGCGGTGAAGCCAGCAACATAGGCGACCACTGGCTTGGTGACATGGTTAGAAATGTACTCAGCTGCTTTTTCCTCGCTGTCGCCACCAATTTCACCGATCAAGACAATCGCCTTGGTATCCGGGTCATTCTCAAAGGCCTCCAGGGCATCGATGTGAGTGGTGCCGATAACAGGGTCTCCACCGATACCGATTCCAGTGGTGAAACCGATGTCTCGAAGTTCAAACATCATCTGGTAAGTCAAGGTTCCTGACTTAGAAACCAAGCCGATCGGTCCCTTTCCGGTGATGTTCCAAGGGGTGATTCCAGCATTTGACTGACCCGGGCTGATGATTCCGGGGCAGTTTGGCCCAACGAGCCTAGTCTTTAGGCCCTTTTCAACGTTGTAGGCCCAAGCTGACGCTGAGTCGTGAACTGGGATTCCCTCGGTGATAGCAACTGCGAGAGGAATCTCGGCGTCAATGGCCTCAACGATTGCAGCCTTGGCAAAAACTGGCGGCACGAAGATAACCGAAACATTTGCCCCGGTTGCGCTCATAGCCTCTGAAACGCTTCCAAAAACTGGAAGTGACTTGCCTTCGACCTGTACGGTCTCGCCAGCCTTGCGAGGATTCACGCCACCAACGATGTTTGATCCGCCAGCAAGCATGCGCTGAGTGTGCTTCATGCCCTCGGCACCGGTCATGCCCTGAACGATGACTTTAGAATCTGAATTTAGAAAGATTGCCATTTTTTTATCCCTTAGCTGTTCGCAAGTTCAGCGGCGGTGTTAGCGCCACCATCCATGGTGTCCGCAAGAGCAACTAGCGGGTGGTTGAATTCCTTCAAGATTGTTCGACCTTCTTCAACATTGTTGCCGTCGAGTCTGACAACCAGTGGCTTGGACGCCTTAGCCCCAAGGGTGTTTAGCGCTCCAACGATGCCATTAGCAACTGAGTCACAGGCCGTAATGCCACCAAAGACATTCACGAACACGCTCTTGACCTGTGGGTCATTCAAAATTACATCTAGGCCAGCTGCCATTACCTCCGCGGAAGCTCCACCACCAATGTCTAGGAAGTTGGCAGGCTTCACTCCGCCATTTACTTCTCCGGCGTAGGCGACAACATCAAGTGTTGACATGACAAGGCCGGCGCCGTTTCCGATGATTCCGACTTCGCCGTCGAGCTTGACGTAGTTCAAGTCCATGGCCTTGGCTTTTGCCTCAAGTGGGTCAAGCGCGTCGCGTTCCATGTCGTCGCGCCCGTGGCGGAAATCCGCGTTTTCATCAAGTGTGATCTTGCCGTCAAGAGCAAGAATCTCACCAGCTTCGGTCAAAACAAGTGGGTTTACCTCAACCAGCGTCGCGTCTTCTTCTACGAAGACCTCGTAAAGCTTCACGATTACGTCACTGACGGCGTCAATTAGTTCATCTGGGAACCTGCCGGCTTTAGCGATTTCCATTGCCATGGTCTTGTCGATGCCAGTAACGGCTGAAATTGGAATCTTTGCCAGCGCGTCCGGGCGCTCAACGGCAAGCTGCTCAATCTCTATGCCGCCTTCGACTGAGCAAAGAGACAAGAAGGTTCGGTTTGAGCGGTCAAGTAGTACTGAGAAGTAAAACTCCTGAGCGATTTTTGCGCCCTCTGCAATCATGAGGCGCTTGACAACGTGGCCCTTGATATCAAGTCCGAGGATTTCCTCGGCTTTTTGCCTGGCCTCAGCTGGGCTATGGGCGACTTTTACACCGCCGGCCTTGCCGCGCCCTCCGGCTTTAACCTGGGCTTTAACAACAACCGTGCCGCCTATAGCGGTAGCTGCTGCCTCTGCTTCTTCAGGTGTGTCTGCGATTCGACCCTGTAAAACCGGAACTCCGTGTTTTTCGAAAAGGTCGCGGGCTTGATATTCAAATAGATCCACTTTGGTCTTTCAGTTCTTTTAGCCGACGTTCAACCTTCTAAAGTCTAGCGATTGAAAAAATGCTTTTTTCATCTAGAGCTTGGTTATTGGTGCCATTTTCACGAGTAAGCGCTTTGTGACCGCAGATTCGAACCGAACCTCGGCAGTTTGCCTTGGGTTTTGACCGGAGACGTTGATAACAGAACCTTCGCCAAAACTGTCGTGATTTACTCGATCGCCAACAGCAAGCTCAAGGTCCTTGTTGTCCCTGACTGCACTCGGGGTGTTAATTGCACCCTTCCAATTGGAAGGCTCTCTAGTGAAACCAACTGACCGTTCATAGGTCTTGTCGGTGGACCTTTCGGTGCCCTCAGTCTCAACTAGTTCCTGGGGGACGTCAGCCAAGAACATCGAGGTCGTAAACCCGGAAGTGTTTCCAAAAATTGTTCGCTGCAGAGCGTGAGAAATAAATAATTGTTCGCGTGCTCTTGTCATGCCGACATACATGAGCCTGCGCTCTTCTTGCAGGCCACCAGGTTCATCGAAGGATCTGATGTGCGGCAAGGTTCCCTGCTCGAGACCAATCATGAACACAACTTGATATTCAAGCCCCTTGGCGGTGTGAAGCGTCATAAGCGAGATGCTGCCAGATTCATCTTCGATTTGGTCAGCGGCCGCCGATAAGGTTACCTCAGCTAGATAATCGGCAACCGTACCCTCTGGGAATTGAGCTTGCCAATCAAATAGTTGACCGAGCAAAGCGTCAAGGTTTTCAACTCTTGCCTCATCCTGAGGGTCCCTTGATAGCTCTAGCTCAGATCGATAGCCACTCCGGGAAAGAGCTAACTTGAGAACTTCAGCCGGCCCATCAGTGACGGTCATGGCTTCTAGTTCATTTAGCAATTCCCCAAAGGCCATCACGGAAGCTTGAAGCTTTGGCCCAAGTTGCAAGTCCGCGGCAAATAACAGTGCCTGACGGAAGCTCATCTCATTTGCTCTTGCAAACTGGGCAATTTTAAGTTCAGTTTTCTGGCCAATACCGCGGGTTGGAATGTTGATTACTCTTCTAACGGCCTCGTCGTTACGACCATTGGAAATTGCAGAGAGGTAGGCAAGCGCATCTTTGATTTCTCTGCGCTCAAAAAACTTCAGGCCACCAATAACTGCATATGGAATCTGCTGACTCTTGAGCTCCGCCTCTAGGGATGGCGTCAAAGAGTTAGTGCGGTAGAGGACCGCCATGTCTCGATAATTTACCCCTTCGCCATGGAGCTTTTTGACCCGATCAACAACAAAGGCAGATTCGTTGCGCTCGTCGTAGGCAGTGAAAAGAGTGATCTTGTCTCCCGCACCAGAATCAGTCCATAGGTTTTTGGCCGGCCGGTAGGGGTTTTGCGAAATAATCGCGTTTGCCGCCGAGAGGATGTTCTGGGTGGAGCGGTAGTTTTGCTCGAGCAAAATTGTTTCTGCTCCCGGGAAATCTCGCTCAAACTCGGTGATATTTCTGATCGAAGCGCCACGGAATGCATAGATCGACTGGTCGGAGTCACCCACAACAGTCAGGTCTGCAGGACCCAGCTGTTCGCCTGTCTTCTCGTCAAAAATTGCGTGCTCTTCTGGCAGCGGCCTGGTGAGCTCGCGAATGAGTGCGTACTGGGCGTGGTTGGTGTCTTGATACTCATCAACCAGCACATGACGGAATCGCTTTTGGTACCTCGCCCGCAGTTCCGGAAAGGCTTGAAGTAACCCAACGGTCTCGGCAATTAGGTCATCAAAATCAAATGCGTTGTTTCGACGGAGTTCAGACGTGTAGGCCTGGAACACGTCAGCGACCAAACGCTCTTTCGGATTCGAGCGATCGGCGTTCCGCGCAAAATCCTCAGCGTCCTTCAGTTCGTTTTTCGCTTTCGAGATAATTGCGGCCGCCTGCGAAGGCTTTATGTCTGCCTCTTCGGCCCCGGCTTCGCGAAGTAGTCGCTTCAGTAGCGCCCTGGTGTCTCCAGTGTCATAGACACTGAAGTTGGCGTCGTGGCCAAGCCGTTCAGCCTCGCGCCTAAGGATTTGAAGGCAAGCGGAGTGAAAAGTTTTCAACCACATGCCTTGGCCAGCCTGTCCAATAAGGCTCTCGACCCGTTCCCGCATTTCAGCGGCAGCTTTATTGGTGAAGGTAATGGCAAGAATTTGAGACGGCCAGATTTCTTTATTGGCAAGCATGTGGGCCATGCGGTGAGTAAGCACTCTGGTCTTGCCCGAGCCTGCGCCGGCAACAATCAACAGGGCACGTCCGCGATAGCGGACTGCCTGCTGCTGCTGCGGGTTCAGCCCGGCCAGTAAATCATCCGGGTTCGGTTGCTCAAAAATCTCTAACGACATCGCAGGTAGCTTAGGTCAGGTCAGCTACGGTTTTGATCAACAGATCGGGTTGGTCGGCAAAGAGCCCGTCGACCCCGGTTGACACAAGTCGTTCGAACCACTTTTCAACATTGCCTTCTGCCGTTTCCACGCGCGCAGTGAATGCATAGATCGTCAGTCCGAGCTTCTTCGCACGCGCAACGAGGTCCCCGGTTAGCACCATTGACATCGCAACTGAGACCGCATCGAAGTTTTCAGCTATTTCCTTAAGTAATTCATCTGTTAGCTCAGTTGCGCCTTCGGGAAGAGTGTCCCTGGCGCTTAGAAATACGTAATTTACTTCGTCTCCAATGGCAAGCTTCGCTCTTGCTAGGAACTCAAACTCAAAACTCTCCAGACTGATTTTCATCCCGCGGTTAGCCCAATTGCTTTCTACCAGAAGAGCCTTTACTTCCTGGATTGGATCGAGTCCATTGGCTTCGAAATAAGAACCGTGCTTGAGTTCGATAATCAGGTGCTTGCCATTGAAATACTGGTTAGCCAATAGCTGGCGAAGAGTTGGAACGAAGTATTTACCGTCGTGAGCGGCCGAATCGAGTCTGCCGTCCGGGTATCGCTCCTTGGCTCGCAATCTAGCCACATCAACCTTCGTTAGCTGATCGATCTTGGTGGATAGAAAGCTGTGTTCGGTGATGTCGGTCGTGCTAGCAAGGTCTAGATCGTGCCTAATGATTGCTTGACCATCCTTGGTGAACACCACGTCGAACTCAACCGCGTCCGCTCCTTGGTCGAATGCGAGTTCCATTGATTCAATGGTGTTCTCCGGCAAATATCCGCAGGCTCCGCGGTGACCAAAAACCAGCACGCTACTCCCACTCAATCGTGCCGGGAGGCTTTGAGGTGATATCCAACACGACCCGGTTCACGTCTTGAACCTCATTCGTAATTCGGTTGGAAATTTTTGCCAGTAGCTCATAGGGCAACCTTGACCAGTCGGCAGTCATAGCGTCTTCCGATGAAACTGGCCTCAGCACAATTGGATGACCGTAACTGCGGCCATCTCCTTGCACTCCTACCGAGCGAACATCTGCCAAGAGCACCACAGGGCACTGCCAGATCTCGGCATCTTTGCCAGCTGCCGAGAGCTCCTCGCGCACAATTGCATCTGCCTGACGTAAAAGGTCAAGTCTTTCTTTGGTGACCTCGCCGACAATGCGAATCCCAAGCCCGGGTCCAGGAAACGGCTGCCGAGAAACTATCTCGTCCGGCAACCCCAGCTCAGCACCTATGGCCCGCACCTCGTCCTTAAACAATTCTCGAAGCGGTTCAATAAGTTCGAATTGCAGATCTTCTGGAAGTCCACCGACATTGTGGTGGCTCTTGATTCCAGCGGTTGCCCCACCGCCTGATTCAACTACGTCCGGATACAGCGTTCCTTGAACCAAAAACTTTATTGGGCGATTATCCGCCTTGGCCTCCGCGATAAGTTTCTGCTCGGCTTTTTCGAAGCTGCGGATGAATTCGCGTCCGATAATCTTGCGCTTTTGCTCTGGGTCGCTGACTCCGGAAAGTGCGGATAAGAAAACATCTTCTGCGCTCTCGGTTACCAGCCTGATTCCAGTTGCCGCCACGTAGTCGCGCTCAACCTGCTCTTTTTCGCCTTCGCGCAATAACCCGTGATCTACAAAAACTGCTGTCAGCTGGTCCCCGATGGCCTTATGGACCAGGGCTGCGGCAACCGCGGAATCGACCCCGCCGGACAGTCCGCAGATAACCCTAGAATCACCGACCTGCTCGCGGATCCTGGCTACTTGCTCGGCGATTACGTTTCCAGAGTTCCAGGTTGGCTCAATGCCAGCTCCAACGTAAAGGAAGTTTTCCAGAACTCGCTGCCCCTGGTCGGAGTGTTTTACCTCCGGGTGCCACTGCACACCGTAGATTTTGCGCGAGCTTGATTCAAAGGCTGCAACCGGGGTTGTGGCAGTGGATGCCAGAACATCGAAGCCTTCGGGGGCTTCCATTACCTGGTCGCCATGGCTCATCCAACAAACCTGCGACAGCGGCTGTTCAGCCAAAAGCGTTCCAGATTGACTAACCGCAAGGTCAGTCCCGCCGTATTCGCGCTTGCCGGTCTTGTCCACTCGGCCGCCCAGGTGGTGGGCAAGGACTTGAAACCCGTAGCAGATGCCCAGTATCGGAATACCCAATTCTAAAATCTTTGGATCAAGGGCCGGTGACTCATCCTCATAGACACTGGATGGTCCACCAGAAAGAATTATTGCCGCCGGTTCCTTGGCGGTAATCTCAGCCGCGCTGATGGTGTGGTGAACAATTTCCGAATACACACTCGCATCACGGACGCGCCTAGCGATTAGCTGCGCGTACTGGGCGCCAAAGTCAACAACAAGGACTGGTTTCATTTATCTTCCACCCCCGAAAGCTCCTCGTGCGCAAGCTTGGCGTAGCGATTTTCGGTGTAAAAACTTAGAAATGGCACGACACCACCCAGAGCAATCAGCAAGAACCTGGTAAATGACCAACGCATCAAAGTCCAAATTCTGAAGTCTGCGAATAGATAAACCACATATAGCCAGCCGTGGATAATCAGTATCCAAACCGTCAAGTTGAAGCCAGCATCCGGCAGGCCTTCGCCCTCATAGCCGTATTGTTCGAAGCTGAAAAACCCGTTGGGACCAAGCAGCCAAAGGTCAAAGCCTAGAAATGGAAGCCTTCGGATACCCCAGGTAATCATAAGCAAAATCAAGAACCCTCCCGTTACGTACGAGGAGGCCTTATAAAAACGCAGAACCTTTTTTATTTGTGGAACTTGAGCTGGATTCACACCTGACATGGGCCTAAGTTTACTTCGCTGAAATGGCCACAAGAGCCGCGAGCGCCGCAGATTTTGCGTGGTCGGCATCTATGCCCGTAAGCGCCGCCTCAAAAACTTCTTTTGCCTGCTCCATTGTCACGGAACTCAATGCTTGCCTGACAACCCCTACTTGGGAGCGAGAAGAAGACACCGAGTGGAATCCCATGCCGGCAAGGACAACCGCGAATGCCGGGTCCGAAGCGCTCTCGCCACAAACCCCCGAGGAAATGCCAGCTGTTTGGCTAACTGCTGCAATTTGCTCGAGCGCTCTCAGCAGAGCCGGCTGCCAAGGGTTCAACATCGCTCCAAGGGCAGGGTTCATTCGATCAGCGGCAAATAGATACTGAGATAGGTCGTTGGTGCCAACGGAGATGAAATCCAATGCGCCTGCCAGCTCGTTGATCTGATAGACAATGCTCGGCGTTTCCACCATGATTCCGACTTTGAACTTTCCGACTTTTCTTGCAAGCATCGCAAATTCAATGGCCTCGGAGTAAGTGGCGATCATCGGAGCCATCACCCAAACTTCGCGGCCAGATTGCTCTCTGGCAATTTCCAGGCTCTCAAGTTGATCGACGATGAAGTCGCGATGCTTCTCAATCAAACGATATCCGCGCACTCCAAGTGCCGGATTTTCTTCGTGGCCCATATCCAAAAACGGAACCGGCTTATCGCTGCCAGCGTCAATGGTGCGAACGACGATTGGCCCGGCTGGAGCAGCTTTCAAGATTTCGGCATAGTTTTCGGCTTGAGCTTGCTTAGTCGGTTGGGTCGTGGCCGACAGGTACAAAAGCTCAGTCCGAAATAACCCCACGCCATCGGCGGCAGATGCGCTCGCCGCTATCGCGTCTTCCAGCGAACCAATGTTGGCGCGGACCGGAATAATTGGGTCGTGGCTTTTGGCAATGAAGGATATCGCCTCGGTGATATCGCTTTCCTTGCCGTCAATAACAACTCGATCCCCCACTGGGTCAACCAGGATTTGCATCCCGTCAACTATGTCTTTTGCCTGCTGACAGCAAACCACAGCTGGAATTGATTTTGATCGACAGATGATTGCGGTGTGGGAAGTTGGGCCACCCTGGATGGTCACCACCCCAACCACAGCTTTAGTAAATTGCGCGGTGTCAGCCGGAGAGAAATCATCACCGACAATTACAAACCGGCCAGTGGTTGGAATATCCAACCCAAGTGAAATACCCGCAATCGATGCAGCGACTCTCCTGGCAAGATCACGAATGTCGTTTAGTCGTTCTTCAAAGGTCTCATCGCCGGCAAACAGTTCTGCGTATTCTTCAACAGCATTGATAAATGCGGTTCCAGCATTCCAGCCTTCGTTGATCTGACTCGATGCGGTTTCGAATAGCTCTTCGTCCTCCAGAAGCATTATCAAAGCCTCGAAAATCTCTGCAGAGGTTTCACCGGCCTTTTCGGCCAGCGCGTTCATTTCCGCAGAAACCGTTGCGATCGCGGTCTTTAGGTTTTCTGTTTCCAGAGCCTCATCGCCAGAGTGCTTTGCTGGCCCCGGCAAGGAAGCCGCAGGTTTTACTCGGAAGACCTCAGCGGCAACGGAGCTTAGCCCCACGCCCATGCCGGTAAGAATTGTGCCGCTATCTAGCAAAACTAGCCCTTCAAAAACTCTTGAATCTGGGCGATTAAAGCGGTGGCGACCGCCTCGTCATCACAATCAACCTCAACCTCCAGCTCCTCGCCGGTCTTGGCTTTTAGGGCCATCATGCGAAGCGGCGAGTTTGCCTTGGCTAGCTCCTGACCAGACTTACCCATGCGAACCTCAAGACCCGATTCCTTTACTAGCTTGACGATTTGCCCAGCGGGTCTGGCATGCAAGCCGATTGGATCTAATACGGTGACTGAGTCTTTTGTGGTGGGCAATGAGTTCTCCTTGAGCTTCTAATGAAAGATACTAACTAACTCCGGGCATAAAGCCCGCTGGTCATTTGTGACTAAGTGTTCCCTGGTGTTTTGCAATTGCTTGCTCGAGAGCATCAGCTAGCCGGTGATCATGACTAATACCGCAAACCTCCGAAGCAAACTCTGCCGGAGACAAGCTACCGAGCTTCGCCTCGAGAAGTTCAACCTCAGAGTCGTTGTGGTTTGTGAACGCCAGGGCTGCCTCAACTACCTCGAGAAGAGCCACTGGGCTTTCATTTAGCTCCGTCAAAAGCGCGGCCGGTCCAATTAGGCGCTCAAATCTTGAAAGTTTTCTAAGCGGCTGCCTGCCAACCCGTTCCACCTGATCGTCGAGGGCCGGGTTTGCAAGGCGCAGAAGAGTCTTACGGACGTACTTTGCGTGCTCATTGGCATCGAAGCCATGCTTGGTGACCAGCACCATGGAAGTTTCCTCCATGACCCTGGCTACGACATCCCGGACAATGGGATCGGTGAGCGACGCAGCGATCCTGCTGTGGCCGTTAAGTTGTCCTAAATAAGCAATGGTCAGGTGAGCCGTGTTTACGGTGTAAAGCTTTCGTTCAATAAAAGGCTGCAGATCCTTGACCATGGTTGCCGCGGGAATCTTTAGATCGATTCCGCCAAGGCCGCTGGTATCAATAACCCACTCGCAAAAGCTCTCCGCCACGACGTCGGGTTCAGTATCGGCTGGCTGCATCGGAACAATGCGGTCAACGGCGGTATTTGCAAAGAAAATATTGTTCGGAATTTTGTCCAGCGACTGCAGGATTTTCTCGCTCAAAATGTCGGTGGCATTGATGGCATTTTCGCAAGCCATGATTACAAGCGGGACCCCGTTGGGCCTTGCGTTAATTCCGCGCGCGATGGCGGGTGCAATAAATGGCAGCACGTTGGTGCCAACTGAGGCAGTGATCACATCGGCCTCGCCGATCGCAGTTATCAGCGCGACTTCGTCGGCGGTCGAATTTAGAATTTCGAAATTTTTATAGTGAGTTCGTTTTTCTGTCTCATCTAGCTCAATCAGGCTGTAGCCGTCGGAGGATCGCATTTTCTCGATCAACTCTTGATTTACATCGGCGAAAGTTACGAAGTAACCGGCGTCTTGCAGTACTGCCCCGATAAAACCTCGCCCGATGTTTCCGGCCCCGAAGTGAACTGCCCGCATAGTGCTTCTCCTGTAACTGTGTTCTGAGTGCTACTAGATTTTGTCTTACTCAGTGGTTGTTCGATTTTGTCGGACGTGGTGTTGCAGCTAGTTACTGCCAAGTAACAGTTGCGATATTTCCTCAGGGCTATTGGAGGTTTGCAAAATTACCAGCTTGTCTTCGTCTTGAATCAGCTCAGCAAGGTTGCCAAGCAGCTCCACGTGACCATCGCCCTGTGAGGCGATTCCCAGTACACAGGTAACTTCATCATCAGCCCAGTCGATTGGCTTAGCAAGGCGTATAAACACCAACTGATCAAAAATTACGTGTGCTCGAGATTCATCAGTTCCGTGCGGAATTGCAAAGCCCAGCCCAATAGCAGAAGGAAAGATCTGCTCTCGCTCCCACATCGCGTCAGCATAGGCGCTTGTTGCAGCACCTAGCTCGACTAGTAACTCGCCGCAGATGTGCACAGCCTCCTCCGGGGAGGAGGCTGTGGCATCTAGCTTTATTCCGGCCTGTTGGACAAGATCAGTCATCGCTGACGTCGTCGCCAGACTGAATCTTTGACACTACTTCAGCGATTTTTAGATCACCTAGGAACATGTCAAACATAATCACAACCGAATCTGGCACCGATTGCTTGGCCCTTGAGCCAAGCCCGCGGTGACAAAGAACGAGATCATGTTCGGTTTCAGTCAGTTGATTCACAGGGGAATGAGTCACTGAGACCCCTTGGGCCTTTAGTTGCTTAGCAAGCTGCTTAGCAACCATCACAGATGAGCCCATACCAGCCTCGCAAGCAACAACAATGTTCTTGATGGAGGCACCAGATATTGTCGCCATAATTACGCAGTTTCTCCGGTCTTCATGGCCTTGCTCTTCGCCTTTGAGGCATCTAGATCTGCAGCTTCGTCAGACTTTGTAGCCTTCAAGATGAAGAACGCTACAACGAAGGACACAGCAGCTGACAGAACGATACCCAAAAGTACGCCGAAGTGGTTACCCGGAGGGGTCATCGCCATGTAAGCGAAGATCGATCCTGGTGATGGGGTGGCAACAAGGCCGACTCCAGTAGCCGCGAAGGTAGCAACACCAGTTGCACCACCGGCAATTGCTGCAAGAACAACGATTGGCTTAAGTAGTACGTATGGGAAGTAGATTTCGTGGATTCCACCTAGGAAGTGAATAACAATCGCACCTGGAGCTGAGCCACGAAGAATCTTCGGACCTGCCAACCAGAACGCAAGTAGTAGTCCAAGTCCTGGGCCTGGGTTTGACTCAAGCATGAACATGATTGACTTGCCGGTTTCTTCGGCTTCAACCGCTCCAATTGGAGCCAGCACACCAAAGTTAATAGCGTTGTTCAAGAACAAGATTTTTGCTGGCTCAATCAAGATTGAGGCCAGTGGTAAGAATCCAGTGTCAACTAGAACCTTCACACCGTTTCCAAGTACATCGGAGAACGCGTTTACGGTTGGGCCGATTCCAAGGTATCCAAGGATTGCCATAAGCATTCCGGTGATACCTAGTGAGAAGTTGCCAATCAACATCTCGAAGCCGGTTGGGGTTACTGGGTCAAGCACGCCGTCGATCTTCTTCAAGACCCAAGCAGCCAATGGACCAATAAGCATGGCACCAAGGAACATAGGGATTGAAGTTCCAACAATCACACCAACGGTTGCAACAGCACCAATAACGGCACCGCGCTGACCGTGAACCAAACGACCACCGGTGTAACCGATGAGTATTGGCAATAGGTTGATGATCATCGGACCAACCATTTCGCTTAGCTGCTCATTTGGCAGCCAGCCGGTTGGGATAAACAGTGCTGTCAGCAAGCCCCAGGCGATGAATGCACCGATGTTCGGGATTACCATTCCTGCCAAGTTGCCGCCGATCTTTTGAACAAACGACTTCCAGCCTGAGTGAGTGCCGTCACCCGCGGGGATAAAATTAGCCATGGGTACTACCTTCCTAATAAGGGGTTGTTTTTAGTGGTGGAAACCAGGCCAACTGCTTGCTTGCAAGCTTGCAGTTGACTTGTCTCCGTCCGTTTCCACTGGCTTCTCTGCCAATGAAACCTATTGTTGAGCGAGGGCAATCTCGACCCCACTTCCTGAAAGCGCATTCGTGAACGAAGCATCAACATCGATGTTGGTCACTATGCGGTCAAAGCCTGAAAAACTAGAGAAGTTTGCTGGATAAGTGGAGCCGAATTTACTGCTGTCTACCAAAAGTATGCGCTCTTGGGAATTAGCCATCATGATTTTTTTTACAAGAGCCTCGTCGGTGTCAAAGGCCGTAGCTCCGGCTTCCAAAGAAAACCCATTTGCTCCTATAAAGCTCACCACGGCGTTGAGTTCCCGAAGGTCCTCACAGGTCTTTGCGCCAACGGCGCTCAAGGTTGCGGGCCGAATTTTGCCACCTAGCAGGTAAATTTGAGTGGTCGAATCGGCAAGTTTGCTTGCAAGAGTGATGTTGTTGGTGACAACCAGTAGGCCGGGCTTGTCTCGAAGGTGAGGTGCCAAGCACTCGGTAGTGGTTCCGCCATCTACAAAAATGCATCCCTCTTCTGGGATAAAGGAAGCCGCAACATCGGCAACCAAGCGTTTTTGACTTGGGTTGTGGCCGTAGCGCTCCGGGATTGTGTATTCGTGAGCGAATCTCTCAAGGGCAATTGCTCCGCCGTGCACTCGACGCAAAACTCCTCGTCGCTGAAGGACATCCAGATCTCTTCTTACAGTTTCCACCGCAACATCTAATGTGCCGGCAGCAGTGTTTGCGTCAAGACGACCATCCAAGCGAGTCCACTCGCTGAGCATCAGTCTGCGCTCTTCTGCCAACATCGTTGTCGTCTCCGAAACTGTTTGAATTACTTGATAATCACCAATTTAGCAGGCTTTTTTCAGGTAAAAACGTAGAAACGGACAGAAAACCACATGAAAACGGTAACAATTCGGTCACGAACTCAATCGAGCTCGCTCATCCTGAACCAATCGCCACCAAAGATAAAAAGCCACCAGCGCGAAAAAAGCCCACTCAATTGCGTAGAAGGCAGTTAGCCAGTTTATTTCTATTTCTTCCGCTCTGATGTCGATCGCAATTTTCTCGACTGGCAATTCCAGGCCTTCGGTAAGAATCAAATAAACGGGATAGTTGGCAACTGGCTCTGGGCCATAGAGGTTCACAAGTTGCGCCAAGGAGACTGACCCGAGGAAATCTTTGGACTCAGTTTCTCTAACCGCTTCGTTTGGCTCAACATATCCGGTTATGTTGTAAGTCGAATTATCTAGTTCTGATTGCAGTTGACGAAGGTCCGATACATCCTTTGAGTAACCAAGTGCCACAGTTAGGCTCACCGGTTCATCACCCAGCTCGACGAAAGAGTTAGTTATTAGCCAATAGCCAGGGATGAGCTTTGAGCCGACCAGTTGGAGACGATCTTGAACAATGAATGAGTTGGCTGGATCGAGCGTTACCTCAACCATTGCGAGCCGATCGTAGGCCCCGGGAGTTATGCCCTCGAGACCGGCAAGCTCGGCAAGCGGAACCGCCGCTAACTCTTGCTCACTAATGCCGACAGAACTAAAGGTTCGCTCCAGTTGCCACTGCATTAAAAGAGAGAAGGAAACGGCAACCAGCGCCGCAATCACCAAGCCCCCAAGCCACTTGGGCTTGCGAGCAATTGAAAAGAAACTTGGTTTCATTTAGGTGTATGAATTCACGACTACATCGACGCGTTGGAACTCTTTCACGTCCGAGTAGCCCGTGGTGGCCATCGAGCGACGAAGCGCCCCAATTAGGTTTGCGGTTCCATCAGCAGAATTGCTTGGTCCCATCAAGATCTGCTCAAGCGGAGCATGGGATCCAACCCAAACTCGCTGCCCTCGAGGAAGCGACGGGTTCACGGCTTCTGGACCCCAGTGCCATCCCTGCCCAGGTGCCTCTCCTGCCCTTGCAAGAACAGTTCCAAGCATCACAGCATCTGCGCCACAGGCAATGGCCTTGACTATGTCACCCGATGCACCAAGGCCGCCATCGGCAATGACGTGAGCGTAACGACCACCTGATTCGTCCATGTAGTCGCGCCTGGCCGCAGCAACATCTGCAACCGCTGTTGCCATCGGTGCGTGAATGCCAAGGACTTTTCTGGTTGCGCTAGCTGCCCCGCCACCAAAACCAACCAATACACCAGCTGCGCCGGTTCGCATCAAGTGCAATGCGGCCGAGTATGTGGCAGCTCCGCCAACAATTACCGGAACGTCTAGCTGGTAGATGAAGTCTTTTAGGTTTAATGGTTCGGTTCCTTGAGACACGTGTTCCGCGGAAACCGTGTTTCCACGAATGACAAACATGTCAACTCCGGACCGTAATACGATCTCGGAAAACTCTGCTGTTCGCTGTGGCGAAAGTGCGCCCGCCACTTTAACTCCGGCGGCGCGAATCTCTCCAAGCCGAGCTTCGATTAGCTCGGCTTGAATTGGCTTGGAGTACACGCGCTGCAAAACTGCCGTGGCGTCCTCGTCTTTGGCGCCGGCAATCTCTGCCAACTGCTGGGACGGGTCTTCGTATCTGGTCCAAATACCCTCTAGGTCCAGAACACCCAAGCCACCAAGTTTGCCCATGGCGATAACTGTCGCTGGACTCATTGCCGAGTCGGTTGGGGCGGCTATTACCGGCATGTCGAACTGGAAAGCGTCAATACTCCAGTTGGTTGAAACATCTTCGGGGTCACGAGTTCTTCTGGTCGGAACAATTGCAATATCATCGAAGGCGTAACCGTTGATGGCGCGCTTTGATCGGCCGATTTCTACTTCAGTCATTTTTTATTGCCCGCCTAGACGGCGCCGTAGTTTGGCGCCTCTATGGTCATTTGAATGTCATGTGGGTGTGATTCACGAAGTCCAGCTGGAGTAATCCGCACGAACTTCCCGTTTTGCTGTAGCTCTGGAACTGTGGCCGCTCCCACGTAGCCCATTGAAGCCCTTAGGCCTCCGATTAGCTGGTGAACAACCGTTGGGACTGTTCCCCTATACGGCACGCGACCTTCGATGCCCTCTGGAACCAGCTTCTCCTCTTTCAGGACATCGTCTTGGAAGTAGCGGTCTTTTGAGAAAGACTGAGCTTGGCCGCGAGACTGCATGGCACCCAATGAGCCCATGCCGCGATAAGTCTTGAACTGTTTACCGCCAACGTATGTAATGTCTCCGGGCGCCTCATCGGTACCAGCAAGCAAAGAACCAAGCATCACCGAGTTCGCTCCGGCGACTAGGGCCTTCGCGATATCTCCGGAATGCTGCAAGCCACCGTCCGCGATAACTGGAACGCCTGCTTCACGAGCTGCGCGCGCAGCCATGTGAACGGCAGTGATTTGAGGGACACCAACTCCGGCGACAACTCTGGTTGTGCAAATTGATCCTGGGCCCACGCCAACCTTCACGCCATCGGCGCCTGCCTCAACAATTGCCGCGGCTCCCTCGCCCGTTGCCACGTTACCGCCGAGAATGTCGGTGTGCTTGGCGAAGGGTTCGCTTTTGAGTTTCTTGATCATCTCGAGCACCGCTGAGTTGTGGCCGTGGGCGGTGTCTACCACCAAGATGTCAACTCCAGTCTCAACCAGCGCCATGGCTCGCTCCCAACCATCAGGGCCAACGCCTACTGCGGCGCCGACTAGCAGTCGCCCTGCGCCATCCTTGGAAGCGTTTGGGTACTTCTCGCTCTTTTCAAAATCTTTTACGGTGATTAATCCCTTGAGCTTGCCGTTGCCATCAATGAGAGGAAGCTTCTCAATTCTGTGCTGCGCCAGAAGAGCCATTGCCTCGTCCGGGTGAATGCCGGCCTTGCCAACAATCAGCGGCATTGAAGTCATCACATCTTTAACCAATGTGGTTGTTCGCTGCACCTCAAGCACAAATCGCATGTCGCGGTTTGTAACTATGCCGACTAGATTTCCGTCCTCGTCCATAACTGGCAGTCCAGAGACGCGATAGCGGCCACAGAGATCGTCCACCTCTTGAATGGTTGCGTAAGGAGTAGTTGTAACCGGGTGAGAAACCATCCCGGCTTCGCTGCGCTTTACTAGATCAACCTGGTCGGCCTGCTGCTCAATAGATAGGTTGCGATGCAAAATACCAAGTCCGCCCTGTCTTGCCATGGCGATTGCCAAGCGAGCCTCGGTGACTGTGTCCATCGGTGAGGAAATTAGGGGGATGTTGATGCTGATATTCCTGGACACCATTGTTGAGGTTCCCACCCCAGATGGGATCACATCTGACTTCCCCGGCATCAACAGCACGTCATCGTAAGTTAAGCCAATGAGGGAAAAAGGGTCTGAATGCTCCAAAATTACCTCGCAACGGGTCGGGACAGTGTTCCTCAATCCTACAGAACTGCGGACAGGTATTTAAGTGTGAAGTGTTTATTACGAAAAGGTACATCGGCAATTGTGTATTGTTATGGGTTGGTATTGTTTTTCAATAACCCTTTTTAGGGACAAACGTGAGCACTGTTGCTCACCCAGATATGGAGGACCGGTGAATTTCCTCTCCGTGGGCATTCCAAGACGTTTGCTAAAGCTAGTAATTGTCGTATTCACCTCTCTGATAATCGGACTTGGACTACTGGTAAGCCCAGCCCAAGCCGAAAGTGTTGGTGAAGAGTTCGACCATGCTGTGCTTGGAAACGTGAAAATTAAGGGCGAGCCGATCGGCGGCGTCAGAATCATGGTCGAAGGCCCGTCCTACACGGCCGAGACAGTTACCAGTGACAACGGTAGCTGGCTAATAGGTGTTCCAACTAAGGACACGTATTCAGTAACGCTTGACCAGACGACATTGCCAGAGGGCATTGCTGTTTTGGAGGGTGGCGCAAGTCAAGAGGTAGACCTCGGACTTTCCGATCGCGTTGTTAAAAACTTTTTTATTGGTCAAGGTGAGCGAAATGAAATTTCGTTCTTTGACCAATTTTTCGCCCGATTTATATATGGAATCAACTTCGGCCTAATGCTGGGGCTTGCCTCAGTAGGCGTGTCGTTGGTATTCGGAACCACCGGTCTTTCCAACTTCGCCCACGGTGAGATGGTTACCTTCGGAGCGGTTGCCGCTTTGATTCTCGGTGTGGTTCTCCAGGTGCCAATCTGGGTTGCAATTCCCGCTGCCGTACTGATTTCAGCTGGTTTCGGGTGGTCGTTGGATGCTGGGCTGTGGAAGCCGCTTAGAAAACGCGGCCTGGGCATTGTCCAGTTGATGATCATTTCCATCGGTCTGTCGCTGACACTCCGCTACATAATGCAGTTCTTCATCGGTGGAGGTACAGAGCAGCTTCCAGGCTTTGATTCGCCAAAAATTAACCTCTTTGGCGCAGTTGCCTTGAGCGTCAATGACATGTACTCGATGGGTATCTCGATTGTTGCCATTGTCGCATTCGCCATATGGCTGATCAAAACCAACACTGGAAAAGCCACTCGGGCTATCTCGGATAACCCGGACCTTGCTGCAGCTTCCGGTATTGACGTCGACAGGGTAGTCAGGCTTGTTTGGATCGTCTCGGCGGCTCTTGCTGGACTCTCCGGAGTGCTTTGGGCCTATTTCCGACCGGGAATTAAGTGGGACATGGGTACGCAGATTCTGCTACTTATCTTCGCCGCGGTTACCCTAGGCGGACTGGGAACAGCGTTCGGCGCTCTAATTGGAGCACTCATCGTTGGAGTTCTTGTGGAAACTTCGGGCATGTTTATCCCGTCAGATTTGAAATATGTCGGTGCGCTTGCCGTGCTAATTGGAGTACTGATCTTTAGGCCACAAGGGCTTATGGGCCGAAGACAAAGAGTCGGATAGGGGGTAGCTCATGGACTGGGGAACAATATTAAATAACACTTTGGCAGGGCTCCTAACGCCCACCACAATTGCCTTTGCACTTGCAGCACTTGGGCTTGCAATGCACTTCGGTTTCGCCGGACTTTTGAACTTCGGTATTGCCGGCTTCATGGCCATTGGTGCCTACGGATACGCTATTTCGGTTCTCACCTTTGGCTTCCCATGGTGGGTCGGCATGATAGTCGGAGTCATCGGCTCTATTTTGTTCGCGATCCTCTTGGGTGTTCCAACCCTTCGGCTTCGAGGAGACTATCTGGCCATTGTGACCATTGCTGCGGCTGAGATTGTAAGGCTGATGTTCTTGACCACCGCCTTCACCGACGTCACCGGTAGCGCTGACGGTCTATTCGGCTACAACAAGTCTGGCGGGTTCACCGCGGCCAATCCATTCCCACCTGGGTCTTATGGTTGGGGACCCTGGACCTATAACTCTGAAACCCTCTGGGTGTTGACATTTGGACTGGGAGTCTTGGCGGTTTGCGTTTGGTTCCTATGGGCGCTTATGCGATCACCTTGGGGACGAGTCATCAAGGGTATCCGTGAAGACGAAGAGGCCATTAGGGCTCTTGGTAAGAACGTATTCGCCTACAAGCTTCAGGCACTAATCATCGGCGGGATCTTCGGTGGGCTGGGTGGAATCGTCTATGCCGCGTTCGCCAACGTTTCCCCTGGTGTCTACGTGACCTCCATCACTTTCTTTATTTGGACATCACTATTACTCGGTGGCGCAGCCACAATCTGGGGTCCAGTTATCGGTGCAATTATCTTCTGGACACTGCAGGCCTTCCTTTCAAACGTCCTGCCAGAGCTTGCTCTAGCGGGTATCTTGCCAGTGTCCGGAACCCAGGCGGCGACTCTCAGATTCGTGCTGGTAGGTATCGGATTGATGTTGCTTGTGATCTACAGGCCTCAGGGTATTTTCGGAGACAAGAGGGAGATGACCTTTGTCAAATAACGACTCACCAGATAAAACAACCGGTCTACACATCGGCGCAGCCGAGCCAGGCTGCAAGAAAACCGACCCGATGCTAATAATTGACCATGTCAAGAAGAACTTCGGTGGTCTTACTGCAGTTGATGTTCAGCACTTGGAGATCCCTAAGAACGCCATTACCGCTCTTATCGGTCCAAACGGTGCTGGTAAGACCACGCTGTTCAACCTGCTAACCGGCTTTGACTCTCCTGACACTGGAAGCTGGAGCTTCTTGGGAACCTCGCTCTCAGGAGTCCCGAGCTACAAGGTTGCCCAGATGGGTCAGGTTCGAACTTTCCAGCTCACCAAAGCGCTTAGCCTGCTTACTGTCTTGGACAACATGAAGCTCGGAGCCAAAAACCAAGCCGGAGAGAGCATTTTCCGCGCGCTGTTCCCAAGTATGTGGAAGAAGCAAGACGCCGAAATTGAAATCAAGGCCCTTGAACTGTTGAAGCGCTTCCAGCTTGACACCAAGAAGGCCGACTTCGCAGCTTCATTGTCCGGAGGCCAGCGCAAGCTGCTTGAAATGGCTAGGGCGTTGATGACCGACCCAGTCTTGGTAATGCTGGATGAGCCGATGGCGGGCGTGAACCCGGCGCTAACCCAGTCTCTTCTTGGCCACGTACTGAATCTTAAAAAAGAAGGCCTGACGGTGTTGTTCGTGGAGCACGACATGCACATGGTTCGCCACATCGCCGACTGGGTGGTCGTAATGGCCGAGGGTAAGGTCGTCGCTGAAGGACCACCTGAAACTGTGATGAACGAGCAGGCTGTTATAGATGCTTATCTAGGTGCTCACCAGGACACTGATCTTGGTGTTGTAACTGGGAGAATTAGCATCGTCGACGAGGAGAAAAAAGACAAATGACCCGAGTTGTAGACGTCCAAAACCTCACCGCAGGCTATCTTCCAGGGGTAAACATCCTCAACGAAGCCAATCTCTACGCCGACAAGGGCGAGCTGATAGGCATTATTGGGCCCAATGGTGCCGGTAAGTCCACTCTTCTAAAGTCGATTTTTGGCCTTGTAAAAGTTCGTGGCGGATCGATAACCCTAAACGGCGAGAACATCGTCGGCCAGAAGCCAAACCAACTGGTTGCAAGGGGTGTTGGCTATATTCCTCAGAACAATAACGTTTTCCCATCGCTAACCATTGAAGAGAACCTTCAAATGGGTGTCTTCCAGGAACCAAATAACTACGCGGAACGTCTGGAATTCGTAGTATCAATTTTTGAGGAACTCGGAAAGCGCCTGAAGCAGCGTGCCGGTTCGCTTTCCGGTGGTGAGCGCCAAATGGTAGCCATGGGTAGAGCATTGATGATGGAGCCAAGCGTGTTGCTACTAGACGAGCCATCCGCTGGGTTGAGCCCAGTGAGACAGGACGAGGCCTTCCTGAGAGTCTCTGAAATAAACAAGGCCGGTGTTACCTGCATCATGGTTGAGCAGAACGCTCGTCGTTGCCTTCAAATCTCTGATCGCGGCTACGTTCTAGATCAAGGCACCGACGCCGTCACAGGCACTGGTAGAGAGCTTCTGAATGACCCACAGGTCGTCGGTCTCTACCTCGGAACCCTTGGCACCTAAGAAAAGTAAGCCCCCGGCTCCTTCATCGCCATTGGCGTGGCTCTAGGCGTGGCAATCGACAACATAGGTCTTGGCATTAGTCTTGGCGTTGCAATCGGAGCCGCAATAGAAGTCAGCTCCCGCAAGGACGAATAATTCGAGCTTTGGCCCGGCATCATCTCTGGGCATTCTGAAGCCCATCCGCAACCTAATCGCTCGACGCCTCGTCAAACTTTAGGTCATAAAGAAACCCCCTCGAGCTAAAGCCCGAGGGGGTTTCTTTGTTGAAACTAGTTACTAGCCACGAATGGTAGCTGGAACGTTGTTTCCATCGAACTGCTGGATCAGGATGTTACCGTCTGTTGGGTCTCCAACGTCATTGAAGGTAATGCTTCCCGATGGACCGTCATAGTCTGCGGTTCCACCATCGTTGATGATGGCAGCACACTCAGCAAAGCTGGTGCACTTGGTACCGTCTCCAGAACCTCCAGAAACTTCCTGAAGCTTCTCAGCTATGTTGGCGCCCTGGGTGCTACGAGCCTCTAGAGCAGCAAGTGCAAGCACGATAACTGCGTCATAAGTCTCAGGACCGTAAGCGTTTAGCTCCAAGGCCGAGTTGCCCTCTGCCTGCCAGTTAGCATCCATCTTCGCAACGAAGTCGGCAATGTTTGCCTCGTTCACGCCAGGGTATGTACCCTTAGCACCCTCAAGGGTGCCAGCAGCGAAGTCATCAGAGTAGTCGGTTAGGTTACCGTCAACGAAGTAAAGCTTCTCACCAGGGAACTGGCTTGTTAGCTCAGGCACGATGGTCTTTGCCTCGTCGAAAGTAATTAGAACGATTGCGTCTGGATCTCCGGCAAGTGCATCAGAAATCTGAGCAGTGAAGTTAGTGTCACCAGTGTTGTAGCTAGGCTCAGCGATAACCTCGCCACCGGCAGCCTCGAAGGCAGTCCTGGTGAACTCAGCTAGACCGGTACCGTATGAGTCATTTAGAACGATAAATGAAACTCTCTGGTGGCCGTCTTCTGCGATTAGGTTACCCAGAACTTCGCCCTGCAATACGTCTGAAGGAGCGGTACGGAAGTAAAGTCCCTTGTCGTCGTAGTCAGTGAAAGCTGCTGAGGTGTTAGCTGGAGAGAAGTGGATTACACACTCTGCAATAACACGGTCGATGAACTGAAGTGATACACCTGAGGATGCAGCACCAAGGATTGCCTGAGCTCCTGAGCCTAGAAGACGTGGGATCTCAGTGTCGTAAGCCTTGTTGTCGGTGTCACCAGAATCGCCATAAGTAGGGTCAATTGTGAGTCCCGCGTTTGCAGCGTTTACCTCTGCAATAGCTAGGGCAGCACCGGCTTCTTCTGGTGGTCCTAGGAATGCGAGGTTACCGGTCAATGGCAGTGCGGTACCTATGTTTAGTACTAGGTCCCCATCCTGCTCAGAACCAAGCTCACAGCCGCCGGCGGTTGTTGTCGGTGCACATGCAGTCAAGACTGCTGCACCAAGCGCCAAGACGCCTACTGCCGACAAACTCTTGAAGGTACGCGACCTGTTATTCTTTACGGTCATTTTTGCTCCTTGAAATAGCAATTGGAAAGCGGACACAGACAATTCGCCTGTGCACTGGTAAAAGCATAGTGAATGCATCGTTTCGTGGAGGTTAACTACCCGAGTAAAAAATAATATTTATTCTTGCACTAAGTGCATTTCACGTTTCTTATGAAGAATACCGACTAAATCCGAAGTATTATGATAAAAAACCTACGAAATCAGCAGTATTTTCTCAAAACGATGCATTGAGTAACAATTCGATTGCAAAACTAAAGCGTTTCCACAATCGGCAATGTCGGCCTTCTTCGGAAAGCGTCGGCGGTAAGAATCACTAGTGACACCCAAACCAAGCCAAATCCTATCCATCTAACCGGAGGCATTTCTTCGCCCAGGATGAAATACCCGGCCAAGAACTGCAGCACCGGTGTGAGGTACTGGATGAACCCGATCATGGAAAGTGGAATCCGGCTCGCGGCTGCTCCGAACAAGATCAGTGGCACGGCCGTCATGACCCCGAAGCCAATCAGGACCGACGCCTCCATCGGACCACTAAGAAGCATCACCGGCCCCAGCGAAGCGACAACTATCAATTGGACGATTGCTATCGGCAACACCATTGCCGATTCAATGGTGAAACTTTGCAGGGCGCCTATGTTTCGGCCGACTTTATTTTTGGCGAGCGAATAAGTTCCGAAGCTCAAGGCCAAGGCAATTGCTATCCAGGGCGGGCGTCCATAGTCAACGGTGAGCACAATAACTGCGATAAACCCGACGCTCAGCGCCACCCATTGCGTGCGACGCAGCTTTTCCTTGAGCAGCACGACTGCAAACATCACGGTGACAAGGGGGTTTATGAAGTAGCCCAGCGAAGTCTCGATTACGTTTCCGGTCACAACCGCTACGACGTAAACCTGCCAGTTGATAAAGATGAAAATTGACGCGACCGCCACCCAGCCGAGTTTCTTTGGGGATCTTGCAAGAGTGAAAACTTGTCCCCAGCTTTTAGTAATCGTCACTAGTAGGGCGGCAAATAAAAAGCCGAACACCACACGCCACACCACGGTCTCAAAAGGGGAAGCGAATTTGGACAGTTGAATTAGCAGCGGGAAAGAGCCCCAGATCAGATAAGCGCCTACTCCAAAACCCAGGCCCACTGAATTTTTAGAACGCTTCTGCACCCAACAAGCATAGGGGCATTAAACAAAAAAACGACCCGAGAATCCGGGCCGTTTTTCAGTAGTTTTTCTAGCGCTCGATAACCGCCAGTATGTCACGGGCTGACAGCACAAGAAGGTCCTGACCGTCGTAGCGAAGCTCAGTTCCGCCGTACTTGGAGAAAATAACAAGATCGCCGACTTTTACGTCAACGGGAATGCGATCCCCGTCTTCGCTGAAGCGACCTGGGCCTACTGAAACGACCTCAGCCTCTTGTGGCTTTTCCTTTGCTGTGTCTGGGATAACCAGACCTGACGCGGTTACTTGCTCAGCCTCTAGGGGACGAACAACAACGCGATCTTCAAGTGGCTTAATAGAAACCGACACTGTGACCTCTTCTATGTCTAAAGTTTGTGAATTAGCAGACTCCCATCGAGAGTGCTAATGCAACTTTAGGGGGTATCCGGCACTTGGTCAAGGTCAGCACATGGCATCGGCGGCGGTAGGTTTAATGAGTGCCTGATCTAGACGAGACAATTTTTGGACCTGAGGCCAAGCAACTGCTTGGCCAGCTGGGTTTTCTGGACCCCAAAGCCGACTTACTCAAGCTAACGACTGATCTTCGCAAACAGGGCTTTGAGCCCCAGCTAGTTGCACTTTGCATCTCTCAGGCCAAACTGCGCGAAAGAGCGGTGTCGAAATTTGGTGCGGAGCTCGCGGGCAATATGGTTTTCACCGAAGAAGGGCTTGAACAGGCTACCCGGCAACAAGTCGCTGCTTGGCATGCTCAAAGGTTTGTGACTGCTGGAATCAAGTCGGTTACCGACCTTGGATGTGGTGTTGGTGGCGACTCACTGGCTTTTGCTGCAGCCGGCCTGGGAGTAACGGCCATTGAAAAAGATGAATTTACTGCCCAGGCTGCTAGACATAATCTGGCGAGCTACCCGCTAGCCAGGGTTTTGCATGCCGATGCTGACGATCAAGAGCCCGATGCGCAGTCTTTCTGGCTTGACCCCGCCAGAAGAAAACTGAGTTCAAAAGCTGCCGGACGAGTCATGCTTAAGCCGGAAGATTTTTCGCCGAATCTAAACTTCTCCTTTGCTATCGGCCAAAAGCATACAACGGGCATAAAGCTTGCCGGAAGCTTGCCTCACGAGTTGATACCGGAAGACTGCGAGGCAAATTGGGTCTCACATAACAACGAGCTGGTTGAGACGGTGCTGTGGTTTGGTGACCTTGGTCAAAGCGGTAAAAGATCAGCGCTGATTCTGGCAGAGCCGATTGTTGAGTTTTCTGGTGATTTGATTCAGGC